>NPIE01002028.1_pt3 | contig 81653 bp, 62 predicted proteins | sample 8637661 | NCBI WGS metagenome assembly NPIE01 (sample SAMN07420842, study PRJNA396082) | bioreactor metagenome | isolation source: sample BA12 brine-fed electro-methanogenic bioreactor BA | place: Japan: Kochi | collected 2016-12-09
GCGAGCCTCAACGTCTCAACCTTTCAACGTTTAAACGTCTCAACCTCTGAACCCATGAGCCCATGAACTCTTGAACACTTGAACAGCGAGCGCAGCGAGCCTCAACGTCTCAACCTCTGAACGTCTCAACCCTTGAGTCCATGATCAATAATTCTTCATTCAACTCATCCCGACCGTTGTCGGGAAGATGTCAGAATTCATCATCTCTTGAGGATTGAAGTTGTTAGACATATTATCTATAGAATATAGAAATTATAATATTAACTTGCATGATGTTGAAAACTGCTGTATCTTATCCCCCGGGGCGGGGGAGGCTACTTAACGGAAATCATATATCCAGTATTTCTAATATCCTGTCAGCCAAATCATTATCAATTCTACCAATCAACTCAATCAACTTAATCAATTCAATCAAATCAAATTTTTAACAGCCGGCAGTCGTCAGTAGACAGTCGACAGTTGACAGTGGGCAGTTGACAGTCGGCAGTGGGCAGTTGACAGTGGGCAGTGGACAGTCGGCAGTGGGCAGTGGACAGTCGGCAGTGGGCAGTGGACAGTCGACAGTTGACAGTGGGCAATGGACAGTCGACAGTTGACAGTGGGCAATGGACAGTTGTCAGTTGACAGCCGGCAGTCGACAGTTGACAGTCGTCAGTAGACAGTCGGCAGTTGACAGTCGTCAGTTGACAGTCGGCAGTGGGCAGTTGACAGTCGTCAGTAGACAGTCGGCAGTTGACAGTCGTCAGTTGACAGTCGGCAGTGGGCAGTTGACAGTGGACAGTCAACAGGCAATCAGTCCTCTTGAACTCTTGAGCCCTTGAGCTCATGAACCCATGAACNNCCATGAACCCTTGAGCCCATGAACGCCGAACATCGTGAGGTGTTGGCAGTGTTAAGACATAGGCAGCAGTTATGTCTTAACTTAAAAAGAATTGTTTACACAATGATTGATATGTAAATTATACGAAGTTTGAAAAATGAAAATTAAAGTGATAAGAGCAAAATTAAAATACAATGACAGACACGATAAAGATTACCCTACCTGATTCAAGTATACAGGATTTTCCGAAAGGTTCTACTCCAAACGATGTGGCATTATCAATCAGTAAAGGTCTAGCAGATAATGCGCTGGTTGCTATTGTTAACGGTAATCCGGTTGATTTGACATATCCGCTTATACACGACAGTGAACTAAAGCTTGTCACATATAAATCACCGGAAGCTCATGACATTCTATTGCACAGCACTGCCCATGTAATGGCTCATGCTGTCCAGCGGCTTTTTAAAGATGTGAAAGTAACCATCGGTCCTGCGATCGAGAACCGGTTTTATTATGATTTTGATACTCCCAATCCTTTTACAGAGGAAGATTTGGAACGAATTGAAGGGGAGATGAAAAAAATCATCGCAGACGATCTGTCTGTTACCCGCCGTATCGTTACCCGTGACGAGGCAATCCGTTTTTTTGATCAGTTGGGTGAGACTTATAAAGTTGAAATTATTCATGAAATTCCGGAAGATGAAATATTAACGATTTACACTCAGGGTGAATGGTCCGATCTGTGCCGAGGACCCCATATTCCTTCCACGGGAAAAATCAAGGCATTTAAACTTCTGAGCGTTGCAGGTGCTTATTGGCGCGGTGATGAACGGAATAAAATGCTCTCCCGGATCTATGGAACGTCTTTTGCTGATAAAAAACAGCTAACCGATTATCTGAATTTTCTGGAAGAAGCCAAAAAACGGGATCACCGGAAACTGGGAAAAGAGCTGGATCTTTTTGACATTTCTGACAGAGTCGGTCCGGGTCTGGCCCTTTGGTTTCCCAAGGGTGCCGCTCTAAGGCGAGTTATCGAAGATTTTTGGTATGATGAACACCGGAAAGCCGGTTATGAGCTGGTACAATCTCCCCATATCGGGAAAGCAGAGTTGTGGGAAACATCCGGTCACCTGGGGTTTTATAAAGAATCCATGTATAGTCCAATGGACGTGGAAGGACAGAATTACTACATCAAACCCATGAATTGTCCATTCCATATCATGATATACAAACGGAAGCAACATTCTTACCGCGATTTGCCGTTGCGGTATGCGGAATTGGGTACGGTGTACCGATATGAAATGTCAGGGGTCCTTCACGGACTTATGAGGGTTCGCGGCTTTACGCAGGATGATGCCCATATCATTTGTACACCGGATCAACTGACAAATGAAGTGGAAAAACTGATCCGGTTTTCGTTTGATTATCTTAAAACCTTCGGGTTTACCGAATTTGTCGTTTATTTGTCAACCCGTCCGGAAGGTAAATCTGTCGGTGATGCAAAGGATTGGGAGCAGGCACAGGAGTCCTTGAGCAATTCGTTGAAGAAAATGGGTGTAAATTTTGATGTGGATGAAGGCGGCGGCGCTTTTTACGGCCCAAAAATTGATATAAAAATTAAAGATGCTATTGGCAGAATGTGGCAATGTACCACAATCCAGTTTGATTTCAACGAACCGGAACGGTTTAATATGGAGTATACAGGATCAGATGGCAACAAACACCGGCCATTTATGATACACCGTGCAATCATGGGAAGCCTTGAACGGTTTATTGGAATTCTGATAGAGGATACTGCCGGACATTTTCCTTTCTGGTTAGCTCCTGTCCAGGTTAAACTCCTGCCTATCGCTGACAGGCACCTTGAGTTTGTCCAATCTGTCGAAAAAAAGCTTTTCAAATGTGGCATAAGAGTCCAAATTGATGACCGGCAGGAAAAAATCGGAGCAAAAATTCGCGATGCAGAATTGAATAAAATCCCATTTATGTGTATAATTGGAGATAATGAGGTTGAGAACGGGCAGGTCAGCGTCCGGAGACATCAAAAAGGTGATCAGGGTTCTCAATCGCTGGATAGTTTTATTGAAATGTTAGAAAACCTTTCTGTTCCCTCAAGCAAAGAGTGAAATCGGAAAGTATAAGAATAGAACAAAGAAAAAGGAGAGACTATTTCGAAAAAAGATGACAGCCAGCGAATCAATACCGAGATTCGCGCTCCGAGAGTCCGACTAATCGGAGAAAACGGCAATCAGATTGGTATCGTAAGCATACAAGAGGCGCTCAAAGAAGCTGAAAAAAGAGATCTGGATCTTGTGGAGATTTCTCCCGATGCGGATCCCCCTGTATGCAAGGTACTTGACTTCGGAAAGTATAAGTATCAGCAACACAAGCACGAGAAGGAAAACCGTAAGAAACAGCATGTGATCCAAATGAAGGAAATCCGGTTCAGGCCCGGTACGGATACTCATGATATCGAGACAAAGGCTAAAAAAATCCGAAAATTTTTGGAGGAAGGGTCTAAAGTCAAAATTACTGTCATGTTCCGCGGCCGGGAAATGGCTCACAAAGAATATGGACATAAGGTCCTTGAAGTTGTGAGTGAGCAATTGTCGGATATTGCCCGCATGGAAAATGAACCGTCTCAGGAAGGCCGATTTCTTACAACGTATCTCGTCGCCAAATGAAAGGAGTAGCATCTTATGCCTAAAATGAAAACAAACCGGGGGGCCGCTAAACGATTCAAGGTCACCGGTACAGGCAAAATCAAGCGTGTAAAGGCTTATGGCAGTCACCTTCTGACATCCAAATCCCGAAAACGAAAACGCTCATTGAGACAGGCAACAACTGTTTCACAAGCGGAAAAAGGTCGGGTTAAACGGATGTTGGGAATATAAGGGAGGTGAATCATGCCAAGAGCAAATAGTTCTGTTCCAAGACACCGCCGTCACAGAAAAATTCTGAAGATGGCCAAAGGCTACTGGGGTGCCCGTAGCAGATTATTCAAAACAGCAAAAGAAGCCGTGGAAAGAGGCTGGCTGTATGCTTACAGGGATCGCAGACGGAAAAAACGTGATTTCAGACGTTTATGGATAACGCGTATTAATGCTGCCGTTCGTCAATACAATATGTCATATTCTGTCTTTATTCACAAACTTCAGGAAAGTGATATTAAGCTGAATAGGAAACAGTTAAGTGAAATGGCAATCCGCGAACCTGAAAGCTTCAGAAAACTGGTGGAATCTTTAAAGTCATAAAACAAAGAAATAATGACATTATTCAAAGAAATCAACAACGTTCGGGATCAGTTCAATGCTGATCTCGAACGTATTAGTGACCTAAAAAACTGCGAAGAACTCAAGAATCGCTATCTGGGCCGTAAAGGGCTTGTAAGCAAACTTTTTTCCGGGATAGGCTCGGTTAAACCGGAAGAAAGAAAAGACGTGGGAAGTGCCCTCAATTCCCTGAAAGAAGAGTTGCAGGATAAAATATTGTCCGCGATGAATAACCTGTCAGGGAAGACGGAACAAAGCCGATACCGGGATTATACACTTCCCGGTTTTCCCCTGTTTAAAGGAACCCGCCATCCCCTGACCCAGGCTATTGATGAAATGCTCTCAATATTTTCCCGGCTGGGTTTTGATATCGCTTACGGACCCGAAATTGAAACAGACTGGTTTAATTTTTCATCATTAAATCTTCCGGAAAATCATCCTGCGAGAGATATGCAGGATACTTTCTATGTGGATGACAAAATCATGCTTCGGACTCATACATCTCCGGTACAAACCCGATATATGACACAGCATAAACCGCCTGTTCGAATTGTTGCACCCGGCAGAGTCTATCGAAATGAAGCAATCAGTTCACGAAGTTATTGTATGTTTCATCAGATAGAAGGACTTTATGTTGACAAAAATGTCAGCTTTGCCGATTTAAGAGGCACACTTGAATTGTTCTGCAAGATGTATTTCGGGCCTAATGCCCGTATTAAATTCAGAACAAGCTTTTTTCCGTTTACAGAACCGTCTGCTGAAGTAGATGTTTCATGCTTCCTTTGCAGCGGTAAAGGGTGCAGAGTCTGTAAATATACCGGCTGGCTGGAAATTATGGGATGTGGAATGGTAGATCCGAATGTTTTCAAGGCGGTAGGTTATGATCCGGAAGAGGTTACCGGTTATGCCTTCGGCCTGGGCGTCGACAGATCTGTTATGCAAAAACTGGATATCCATGATATTCGAATTTTGTTTGATAACGACATTGATTTTTTAGAACAATTCTAACAGGTATTGCAATAAACGGGGTTTCATTTTGAAGATCTTACTAGACTGGCTTAAAGATTATGTGGATATTGACCGGCCTTTGGAAGAAATTTGTGATCTTCTGACCGAGGCAGGGCTTGAATGTCAGATCATCAAATCAGGTCCGGCAGTTCCTGAAGGTATTGTTATTGGTGAGATTTTGTCTGTACAGCCTCATCCGGATGCAGATAAACTCTCTGTTTGTCTGGTTAATGTAGGACTGGATGAATCCTTGCAGATTGTTTGCGGTGCTCCAAATGTGGCTCAGGGCCAAAAAGTGCCGGTTGCAACCGTTGGGACAGCCCTCACGCCTGAATTCACAATTAAAAAGGCAAAACTCAGAGGCGTTGCTTCCAATGGAATGATTTGCGCTGAAGATGAATTGGGACTGTCAGATGATCATTCAGGTATTATGATTCTGGATCCGTCTTATGAAATCGGGAAAGATTTGAATTCATATTTGAATTCACAAATTGTTTTGGATATTGACCTGACAGCAAACAGGCCGGATTGCATGTCTCATATCGGCGCTGCCCGTGAAGTGGCAGCATTGACCGGCAAAACGCTTCATATACCGGAAGCCCGACCAAAGGAAAAGGGTCCGGAAATCCATTCGATGACGAATGTAAACATTCTGGCTCCGGACGGATGTCCCCGCTATACAGCCCGTCTCATAAAGAATGTTAAAATCGGACCCAGCCCAAAATGGCTCAAAGATCGGATTGAAGCTATCGGGCTCCGTCCCGTAAACAATGTGGTGGATGCATCCAATTATGTCCTTCATGAAACAGGACACCCTCTGCATACCTTTGATTTTGATGAATTGGCAGGTCAAAAAATTATTGTCAGATATGCTGGGGAAAAGGAAACGTTTGAAACACTGGATCACAAAGTCCGTGATTTAAGCAAGGATATTCTGCTGATCTGTGATACGGAAAAACCCGTTGCATTGGCCGGTATTATGGGTGGACTTCACTCGGAAATTTCTGAAAATACGGTGAATGTTTTAATTGAAAGCGCCTATTTTAATCCGGTTACCATCCGTAAGGGCTCCAAACAGCAATTCCTTTCTACCGATTCTTCCAAACGATTTGAAAGAGGATGTGATCCCAACGTCAATATCGTTTATGCCCAAAACCGATTGGCTGAATTAATCCTGGATGTTGCAGGCGGAGAATTGGCAAAGGGAATGATTGATGTTTATCCTAATGTTATCGAACCTTTGAAAGTAACGATGCGGTTTGCCCATTTAAAAAGAATTACAGCCCTGGACATTCCTCCCCAAACATGTAAAAAGATTTTTGAAGACCTCCAAATGGAAGTCCTCTCTTTGTCCGATTCGGATATTACGGTCAGCGTGCCGACTTTCAGACCTGATCTGGAAAGAGAGATTGACCTGATTGAGGAAGTTTTAAGGATTTATGGTTTAAATAAAGTCAAAGGGAACAGTCATCTTGAGTTTTCCATATCGGAAAGCTTTGATGAACTCAATCCGTTTTTGAACAGAATGCGTGAACTATTGATGGGACACGGTTTTCATGAAGCCATCAGTAATTCTTTGATATCAGGAGATATGGCCCGTAACAATCTTTGGGGATATGAACCGGTCAGTCTTATGAATCCTTTATCCGGTGAAATGGATCATTTACGGTCTGACCTCATTCAGCCCCTTATTCATAATCTGAAGATTAATGCCGCCAGAAAACGACGACAGATCAGATTGTTTGAGATGGGCCGGATTATGGCTAAAGATCTTTCTCAGGACACTCACGCACGTGAATACTTGAATCTCGGACTGTTGACATGCAGTGATTTGTGGGATTTACACTGGACATCGGCACCGGTACCAGCCGATTTTTTTTATGTTAAGGGAATCCTGTATAACATCCTGGATCATCTCGGGATCAAGGGCGTAACTTTGAAAGATATAACTGCTGAAAATGATTCGTATGAAATTCTCATGAATATACTGACCGATAAAAAAGTAATCGGAAAGATTGGAGAATTTAAACCGGCACTATTTGAAAAATTGCAGCTTGAATATCCTGTTGTCATTATGGAAATCAATCTGGACAGTTTGTTTGTTCTAAAAAAGCCGGTTATTAAATATGAACAAGTATCCCAATTCCCGTCAGTGATGAGGGATATTTCAATAATCGTGGATAAAACGATGAATTCTGAAACTCTTATGAAGGAAATTCATCTAAATGGAAGTAAATTTCTGAAGGATGTGGTCGTGTATGATCAATATCTTGATGACGACAAACTGACTCAGGAAAAGAAAGCCCTTTCATTCAGGCTTCAATTCCAGAGCGTTGAAAGAACTCTCAAAGATCAGGAGATCGACCGCATTATGGAAAAGATATTTAACTCACTTATCAGGAAATATGGAGCTCAATTCAGATGATGGAAATCAGGGCTCTTGATGAACTGGATCAAAAACTGCGTCTGCTCTTGGAAAATCTGCAGACTGTAAAAGCGGAGAATCAACGTCTTCTTCAGATGAAGCATCAATCATCTCCCGGCGTAAGAGATGCGATTATAAAAATTCAATCAAGTCTCATTAAAATATCCGGTTGGATTGATGACGAACTGAAGGAACAGGCGGTCTTAAAAAATGAGCACAGTGAATGAAGAAAAATCGGTTGTCCTGAAAATTTATGGTCAGGACTACCCGGTCCGGGGCAAGGTTGATGTGGAATTGCTGAAGCGTATAGCTTCCCTTGTGAATGACCGGATGAATGAAGTTGGTGCCAATATGTCTTCCTCTGCTGCTGTGCATAAAATTGCCGTTCTTGCGGCAATGAATATTGCCGGTGAATATTTGGAATATCGGGATGAAACCGAAAACTTGATTGACCATGTTGAAAAAAGATCCCGGGAGTTGATTCTTACGATTGACCGTTCATTAGAACAATCATGATATCCATACCCTCAGAGCTTCGGATTTCCTGGTTTTAACCGGGAGATTACGAATGATTAACATTATTATTTGCACTACAGTCTCTTTTCTAGTCGGATTATTTCTGTACTGGCTCTATATCCGAATCAAACTTGGCGGCCTGCAGAACCATATCCGTGAAATGATGGAAAATGCACGGAAAGAAGGTGAAAATGTTAAGCGTGAACGGATTCTTGAAGCAAAAGATGAAGCCTTGAGAATCAAACAAAATGCAGAAGAAGAGTATAAACAAAAACTGAAAGAAGTCCGTGAAGCTGAAAAAGAGATACTGAAAAAAGAAAGCAATCTGGAGCGAAGAAGTGATTTTCTTGACCAGCGATATGACAATGTCCAGAAACAGGAAGACGACATGCGGTTACGGGAAAAGAAACTGGAAAAAAGGACAGAAGAAATCGATGCTCTCATACGGGAACAGAAAACTAAGCTTGAGGAAATAAGCAGTCTAACCGAAGATGAAGCCAAGAAGATTCTCATGGATGAAATGATCGAGAAAGCTCGCATGGATGCGCAGATCAAGGTAAAGGAAATCCGTGAACAGGCTTTGTTGAATGCAAACAAAGAAGCCAAAAAAATTATCATTGAAGCAATTCAGCGTTCAGCGGCAGATCATACAGCTGAAACAACGGTTACGGTTGTAAATCTTCCCAATGAACAGATGAAAGGCCGGGTCATTGGCCGTGAAGGCCGGAATATCCGTCATTTTGAGTCTCTAACCGGGGTTGAGCTGATTGTGGATGACACACCTGAAGCTGTTGTTCTTAGCGGCTTTGATCCGATCCGGCGGGAAACGGCCAGAATCGCTCTGGAGAAATTGATCCAGGATGGACGGATTCATCCGGCACGTATCGAAGAGATGATCGAAAAAGCTACTAAGGAAATTGAAGAATCTATTATTCAGGCAGCACAGGATTCATTAATGGAACTAGAGTTGCCGCCTTTGAATCCGGAAATGATGCATTTTATCGGCCGGTTGAAATACAGAACCAGTTATGGCCAGAATGTTCTCAAACACTCTATTGAAGTGGGATGGCTGGCCGGATTGATGGCCGTAGAACTGGGTCTTGACGGAACTCTTGCAAAACGAGCCGGTTTTCTCCATGATCTGGGAAAAGCGTATGACAGGAACGTAGAAGGAACTCATGCACTTATCGGCGGGGAAATCGCACGCAGAAACGGTGAAAATAAAGTTGTGGTTAATGCCATCGAAAGTCATCATGACGAAGTGGAAATGATCCATCCCATATCGGCGTTGGTCCAGGCAGCTGATGCTATTAGCGGTTCAAGACGGGGTGCCCGCGGACAAACACTGGAAAGCTACATTCACCGTATGGAAAAATTGGAAGAAATCTCCAACGGATTTTCAGGTGTAAGTAAAACGTATGCCATTCAGGCAGGCCGTGAAGTGCGGGTTATGGTTGAACAGGACGCTGTGAATGATCGGGATGCTGATCTTCTCGCAGATGATATTGCCGTAAAAATTCAAAATGAAATGACATATCCGGGACAAATAAAAGTAACAGTTATCCGGGAACACCGGTCTGTAAGTTATGCTAAATAAAGTCAGGGAGATTGATATATGAGTGCTTTGATCCTGAATGGCAAAGATGTTGCCGGATCAGTGAAGGAAAATGTTCGCCAGGATGTTTTGAAGTTGAAAGAAAACGGTATTCATCCGGGACTTGTTGTAGTTTTGGTTGGTGACGATCCGGCTTCACAGGTCTATGTCAAAAATAAAGGGAAAGCCTGCGCCCAACTGGGAATTTTTTCCGAAACCATTTTATTACCGGAGGAAACCAGCCAGCGTGAATTAAATACACTCATTGACAAACTGAATGAAGATCCGAAATTTCACGGTATTCTTGTTCAAATGCCCCTCCCCAAACATTTAAACGCCTCGGAAATTATTCACCGGATTCGTCCTGAGAAAGATGTTGACTGTTTTCATCCGGAAAATGTGGGTCGGTTAGTCTTGGGGGAAGAAGGATTTTTACCCTGTACGCCTGCCGGTATTATGGAGGTTTTAAAATATTATAACATATCCATTAATGGAAAGCATGTTGTAGTAGTCGGACGATCCAATATTGTCGGGAAACCAATGCTGAACATGTTGTACCAGAAAAATAAGCAGGCAAATGCTACAGCTACCATCTGTCATACGGGGACCCGTGACTTGAAAGCAATTACCCGGCTGGCCGATATTTTGATTGTAGCTGCCGGTGTGCCCGAAATGGTTACGGGTGATATGATCAAAAAGGATGCAGTCGTCATAGATGTGGGTGTAAACCGGGTGGATGATCCTGCTTCTGAAAAAGGATACCGTTTAACCGGTGATGTTCTGTTTGAAGAAGCGGAAAAAATTGCCTCTGCCATCACGCCCGTTCCCGGCGGTATCGGTCTAATGACAATTGCCATGTTGATGGTGAATACAATTAAAGCCGCCAAATTTCTGAATAATTAGATGTCAGAACTGTTTAAGAGATTCCCGGTTATCCATGATTCCAAACTTAAGGAGTTGATCGAAACTGAACCGGATTCTCTTTTTATTGTGGATTTGCGGTCAGCGGATCATTATTCCGCCGGACATATTCCGGGAGCTTATTCAATTCCCTTTAATACGTTCGATGAAAAAATAAAATCCGTTCCCAGAGATAAAACGGTTGTTGTTTATTGTGAAGCAGGGATCAAATCACCTCTTATTGTTGAAAAATTGAAGAATCTGAATTATACGCATGTTTACAGCCTTGGCGGATTACAACGGTGGTCCTATGACCTGGTTTGTGATTAATTGTTTAAAAAATGCCATGTAAGAGTTAAGAAATAGTTTCTGGTTCCTCCAGGCCAATACACATCTATTCGTGTTTCAGGATCTGTGTAGTAGTTATACCCGAATGTTTCATACAGGGTGTCAAACACATTAAATATTTTCCCGTCCAGTGTAAGACTGCCGAAAGAACCGGAAATAAGAGGCATATTAAATGAAAGATTCACAATAGTATATGAGGGGATAATCGATTCTTCCGTATTGGCAAAATCGATATATTGTTTGCCGTTATATTTCATTTCCAGGTTCAAACTGTGTTGATTGAATGAGAAATTGGTTATCAGATTCATCATAATTGAGGGATACCCGGGAATCCTTTTTCCGGAATAATCTGCCAATGTGCCGTATCCGCCCCAGCCAAGAGCATCACCTGTGAATTCAATGAACGTATTTTTTGACAGACTCATGTTTGCACGTATGCCAACAAAGCGGTTCACACGGTACGCCGTTTCTATTTCTATGCCTGTATGAACCGTTTTCGGAACATTTCCTTTGAGAATGTTGTCATCGTCCCTGTACCGGTAATCCATGGGTATAAGTTCATCCCGAAAATCCATGCGGTACACATTCAGTGACAATGCGAGAAATTCTTTTGAGTATTCCACCCCAATCTCTGCATTGACCAACTTTTCATCTTGTATCAAAGGGTCTGCAAACGCAGAATTTGTTATCTTGATTGCCGGTTTAGCAGAAGGATCAGATTGATCATATATATCTGAATCGGCCGGTTCTCGATTAGCCGCAGACAGATTTGCGTACAACTGGAAATGGTCCGCCGGTTCCCACATAATTCCAAATCGTGGATTTAAAAATACATATCGCAATTTATACCGATAACCGCTGAAAGCACCCATTGCATCCTGATCAAATGAGTAAACGTGAGATAAAAGACGTATATCTGTCAGGAGTTTTAGCCGATCATTAACTGAATAGAGAGTATGGATAAAAGCCGAATATGTATTCTTGTTGCTGTCTGAATTGTAATATTTATGTTTATCGGGTACAATATGTTCAACGTTTTCGAGAGAAATTACCCGACCAAAGTGGTCAGACTGATAAAAACGAGTCTCGGATCCAAACGTCAGATCCAATGATGGGAAAATCTTAATCGAATATTGGAGTAAATGACCCATATACATGTTTTTTAACCATTTCTGACGTTTTAAATCAATTATAGCCGTATCAGATAGTGTGAGGGAGGGGGTAAGATTATACTCAGAAACGGATTGGTCTCCTTTAAACTGCTCGTAATATCCGTCACCCTTGACAGCATACAACGTGACGTTTAGCAGAGAATTTTTAATTTTCCTGCTGTGCTGCAGAGATACAATATGCTGGATAAAAACATCCTTGTTTGCATCATCATAACCGCCGTTAAAATGCGGATCCGAGTAAAAGTTATAGCGCCTGTCTGAGCGGTTTTTCAAATTAAATCCATACTGTGGTGAGATTCCATCCCAGGAAAAATGTGTGGTTTCATCCCCGGATATCCATTCTAACCGCGTCATTTTATCCGGTGAATTTTTTTGAAGTCCCAAATGTGCAGATTTCTGAACAGTGCCGCTTCCGATTCGGTATCCGGCGTTATTCAGGTAGCTTCCACGGGAGTAGACGAACAGATTTTTCCCCCAGAATGGTTGTCCGTTATATGTTACAGACAGTTTTCTTCCCGGTAGATTTAATCCGGACGCCTCCAGATAATTTCCGTATCCCGTTGAAATTTGAAATCCCTGTGGAAGATGGGCGTAGTTTGTTTCCAGGTTTACCGTTCCCCCGAAAACGGTTGAACCATGCAGAAAATTTCCGGTTCCCCGTTGAATTTGAATATTCGATACTGCCGATAGGATATCTCCATGATCTACCCAGTAAACCGAATGGGATTCCGGATCATTCAACGGAATTCCATTCAGCATGATTCCGATCCTGTCCTGTGAAAACCCCCGAATTTTCAAGTATGAATAGCCGGTTCCGTTTCCTGCATCAGAATAGACATACACACCGGGGGTCTGATTAAGAATGACAGGAACATCCTGATGTGAATACGATGCCTGGATGTTTTTTCTGTCTATTGCAGAAAAGGCCACGGGTGTATGACCTTTAACGGCTCGTTTTGTTACGACATGGATTTCTTCCGATTGAAGGACGTCAGGTGTCATGGATATTCGTGTGAATTTCCTGTTTATCTGAACAATTCTGTTTTTATACTGTATATGTCTGATATCTAGCAAAACAGGTATGGTATCTGCTGAAAGGTAGAAGAAACCTGACGGATCACTGATTGTTCCTCTATCCGTTCCCTCTATAACAATGTTTGCGTACGGTACCGGTTCTCCGGTGCCGGATGCCTGAATGAATCCTTCAATTGTTACACCAGATGCCGTGTTAATGATTAAAAGCATGCATGCAGTGAATACGGAAATATTTTTCATGTTTTCCTCCGCCGGTATTATCCGTTTCAGGTTCAAGGGTTTGTTCTCAGCCGCCTTTTTTAGACAGCACCCCTAACATTTCATGATTAATTTATAAAGTTTGTAAGAAATTTTAAAGAGCTACTTTAAAATTTACATCCCGATTTCGCGAGCAATTTCATTCATAGCATCGATAGATAGTTGGATAAAGTCTGATTCATCCATGGATAATGCGCTAACAGCATCTGCAATAAATTCACGATTGACTGAAGCCGCAAAGGATTTATCTTTCAATTTTTTTCGTATGGATTTTGGTTTGGTTCCTTCAAGTTTACCTTCCGGGCGGAGAATAACATAAGCAGTAATAATTCCCGTAATATTTTCTGCCCCTGCCAGACAATAGTCCAACACAGACCTTCTTTTTGGACGTTTATCATCCATCCCTTCCGTATGTGAGAGGATTGCCTGAAACATTTCAGGCATGTCGAAACCGGATTCTTTGAGAATTTCCACGGTTTTATATCCGTGATGAGCATTATTTCCCTCGATAATATCCGAATCAAGGTCATGGAGAAGACCGGTAATGCCCCAAAACGTTTCATCTTCCTGAATCCGGCAGGCCAGTTTCCTCATGATAACGTCTGTCTCGCGGGAATGTTTTCTTAAATAGTCGGTTTTCAGGTATTGATTAAAAATCGGCAGGGCTTCCTCATAGGATATTTGGGCCTTCATCAATAAGGCTCCTTTTTGTTAACACGTTTTTTTTCTATCAAAACCGGATAATATCCCCGGGCTTGAATGGCTTCTAGTATTCGATCCGAATGGGTTTGATACCTGTCATATTTAATGCTGATACGATCAGTATCCGGACTGATTGCCACATACGTGATCCCCGCCAAACCGATTAGGGAGTATTTCAATGTGTCCAAAATTGTAGTGCTGTCCCCGGTTTCAATTTTTAGTTCAATACGGTTGATATTGGATTGACATGAGATCAGAGTAAATAAAGCAATAAGGATTATTGAAAAAAAACGGAGAATCATGGTTTGGACCCGTACAAAGAAACCTGTCCCATATCGTTCACCTCAATGATAATCGGTTTGTTTGAAGATATAGGCAGTGTCTGGCCATTTAATAAAATCCGGCATTTATCCGGCTGAAAAATTTTCAGTCTGAATGAAGCATTGACTGTTATGGAATGATTGATGTTTTTTTGGATAAGATTTTCCCGTGAGCGTTCATTTTCAACCTGAAGTAAATAGATAAGGTTTTCCTGCGGGAGAATTTCCAAAACATAGGGACGTTTCAGCGTAATGTTGTTTTTTCCGTCAAGAGGAATCATTTCTTTTGGAATACTGATTATATCCGGTTCAGCATCTACAACGGTTTGACTGAGTGTATCGGTTAATGATGGTTTGTTTGATAAAAAATCATGACTTTCATAGTATTGAAATACAATGACTGCAGCAGCGACAATGATAATACCGGAAATAAGAAGGAATGGATTTCGCTTTTTTCTGCTTTTATATGTGAACGGGGATGACTCTTTTTTATGATTGGTGTTCTTTTTCGGGACTTTGGGCTTTTTTTGAATATTTCCGGGAGTATGAGCAAGGAGTTCTTCATAGTCAAATCCAAGTTCGCGGGCATAGGTTCTTAAAAATAATCGAATATATGTTTCCGGAAGGGCTGAAAAATCTCCTTTTTCAATCGCTTCAAAATAGCGGATATTGATTTTTGTGCGCAGACTCAGGTCTTCCAATGATATCTTTTTATTCAGTCTTTTCTTACGCAGGGAATCCCAGTAATCCAAACGATCCTGTTCTTGTTTCATTATATTGTCAGCCGACAATTCGGCTTTCCCGTTTTGATTGCTATTCTTTTTATCAATCATATAATTATCCAATTTTCATTGAATATAATAAAAAACTTGGAGCAATTAAATCATACAATTTCTATTAACAGGCAGTTTTTATGAATCTTTTATATATTATCCTGAGTATGAAAGGAATGAAATGAAAAAGAATAAAGGAATGATCCTTGTCTATACGGGAAACGGGAAGGGTAAAACCACATCTGCGTTGGGAACTGCATTACGCAGTATAGGTTATGACTGGAAAGTTTGTATGATCCAGTTTATTAAGGGGGATTGGCACTACGGCGAGATTGAATCGATAAGACTTTTGGGTTCTAATATGGAATTATACCGGATGGGTAAGGGATTTTATCATATTATGGGAGATGATCAGCCGGAAGAAGAACACAGAAAAGCCGCAGAAAATGCCTTGGAATTTGCACGGAAAAAAATGCTTTCAGGACAGTATCAGCTGATCATTTTAGATGAAGTTCTGGTTAGTGTGCATGTTAAAATGCTCGAAGAGGAAGCACTGATAGATTTTTTAAAGGATAAGCCGCATGCTGTTCATGTTATATTAACGGGAAGAGGTGCGTCGGAACGAATTATTGAATATGCGGATCTGGTGACGGAAATGAAAGAGATCAAACATCCGTTTCAAAAAGGGATCCCTGCCGTGAAGGGGATTGATTTTTAATGCAGGAGGGTTACATGAATGGTTTTGAAAAAGGCGTTGAATTCTTCACAAATACAAAGGCTGATCCGTCAATTATTGATAAAATCACAGCCTTAAAAGAAACATTAAAAGATAATACAGTATTTCTTGCACATCATTATCAGCGGGATGATATTGTACAGTTTGCTGACATAACGGGTGATTCGTTAAAACTCGCCCGGGAAGCAGCGAAAATTAAAGATAAGAAATATATTGTCTTCTGCGGTGTACATTTCATGGCTGAAAGTGCTGATATCCTTACAACACCTGACCGGATTGTTCTCATGCCTGAACCCATGGCCGGTTGTCCCCTGGCGGAAATGGCAGATATAGCAGAAGTTGAGTATGTTTGGCGTTATTTAAAAGATACTGTCCAGAGTAAAATTATTCCTGTAACGTATATTAATTCGACGGCAAAAATTAAGGCATTTGTCGGTCGGAATGGCGGTGTGGTTTGCACCAGCGGAAACGCATCGAAGATTTTTGACTGGTGTTTTAATCACGGGGATAAGGTGCTTTTTCTTCCGGATCGCTATTTGGGTGAAAATACTGCACGGAGTAAAGGGTTGGGTGACAATGATTTGTGTATGATTACCGGAAACAAGTTTGAACCTGATTTTTCCGGCTGCGCAAATCGGGCTAAAGTCTTGTTATGGGATGGATATTGTTCCGTTCACAGACGTTTTAAGGTGGAAGATATTATGAAAATGCGTACCGAATATCCCGGTATAAAAATTATTGTTCATCCGGAATGCAGTCACCCTGTCGTCCGTGCTTCAGACGAATCCGGAAGCACGGAGCAAATCATCCGTGTTATCCAGGAATCAAAACCCGGATCAGTCTGGGCTGTAGGCACTGAAGCGCATCTGATTCATAGAATCGGAAATTTATTTCCCGATAAAACCGTTCTTCAGCTCGGCAACCGCGGATACCAGTGCGTTACAATGTCTCAAACAACCCCTGAAAAATTACTGAAAGTTCTGGACGCATTAAAAGACGGCAGGATTATGAACAGAATTCAGGTTGATGCAAAAACTGCATCAGAAGCCTATATGGCTTTAAATAGAATGCTTGAGATAACCGGTTAAGATGATTTCCATTGGATCGTATATTTTAATCCTCCGGAAGACTCAACGAGAAGGTTACCCTGTATTTGCGAAACAAGCGTGTCAATCAGGTGAAGACCCAAAGAATGTTCACTGCATTTTTCAAAAGAATCCGGCAATCCGGGACCATTATCATATATTATTAATGTAAAATTATCATTTTCCTTTGCCAACTGAATCCCGATCTCAGGTTTAGGTGTATTCTTAAATGCGTGTTTCAGACAGTTGGATATGATTTCATTCAAAATTAACCCTAACTGAATGGCCTGGTTTATGATGATGCCTGTTTCTTGGATATCAAATTTAAAATCGATATGCATCGGCAAATTGTTGTATGAGGCCAGCAGATAACTGGCCAGTTTTTTTGAGTATTCAGTAAAGCTGATATGAGTCAGATCATCCGACTTATAAAGCCGTTCATGGATCAGAGCCATGGATTTTATACGGTTTTGACTTTCACTAAAGATTTCTCTGTCTTTTTCGTCTTTAATGCTGCGTACCTGAATATTTAAAAGGGATGATATGATTTGCATATTATTCTTAACGCGATGGTGAATTTCCTTTAATAGAAGTTCCTTTTCTTTTAACTCCTTGACAATCATCTCCTGTGTTTTAACTTGCTGCGTTATATCTCTGTAAATTCCGTAAACCGCAATCTGATCATTTTCCATGAGTATTGGTTTTCCAATAATTGATACATGAATCATTTCCCCTGATTTTTTCTTCCTTACCGTTTCAAAATTGATGTTTTTCCCGTCAGCAACCTGCATCGTTGCATTCAATCCTTCATTTTTCAAATGATCGGGAACAACCAGACTGTTTATGGGTTTTCCAAAACATTCTTCCTGAGTAAAACCGAATAAATCCGTAAAAGCATAATTCACTTTCAGAACATTATCATTATTGTCCAAAATTACGATGGCATCCGGAGACTGCTGAAACAGATTTTCAAAATAAGCTTTCTGAATTTTATGCTTTTCAGAAATATTTTTCAGTTCTGTCAAATCACGCCCGTTGATGATTATTCCAATGATTTCCTCTTCATATTTATAGGGATAACACGAGACATAAATAAACCGGCTGATATTTTTATGTGTATACCAAGTGCTGTACCGAACAATCTTATCGGACAGACATTTTTCCAGTTTGGGCTTTATTTTTGTATTGAAAAAGGAGGTGCCGAAAATCTCTGCATGCGTCTTTCCAATAATTTCATCCGGTTTGATTCGAAAATGTTTTTTGTAAGCATTGTTAACATATCTGTATCTGAATGACGTATCCAATACGGAAACATAGTCATGTGCAATAACCAATGACCTGAGATAATTTTCAATTTTTTCCGTTTTGTATGGACTATCATCATACCGGGTGGAAATCATATGGACCTCTTAGTATTCTTATGATGAGTCATATTTGTAGATTTAAGAATCAACATTATGCTCATTCTGAACAAAACCACTGATTATTTGAATATTTAAAACCGGGAAAAAGCTGTCCCGGGCGTTATCATAAACTGATGGAAGGGAACAGAATTTTTTTTCTTTCATACATAACATATCATAATAAACGTAAATTATTATGAAGAGCCAAATATACAAAGGGAATAATAAGGGAGAGCAAATGGGAACAATAACATTCTTAGGCGGAACGGGTACTGTTACAGGTTCTAAATACCTGTTTGAGCAGAATACCAAACGGATCCTTATTGATTGCGGGTTGTTCCAGGGATTGAAAGAGTTGCGACAGAAAAACTGGATGCCCCTTCCTTTGGATGTAAAAACATTGGATTCTGTGATTTTGACTCATGCTCATATTGATCATACTGGATTTTTGCCCAGGTTAGTTAAACAGGGATACAATGGACCGGTTTATGCCAATTCGGCAACAGTGGATTTGTTAAAAATAATGCTGCTTGATTCGGCACATCTCCAGGAAGAAGATGCCCGTTTTCTGAATAAAATCGGAGCGACGAAACACAAACCGGCCTTGCCGCTTTATAATAAAGAAGACGCTGAAAAAGCGATTTCTCTATTAAAACCGGTATCATACGGACAGGAATTTGAACCGGTGCCGGATATAACGATAAAATTAAGAGATGCAGGACATATTCTGGGCTCTTCATTTGTTAATATTTATTGGAAAAACGAAACAGGAGAACGGAGGAAGATTGTATTCAGCGGAGATCTTGGGAGACCGGACAGGCCAATCCTGAAAGATCCGTCAACAATTTATCAGGCAGATTATCTGTTGGTTGAATCAACGTATGGCAACCGTCTTCATGATGATGCACAACCCGAGGAGTCGCTTGCCAGAATTATCAATGATACAATTCATCGGAAAGGATCAGTCGTTATTCCTTCGTTTGCTGTAGGCAGAACTCAGGAACTCCTGTATATCCTCAGAGACCTGGAAGAGAAGAAACGAATTCCAGAACTTCCTGTTTTTGTCGACAGTCCCATGGCGATTAATGCAACTGAGATAACATCAAAACACATTGAAAACCAGGATTTGAATGCACGATTGCTTCATATCAAAGGAATCGATGCATTTCGAACAAAACATACGGTTTTTACAGAAAGTCGGGAAGAGTCACAAAAAATCAATGATTTTTCTGAACCTTGCATTATTATCAGCGCCAGCGGCATGTTGACTGGAGGAAGGATACTCCACCACCTGAAATACCGTCTTCCTTTTGAAAAACATACCGTGCTGTTTATCGGATATCAGGCTGAAGGTACTCGGGGACGGGCGATGCTTGAGGGAAAGAAAAAAATTAAAATTCATGGTGAACAGATTCCGGTTAAAGCTCATATTGAAAAAATAAGCGGTTTTTCTGCGCATGCTGATTATGAGGAAATCCTGGCCTGGCTCGCCGGTTTTACTAAGGCCCCCCGTTCAGTTTTTGTTGTTCATGGTGAACCGGGTGCATCAGCCGATCTGGCGAAAAAAATTAAATCAGTCTATAAATGGACGGTTCATGTTCCTGAATACCAGAGTAAATTTCAACTTGAATGATTATTGGAACAATATTTAAGAACCCGGACTCAGAATTGTAAAGGATTTTGGGTAGCCGAGCGGTCTATTTGCCTTTAATGATTATACTATTCCCAAATCTTTTTTTAATCGGTTCAAATCGTCGGTTTTTCCCATAATTAAAACATGATCACCGGCTTTTAGAAGATGGTCTGAAGAAGGATTAAAATTGGGGTTATGATTTTTATCAAAAATAACAGTGATTAATAGATTATACTCAGTACGAAGCGGTGCTTCAATCAGCCTTTTGTCCGAGAGAATGCTTTTGGCCGGAATTTCAATCTCTTCCATTGCCAGATCGATATCCCTGTTTCTGAATATTTCAATGAAATTGTGTATTGCCGGCTGGAGAAGAATTTGTGCAATGGTTTTGCCGCTGACTTCGTAGGGATTGATGACTCGGTTTGCGCCGGCTTTTTTCAACTTCAAACTGTTGGCGTTTTCTTTACAACGGGAAATGATCAATATGCTGCTGTTTCTTTCACGCACCGAAAATGTTACGAACAGGTTATCGGCATCTGTTTCCAAAACGCAAACACATCCTTTGGCATCCTGAATATTTGCTTTTTCTATGGTTTCATCCAGCGTGGCATCACCGGCAATCACAGGGATCTGATCATGCATCAGTTCTTCAATGACCTTTTCATCTTGTTCTATGACAACAAAAGAATGCCCTGACTGGATAAGCGATTCACAAACAATCCGTCCCATTCTGCCGTAACCGCAAACGATGATATGTTTTTTCATCTCTTTTATTTTCTGAAGCATTCTATGCCTCCTGAATGACTTGATATCTGTTAACAACTCTGCAAATCTGCCGATTAAAACACCGATCATGGTAACCCCGACAACAATAAGAATGAGTGACCATGCCCTGCCGCTGTTTGAAAGAGGAAATGTTTCACCGTATCCTACAGTACTGATGGTTATTAGCGTCATATAAATCGATTCAAACCATGAAAGACCATCAATAATGCGGTATCCCAGTGAACCAAAAAAAACGAGGGCAAAAGCAAGAATCATGACCTGAATGAATAATTTCTTTCTGCTGTTGATCATACAGAAAATTATTCAATTTATAAGAAAAAAGAAGCATAAACAGAGTTTCTAATACAAATTATTGGATCACGTCTTGACTTATGGTTAAAAAACAATTATTATTCGTGAATTAATTCTCTATTGGAGAACATGATGCGAAAGATTAAAAAATTCTCAGCACCTGAACCTTCAATGAGGCGGTTGCCTGCATATCTGCATGTTTTGTCCCGTATCTTTAAGGAGAACCAAACATTTGTTTCATGTACGACAATATCCAGGCAATTAAGGCTTGATCCGACGCAAGTTCGAAAGGATCTGGCATTAACCGGTATCGTTGGAAAACCGAGAGTGGGGTATCCGGTAGAAGAACTGATCGGGAATATCAAAGCATTTTTAGGATGGGACATTCAGAGAAATGCTGTTTTAGTTGGTGTGGGCAGTTTGGGTACGGCGATTTTAGGGTATCAGCAGTTCAGATTGTACGGTTTGAATATTATTGCTGCTTTTGACAGAGATCCGGCACAAATCGGACGGAACATATTTGGAGTAAATGTTTATCCTATAGAAAAACTGCCGGAGATTGCAGTTCGGCATCAGATAGAACTGGGTATAATTACTGTCAATGCAGATTCGGCCCAGGAGGTTGCTGATCTGATGATTAGGGGATTTATACGAGGAATCTGGAATTTTGCTCCAAAACCGCTGGAAGTTCCGAATGAAGTCGTGGTTGAGAATGCCCTTCTCTCAGTCAGTCTGGGGGTTCTGACCAGCAAACTCAAACAAATTGAAAGCAACAGAACGTCATAAAGTTTGTATAGATCTGCTATATATTAAGCTGAAATTTAATGATAAGCTTCATATATTGATTTACGGATAACAGGGGAAATGTTATGAAAAAAATCTTTTCCGCTACTGTGATTGTACTATTTTCATTGGCAATGATTGCCGGCTGTAAGGGTAAGAATGAAGGAAATTCAGAAGATTTACCCGGGACCTGGGTAAGCAAAGGTTCGGATCTGTCTGCTCTTCAAGCCGGTGCAATAGACAGTATCATTTTATATTTTGACCGGTTAAATATTTTTGATATGACCATATACAGACCCGGTATTCCTGCCCAGACAAACGAAGGGAATTATTTGGTTTCAGATACACAGTTCGGACTGTCGCAATGGTTGATACTAGTCTTCAATAATGGAAGGGAAGAGCAAGGACTCATTCAGTTCCAGATCACGGACAGAATTATGTTGCAAACGGATCTTGTGCAAACCCAACCGGACTTGGGACATGTTCCCCCAAATCCTGAGCTTGGTCCCGGATCATCCAGTTTGGGACAGGCAAATATACAAAGATATGTTAAGAAGAGTTCTGAATTCTGAATTCTGAATTTTAGTTAGAATTAAGAATTAAGAATTATATCGTTTCCGGGTGAATTCCCGAATTTTTTCATATGCTTCGATAAGCAGTTTTTCGTCCGGCAGAAATACAACCCTCAGATGTTTTGTTCCCGGTTTTTGTCCGAAACCGCTTCCATGAACCGTCACAACCCCCGTTTCTTTAATGAGGTCTGTTACAAAATCAAGATCATTATCCGGAATATGTAGGGACGGGAAAGCGTAAAAAGCTGCCCGCGGTGAAACACAGCTGATTTCAGGAATATCGTTCAGCATTTCAACGGTGATTTTATTCCGTTTTTCCAGCTCGTTCAGAGTGCTGTCAATGTGAGACTGATCAAGTTCCAATGCAGGTTTAATGCCGAACTGCATAGGGTGGTTGGCACACAGCCGGGCGCGTACCATTTTATTGACACCTTCAATATAGTCTTTCATTAAATCTATGGGACCGCTGAAAACAGCCCATCCGATTCTGAAACCGGGCACAATATATGATTTTGACAGCCCGTTAAATGTTATGACAGGAACGTTTTGCGTTAAAGATGCCAAGGATGTATAAGATTCTCCTTTGAAACAGAGCTTGTCATAAATTTCATCACTGAAAATCAAAAGGTTATATTTTTCTGCAAGATCAATGAGCTGTTTCAATGTCTCAGGAGGGTAGATGGCTCCGGTGGGATTGTTGGGATTAATAATAACAATTCCCTTTGTCCTTTCATCAATTCTGCTCTCAATTTGAGCAATATCAAGATTCCAATTGTCCTCTTCGTTCAAATAATAAGGATTGATTTCAGCAGATAATTTGCCGACTACAGATGTATATAACGGATAACCCGGATAGGGAAGGAGTATATTGTCACCCGGATTGAGAAGAGCCGTAAGACAAAGTTCTATGGCCTCACTGGCTCCCGTTGAAACAAATATATCATGAATATCGTTTATTCCCGACCTTTCAGCCTGACGGCGTATTGCTTCAACGGCTTCTTCAATACCCGATGATGGAGAATATCCGTTCATATTATTGTTCATGGCATTTGTTACAGCATCAAGCATATGCTGAGGTGGCCGGAATCCAAATAAATTTGGATCCCCAATATTCAAATAGATCATTTTCTTGCCTGTTGCCTTTGTCTTGTTGGCAATGACAACAATATCCCTGATTGCGTACTTAACATTTGCTACCCGTTCTGCCGGTTTGATTGGAATCATGTCTCCCTCACATTTACTAGGATTATTCATTAACCTGATTTTGAATTTATTAAAAAAATAATCGATTTGTAAGGGAATTTGGTAGCCAGTGGTCAGTAGCCAGTGGTCAGTAGCCGGTAGCCGGTAGCCGGTAGCCGGTAGCCGGTAGCCGGTAGCCGGTAGTCAGTAGTCAGTAGGGTGGGTTGATTTTGTTTCAGTGGATATGATGTTGTTTCGGTTGACCGCATTTGTTTCATTTAGATGTTTCATGGTCGATCATGGTTTTTTTCTGGTTCGAGGGTTTTACTTCTCAACGTCTCAAGGTCTGAACCTCTAAACCTTTCAACGTTTGAACGTTTGAACTTTTGAACGTTTGAACTTTTGAACTCTTGAACTCTTGAACTCTTGAACCCATGAACTCTTGAACTCATGAACCCATGAACTCTTGAACCCATGAACCCATGAGCCCATGAACTTGATCCTTATTGAAAAATATAGAAAAATTTAGAAATTGATAAATATCTATAGTAAATTATTGCAGGAGGAAGAAATGAATGATATTATGACAATTGAGGAAGTTGCTGAATACCTTCGCGTATCAGAGAGAACCGTGTATGACTGGGTTCAAAAAGGAGAGATCCCCGGGGGAAAAATCGGCACATCCTGGAGATTTAAGCGATCTGAAATTGAAAATTGGGTTAACCGTAAACTGACTCCCAGACTGTCTGCTGATATTGAAGATTTTAGCAACTCTTTAAAATCAGTTCTTTCACCTGAGAGCGTGATTAAGATTATATCTGATAATAAGTGGGACGCACTTGAAGAGATGAGTGAACTTATTATACATGCAGGCGGGTTGAAATATAAAGATGAATTAATGAACGCTTTGAGACGACGTGAAGAATTAATGAGTACCGGTATTGGCTGGGGAATAGCCGTTCCTCATGTTCGGCTTGAATCCGTCAAATCTCCGGTTATGGCTTTAGGTGTATCCAATGATGGACTCAGCAACTACGAATCTTTGGATGGATTACCCGTACAGTATGTGATCATGATTGCTGCAGGAAAATATCAACACGCGGAATATATTAAACTGTTATCTATGGTTAGTGCCCGTATGAAAAATGAAGATATCAAACATAAACTCTTGAATGCTGACGAAGAAGAAATGTATAAAATATTTACCGGCGGAACAGATTCATGAGAGAGTTAAATCCCGGTATTCTCATAATTTTTGGTATTGGCGTTTTCGGCGGTATAATCAGTGCTTTAATGGCTAAACGTTTGAGTGTGCCCCAGGTGCTCGGATATATTCTTGTCGGTATTCTGATAGGAGAGGGAGGATTTAAACTTGTTACTTCAAACGATATTACAGCTCTGAGTTCGTTTAACTTTTTTGCCCTGGGCGTGATTGGTTTTTTAGTGGGGGCGGAAATCCGTTTCAGCATTTTGAAAAAATACGGGAGACAATTTGCATCTATTCTGGCAGCTGAAGGTCTTCTTACATTTGTTTTTGTCGGCGTACCCATAACGTTTATCCTTTATAATGTTATGGGTTCATGGCCGGGCGCCATTGCTGCCGGGATAATCTTTGGTGCTATTGCCAGTGCCACGGACCCGGCATCCACGATGAGTGTTATTTGGGAATATCGATCGGCGGGGATTCTGACGACAACCCTTATTGCTATTGTTGCTCTTGATGATGCCCTTGCTATGACTTTGTATGGTTTGGGAACCGGCATTGCACGAATTCTGACCGGCGGCGAAGTGACTTGGCTTATCCAATTTTCACATATTCTGCTTGAACTTTTTGGTGCTGTCTTTATGGGAATATTTGCAGCATTTATTATGCACTGGATTTTAAGACTTTCAGATAAAATTGAAGTGATTATACCCTCTGTCATCGGTTTGCTTCTCTTAACTATCGGAGTTGCCGTCCATTTCAACCTCGATGTGATAATGGCATCCATGTCAATGGGACTGGTAATGGTTAATATGGACCCTGAACGGAGTGCGAAGGTAATTCACCAGTTAAAAAACTTTTCAGACACCATATATATTCTCTTCTTTGTTCTTGTCGGAGCTCGCCTGACCCTTTATGCCATGCCGGTCTGGCTATGGCTGATCATTATTGTTTACGTTGTCAGCAGAACTCTGGGTAAAGTTTTGGGTGCATGGATTGGTGCCGTTATATCCAAAGCTCCAATAAAAATCAGGCAGTATTCGGGGCTCGGACTCTTTGCGCAGGGAGGTGTGGCGATTGGATTGTCCATTATGGCCAGTCAACATTTGAATGAAATAGTGGTCACGGATTCTATGTCTCTCGGCGATGTAATTATTTTTGGTGTTACGACAACAACATTTCTTGTTCAGCTAATGGGACCGCCCCTGGTTAAGTGGATTGTTAAAAAATCCGGTGAGGCCGGAAGAAATGTTACAATTGATGACGTTTTAGCTGACATGAAAGTTGATCAGGTCCTGAATGATTCGCCGGTAATGTTAAATGAGGAATTATCTATCGAAAAAACGGTTAAAATCATGGCTGAATCCGATCAACTGCTTTTTCCTGTTGTGGATAATACCGGAAAATGGGTCGGACTCCTTTCTGTGAGTGATATCCGTCAGGTACTGCCGGACACATCACTCTGGAAATGGATGTTGTGTTCAGATATTATGACCGATATTCATAAAGAGATTCTGTACAATGATATGCCGTTAAATAAAGCAATGGCTCTTATGAATCAATTAAATTACTCAGAATATGTAATTCTGGAGCGGACAACCGGCAAAATATCCGGCATTCTCAATTATTACAGGGTTATGCAGAATATTGAACATAAGATTCTCGGAGCTCAAATCGATACCTGAATATAACTTTTGAAAGCACATTAATTTCAAACTTATTTGTAATTTTTTTTAATTATTTAGCCCATTGGAAGCTGTTTCTTCTTATATATGATAAACAGCACATTTTGTCAAAATGTGTTTGCCGTCATATGTTCATTTTAATTATTAAGCTATTGTTGCATGAGACAATTATTAAAAGTATAATGTTGGTATAAAAGGATTTAAATTATATCCAATATCCACCATTCGGGAGGAAATATGAAAAATATTGTAAAGATCTTATTATGTTTTGTTGTCGGTTTAAATTTTATTCAAGCTGCACCGATGGGGGCTGAGCTGGATATTGAAGTTCAACTCTTGATGACAGGACAGTTTACTTTACAAAGCTGGAATGATCCCAATGTAAATTTATGGACTGTGACACTTCAAAATAAAACGGATGAAGTTATGGATGTGTATGTTGAATTCCATCTGAGTGTTCAGAATGTCTCGGGAATTACAGCACAGGATAATCCGGTTGCATGGGGCGTGACAGATCCGTACGAAGTCCAGCCTTTTTCAACATCTTTTCTAAAAAATTCCAGTTTTACTGAAGATAAGATGATGAAATTCGAAATTACCAAGGCTTTTCAGGATATGATCGAGACCAACGGTTATCTCCCGGCAGGAACATATGATATTAAAATGATTGCCTGGGAGAATCTTAGTTTCAATGATGCGGACAAGAGTACAAGACAGGTTTATCAGACATCCTCCAACCGTATATTAGATCTTTCCTGGGATCATGCGTATGTGGATGAAAGATATGATAATAATTGGAGCTGGGCAAATCCGGAGGGGAATTTACGCGGAAAAACCCTTGATAATATTCTTGTGAGCAATGTTGTTCTGACTGAACCTGTACAGCGTGCCGATGTCACTGATTTTCAGCCCTGGTTCCGCTGGGATTCACCCGGATTTCGTCCGGGTATTTTTATTGATTACCGAATCAAGGTTGCCCAGTTCAATCCGGAAATTCACAGCAGCTATGATGATGCATTTGAGGATATTACGGCAATTTTCCTTGATACGGAATGGGATGAAAGTTATACAACAATTCACAGACAACGGGAATCTGGAACTGTTCGGACAATATCTATTCAATATCCGTCAAGCGAACGGGAATTGGCCTGCGGGTATGAATATGTATGGCAGGTTGAAGCCAGAGAGTACATTGACGGATATGATTATATCGGACAAAAAGGTATCTGGGGATGGCCGGAATCCATAAAAAGTCCGGTTTATAACTTCAGTTATGGAAACCGGTTAACCCGCGACAGGTTATCTTCTCCTGTAAGCGGCGGAATTATCAATTCTGTCAATCCGATTTTTAACTGGGACATTGTTGCCTGTGCCAATGAATATGAATTATGGATCAGCGATGCCGCTGAAGATCCCTTAGCGGAAAATCCTGTTTGGCAAAGTGATCCTATTCAGAGTTTGCCTTTTACCTATCCTCCGGATGCAGAACCGCTGATCCCGGGTAAACGATATGCCTGGAAGGTCAGAATGAATCCGGGACCCGATCCCTCGCCCTGGAGTGATGTCAGTACATTCACCGTTCAAAGATTTCAGTATAGTGAACCTACGCAAGGCGATGTTTTACTGACTGTACTGCCAACGTTCAATGCAGATGTCCCTGCCGGAATACCATCCTATGAACTCAGAATCAGCGATATCAATGATCAGTCTGTTGATATTGGTAACATTCTCACGTCAGTAATTCAGACGATTCCCTATAAACTCCGGGTTGATGAAAATGGCTGGCTTTATCCAGGTCGCCTGTATTATTGGAAATTGATCCCCCTTAATGCAAGTGAAACCATGGTGGGACTCCCGGATGATCATACTCTGATCGGGAATTTTTCAATAGCCCCGCTCAGCCTTCAATCACCGGTAAACCGGGAATCTCAGGCAGATCTGAATCCTGTTTTTACTTGGGAAGCTCCTGCCGGTCAGGATAATTTTGAACTGCTCATCTCAGCAAATGATGATCCGGAAGTGGATGTTCCGTTTTTTATGACAACACTTCGGCAAAAGATGTTTCAATATCCTTCTGATGCCGAAATACCTCTTCGACCCGGCAACACATATTTTTGGAAAATTAATCCCCTCGATCCGGATGATATTGCAGGCGATCCGTCAGAAGTATTCAGTTTCAGAGTTAAAACGTTTGATTTCCCGACGGTAGACTGGTCTTTTGCCAATCGTGAACTGACAGCCGTATGGCAGTCAGTCAGCGGTGTGCAGGGATTCCAGATCCTTCTTGCAGAAGATCCCGATATGCAGGACGACGGAAGATTACTGCAAATATTATGGAGCTCTGATCAACTGGTTGAAACAACACTCCGTGTTTCAGCCTCAGACTTACCGGTTGAACCGGGACAGACATTATATTATCAATTGGGTGTAACACTGGATGGTGATAATTATCTCTGGGATATCCCCCGTCCCCTTGGTTTGGATCTTTTTAATGAAGAAGATCTTTTTGCCAGACTCGGACAAAATTTACAGGATCCTCTTCAACCAATCGTAGAGTTGATCCAGGGAGTCCCGGGTGTGGATGAATATCAGATCATTGTGTCAGCCGATGCCGGGGGAGAAGAAGTCATTCTTGAATATAACATTATGACATTCCCTGCCCCGCTGGAGGATGCGTGGGATAATATAAAAGATTATGACCTGGTTTATGTCACAGTCCGTGCTTTTTCGAACGGATTTGTCGTTTCGCAACTTCGGGAACCTTTGTCGTTCAATCCCATGGCAGTAGTCAGGTCACTATATGAACCCTTCATTATTGAACCGAATCCTTCAGGAAGTATTGGATTTATTGTCAGATATGCAAGGCCAGTCCAATTTGCCGAAGCTATTATTGTATCATATGGAGCTGACCCCGGTTTGGACCCCGAAGAATTTACGGACGAATTTTCTGCAAATTCTCTGCCTTTGACTATCATGACTGATGACTATTCGTATGGACAGAAAATATATGTAAAATTTCAATTTGTCCGCAATGGTTCCGGGCTTGGTTTTGAGTCCAGGATTTATGAAGTCAATCTACCCTCTCATCCGGGGATGAATGAGCAGGTTGGTTTGATAGCTGAATGGGTTAAAGACCGGGATCTGATACGTATTGAAAGAACTAATACAATAACCGGAGTCTCTGCGTATCGCTTATCTGCTTTTTCCGATGCTGCCGGTACTGACGAGATCTGGAGTCTTGATGAAATGCCGGGTATGACGGTTTCTCTAAGCAGAGAGGACCTTGGATTGGGCTTTGATGTTAATGTTTATTTTCAGATCACGCCATATTTGAATGACAGGATTCATGGTATTCCCTCAACAATAAGGAGGGTTTACATAGATAAAACTGTTCCGCCGCTTTTATCTCAGACGATGCTGATGTGGGAAGCAAGTGTACCGCCCGCACCTCAATATGAAGTCCGCATTTCAGCTGATCCGGACTTCAGAGGCGATGTTATGACCCTTACAGTGAGCCAGACATTTCTAACAGAAGAGCAGCTTGATTTATTATGGAGCACATCCTATTACTGGCAAGCGAGAGGCTTGGGAATGAATGAAGAATACTGGGGTGATTGGAGCGCTGTCAGGCGGTACGTAAGTTCAGCCGGACCGGATATTTCGTTGGAAAATCCTTTGTCAGGCGTATCATTGGATGTTGTTCCGGAATTCGTATGGAGCTGCAGCCAGGATTTGAAATTTATTTTCGAAATATCGGATGCAGAGGATTTTGAAAACATTATTTATACAATAGAAACAGGAGAAAAACAATATGGATTCTCCGGAGATGTTCGTCTGTTCGAAGAGGATAAGACATATTTTTGGAGAATTCAGGGAGTTCATGGCACAAAAGGTAATGTTGTTTCTCCGGTCCATTCCTTTACAATGCAGAATGTTGAATCCCTGGCTGAATCATCAGGTGAAAGCAGCCAGGTTCGAATTATTACACCTCAGGCACGGGGAACCTATCTGGTTGACCGTTTAAGAATCGCCTGGACCGGTCCTGAAGGAACAGCTTCGTACGAAGTCCAGTTCTCTTATGATGAAGATTTTACGGATTACAGAAGCAGAGTTTTGGAGCTAAAGGAAATCAGACCGGCAACTCCAGGATATTTTAATGAAAAAGTAAATGTTTTTGCCCGTGTCCGGGGGTTGGATAGCGAGAATAATCCCATGACGGAGTGGAGCAATCCGATTGTTTTTCAAATTGTGTCCAATATGAGGCCGGACCTTACCGTTCCGGAAAACGGGGAGAACCTTTATTCCAGCCAGATTGTATTCGCCTGGTCGAAAATTCAACATGCAGACAGGTACGAAATTATGCTGGCAGATGACGAAGATTTCTCTTCCGTGTTGTGGAACAATGACCGTATAACTGAATCAAATGTCGGTATTCCAAAATCTATAGGGGATGAACTGGAATACAATAAACCATACCATTGGAGAATCCGGAGCATTACATCGGATGGAACAGTGTTCTCGTGGTCTGTCGCTTCTCAGTTTATTCTTTCTGATGAAAGAATTACAAGACTTGAATATCCTCTCGATGAAATTTTTGAAGAAGGTGCTGTTGCTTTTTCCTGGCAAAAACCTGCCGGTGTAACCCATGCAGTTCTCCAGTTAAGCAATGCGCCTGAATTTTCTTCAGTCCTTTTTGAGTCACCGCCACAAACATCCAATCAATATCTGTACCCGTCCGATTCGCCGGTACCCCTTACAACCGGCACAGATTACTTCTGCCGCATTATTTCTGCCAATGCAGAAGGCGAGTTGGTAGCTGATCCTTCCCAGACGGGCAAATTCCGCATCAGCGGCCGGACTATTGAAATCGAACTGATTTTTTCTGCATCACAGGGAGGTGAATAATGAAATACATAAAGACCTTTTTAATGCTGCTGTTGTGTATGACAACATTTGCCTCTGGTGCTGAAAAAGTTGCGGCGGTGATAAAAATTAAAGGAGCCGTTGCAGTCAGACCTGCCAGAGAGAAAATCTACAAACAAAGTTATGTCGGACAAGTTCTTTACGATGGAGACTGGATTAAGACAAATGGTGATGAATTTGCTGCTATCGTTTTTATGGATGGTTCACAATTAAAAATTCGTGAAATGACAGAACTGGAAATCAGAGCTAAAGCTGTTTCTCAGGGCGTTCTAAATACAGATCTCTATTTAACGGAAGGTGAAGTATGGACAAAAGTCCAGAAACAGAAAGGGGACTTTAAGATTCAGACACCCGTTTCTGTGGCTTCAGTTAAAGGTACGGAATTCGATCTGTTATATGAAAAAATCGAAAATTTTTCAGATCTGTTTGTTATAAGCGGTTCTGTAGAATTTAGTAATGAACTTGGGACAATACTGGCTAAGGAAATGACCCACTCCAGAATTGTACCGGAGGAAAAACCAACACGAGTTGCTAAACTAAAAAGCTCTGATGTCCCGGAATGGAAAGACAGTATCGAACCCAATTGGGGTTTTAATATCATCCCTGAAAAACAGGGTAAATTACCCATTGGTCAAGTTGTGAATGTGACTGTTCAGATTATGGATATTTCCCAGAACAGGATCAATACCCGATATTCAGGTGCGATTTCTGTCGATACGGAATCACCCTCGCTAAAAGTAGGTTTCGGCGGAGGGACTTTTGGCGATAATGCTAAAATTCCTATAGAAAAAGGTAGCGGATCTTTTGCAGTTCAGGGATTGGCCCAGGGATCTTTTTCCTGTTTGATAGCTATGCCCGAAGGAGAATCCAGAAAAATTGTATTTGATTTTCAGGGAACGGCAGAACAGAATGTCAAAATCGAACGAAAAGTTGAAAAACTGGGTTCTACGGAAAAGCTCAGTAAAATATCAGATCTGTCGGAAAATCGCACTTTGAAGAATGTTAGTGTATCCGGAGCCGGGGAAACGGCTGATCAGGTATTGGACAAAGTAGACAAAGGCGAGTATAAAATTCGTGATATGATTGAAATAGAAAATGCCGATGGTTCAATAACACTTAAAATTATTGTCGAATCTAAATAAACAGGAGCATGTCAATGAAATACAAATGGATATTAGTCATTATATTCATAGCTGCTTCAATAGTGTATGCTCAGGATGATGGACAGGCTCCTACATTCATGTCCATTCCGCAAATCGGTAATATTTCTGCAGGAAATCCCGTCAGGTTTGATATAGTTGTTACAGATATGTCTCCAATTGAATCAGTAAGACTTTATTACAAAACGGCTGATGATAAAGGGTTTACATCGGTTGAAATGGAAAAGGATGTGAACTACTCTGCTGAAATACCGGGTTTTGAAGTGGTGGAAGGGGTTCTTGAATACTATTTCTGGGCTAAAGACATTCATAACAATCAAGCCTTTTATCCTGAACGGGGAGATAAATCCCCGATGAAAATTAAGGTCGGAAAATTTGAATCTAAGATAGATAACAGCAGGTTTTCTATTCAAATGCTTTATCCCGAACCGAATATTCCAACAGATGATGAAAAACCGACATTTGTTTTTCTGCTGCATGATCCTGATAACCTGGTATCTACAAAAAAACTGAGAATCGTTTTGAATAACAGGGACATTTCTGAAAAACTCAATCTTGACGGATCTTTAATTACATATTTACCTGACAAGGTCCTGGATGCAGGTCCTATGAATATTAATATCCGCCTTGAAGAAAAGGACGGAAGTCCCTTATTTATGACCCAATATCCAATCAATATCGGAAAAATGCCAGCCGGCAGAGAGACTGGCATGGCTAAAGATTCCAGATTGGGGAAATTACGTGTCAATGCAAATGTAGGACTTGATTCGGATTATGATATTTTTTTCGGAAAAGACCAGCCGGAAAACAGGCCCCTGGATGTTCATAAAGCTTCAGCAAGACTGCGTATGCGGTATGGTAAAATGCAATTGAATACATCAGCTCTCTTAAATGCGCACATCTTTGATGAAAATGCCCGTGAACTGAGTGAAAGGAGACAACCGTTAAATCGTTTGAGAGTTGACTTCAGATCACCGATCCTTGATCTGACAATCGGAGATGCATCCCCTGAATTCTCAGAACTGACTTTGAAAGGAACACGAGTCAGAGGATTATCCGCCTGGATGAAACTGGGGTGGTGGAATACGGCTTATGTGCATGGCACAACGCGACAAACCATATCACCGATCGTATCAACACACCCTGATTCAACACATTGGCAGATGTTAAGAAATCTTTCAGGTGATACCTTATTCGTTGATCATGTTAAGGGAACACCCGAAAAGCTTTTCAGAGGATTATCAACATCTATGGATTTTTTTGAACACTTCAAAATGGGAATTTCTGCCTTTAAATCCTATGATGATATTTCTTCATTAAATTTACCATATACTCCCCTTGAGGATAATTATCAGTTTATTGCAAATTCGGTTGTTGGATTAAATGCTGAACTCCATTTCAATCAGGACAGGACTGTTTTATCTGCAGAATTGGCATTATCGGCAACAAACGATTTAAAAGCCGGTGACTCCCTGCTTATTCATGAAGGTGGTCTGGATTCTACCTTATTGGTTGACATAAATGAGTTGCTGGGTTATCCTTTAACGGATGATATTTTTCTCGGAAGTGCCCAGGGAATGGGGTTATCCATACCTTTTCCCAATCTGGATGATTTTGACCCTCTATCATTTGTTACCGATAATGTTATCGGAAAAGGAACATACCGTCTTGCTTTTCGAACACCCATGAACCTGAAATGGATGCAAATGGATGTTAATTCTGAATATTTCAGGATTCCGGCAAATTTTGTTTCAATCGGAAATCCGTCATTGCAAACAGACATTATGGGTTTGCGATCCGGCGTAAGACTCAGATTTCTTAAAAACCAGCTTTCTTTCACTGCTCGTTACGAAAATACATTTGATAATGTGGCCGGCAATACGAAAACACAGACAACAAACACCGAGTCTGTCGTTGGCGGTGTGGGACTCAATTTTTTCGGTTTGCCTATGCTGAATTATTCAATCCGGGTTATGAATCGTCTGGGTGAACCGGCAAAAGGATTTGAAACTGTTGATGAACTTACCCTGAATAATAATAAAACCATCACCCATACGCTTAGTCCTACGTATCAGTTCACGCTGTTAAATACTCAATACAACCTGAATGCAAGCCTGATGCTCATGGATTATAAAGATGAGAATTCCGATGAATCCAACTATCTGACACAATCTTTAACGACAGCCTTGACTGCCGGTTTGCAGATTCCCCTGACAATAACACTGGGGGGCGGTTATTCGCTTACAGAACCTAATGATCCGGAGCAGGGGAATACGCTATTTATTATTCACAGCAGCCGTATAGCCTATAAATGGATGAAAAACAGACTGAATACGTATATCGGATATTCAATGGTTGACGGTTCACGGGATGATCCTGAAACCAATGAACCGGTCCTTGATAACAGCAAATTTACTTTTAAAGCCGGAGCCGGTTATAAAATCATGAACAATTTAACGGCTGATGCCAACATGGATCTGATTTCTGTTACCGATCGGATTGATCCCGATAAAGAATATGATGAGTTTCGGTTCAGAATTCGCCTGAAATACTGGTTTTGATTATAGTTGAAGGCTGATAACTTTGAATTCTGGATTCTTCACGACAACGGTTGGGATGAATTGAATTTTTGAAAGGCTGAATTTGATTTGGTCGGCTGTCAGTCCCTGAATACCGAACAGACATAACACGACAATCTGAAAACTTTTAAACACTGACATCAGCTACGGAATAAGACTTTAAATGCGTAGCAGAGAAAATAAAGGCCAAGCACAGCCTCTCAACCTCTCAACCTCTCAACTTCTGAACCACTGAACTCTTGAACCCATGAACTCTTGAGCCCATGAACCCATGAACTCATGAACTCTTGAGCCCATGAACCCCTAAACAGCGAGCCTCAACGTCTCAACCTCTCAACCTTTTAACCTCTAAACCAACATGAAAACACCCCTAATTGGAATAAACAGTAATTATGAAATCCGGGACGGTAAACCCTGGATTGCCGTACCGGAAAGTTATATTAAAGCCGTTTATGAAAACGGAGGCATACCCTTTATTATACCTCCGTTGGAAGATACATTGCATCTGGATGACTATATTGGGTTATCGGACGGTTTCCTTTTCATGGGAGGAGATGATTACGATCCGGGTTTATATGGTTGTGATGTTCTGCCGTCAATGGAATTAACCCATCCGCGAAGGACCTATCATGACCTGGATCTTATGAAAAAGGTTCTGGCACTGAATAAACCGGTCCTTGCAATATGTGCCGGTATGCAGATGATGAACATCGCTTGCGGCGGTAAATTAATCCCTCATCTTGAAACAGGCATGAAACATACGAACGAGTATTACCATTCAATTTCGATATCCCCTCAATCTGTGCTTACTGATATATTTATCAAAGAACAACTGATAGTGAATTCATACCATCATCAGGCTATAGATCCCAATTTTCCGGGAAAAAATCTGAAGATCATCGCTAAAGCTCCCGATCATATTCCTGAAGCTGTGATTCATATGAATAAATTGTTTCAGCTGGGAGTCCAATGGCATCCGGAACGGATTGATGACAGAGAGCATAGAGACCGGTTATTTGGTTCGTTTATCAAAGCCTGTATTAAGTAGAATTTTATACAGAAACAGAAAGTAAAAAGCAGTTTTTAACCTCCCAAAATCCGAAATATTTTTTGTATATTACAATGCTGGTGACTTTTTGAAATTTGAAATAAATGAATAGGAGATAAGCAGATGAGTAAAATTAAAAAACAAACGATTGACGGAAATTTCGCCGCATCCCATGTCGCTTATGCTTTTAGCGATGTTGCCGCCATATATCCGATTACTCCTTCATCCAATATGGGTGAGTATGCAGATGCATGGGCATCCAAAGGACAGAAGAATATTTTTGGAGAAGTAGTGGATGTTGTTGAAATGCAGAGTGAAGCCGGTGCAGCCGGAGCTGTGCACGGTTCCCTATCAGCCGGTGCTTTTACAACGACATTTACGGCCTCTCAAGGACTTATGCTGATGCTCCCCAATATGCATAAAATTGCCGGTGAAATGCTTCCAACTGTTTTTCATGTCAGTGCCCGTTCACTTGCTGCCCAATCTCTCTCAATTTTTGGTGATCATTCCGATGTTATGTCTGCCCGAAATACGGGTTTTGCCATGGTTGCAGCATCCTCTATACAGGAAATTCTGGATCTGGGTATTGTTTCTCACCTCGCTACACTGGAAGCACAGGTTCCCTTTTTAAACTTTTTTGATGGATTTAGAAATTCTCATGAAATTCAGAAAATTGAGTTGCTTGATTACGATACAATGAAAGAACTTGTGAATGAAAAATACATCGAAGATTTTCGTAAACGGGCTTTAAATCCTGAAATTCCTATGGCTAAAGTAGGAGCCCAAAATCCTGATGTTTATTTTCAGGGACGGGAAACAATTAATAAATACTATCTAGTCACACCTGAAATCGTTCAGAAGTATATGGATACAGTTGCTGAGAAAACAGGACGGAAATACCATCTTTTTGATTATTTCGGAGCGCCCGATGCTGATAAGCTTATTGTTGCCATGGGCAGCGGCTGTGATACAATTGAAGAAACAATCAATCACCTGAATAAAAAGGGAGAAAAACTGGGACTTGTTAAAGTTCGGTTGTATCGCCCCTTTGCAGGCGATGTTTTTGCATCATTGATTCCTGAAACCGTTAAAAAGATCGCAGTACTTGACCGTACGAAAGAGCCCGGCTCAATCGGTGAACCCCTTTATCTGGATGTTGTTGCTGCCTTGAAAAAGAAAAAAGACATCCAAATAATCGGCGGCCGATACGGTCTTTCCAGTAAAGAATTTACGCCTTCAATGGTTAAAGCTGTTTATGATCACCTTGACGGCAAGGCTTTTCATGGATTTACCGTTGGCATTGAAGACGATCTGACCGGATTGTCCATACCAATAAATGAACATATCAATACCGTTCCTGAAGGAACTATTTCCTGTAAATTCTGGGGACTTGGATCTGACGGAACTGTAGGTGCCAATAAAAACTCCATTAAAATCATTGGCGATAATACAGATATGTATGCACAGGGATATTTCCAGTATGATTCAAAGAAATCCGGCGGAATAACCCGCAGTCACCTCCGTTTTGGCAAAGAAAAGATTCAATCTGAATATCTGGTTGAAAATGCTGATTTTATTGCTTGCCATAATCAGGCTTTCATCGGACGATATGATATTCTGGAAGGGATCAAAGAAAAAGGTGTTTTTCTTCTGAACTCAAGTTGGAAAGATGAAGACGTTTTTGACAACCTGACAGAAGATATGCAGAAAACCATTATTAAGAAAAATATCAGTTTATACAATATTGATGCGTTGAAAATTGCCCAGGATGTTGGTCTCGGTTCACGTATCAATACAGTTATGATGGCTGCATTCTTTATTATCTCAAAAGTTCTGCCCCGGGATGAAGCCATCACAATGATAAAAAAAGCAATTGAGAAAACGTATTCCAGCAAGGGACGCGATATTGTTGAGATGAACTGGAAAGCAGTTGACCGGGCTGATGAAGCGTTGAAACAGATTTCTGTTCCGGAAAAAGTTCTGAATAGCGCTGAGGTCCATGCTCTTGTCCCTGAGGATTCGGATGATTTTACGAAGAATGTTATTGAACGGATTATGCGTGAAAAGGGAGATGGCATCAAAGTCAGCGAACTGCCGTATGACGGACAAATACCGACCGGCACAACAGCACTTGAAAAACGGGGTGTTGCACCGTTGGTTCCTCATTGGGATCCGATAAAGTGTATTCAGTGTAATCAGTGCTCGTTTGTTTGTCCTCACGCTGCCATCAGAACAAAACTCATTGCTCCTGACAATTTGATAGATGCTCCTGCAACATTCAATGTCATGGATGTTAAAGGGAAAGACAGTGCCTATAAATATAAAGTTCAAGTTTATATTGACGATTGTATCGGTTGTGGCGTTTGTATCAATGACTGCCCAACCGGTACACTGACATTTTCACCTATAGAAACAGAGCGCAAAGCCGGAGAAAGAATCAATGCCGATTTCTTCAATGCCCTGCCCAATGATGTGCTGGGAAGCAATCGGGAGAATTCAGTTAAAGGTAGTCAGTTCAAACAACCGCTTTTCGAATTTTCTGGGGCCTGTGCCGGGTGTGGAGAAACACCGTACATCAGACTGGTCACGCAATTGTTTGGCGATCGTATGATCATTGCCAATGCGACCGGCTGTTCATCCATCTACGGCGGCACATTCCCAACTATCCCCTATACGAAAAATAAAGCCGGTCATGGACCTGCATGGGCTAATTCGCTTTTTGAAGATAACGCAGAATACGGATTTGGAATGCGTCTGGCTGTAGATGCCAATCGGAAACAGCTTAAAAGCAATGTGAAACGCCTTCTGGAAGCCGGCGTGGACGGCGAATTGGGAGATGCATTGAACAAGGCCGTTGAAAACTGGACTTCAGTCGATCAGGAGAACAAAGATAATGCTCAAAAAATCAAAGACCTGCTGCCGAGGTTTATGGATTCTGCACCTGAACAATTGAAACCGATTGTTAAAAAAGTTCTGGAACTGAGAAACTACTTCGTGGATAAATCCATATGGTCTTTTGGCGGTGACGGATGGGCTTATGATATCGGGTTCGGCGGTCTGGACCACGTTCTGGCATCGGGAAAAAATGTCAATATTCTGGTTCTGGATACGGAAGTCTATTCAAATACAGGCGGACAGGCTTCAAAAGCGTCTCCTTTAGGTGCTGTTGCCCGCTTTGCCGAAGCAGGAAAAAATACCATTAAAAAAGACCTCGGTAAGATGATGATGACCTATGGATACGTTTATGTTGCATCTGTTTCAATGGGAGCAAATAAAAATCAGCTCATGAAAGCCTTAACAGAAGCCGAAGCTTACAATGGTCCGTCTATTGTCATTGCTTATGCCCCCTGTATCAATCATGGAATCGATATGGGTTTAAGTCAACACGAAGAAAAGAGAGCTGTTGACAGCGGTTACTGGATTCTCTACAGATACAATCCTCTGCTCAAGAAAGACGGCAAAAATCCTCTTGTTCTTGATTCAAAAGAACCTAAAGAAGATGTTCTTGATTTCCTTAACAGTGAAACCAGATATACATCTCTATCCAGATCTTTTCCTGACAAAGTGGAAGAATTCAGAGCTAAATTTGCCGAATACGTAAAGGATAGATACGAAGACTATAAGAAATTGTCTGAGTAAACTTAATAAAATATGATCACATAAAGGGAATCGATTCAGGTTCCCTTTTTTGTATATTCAGATATGTCTACAAAACTTGAAAAGAAGCTTTTGGCACTCATCCGTGAAGCCAACCAAAACTGGGATTTATTCCGTGAAGGGGAGACAATTCTTGTCGGAATATCCGGTGGCAAGGATTCGCTTTCCTTGCTAAAACTTCTGTCAAACTTTGATTTGGATCTCCATTCGCTTCATGTCCGGGTGAAACCGGGAATTTCAGGAAAATTTTTGGATTATTGCCGGTTATTCAGCCGGGTTCATATCCTTGAGACGGATATTTACAATAAAGCATTCGATCCGAATGCCGGTAAAAATGCCTGTTTTATCTGTATGAGAGAAAGGCGTAAAGCAGTTGTAACATATGGCATGGAACAGGGTTTTAGCAGCATTTATTACGGCCATCATAAGAATGATGTAGTTGAGACATTTTTATTGAATCAGTTTTATGGCAGGGAATTGAGCACGATGCTGCCCAAACAGGAATTATTTGACGGTTTGTTCCATATTTTAAGGCCGCTTTACTTAATTCCTGAACCCTTACTGTCTACCTACGCCCGTGAACAGGAAATTCCGGTTGAACCGGAAGACTGTCCGGCTGCGATAAATTCACGGCGGAATTATTTGAAGAAACAGCTGGATCAAATAAATAACGATAATCCCAAAATTGATGTAATCGATAATATCTTTTCAAGTATGAAACGAATAAATCTGCCCTTTATTCCCGGATTTCCAGACACGCAAGTTATGACAAATATTCGCAAACCCGGGCATAAAAAGAAAAAAACGGATAATATACAGATATAATCATAACAATATTAGTTTGACACAAAAGGGAATTCACCTTATCTTTCCCCCGGGGCGGGGGAGATCAGGTAAATAAATCGCTATATCACGATATGTTAAATTTACATTTTATTCGAAAATCCCGCTTTTTCATTTTTTTCGATAAAAAAAAGGGTCCTGACCAGACCCTCTTTTTTTAAAAAATTTTCCGGTGACTTACCAGATAACTATCCGTTCGTGTTTAGGGCGGTACATTGTGTCACCCGGCTGAACCTTGAATGCCTGATAAAAGGCATCAACATTTTCCAGAGGGCCTACAACGCGAAAATGTGCAGGAGAGTGTTCGTCTTCCATTACTCTGCGAATCAGTGTTTCATCTTTCATGTTAGACCGCCAGATCTGTGCGAAACCTAGAAAAAATCGCTGGTCCGGCGTAAAACCGTCTATTTTGGAATATTCATTTGTCTGTTTAGCAAGCTGTAGCGCATCATATGCAACGTTTACACCTCCCAAATCAGCAATGTTTTCTCCTAATGTCAGCTCTCCATTGATTCTGAAAGTATCAATAACAACATATTGATCGTATTGTTTTACCAGCGCTTTTGAACGTGCTTCAAATTGTTCGGCATCTTTTTCTGACCACCAGTCATTCAGAATTCCTTTTTCATCATACTGACGTCCGTGATCATCAAAACCATGGGTCATCTCATGCCCGATAACCACGCCGATTCCACCGTAGTTTACAGGATCATCTGCGTATAGGTTGAAAAAAGGTGGGAGAAGGATACCCGCAGGGAAAACAACTTCGTTGCGGAGAGGGCTGTAATAAGCATTGACAATATGTGCGGGCATAAACCATTCATCCGGATCCGGCGCCTGACCGGCCTTTTTCTTTTCTATATTAAAATTATAGTCCAGTATGGATAAGATATTTCCATAATAATCATCTCTCGAAAGTATCAGACCGGAATAATCTTCCCATTTGTCAGGATATCCGATTTTTATGCGCATGGCGGATAATTTGTTCAGGGCTTTTTCCCGGGTATCATCGGCCATCCAATCTACTTTTTCTATACGATGATGTAATGCAGTCTTCAAATTATCGGTCAGTTCCGTCATCTTGATTTTTGCTTCAGGCGGGAAATAAGTGTCTACATAAAGCTGGGCAAGCATATCTCCCAAAACCCAGTTTGAATTGTTTAAAACGCGTTTTAATCGGGGTTCCATTTTTTGCTGACCGGAAAGATAACGGTTAAAGAAGTTGAAATGGAGTTCATTTACTGAATCCGGCAAATAGTGAACAGTCCTGTCAAAGAGATTCCAGGCAAAATAATCATACCATGCCTGTGATGACACATCCGTAAGCATTGAGTTAAATTCTTTGAGGAATTCCGGTTGGTGGACATTGTAATAACCGGTATATAAAAGTCCCAGCTCATTAGTGTAAAGATCCCAGTCCATATCAGGCATCAGGACTTTTAACGAATCAGCCGTCATTTTATGATATGTTTTTTGCGGATCTCTCCGGTCCACAATGTTCATGGATGCCTGTGCAAACCGGGTTTCAATGGTCATAACATTGGACGCGGCTTCTGTGGAACGGATTTTATCATATCCCATAGCCATGAAAACCTGAGCAAGAAATGTGATGTACTCTTTACGGATATCGTCCAGTCTTTCCGATGCTCCTACATAATATTCTCTTTCAGGCAGTCCTAAACCGCTTTGGCCAACATGGACTATTATCAGGTCCGTGTTTTTGGGATCCTCATAGAATGACACATTGAAAGCGGGGAACATAAAGTGTCGATGATACCAGCTTAACGTTTTGACAATATTTTCCGGAGTATCTGTTTTTATAATGTTATTCTGTGTTTGAATCAACGGTTCCAATCCGAGTGAATGGATCCTTATACTGTCCATACCGCTGTGAAAATATGCGCCGATCTGGCCTTTTACAGATGCAGGATCTGCGATACTATCCTGTGCTGCGCTCTGCAGCAGTGTTTCTATCATATCCTGATTCATATCATACACATCCCGGAAAGACCCGATGCTTACACGGTCATCAGGGACAGGATTATTTTTAATCCAATTGCCGTTTGCATACAGGAAAAAATCATCACCGGGCTTGATGCTGTCATCAATATTACCTGTGTCGAATGCAGGTAAGGCAGGACTTTGAACATCCTTTTTAACTGCCCGATTTGTACAGGCGGATTGAAGAATCAATAACCCTGACATCAGCGCCAGTGTGACAATTACAATTGTTAATCGTTTCATTATGATCCTTTCTTATTTCTCAATTACAGAGGTGGAATTTATCAAAAAGTTGTCTGAAAAACGGATAATTTCAAAAATTTTACCCATACATAATAAAACGAAAAAACAGGTGAATAAAAAAAGCCGGTTAATAAACCGGCCTTTTTTGATTTGAATAGTTTTAGTTTGTTTATCCGACGAGAAGGGCAATATCCTGGTCCACATCTGTTATGGAAGCGATGCCAAAGTTTTCCACCAGTACATTGGCAACATTGGGAGAAAGAAATGCAGGGAGGGAGGGACCGAGGTGAATGTTTTTAACGCCAAGGTAGAGCAAAGCCAGCAGAACAATCACGGCTTTTTGTTCATACCACGCAATATTATAGGCTATAGGAAGGTCATTAATATCGTTCAGTTCAAAGATCTCTTTCAGTTTAAGGGCTACGACGGCTAAACTGTAAGAATCGTTACATTGTCCTGCATCCAAAACACGCGGAATACCGCCGATATCCCCGAGCGGTAATTTATTATAGCGGTATTTTGCACATCCCGCCGTCAGGATAACGGTATCTTCCGGCAATTTTTGTGCAAATTCAGTATAATATTCACGACTTTTCATTCGTCCGTCACACCCTGCCATAACCAGAAATTTCCGGATTGCTCCGGATTTTACAGCATCAACAACTTTATCGGCAAGTTGCGTTACCTGATTGTGTGCAAAGCCGCCTACAATTGTCCCGCTTTCAATGGGAGCAGGCGGTTCACAGGTTTTGGCCATATCAATAAGAGCTTTAAAATTCTTTTTACCGCCTTTGGGCCTGTCTGGAATGTGTGGAAAACCCGTAAATCCGGCAGCTCCGGTTGTAAAAACCCGTTGACTGTACGTTGATTTCTTCCTTGGAGGAACCAGACAGTTTGTGGTGAACAGGATAGGACCGTTGAATGTTTCGAATTCCTCTGTTTGTTTCCACCATGAATTTCCGTAATTGCCGGCAAAGTGTTCATATTTTTTAAAGGCAGGATAATAATGTGCAGGCAGCATTTCACTGTGCGTATACACGTCAACTCCGGTTCCTTCGGTCTGTTCCAGCAACTCTTCCAGATCTTTGAGATCATGTCCGCTGATAAGAATGGCGGGATTATTCCGAGTTCCGATATTGACTTCGGTTATTTCGGGATGGCCGTATGTGGATGTATTCGCTTTATCCAAAAGCGCCATCACATTCACTCCATACTTTCCGCATTCAAGCACAAGACCTGTCAGGTCCTCAACAGTCAAGGAGTCGTCCAGCGTTGCAATAAGTCCTTTTTCTATAAATCCGAAAACATCATTATCCGAATAACCTAGGTTCAGTGCATGCTCGGCATACGCAGCCATGCCTTTGAGTCCGTATGTTAAAAGCTCTCGTAAACTGCGGATATCTTCATTTTCTGTTTTTAGAATACCAACACTTTTCGCTTTTTCTTCCAGCTCAGGAATGGTATAAGCATTCCAGGTTAAAGCATCATGATTTCTCAGATTGTCCGGCAGGATACTCAAATCTACATTTTGCTTGAGGTGTTCACGTAACGCCAATCCTTTCATTACTTTGTCGGCAATAACCTGTAAATCAAAATTGGCATTTGTTATAGTTGTAAATAAAGCATCAGCCAGAAAACGATTGGGTGTTTCGCACAAAACGGCATGCTTCCGCTTTTCGTGACTGAGAATTGCAACACCTTTTGCTGTATACATCAATAAATCCTGCATGGCAGCAACATTTGGTTCTTTGCCGCAAATGCCGATGATAGTACACCCCTTTCCTCCGGATGCCTCCTGACACTGAAAACAAAACATTTCTGATTTTGACATGTATTACTCCTTTTTTTGTTTCATATCAATATACTGGACTTTGAACAATATAAACTGTAACATATGTTACAAAATGAGAAAAAAATGTATGAACGATTAAAAAAAATCCCCTTATTCAACTCCTTATCAGTTGAAGAGCTGAAAGAATTTTTGCCGGAGGAGCGCTTATTTGTCCGTCTTTATATAACCGGCAACATTATAGCATTTTCCGGAGATGCCATTGATTCATTATATTGTTTAACCCGGGGTGAATTGCGGGGGGAAATGCTTGATTTTTCCGGCAGATCGTTTACTGTGGATCATATCAAATCACCGGATACGGTTGCTTCTGCTTTTCTATTTGCATCCGAAAATACATTTCCTGTAAATGTTGTTGCTTTAACCCCGTGTGAGCTGATAATAATTCCCCGGGAATTTCTTCTTTTTATGTTGAAAGCGAACCCTGATTTTACCGGAAATATTATCAGGAATATTTCAGACAGGACTGTTTTGCTGGCAAAGAAAATTCAAATGTTGTCGTTTAGAACCATTCGGCAAAAAATTATCGGTTACCTGTTGTCTATCAGAAAAGAAGGTAAGATGGATATTCGTTTACCGATCAGCCATCAAAGAATGGCCGAACTGTTTAATGCGGAAAGGCCTTCAGTCTCCCGGGTGATGTCACAATTGCACGATGAAGGGTTAATTGAGGTTAAGGGTAAATCCGTCAGACTTCTGGATATAGAAGGATTAAATCATATTCTTCATGAATAGTCTTCAGTGAAATTTCTTGTAGATCTCATATCCTTCAGGTGACATATACCATTTAAGGACCGATTCATCAGTTTGGGTTAAATTCACCACAATGAGTCCGTCAAGGCTATAGTTAAAATCCGGATCCACGTTAAAACTCAATATTTTTCCGCCCAGTTTCAGGTATTGTTTAATCAGAACGGGAATACCGTCAATCTGGTGTTCGATATCGGATATCAGTGACGACAGCTCATCAGGTGTGTGTATGATTTTATTTGAGGGGAGTTGATCCCACACCTTAACCGTTTTGTGTTTAAATGGATTTCGCGGTTTGACCAGTTTGGATAGCTCTTTATCATAATAGTGTTCTTTTAAAAATTTAACCAGCAGTTGGCGTGAAACAATATGATAGTCACTTGTCATACTGACAGGGCCAAAGACATTGATATAGTGAGGATTCCGGACGATAAACTGACTGATGCCTTTCCAAAGAAGCAGGAGAGGAGCATATTTCTTCTGGTATTCCTTTTTAATAAATGACCGGCCCAATTCCAGAGAAGGCCCCATTTTTTCAAAAAGTTCAGGTTTGTATTTAAAGAGCGTGCTGGTATACAAACCGGCGGTTCCATAATGTTGAATAATCTCGTCTGTGGGCCCGAGCCGGTAAGCACCGACAATTTCTTTTTCAACATGCTGCCATACAATGAGATGGATATAATATTCATCGAAAATATCCAGATCCAGGCTCTTACCGGTTCCTTCACCCACATCACGGAATGTTATTTCACGCAAACGCCCCAATTCACGCACAGCCAGCGGAGTCTGTATAGCCCTGGCATAGACAACAGCATACTCACTGTTTTTTATCAGGATTTGTTTTTGCGGAAGTGATTCTATTTCAAGTGTCACGGCTTCTTTATCAAAACTTTCCGGAATATCTTCGAAGTTGTTTTTTATGCAGTCATGATTTTTTTCTAATGGTTTTTCTATCGGTCTGTATTGAAGTACATACGTTTTTAAGCGGATGTAATTAAGCAGATCTTTGGGTCGATTATATTTTTGCAACCGCTGAACCGGGATCAGTTCACCGATTTTAACGATAATGTGTTTATTCTTTGTTTTCAAAAATTCCCGCGGATACATAAACATCCTGAGGTTTTGGGCGAACATTGCCGCAAGAAGAAACGTAAGACTATTTCTGCCTTCGAAATAGATAGGAAGAACAGGAACCTGAGCCAGTTTTATGATCCGGGCAGTGTTTTCAATCCAACCCGGATCGGTTATATCCTGATGTCTAACATGGAATTGGGAAACGGCACCGGAAGGGAAGAGGACAAGTCCACCTCCGCGCTGAAGCCAATGAATTGAGTATAATACCGCACGGATATTCATTTTTCTGGCTTCCGGCGTTTTTTTTGTGTCAATCAGGATTAGTCTGTCCCGGATATCCGGTATATATTTCAGCTCTTTTTGAGCAATAAACTTTATGTCCGGACGAACTGCTGCAAGAAGATCCATTAGAATCAATCCGTCAAGCACGCCAAACGGATGATTGGCTATGATAATAAAGGGTCCTTTGTGCGGGATATTTTTTAAACTTTTTTGATCCGAAACCGAATAGGTGATATTCATGTTTTTTAAAACACAGGATTCAAACGATTCACTGTCCGGCCGGTTTCGAAGCTTTGAATACAATTTATTCAGACGGCCAAATGCAAATATATGTTCAAGAACAGGATTTGCCATATGTATCAACTGATCCCGCAAAAGTCGTCTTGAATGAAAATTCAAACGAAATGGTTCTTCCTGATTGTTCTGCTTATTTCCTGATGTCATATCTTTATCATTTAATTTTATGATTTTACAACGATCCTTGATTTATACCAACATCATTATGAAAAGTCTCAAAGATCAATCCCTGCTTAATCAATTAAATCCTTATGGATAAAATTGTTCCCAGTGATAAAAATTAAACTTTAGAAAATTATTGTAATATCTTGATAATCAATAACATACAACGATCAGTAAAGGGTGATTACCAATCTGATGTCAGTTTTTCCAAAATATCATGAGACAGTTTTGACACAGTGTCATCCAAACCGTCCACTCTTACAATCTGATCACCGGGAGACAGCTGATTATTAAAATTGTCGCTGTAGTAAATGCTCCATTGGGTGATCGTCCCGTTCATGATTTCTTTATCGTTGATGCGGTCTATCCATTCAAAGCTAGCGGTAACGGATACTTTGTATTCTTTCACGGTTTCTGTTTCATCAAATGTATGAGGGGCATCTGTTATGCGCGTTATTCGGGTTCGTATTATCGAGTGTGCAACGAGCGGATCACTGATGGGCAGGAGATTTTCGGTCAGAACGTTTGATATGAGAGATGATGTAAGTTTTTCCCCAAGTCCGAATTCAGCCGTTTCGTTGATGCAATCCTCCACAGCTATGCTTTTAATGTGGGGAGGAATGGTGCCCGGACGGACAGAATAGAGACCGCAACCGGTAAAGCTTATAGATAATAAAACGACGAAACCCAAAAGTGCGCGTTTAAATTTGAATGTCATAATCTTTCAGCTTTCTGTAAAGGGTTCTTTCACTGATCTTTAAAGCCCGGGCGGTTTTACGTTTGGAACCATGATATTTTTCAATGGTCTGTTCAATCAGTTCTTTCTCCATATCACTGATCGTTTTATCGTGAGCGGGAAAAACTTCACTCGAGGGAACCGGTGTTTTTTCATATTTTTCCAGACGATCAGGAATTTCTGACAAAGAAACCTGTCCTTTCTCCAGTAACCGATAGTTTGCCCGGAGCATATTTTTAATTTCATCCACATCCTGTCTGAGCAGGAAGAGCTGACGCAAAACAAGTTCACGTTCCATTTTTTCAACATCCCTGTCCATTGGAACAGGGAAGCGCGTATCATACTTTATTCCTTCCAGATAACCGGAATGTTTTCTCATGTATTCCTTTAATGTTTCCGGCTGAATGATGTGAGTGTTTTCCAAAACATAGACAGACTGTATAAAATTCTTTAATTCGCGAATATTGCCCTGCCAATTCATATTTTCGAGTATTTTGAGAGATGCGGGAGCGATGGGTTTATAGTGAAGATTGTTTCTGTCCGCATATTCCATCATAAAATACTCTGCAAGCATGGGAATATCTTCCCGTCTATCTCTCAGTGCAGGAACGTGAATGGATATGGTTTTCAGTCTGTAATAGAGGTCTTTTCTGAATTGCCCTTCCATGACACTTTGTTTCAGGTCCCGGTTGGTTGCTGCCAGGATCCGTACATTTACCTTTTTGGGAAGGCTTTCACCCACACGGATGATTTCACCGGATTCCAGAACTCTCAAAAGTTTTACCTGGGTTTCAGGAGGAAGTTCACCAATTTCGTCCAGAAAAATTGTTCCCTGATCTGCTGCCTCAAAAAAACCCTTCCGATCTTCCACAGCACCTGTAAAACTTCCTTTTCTGTGTCCGAACAGTTCACTCTCAATGGTTCCGGACGGAATTGCACCGCAGTTTACTACAATATAGGGGCGATTCTTCCTTGTGCTCAGCCTGTGAATGGCCTGTGCCACCAACTCTTTACCGGTTCCGCTTTCACCGGAAATCAAAATGCTGATATCTGATCCTGCCACTTGTTCAATAGAGCTGAGAACCTCTTTAACTGCATCCGATTTACCGATAATTCCGTATTTTTGCTCAATGTCTAACATATTTATCTCTTGAGTGTCCGTTTTAAAACAATGATCTGATCCCTGATTTTTGCTGCCAGTTCGAATTCCAATTCTTCTGCGGCACGGTTCATTTCTATAGTCAAATCATCAATGCGTTTTAATATTTCCAGTTTGGACAATTTAGCCGTTTCGTTTTCTATTTTATAAACTGTCTGTTTTTCCTTTGTTCCCGAGAAATCGGCGATAGATGTAGCCGAGATCACTTCATCTGCAGATTTGTATATGGTAACCGGTGTAATCCCGTGGCGTTTATTATAGTCGATCTGGAGCAGTCTTCGCCTGTTGGTTTCATTAATAACGGTTCTCATGGCATCACTGATCCGGTCTGCATAAAAAATGACTTTACCGTTCACATTCCGGCTGGCACGGCCTGCAATCTGGAAAAGAGAGCGTTCAGACCTTAAGAAACCCTGTTTATCCGCATCAAGAATTGCTACAAGAGAAACTTCCGGCAAATCCAGTCCTTCACGAAGAAGATTGATGCCGACCAATACGTCAAATTCACCCAGTCGCAGATCACGGAGTATAGATATTCGTTCCAGACTTTCAATTTCAGAGTGAAGATAGCGTGTATTCACCTGTACATTTTTAAGATAATCGGCAAGGTTCTCAGACATTTTTTTTGTTAATGTTGTTATCAGAACCCGCTCTTTTCTGGAAGTTCGTCTTTTAATTTCGCTGATCAGATCATCAATTTGATTTTTTGTGGGGCGTATTTCAATTTCAGGATCCAGAAGTCCGGTCGGACGGATAATTTGTTCCGTGAAGACACCCTCTGTTTTCTCCATTTCATAATCAGCAGGTGTCGCACTCACGAATATTGCCTGATTGATCATGTCTTCGAATTCATTGAACTTCATGGGACGGTTATCCAATGCACTGGGTAAACGAAATCCGTATTCTACCAGGACTTCCTTCCGGGAGCGGTCACCGTTATACATAGCCCGTATCTGGGGAATGGTTGCATGGGATTCATCAATAAACAGAAGGTAATCCTCCGGGAAAAAATCCATGAGCGTAAATGGGCGTTCACCCGGTCTACGCTGTGTCAAATGGCGGCTGTAGTTCTCAATTCCCGAACAATATCCCAGTTCGCGCATCATTTCCATATCGTAATTTACGCGCTGTTCAAGCCGTTGTGCTTCCAGAAGCTTGCCGGTTTGCCGGAGTTGGGTGAGTCTGTCTGAAAGTTCGTGTTGAATCTCTTTAAGCGCCGTTTTCATCATCTCGTCATTCGTTATAAAATGTCTGGCCGGGTAAATGATGACCCAATCGGATGTTCCCTGGGATTTAGCGGTGACAGGGTCAATAAAATGAATGCTGTCCAGCTCATCCCCCCAGAACTCAAGGCGAACGGGAGTATCGGAATATGCGGGATAAATATCCATCACATCGCCCCTGATCCGAAAGGTCCCTCTGGAAAAACTCATGTCATTCCGCGTATAGTGAATGGATATCAACTGTTTTAACAGTTCCTCGCGCGGGTAGGACAGCCCTTTTTTAAGAAGAATGATCTGATCTTTATATTCGCTGGGGGAACCGAGTCCGTAAATACACGAAACGGAAGCGACAACGATTACATCCCGGCGCGCCAGAAGGGAAGCTGTTGCCTTCAGGCGGAGTTTTTCAATTTCGTCATTAATATCCGAATCTTTCTCAATATAGGTATCGGTTACCGGTAAGTACGCTTCCGGCTGATAATAGTCGTAATAACTGATAAAATATTCAACGGCATTATCAGGGAAAAAACTCCTGAATTCACCATAGAGCTGTGCAGCAAGGGTTTTATTGTGGGAAATGATCAGGGTAGGCCGCTGAACTTTTTCAATCACACTGGCCATCGTAAACGTTTTACCGGAACCGGTTATTCCCAGAAGGGTCTGAAAGGATTCATTCCGATTCAGTCCATCTACCAACGATTGTATCGCCTCAGGCTGATCCCCTGTGGGCTTGAACGACGATTTAAGTTTGAATTGTGCCATATTGGCAGGAATTTATGACAATTAATTGGTAAATGTAAAGTGATTATTAGTAGCCGGTAGCCGGTAGCCGGTAGCCAGTGGTCAGTAGTCAGTTGACAGTCGGCAGTTGACAGTGGTCAGTAGTCAGTTGACAGTGGTCAGTGGTCAGTAGTCAGTTGGCTGCTTACTTTAGAGCGGAGGATGAGGGACTTCCCGATGCGCTTCGCTACTCGGGATAAACTTCTCGTCCCTCAGATTTTATGGCTGCTTACTTTAGAGCGGAGGATGAGGGACTCGAACCCCCAAGCCCAGAGGGCGGCGGTTTTCAAGACCGCTGACTTACCAATTAGCCTAATCCTCCAAAAAGCCCGATATATTACAGCACAAACCGGTTATTTTCAACAGGTTTTTTCACGGTAATTCACCCGCTATTTCTCATTTTCAAGAAGAATCGATAGTATGTCCAGGGCGATTTCTTTTGTGTTTATTCCCACTTCATTCGACGGACCCACACAGGAAGGACACCCATTGGGACAAGCACAGTTTTTAATCAATGAATAGGTCTCCCGGATGAGTTTTTCATGTGCATCGTAAAGTAAAGGACTAAATCCGATTCCGCCGGGATAATTATCATAAATAAAAAGCGTTGGCTGAAAGTTCTCCAGATCCTCAGGATTGAGTTTTACGGAATTCTGATTTTCGTCCGGCGCAGAATAAATTCCCCTGTCCGTGATGGTATTCATGGCAAACCATTCCGAACTTTTATCCCCGACCGCTTTATGAATATCATGGGGTTCGCTCATGATGTGCAGGGTGGCAACGGAATGAAGTGCTTTGCTGATTCCCAACAATCCGTCCACAATATCCGCCCTGCTCCTGGGAAGGTGTTCAATGGCACTGTTGGGAATGGTAAACCAATACGCCGTTGTGGCCATTTCCAGGTCCGGCAGGTTAATGTTGCCGTATCCGGCATTTTCTCCGGTGTAAAAGCGGATTTTCTTGAATCCCACAGCCCGGGTCATGACCTGGACTTCCCCCTGAAAAACATCAGCATTGCGGGCATGCCGCTCTTCATCATCGCTTAATACTTTTACTTTTGTGTAATCAATCGAGTCTGTATAATAATCCGAATCTGTAGGGCGGACCAATGCTTTCCGGCCGTCCCAGTCCAGGTTGTCCACGATATACTGCTGACCGGATACCAGGTAAATCGCATCAGGATAGATGGTGAGAATGGCTGCGCTGTAATCAACTTCGCCTATGATTTGATGTTTGTTGTCTGTATCCACTACAACGAAATTCCCCTCCGGTGATCGCCTTAAATTCACGTTAACGGCCGGATAAGCCGTGTCCGACCAATACCAGCGCCGGTTATCGTAATGCAAAACCCCGCCTTGCATAAGAAATTCCAAAATTGTCTGTAAATCACCGGCTGACACATTTCCAAATGTATCACCTTCCTGAAAGGGCAGTTCGAATGATGCACATTTAATATGATCCACCAGAAGCATGACATTATCCGGATTCATACGGGCATGTTCGGGAGACTGGCCATAAAAGTAACCGGGATTCTGCATTAAAAATTGATCCAAAGGATCGGAACGTCCGATAAAAATGCCGATTGCTGACTTTCCGCGTCGCCCAGCCCGGCCTATCTGCTGCCATGTGCTGGATATGCTTCCCGGATACCCTGCCAGAATTGCCGCGTCCAGACTGCCGATGTCAATACCCAGTTCCAGGGCGTTGGTTGAAACGACTCCACGGATTTGTCCGCTCCGGATCCCTTTTTCTATCTCACGGCGCCTGTTCGGCAAATATCCGCCCCGGTAACCGGCTATCGTCTCCGGCCGGCTCATGGATTCCCGGTCTGTATCAAATGTGTCTTTCAAATATTTTGTCAAAACTTCCACATTCAGCCGGGATAAAGCAAAAACCAGAGTCTGTACATCCTTCCGGATGAGGAATTCTGCCAAATATCTCGCCTGTTTAATATAACTCGCACGGATTCCCAGTTCTTTGTTCACAATGGGCGGGTTGTAAAAAATGAGGGTTTTGGGACTCACCGGTGCACCGGACCGGTCAATGACCGTTATCTGATCCTCAATCAGCCGGCTTGCATGTTCTCCCGGGTTGGCAATGGTTGCAGAGCAGAGGATAAATATGGGATTCGAACGGTAAAAGCGGCAAATCCGTTTTAACCGCCGGATCACATTCGTCATGTGGGATCCAAAAACTCCCCGGTAACTGTGCATTTCATCAATGACAACAATGTCCAGATTCTGAAAAAACTGCATCCATTTTGTATGGTGAGGCAAAATTCCCTGATGTAGCATATCCGGATTGGTCACAACAATATTTCCCTGTTTCCGGATGGCAACACGGGCACTGGAAGGTGTATCCCCGTCAAATGTGTAAACTTTAATATCCCGCTCAAGTGCTGTTATGAAATCGTGAAGCTCAGTCATCTGATCCTGACTCAGAGCTTTGGTCGGAAAGAGGTACAATGCCTTGGATTTTGGGTTTTCAATAATTTTCTGAAGGACAGGGAGGTTGTATGTAAGAGTCTTTCCCGACGCCGTAGGTGTAACGACGGTAATGTTTTTTCGATCTGCTGTCTGCTCCCAGGCTTCCGCCTGATGGGAATATAAGCGATGAATACCCCGGGATTTGAGAACACGAATGAGATCCGCATGGAGGTTTTCCGGAAAAGCTCTGTAATCTCCGTCGTTTCCTTCTATATGATGTATATGCACAATATTCGAGCTGTATGGTTCTGTCTGTGTTAAAATTTCTTCCACTGTCAGAGTGCTTTTTTTGCTAAAATCATCCATCATTCATTCTTTCCCGAACTGATTTTATGTTCCAGTCTTTTTTTCCGTTTTTCCAAAGCGAGAATTTCATCCTGGCGGTGTGACGGTATTCTTTCCAGCGCTTCGCATACCGTTGTCAGCGCTTTCATCAAATCTTTTTGTCTGTGTTCATAATATACGCTTAATTCCCGGTATGCTTCATAACAGAATGGCAATTCCGGATCAAGCGCTTCACGCCATATTTTCACAGCATCTCCCGATTCGCCGCATTTTTTCAGAACAGCCCCCAGTTCGAGAAGTGTTTTGAGACGGCGCTGTTTGGATAAGGGTGACGAGAGTACATAGCGATAGTGAGCGATACTTCGTTCAAAATCCTGCCGGTTTCTAAACAGCCTGCCTTTGGCATAATCATCCAGAGGATTGAATTCTGCATCGCGCTGTGCGTGAGTTTTAACTATCATTATAAGGACAGCAAGCATGGTGATTATATCCCAACGGTTGTGAATAAATACCTGTGCCAGCATATCAATGCGGTTTAGGCGCATGTATTCGAAGTAGACGCCCGGAATGAGTTCACCCGGGATATCTTCTTCCCGTTCAAAACCAAGTTTATCCCGCTCAAGCGTTGTGAGTTTGCAGTTCTCCTGTGAATACTTCCACAGATTCCGGCTGTGATGGAGAAGATCAATATGGGGAAAAGAAGGATTAAGCGGTTGCAGATGATTCATGAGAAATCGGGTGTTCAATAGGGGAATATCAAACGTTTTTCCGTTATAACTGATAATTGTATCATACTGATTAACAACACTTTGCACCAATTCAAGCATTCCTTCTTCATGACTGAGCCGGGAAATAAAATACTGATGTACGTGAAATGTATTTTCCCTGATAAATCCCAGACCGATCATAAAAGCCACTGTTCCCGAACCCCCGCTGAGTCCGGTTGTTTCTGTATCCAGAAAGAGAAGGGACTCATATGTGCCGGGTTGCGGCGTTACAAATGTCTCCGAAAAGATGTGCGGTTCAATAGAAAAAATAGTAGAAAGATCGCAGTTTCCGTATAAATCCTTAAGTTCCCATGTAAATTCTGCCCTGAAGATGTCGCCAAAGGATGTATTGATCCACTTTCCGCCTACCCGCTCCTCCAAACCGGAAGATTGTTGCTGAAGACGGGTATCAGGGAAATGCTTAACGATTTTTCGGTCGGGATAAAGCCGCTTCAGCTGATCTTTAACCGGGCTGTTGCTGCTTTCACTGTTCTGAGGTGCAGAATGAGCGCGGGAGAGTTCCTGCAATTTGTCTTTAAGGGTTTTCATGAAATAAAATTTACAATGAGAATAAGAGAATTTCTAATGGACAAAGGGCGAATGTGTTTCCGGTTTGAAATTTCTGATCAGAGTTTCAATATATTTTCGGCTTTTTTTCTTTTTAATTGTCCGTTCACACGCATAGGCCTGAGTGGCAGATTCAAATGGTTGATACCAGACGAGTGTCCATGGTCCGCGTTTGCCGGTATAGGAAATTTTATTATCATGATGCCTTTGGAGTCTTTCTTCAAGATCGGATGTATAGCCAACATAGTACCGATCAACCTTCTTACTATAAATGATATAAGTGTAATACATAGTCGGGGTGAGAAGATTTGAACTTCCGACCTCCACGTCCCGAACGTGGCGCGCTAACCGGACTGCGCTACACCCCGCAAAAGAGAACATGTCAAAGAATCAATCACTGTGAAGGATAAGAGCATCCGACCTCCCCGGTAGAAAATCTGTGTCCTGATTAATGTAAATATTGAGGGTCATGATAATGTATAGTCGCATTTATAGTTCGAATCTTGAACATTTTTCACGCAACAATTTCTGCTCTAAAGGGCGGAAATCAGTCTAATCTCTCCGCTACTTTGATCTCAAGACAGCGGAGATCCCCGCCTTTTTCTGCTTTTTTTCTGCCAGTCTTGTGTATAATTTGCCAAGTAAATTGCGCCACTTTAAGTGAAGTTGAGTTTGTTCCACCCTCCATGCGCACACAACAGGATTAATCCCTTTTATAAATTGACGAACCGCAAAAAAATTCATATACTAACCATAGATGATAAAACTTTGAATCTCCTATTTTATCATAGTAAAACTATACGATAATGTCAAAACAAGAATCAACAATCGGCGAGAACGTAAAAAAATACCAACAGAAGCTCGGTATCTCACAAGATGTCCTCTCAAAGAGGGCAAATCTTGCTTTTCATACAATCGCCAAGATTGAAACGGGCGCAACGCCCGATCCCCGCATAGAAACTGTTAAAAAAAATTTCGGGCGCTTTGGGTGTGTAGCTTGATGATTTAATGAAAAAAAAAACATGGCAAAGCTAAAAGATATTCCACAAATAGATAGGCCAAGAGAAAGGTTTTTAGAAAAAGGCCCGGATGCGCTTTCAAAAAGCGAACTTTTAGCGATTTTGCTTGGCAGTGGAATTAAAGGAAAAAATGTAAAACAACTTTCCGAACAAATTATCAGGAAATTTAGCAACAAATTTTTAGATATTACCGTTGATGATCTTTTGGAAATTCCTGGAATTGGAAAAGCAAAGGCATTGCAAATTGTTTCCGCTCTTGCTTTAGTAAAAAGATTTTATGAGGAACTTGGACCAAAAGATAATATTGTCTTGTCCGCGCAAGATGCGGTTTCACTAACTTCTGAAATTAGAGACAAGAAAAAGGAATATTTAGTTTGTCTTTATCTGAATGCCCGAAATTCTTTGTTAAAAAAAGAAATTATCTCAATCGGAACGCTTGATAAAAGTTTAATTCATCCGCGAGAAATATTTGGCCCCGCCGTAGAATTAAGAGCGGCAGGAGTTGTAATTTTGCATAATCACCCGTCCGGCGATGTTGAGCTAAGTAAGCAGGATATTGAAGTAATCAATAAAATTCTTGAGGCCGGCAAAATTATGGGGGTGAATGTTATTGACTTTATTATTGTTAGTGAGAATGACTTACATAGCGTTTTTCAGTCATCACAGAAAGAAATCACGCATTATGTATCTGACGGGGTACAGCATTCACTTTTTGACCTGCTTGAAACTGAACAGAAAAACTATACTCCTACAATAAAAAAAATACATAAAGTGTATTTTTACCCTGAAAGCAGAGCAAAGACGGGTCGTTTTCAACTACAAAATAGACGCTACTTAGGAAATAAATACAAATTACTTGGATTTATTGAAGATATTGTAAACGAAAAATGCAACGGCTTTAGTGTTTTTTGTGATATATTTGCGGGGACGGGAGTTGTCGCGGAAAGATTTAACGAAAAAAATATCAAAGTGATTGCTAATGATTTTTTATCAAGCAATTTTATACCACTTAAAGCATTTTTGGGAACATCAAAAATAGACTTTGAGGAGATAGAGCAAAAAATAAATTTACTCAATGAACTAAAAGCAACAGATGACAATTATTTTTCTGAAAACTTTGGGGATACATATTTTACTTTAGAAAACGCAAGAAAAATTGGCGCAATTAGAGAAAAGATATATGAGTTAAGTAATAATGAGAACGAAAAGGTGGTTTTAATTGCCTCATTGCTTTATGCGGTGGATAAAGTAGCAAATACCGTAGGGCATTATGATGCTTTCCGTAAAAAATTAGACACAGTACAACCTTTGCGACTTTTAACACCTGATTTTGAGCCGGAAAACAATATAATCAACGAAATATACAAGGAAGATGCTAATCAACTTATAAGAAAAATAAATTGCGATGTTTTATACATTGATCCGCCCTACAATTCACGCCAGTATTCAGATGCTTACCACCTTTTAGAAAATCTTGCTACTTGGGAAAAGCCGATCGTGCATGGCAAGGCGAAAAAATTGGATCGTTCGCATATCAAAAGTGATTACTGTTTGCAATCTGCGGCCAAAGCATTTGCCGATTTAATTGTAAATGCAAACTGCAAACATATATTGTTGTCCTACAATAATACCGGCGAATCCAAAGACGGCAGATCAAACGCCAGAATTAGCGATGAGCAAATAGTAAATATTTTAAAATCTCGGGGTGATGTAGATATTTTTGAAAGAGATTATAAAGCTTTTACAACAGGTAAAAGCGATACAGACGGGCACACCGAGAGAGTTTTTTATTGTAAAGTAACAAAATAATTATGAAAAAGCCTTGGTCAATTTCAACAACCGTTAGAAACCCCGGAAGATTGCGGGACTTCCTTGCCGCCCTTAAACAATTGGAAGGACAGCCGTTTAATTCTGAAAACCAGATAAAATACCAGATTCTATTGATTCGAAATAAACTTTATAAGCCAACTGATTTAACAAAAGAACAAGAAGAATATTTTGATGATATTGAAAAGGAAATGCCCTTTAATGTGGCAAAAGAAATTTTTATTGCCCAAAATTACGAAGATCCGGCAATGCGTGGCAGAAATTCTGTTGCGCCTATGAACAAAATGGGATTGTGCATTGCAAAAAATTCGGCTGAAGGCGTAAAAATTACAGCTCTAGGAAAATATTTTCTTTCAGAGGATTATGACTTGGGAAAATTATTTTTTATTCACTTTCTGAAGTGGCAATTGCCAAATCCCGCAAGCAGAACATTTTCAGAAAATGACGGCTTTAATATCAAGCCATTTATTGGAAGTCTGCACTTGATTAACGAAGTAAATAAACTTTGGGCCAAAGCCGGAAATGAACCTGTTGGAATAAATAAAGATGAATTTTCCCTATTTGCTCCAACGCTTATTGATTACAAAAATATTAGACAGCAAGCAAAAAAGTTAATTGAATACCGCACGGGCATTTGTTCGCAAAGAGATGATAAGAGTAAAAAGAAATTCATGGTTGCTTTCAAAAAAAAGTTCGCAAAGGCATTTTTGGAAACGAGCAAGAGCAATGAAATAGAAAAACTTTTGAAAAATTTGAAAGATTACGGCGATAATACTATTAGATATTTCAGACTAACAAGGTTGCTGCACATTAGAGGTGGCGGTTTTTATGTTGATTTGGAGCCAAGGCGGACAATTGAATTGAAAAAACTACTTGCGACTGACAACGCCGCTCCTTTGGAATTTGAAAATGCCGACCAATACATAGAGTATCTTGCTGACCTCAAACAACCTGTTTTGCCGTGGGAAACAAAGGAAGAATTAGAAAAGATAGCCATTAGTCTCGATAATGATGTTCAGAACTATATCAAAGACTTAGAATCAAAGACAGAAAAAATTCCTGATTTTGCATTTCAAAAAATAGAAAAGCTGGATACAGAGAAGTTAGAACAATATATCGAGGAATTGCGAGCGTATAGGCGCAAATTGCAAGAACTGGAAACACATTTTGAATCTCAAGATACATCAAAAATTCAAGAATATATTGACGCACTCAAAAACATATACCAGTCCGAAAACAAGAAAAGCATTGAACTTGAAAAGTTATCTGCCCTTGCTCTTAATGCCCTAAATGATGCCCTTGAAATAAAACCCAACTATCCCGTTGGAGATGACAACGAGCCCACATTTACCGCCCCTGCCAATAAACCCGATATTGAGTGCTTCTACGAAAAATTTAATTCGGTTTGTGAGGTTACCATGCTAACAGATCGGTCTCAATGGTATAACGAGGGGCAACCTGTTATGCGCCATGTCCGAGAATTTGAAGAAACGCATACTGGAAAATCCGCTTACTGTCTTTTTATCGCTCCACGACTTCACCAAGATACTGTTGAAACATTTTGGATGGCCATAAAATACGGCTATAAAGGCGCGACTCAAAGGATTGTTCCTTTGTCTATTTCCCAATTTATCAGATTGTTGGAAAGCCTTTTGGAAATTAAAAAACAAGGTAAGCGGTTTTCTCACGGTGAACTTTTGAATTTGTACGAAAAGATTTTGAAATTAACAAGCCATGTGGCCCATTCCGAAGAATGGATTGAGCAAATACCGGATGCAATTACTTCATGGCAAAAATCAATTTTAGTAAGGCAATAATTATGAAAACAAACACTATTTACATAGGCGATTGCATAGAAATACTAAATGAAAAAATTGATGAAAGATCAGTTGAATTGATTTTTGCCGATCCCCCCTACAATCTTTCGGGAAACGGTTTGAAGTGGGAAGGTAACAAAACAGGCGGTGATTGGTATATGGTCAATGAGGAGTGGGACAAAATGACTGCTCCTGAATATATGCAATTTACCAGCAAATGGATCGGGGGCTGTCATAAAGTTTTGAAAGATAACGGCTCAATTTATATTTCTTGCACTTATCACAATCTTGCAGAGGTAATGATTGTTCTCAAACAGCTAGATTTTAAGATTAACAATGTCATCGTTTGGCATAAGACAAATGCCATGCCAAACATGACAAAAAGAGTTTTTACTCACTCCTCCGAGTTTGTTGTTTGGGCGGTTAAAGGTAAAAAATGGATTTTCAATTATGAAGAATTAAAAAAAATAAACCCCGAAAAACAAAAAGACGGCTCAATAAAGCAGATGCGAGATGTTTGGTCGCTTCCTTTAGTCCAAGGAAAAGAAAGGTTGAGAGGAAAAGACGGACGGGCTTTACATCCAACACAAAAGCCTGAAGAAATGTTAAAACGAATAATTATTGCCTCCTCAAACAAAGGCGACACTGTTTTAGATCCTTTTTTAGGTAGCGGAACAACGGCTTTTGTTGCTAAAAAAATTGGACGAAATTGGATTGGCATAGAAAAAAGCATAAAATATGTTGATATGGCAAAAATGCGATTATCTAAATAGTAAAAATGACTACCAAGATTAACAATTTATCCATTGTTCAAAGAATTATTGCGGTAGGACTGTATATTGCCGCTTTCTTGTTTATATGCCGATTTTTTAGCGGTGATTGGTCATTTTTGGTTGATTCAAGCAGTGATTATAGTTTGCTTTTTGTATCAGGCGCATTATTGCTCATCTTTGGTACATATATTGCCGAACCATATTTCACTAAACCGGTTGATGTAATTACAAACGCTACAGCGGTTGTCCTTGCATTGCTGAGTATCAAGGAGCCAACCTCTTTAATCGGATATTGGGAATTATTTTATGCCAGCGTAGCACTTGGCATATTTTCGATTTTGATTATCTTTTTCTCGCAATTTCCAAGAATCGAAAAAATCCAAAAAGTATTTTTTGAAATTATTACAAAAGTCGGGCAGTCAAAAATAGTATTTTCTGTTATTTATTTGCTCACTATTATTTCATTTTTTAGAAATGAGCCTGTTGAATTTATATTCTTTTTCACTTTTTGGATTGTTTTCATTACAAAGTTTGCTGTCGAGTCATTCGTTTTATGGGCATCAAAAATATTAGTGTTTTTAATACAAAGCAAAGGACATTCTGACATAATCGGCGAAGCTATCGGTTGCGAAAATCCGTTCTTATACATAATTGAAATTGATTTTTTCAAGCATAGAACAAAAGACACTAAAAAGGGCGAGCTGGTTTATCTTTCATTAGATCACTCCAAGGGTGCAGTCGGGATTATTATTAATGAAAAACAATTGTTGAATAAAAAATGGGTTACAGTTTATCTCTTGGAGCAAGACAATGCTCCTCTGAAAATTGATCTAAAAAAACAAGAATTTATTAGTGGTTCAAAAACCATATTTTCAAAGGACAATGCCGTTTACAGTCTTAATTTTGTTGATATTGAAGATTCCGAATCAAAACAATTAGTACAAAATAATTACCTCTACAAAAATCGGAATAATTTTATTGGGTATGTTGCCGAGGGCTCTGACATAAACAAGGTTAGGTTTCACTCCTTGTTGGATTCTACCAGCGCAAAATATAAACTCCTTAAAGAAGGTACGGTTATTAAAACTGAGATACACGAGGAAGATGTTTTATATCAGATCATTGACGGCAAAACTTATGAGGAAGAACTGGAGAAGCATAATATTTATGGTTATTTAACTGGCATCGCACAAAAGTTAGGAAAATATAACAAAAGCAATCAAGAATTAGAGGTTGTGAAGTGGTTGCCAAATATTTATGCGCCAGTCTTTTTTGATGAAACAGAACCTGCGGAAAAGAATGTTTTAGCCGTAGGTAAATTGCCAGAGACCGAATTGGAAATAATTTTGAAAGACATTGATTCACTTGTAACTCACAATACAGCAATCTTGGGTATTTTGGGCATCGGGAAATCTTGTTTGACCTTTGAACTGATTAAAAAAGCTGTTGAAAATACAGAGATAAAGGCTATCTGTATTGATATTACAAATGAATATAAAAAAGAATTAGCGGGCTATTTTGATACAAATTTAATAAAAGCCGACGATGAAAATGCGTTTAATGACATCAATACTAAGTTTGAGTATATCCACGACTACAATGGGACAAAAAATTATGAGAAAAGCGGAAATCAAAGTGAATATAGGGAGGCATTACAAAAAGATTTAATAAATTTCTTTTTTGGGCAAGATGCAATTCCACAGAATAAAAAAATTGGTGGAGATCATAGAGTCCGAATTTTTAATCCCGATTATCATAAAGCTAGCAAGGGTGAAAAGGTCGGCTTTAATGTGATCACAACAGAACTATCGCAAGCAGAGAAAACAAGGATTATTTCGGAAGAAATATTTAAAATCATGATGAAACTTGAACTCAAAGAAGATAAAAAAGCTCGTGCATTAGTTGTCCTTGAAGAGGCTCACTCATTAGTGCCTGAATGGAACTCTACTGCCAATGACGGCGATAAAAGTGCTGTGAACGGAACGGCAAAAATTATTTTACAAGGCAGAAAGTATGGGCTTGGTAGTTTTGTTGTAACCCAACGAACAGCAAATATCAGTAAAAGTATTCTAAATCAGTGCAATACAATTTTTGCACTGCGTGTTTTTGATGACACAGGAAAACAATTTTTAGAAAATTACATCGGCTCGGATTATTCAAATACGCTTCCGACCTTGGAAGAAAGACACGCAATTGCCGTAGGGAAAGCGTTGAAACTAAAACAACCAGTGATCATCAAGTTGAACAACAAGGATGAAATAATTAAAAAGGAATAAAGTGAGGAACAGCAGTCTTAATAATTTTACTCATTTAAGATAAGATAATTATTGAAAGTACAGTACCAACGATGTTGGCACACCCAATAACGGTGACGAAATAGAAGCGGGAAAAGGAAATGCAGAACATGTAAACCAGCGCTTTCAAGTTTTCTGAAAGTCTTACATAGTCGGGGTGAGAAGATTTGAACTTCCGACCTCCACGTCCCGAACGTGGCGCGCTAACCGGACTGCGCTACACCCCGGATTCTCCCAAAAAGCTGTGAAATTTAATGAATATGTCAGGAATGAGAAACTATTTTAGAAAAAATTTGAATAATGATAGTCCTGTACGCGGGAACTCATTATTTTTCGAATCATGACAAACAAGGAATCGCTGAAAGATCTTCTTCCGGAAGAAATTGAAAACCGGCTTCAAACGATGGGTTACCCGGCATGGCGCGGCCGTCAATTGTGCCGGTGGATTTATAAAAATTCCGTTGATGATCCCGGCCAGATGCATACCCTCCCCAAATCCTTACGGGATGAACTAAAAGATTCCGGCAATCTGTCAGTCCTTTATTCTTTAACCAAACCGCCGACAACACCTTTTCAAACGAAAAAATTCCTGTTTCGCCTGAGGGACGGACTAGCCATTGAAAGTGTGTATATTCCTGCACAAACAAGAAAAACGGTTTGTGTCAGTTCTCAGGTAGGGTGTGTCATGAACTGTTCATTCTGCCAAACGGCTAAAATGGGTTTCAAAAGAAATCTGTCACCGGCAGAAATCATCGATCAGGTTTATCAAATCAGCCGCTTTACGGAATCCCCCATTACAAATGTTGTCTTTATGGGAATGGGTGAGCCTTTTCTCAATTTTGAAAATGTTATCAAAGCCTCGCGAATACTCAATCATCCCCTGGCTTTCAATATCGGCGCAAGACATATAACCCTGTCCACATGCGGAATCGTTCCCGGAATTCTTCACTTTGCTGAATTACCGTATCAGTTTAAACTGGCTGTCTCATTGAATGGGGCGGATGATGCGGTACGAGGCGCCATCATGCCCGTGAACAGACAATATCCTTTGTCTGAATTGCTGAAAGCGGTTAAATTTTATACGGATAAAACACATCGAAGAGTCACGTTCGAATATGTGTTAATTAAAGGCGTAAATATGAGTGAAAAGGATGCAGAAAATTTGATCCGACTTCTGTCAGGTTTGGACTGCAAAGTGAATCTGATACCCTACAATGAAACCCGATCACATTTTATGAGACCCGGAGATGATGAGGTTGAACGGTTTTTTACCCGGGTGGACAGAGGTTCTTTTCCGGTTACCATAAGAAAAAGTGAAGGGAGAGCGGAAGACGCTGCCTGCGGCCAACTGTATGCAGATGAACTTAAGCCAGCATAATTAACAGAGAGATAAATGAAAGATCCGATTATTCAATACATCGAGAATAAACCGGTTCATGCCGGATTGATTCTGGGGAGCGGCCTGGGAGATGTTGCAGGAGAAATTGATGCAGAGGTGGTTCTTCCTTATGAAGAAATACCCGGATTTCCCCGATCCACGGTTGAAGGACATGCGGGAAAATTTATTCTGGGATTGTGGCATGGATACAGAATTCTGGCTGCTAAAGGCCGGTTTCATTATTATGAAGGATATGGTATTGATAAAGTTTTAAGCATTGTGAATTATTTTAACCGGGCAGGTATAAAAGATGTTGTCGTCACAAATGCGGCAGGATTAATTAATGTGAAGTATAAGACCGGTGCAATTATCCGATTGGACAATTTTATCGATTTTACGCATAAAGCCGGAGAAGCAGGGGATGTAACATTATCCGCTATCAGGGATCATGAAAAACGTGCTATCGGTAAAGCTCAAACATTATCCGGTGTTGACGTTGGAAGCGGAACGTATGTATGGACAACGGGTCCGTCTTACGAAACACCTTCGGAAATCCGGTATTTTAAATCGCTCGGAGCAGATGTGGTGGGTATGTCCACAATGCCGGAAGTAATCCGTGCCAGAGCTTTGGGTATGAATGTTTATCCCTTCAGTTGTGCGACCAATTACGCTGCCGGAATTCTGGCTCAGCCGTTGAATCATCAGGAAGTGACAGATATGGCTATACAGGTCAGCGGGAACATTAAATCGCTGATTTCATCTTTATTGAAAGTAATTAACGAATAAAAAAACGAGGCAGTTATGAAAATATCACTCATTACTGCGTTCATGCTGGTATTATTGGGAGGATGCATGACCGAAAATGACGTTTATCAGTCACCGCAAAAGGTCCAACCTTTTACGGAAAAAGATTTTGACAGACTCTATTCTGATAAACCCCTTGGAATGAATGTAGAGGATGGACGGATGGTTTTTCGTCTGTTTGCTCCACGGGCAACTCAGGTAAGGATCCTGTTTTATAAACGATATAACGACCCGGAACCGGAAGAAATATTCTATATGGTGAGAGATGATGACGGAGTCTGGGAGTATGTCAGTCCGAAAAAACGCTGGGGGACGTATTACGGTTATACCGTATCAGGTCCACAGGGACCGGGAGAAATGTTTGATGATTCCATCGTTATAGCCGATCCGTACTCAATTGCCGTTTCAACCAAAAATCACTTTACCCATGAAGGCCGATCTATTGTTCTGAAGGATGATTTTAACTGGGGAGACGATACATGGGTGATTTCCGGAGATCTGAGGGACTTGATTATATACGAAACCCATCTCCGTGATCTGACGGCTCATCAATCGGCAGGTTCCTCAAAACCCGGAACGTATACAGGTACGGTGGAAAAAGAGATTACAGGCGGACTGGAACACATAAAAAAACTGGGTGTGAATGCGGTTCAGTTTTTACCCCTTATGGATTTCGGAAATATTGAAATCCCCTATAAAGACAGTGTGGAACGAAAATACAATACGTGGAATCCCTACGAGAGGAATCATTGGGGATATATGACCAGCTATTTCTTTGCTCCCGAATCGTACTATGCGTCAAATCCATCCCTGAAAGAGGGAGGTTACAGCGGCCATGACGGACGTCAGGTGAATGAAATGAAAGAGATGGTCAAAGCCTTTCATAAAGAAGGGATTGCCGTTCTCATGGATGTCGTGTATAACCACGTGAGTGAATATGATTACAATCCCCTTAAATACATTGACAAAAAATACTACTTCCGTCTGGATGAAAACGGAAATTTTATATCGGTTAGCGGCTGCGGAAACGACTATGCCACAGAACGGCCCATGGCCAGACGGCTTATTGTGGACAGTGTGATTTTCTGGATGAAACACTATCACATTGACGGATTCCGGTTTGATCTGGCAGCTATGATTGATGAAGAAACATGTTCTTTGATCCTTGAAGAAGCACGGAAAGTGAATCCAAACGTTGCCGTTATTGCCGAACCGTGGGGAGGTGCATACAAACCGGACCGCTTCAGCGAGCTGGACTGGGCGGCATGGAATGATCAGTTCAGAAACGGAATCAAAGGCCAGAATCCTTACAACCGGCCCGGATTTATTTTCGGACGCTGGGATGACGGCATTAACCGCAATAATCTCTTTCGATTCTTAACAGGAACTCTCATAAATGACGGCGGACTTTTTCAAACTTCCGGGCACTCCGTGAATTATCTTGAATCACACGATGATCATACTCTGGGTGATTTTATCCGGCTTTTTCTTAACTGGACGCCTCAGAATAAAAGTGTGGAAGAGTACCATCTGGTAAAAGGCGATATGCTTCAGCTTAACAAACTGGCTGCCTTTGCTCTGGCGACATCCCAGGGAGTTATGATGATTCATTCAGGTCAGGAATTTGCACGTTCAAAAGTCATTGCTCCGGATAACGTCCATGATGATCACGTGGGACAAATTGATCATAATTCTTATGAAAAAGATAATGAAACCAATTATATCAACTATGGTATTGTGGCAAAGAATAAAGCCCTCTTCACCTATTATGCCAATCTTATTGATTTGAGAAAACACTATCCCGAACTGAGAAAAACAGACCGGAAGTATCTGAAACGGCGATATTCGGATAATGTACAGATGGGTATCGGCTATGAAATCCAAAACCCTGAATCAGATAAACTGTTTATTGTTCTGATGAATGGGGATCCTGCCAGACATGCTATCTATAAACTTCCCGAAGGTCCGTGGGATTTGATTGCCGATGAAGCTGAAGCCGGGCGTCGTGAACCTCTGAAAAAAGGGATCGTTGGACAGATTGTTCTCAATCCGCGGGGAGCGGCTTTGCTGATTAAAAACAAAGAATGATGAAAGAGCGTATTTTAATATCTGCCTGTCTTCTGGGATTGCATTGCCGGTATGACGGCGGTCATCAAAAAATATCCGGCACGGAACGGCTGGAAGAAGCATTTACATTAATTCCCATTTGTCCCGAACAGGCAGGCGGATTATCCACCCCCCGGATACCCTGTGAACTGCTAAACGATGCGTTACAGATTCTGGCCGGTAAGGGAAGGGTGCTGAACCGTGATAAAGAAGACTGTACAGACCTGTTCATAAAAGGTGCCCGGGAAGCACTGTTCCTGACAGACTTATTACAAATAAGTAAAGCTCTTTTGAAAGAGGGTTCCCCTTCATGCGGCAGTTCCAGAGTTTATGACGGAACCTTTTCAGGGACATGTAAACCGGGTGAAGGAATAACAACCTGTTTGCTCAGAAAACACGGAATTCAGGTTTATAATGAGAATCAAACAGACGAACTGATATGAAAAAGTTGATTATCTACACGGCGGAGTGGTGTGCCGTCTGCCTTGCCCTGAAAAAAATGCTGGAACACCACAATATTGCGTATACGGAAATTGACCTTACAAAGATAGAAAATTATAAAGAATACCTCTATGAAAAGACCGGTTACTGGGGAACGCCCGGTATTGTACTTGACGGAACCGTATTGAAAGGGGGATTTCCAGAACTGGCCGGAATGATAAACAGAGGATATTTTTCTGAAATTCACAAGGAGTCAACAAATGACTGATCCGAGAGAGAAACACCTGGCGGACGTACTGGTAAATTATTCAACCAATGTTCAGGAAAATGAGAATGTCCTGATTGAAGCGTTTAATGTCCCCGATTCTATTGTGGTTCAACTGATTCGTGCCGTCAGAACCCGGAAAGGAAATCCTTATGTATCTGTAAAATCCTCCGGTATACTGAGAGAACTCCTCAGGAATGGAAATGATGAACAGATTGCACGCACCGGACGGTTTGAAGCAGGACGAATGAAGGAAATGGATTGTTATATCGGTGTCCGGGGCGCTCTCAATATATCAGAAATGTCCGATGTGTCGACGGAAGATATGAAACGGTATGAATTATTATGGGGGTATCCCGTTCATAAAGAGATCCGTGTCCCCAAAACCCGCTGGGTGGTGCTCCGCTATCCTACGCCATCCATGGCCCAGCAGGCCGGCATGAGTACGGAAGCGTTTGAGGATTTCTTTTTTAAAGTCTGCACTCTGGATTATTCCAAAATGTCCAAAGCCATGGATCCCCTGGTGGATTTGATCAATAAAACAGATAAAGTTCATATTACAGGGAAAGATACGGATTTAACCTTTTCCATCAAGGGATTTAACGGTATTAAATGTGACGGTGAAGCCAATATTCCGGATGGGGAGGTTTTTACGGCTCCGGTGAAAGACAGTGTAAACGGCGTCATCCATTATAATACGCCCACTTTGTATCAGGGGACGGTCTTTCAGGATATTCGTCTGACGTTTAAAAACGGAAAAATTGTGGATTTCAGGGGAGATCATCCGGAAAAAATGAAAGCGATTTTTGATACGGATGAAGGTGCCCGGTATGTAGGAGAATTTGCGATCGGACTCAATCCCTGGATAACCGAAGGAATGCTGGATATCCTTTTTGATGAAAAAATTGCCGGTTCCATCCATTTTACACCCGGGGATACATACGAGGAAACCAATAACGGCAATAAAAGCGCCATTCACTGGGATCTGGTTTTACGCCAGACTCCCCGATACGGCGGGGGAGAGATCCGGTTTGATGATATCCTGGTGCGAAAAGACGGATTATTTGTACTGCCGGAACTCGAAGCTTTAAATCCGGATAATCTGAAAAATGCAAATTCCTGAAGGAATGGTGTAAGTTGAGTTCAGACAAAACGTTACTTCTTCTGATTGAGGAATGGAACAAAGCCCTTCAAACCGGCAATCCGGATGAGGTTATGAAACTGTATGATAAAAAAGCAGTTTTGCTCCCGACATTCTCCTGCAGAGTCCGTCATAATCCTGAAGAAATCCGGGATTATTTTGTTCATTTTCTGAAAAAAGGACCGGCTTGCAATGTGGAAGAAACGAATATTCATAAATACGGAAATACGGCAATGATTTCCGGTATCTATGCCTTTACGTATTCGGCAGACCCGTCACTCATACAGCGTGCTCGTTTTACCTTTGTCTATCATAAAACAAAAGACAGATGGCTTATTGTAGAACATCATTCATCGTGCATGCCGGAAGAAACATAAAATAACAGCCGGTATTACAGGATCGGCATATTTAGTGATGGTATTCTTCCATCCGGACCTGCATTGTCATGAGGCTGCGGTTTATATTATAAAATCGTGAAGATCATCCGGTTGCATAACTGTCAAAATAACCTTGTATATACACAACGGGTGTGCCTTTATCGCCGCTTCCGGACACAAGATCGCACAACGAACCGATCAGATCCGTCAGGCGGCGCGGGGTAGTTCCCTGGGATTCCATAGAACCGACCAGATTATCTTTTTTATCATGGATCTGTTCCACGATTGCCTGCTGCAAAGCCTGTCCATTCAGACCGGCAAATTGATTATCAGCCAAATACTTGAGTTTTACTTCATTGGGTGTGCCTTTCAATCCTGAGGTAAAGGCCGGTGATACAACAGGATCTGCCAACTCCCAAATTTTTCCAACCGGATCTTTGAAGGCACCATCCCCGTAGATCAGCACTTCAACCGTTTTTCCGGTCTTGTTTCGAATTAATTGCTGAATTTTTTCAACGATAGGCTGGCAGTCACGGGGAAAGAGTTTTACGGATTCTTCGGTTGCCTTATTCGAACCAAGCAATCCGTATTCGGGATTGTACCCGCTGCCGTTCACGGATTGGGTCAATATTTCATCCAGGCTATAGGCAATTTCCGAACCGCCGGCAATCACCCGTTCTTTTGTGCGAAAACGGGTATGAATATCGCAAACCAGAACATTTCGAGTATAGGTGAGTATGGCTGCTGGTTGATTCGAGAAAAGAAATGTGCATTCCGCACCTTCATTTTCGATCAGTGAGCGATAATATGACACATAATCAATTCCGGTGAAGGGGTGAAGGGTTGAACCGAAATGATTCTTGAATTCCGTTTCGTTTAACGTATCTGACCAGGGATTGACACCTTGCTTATCCGTGAGATTCTCATCCGTCAGGCTGTTGCCGACTTCATCAGAGGGATAACTGAACTGCACAATCACATGTTTTGTGCTTCTCGCTATACTTTTGAGTAAAAGACTGAACCGGTTTCGGCTGAGAATGGGAAAAACGATGCCAAGTTTTTCTCCGCCAAATTTATGTTTCAAATCCGCCGCGATGGCATCAACTGCGGCATAATTGCCCTGTGCCCTGGCTACGATGGATTCTGTTATCCCGATAATGTCTCTGTCCTGAACAGAAAATGCATGCAATTCGGATGCTTTGAGAACATGTTCAACAACAATCTCTTCAATCGCTTCTCCTGCACGGATAACGGGCAGGCGAATGCCTCTGGCTGCTGTTCCAATTTGACGTTCCATCTGAATATTCTCCTGATGTATTTGATTGTAATCGTGACGTCCTGACCTATGTGGAAAAATAAAAATCTCTAACCGTCAAAAAAAACACCAATTTCTTACCAAAAAAATATTCCGGTAGCCGGTAGCCGGTAGTCAGTAGAGTGGGTTGATTTTGTTTCAGTTGATATGAGGTTGTTTTGGTTGACTGCGTTTGTTTCATTTAGGTGGTTTCATGGTCGATTATGGTTTTTAGCTGTTTCGAGGGTGATTAAAGCCTCTGTATATGCTTTTAATTCACGCTTATACATAATCCATGACTGACAGGGTGTATGAAAGTGTCGTTTTTACTTCTTAGAAATCATATAGAAACTTTAAAAAAATACTTATGGTATAGAAACAGCCGTTAGTCTGAACAGACATACAAGTTCATCCATTTCTTCAGGAAGGGAGCATTTTTTATTTCATACATCCGAATAAAAAAACGGAATGAGATAATATTGGACCAGAAAATTATTGAAAAAGTTAAAGCTTTAAAACAGAACTAATTCTTTATCATAAACGAAACCACCAATCAACCAACAACAAATCCGCTAAACCACAAAACCAACCTGGACCCTCTCAACCACCCTACTGACTACCGGCTACNNCGGCTACCGGCTACTGACTACTGGCTACCGGCTACCGGCTACTGATTGGGCAGTCAGCAGAAAACGGTTTCAAATCGTACCTTGGAAGATTGATTAGATTGGATGATTGAACGATTGAGTACAAAGTCTATAGAGAATAAGAAGGTTCGAGTAGCGAAATGTTTTATCAATTGAGATATTATTTACTGGTAGAATATATTCCAAATTTAATATTTCTGACGACATTTGGCCATTGCCCGGGAACTAACCATGTTTGTATCCAACCTCCTTCATACTGAGTTTTTTCCATTACCAGGATGTCATAATATCCTTCGGGTGCATCCCAGGCGTACCAACCATCCATACCGGTATGAGTATCAGTAATAGTTGATGAATAAAACCTTCTATTTTCATAATTGGGACCATAATACTGATAAAATTTAACTAAAACCTCATTAACCGGATTATCATTTTGATCCCTTACAATTCCCCACCCGTCTCTTGTCCGTTCCTGTGAAACGGCTGACTTATTTACGGGCACGAAAATCATCAGGCAAATCATCATCACAACAGCACCTGTCAACATTTTGCGATTCATACCACACCTCTTTTTTACGCTCTAAAATAATAATAGTCTTTTCTTTTCCATCTGTCAAGCTTATCTTAATATCGTAGGGTGGAACATGAAATCAATTTCAAGGATTATGCTATTCATTTGCCTTTTGAGTTCAATTATTTTCGGACAAAATGCACCTGAGCCTTTTCTTAAATTCCGGATCTTTTTAGAACACGCTCCATTGGGGGGGCCTCTTTTAACCAGTCCTGTTATGATGGATATGAATAAAGATGGTAATCAGGAAATCATCATGAATGCCCACAATAAAGTCTTCATTGTTAATAAAGACGGGGTTTCCCTTCCCGGCTGGCCGCAGGAGACAACTTATCGAATCCAGCAAAATGCTTCAATTGCAGATATTGACGGGGATGACACGTTGGATGTGGTAGTCCGGGACCGGGGCTGGGGGATATCGGATCATTTTCTGTATGCCTGGAATCATCGGGGTGAATTGTTCCCGGGCTTTCCCGTTGAAGCGCCGCTGACAACCAATCAGCCCAAAACCCCTACATTGTTCGATTTTAACGGAGACGGGACGGCGGATATCCTTTTTAATAAAGAGAATGAACTGGTGATTATTGATCACACCGGAACGGCTCTTCCCGGCTGGCCGGTGCGTTTAAAAAACCGCCCCCGTCATTACCAGCTTGCGTCATTGACGGGGAATGATTCAATTCAGATTCTGGTGCAGATCAATTCCTGTGACAGCCTGTATATCCTTAATCCGGACGGGACCTTTTTTATGGACCCTGTTCATTTGCAAATTGAAGACCACTTTTTGTCCATATTCTCAGCAGCCGATGCAGACCGGGACGGCATTGCGGAGATTTTTGCCGGCATGTATAAGCTGGGGATTTTTCCGCCGGAAGAATATGCCGTGGCTCTGTTTTCTCCCTTTCATGGAATTCTCCCGGGGTGGCCTCAGTATTTTCCCACGGAATATATATCTAAACCCTGCAGTTGGGCTGATTTGACTGGGGATGGTCAACTTGAAATTATCTGGGCAGATTATACGGGTCATTTATATGCTTATACATCTGATGGAATACCCCTGCCGGGATTTCCGGTTAAACCCACAGGCAGCAGAGAATCCGGAGTTGATCCCGTCATTGGAGATATAGATGGAGATGGGGATTTGGAAATATTCGTTGATAACAATCTGGCATTTAATGACAGTTCCCACTACCATGTATACCATCATACCGGAGAAGAAGTCAGCTGGTCACCTCTGGTAACCCCGGCTATTACCAGTTTTAAATGTCCGGCCTTGGGGGATATTGACAATGACGGCTCTGTTGAAATGGCGTTGTGCATTGAAGATCCCTATGACTGGAATGTCTATTTATGGGTTTTTACCATACCTTCGGTACCCTTTGTCCCGGAACGCTTTCCCTGGCCGATGCACGCCCATGATCCGCAACATACCTTTTGGTATGATTTTCAGACAAATTCATACAATGCTGTATCAAAACCGGAGATTCAACTTGCTGAAGAATTCAGACTCTTTGCGAATTATCCCAATCCCTTTAATCCCACCACAACCATCCGATATTCACTTCCGGAAGGAGGCCATGTTACCCTTGACATTTACGACATCACCGGCCGGCTGGTGGAACAACTTGTCAATCAGTGCATTCCCGCCGGATATCACACCGTCACATGGGATGCATCCTCTTATAGCTCATGTGTATATATTGCACGACTAAAAGCCGGGAGTTCTATTAAGACGCAAAAGATGGTGTTGATGAAATAGTCGGCAGTCAACAGTGGTCAGTAGCAGGTAGCCTGTAGCCGGTAGCCGGTAGCCGGCGCGATGTCTTATTGCTTACATTTTGTAATAATAGGAAAGTGTATATATAGGACTACAAGCTGCAGCATATATGGGAGTGCTCAGAGATGGTTTATTGGTAAAATTCAGGCGTAATATCTCACCATGGAGAGATTATTTTACGTAATGATGAGGGGTTTATCCCGTTATACGCGCTCTTTCTTTATCATTTAACGGTATATATGGGAAATATGGTTTGCATATGTAGGCATTTAAAATCCAATATACGGTATGATAAGTAAATGTTTAAGCAGAACCGATAGACTAAAATTATCACAACCTGTCAATGGATCCTGTAATTTGCTGCATTAACCAATTGTTCCGGTGTCCATTCCTGGGGCTGCCAGGCACGGACATATATCAGGGGATCTTTATGGTTGAAATCGATGAGCAGAAAGAGGTGCCCCTCATCGCTGTAGGTGGTGCTGAAATAGTTCTGACGCATTTCTACGCCATAAACGTGTTCGGCTCCCTGCTTTTTCATAATCCTGAAGGATGTAAATTCCACGAGGATATCACTCTGACCCCTGAATACGTTTTCCTGTCTTTTCAAATATTCCTTTTTGGTCATGGTCAAATACTCAATATCCGGCTGATTTCCGAACTTTTGATACCGGGGCATATCCGGGATATTGGGTTTTTCCTCAAGAATACGCCCTATAATGATCAGAGCATTGTCTGCAAACATCTGGTCAATCATCTTAATATCGCGGGACATGTATGCAGTCCGGAATTTTTCGATAAATTTGATAATGGTCTGCCGCTGAAGAAAATCATCAATAAAATTATCCCCTTCAACAAACTGCCTGTATGTGTGGTGATTCAGTGCCGTAGTCAGGTCGTTGAATCGCCCCGATGAATCTGTATCCAGAACAATATATTCTGTCGTCTGTTTATTCAGGGTTTTGTATGTATTCGTAACCGGTATGCGCCGCACTTCATACCCGTGCCAGTGAGGGCGCACATCGGCTTCCACATTCTGCGAGAGTAATGCAGGATTATTGTATCTGAGGAAATTATTCATCTTGGTCTGAAGGAAAGGATCATGCTGAAAAAGGGTTTGGATCTGATCCCGGTCATTGAGGGATGTCTGAAAAATATCCACGGCATCAGCCACGTTTTCAAGGGGAATATCCGAATCGGCAAAAGGTCCGGGGACAATCAGACGAATTCCGGTTTCCGGTTTGCGTTTCGGCAATATATTATCCAAAATTGTTTTTTTAGGTTCAAGAGAGATGGTTTTGCTTGTATTAAACTCAGGGTGAACCACCGCATCCCATAATTCGTAGACTGCATCAATTTCTTTCCGGCTTTCGTAATAATTGTATTTGATAAAAGTGTTTAGTTCTTTGAAGCCCACAGATGCTCCGAAAAGATCTACCGCTGCCTGACCATCCCGGGCCTGAACGCTGACCTGATTGCTGCCGTCCCAGAAAAGAAAATCCAACAAAGTTACCGGTTTCTTTTTGTAAAGCACCTTCAGGGTGACCCGGCGTTCATTATCAACCCGCTCATCCATGACGGTTTCAAAAGTAATGTTTCGGGAGATTTCATTGATCCGTTCCGGAATGGCTGTCGTTAAATTTACACCCCTGACAACAACCTGGGTTTCCGGAACAGAGTTCAGGAGGAGTCTTGAGAAATACAGAAGTTTGATTGCCTGGGAAATATTCAGCGTGTTGGATTCGTGGATCAGGGCATTCCGGTAGAGTTCATATGCCAATTCTTTGCGTTCGTTAAAGATCGTATTCAGTTCATCTTTGTGAATATAGGCAAAAGAGCGGATTCGCATTCCTTCCGGCCGGTTGATGAAATGGACGTTTTTCAGGGTGGCCGTGGCATGGGTTTTCAATATGGTCTCTACCTGATCTTCAGCATTCCCGTTTTTCTCAACCGTTTTTCCCGTAAATGACGATGTGACCGTTATGGAAATCTTTTTAATCAGATCCGCTATTGCCTGATCCTGTGCTTCTGCAGCCACTGATGCAGCACTTTCACCCCAGTAATACTCGGGGTTATTGCGGATACTGTATATATCCGGCTGTTGAGCCTGTACAAATGTAACAGCAATAATCAAGACGACTATGCATTTCTTCATGCTTATCCTCATAAGGTTTCTGTCCAATATTAAAGGATATGATAATAAAAAACAAGACTTCCGGGTGATTTTTCGGTTGCGGTTATTAAATTTTGCAGGTAAAATTTATGCAATAATAATTTATGTAATGGTTCAAATTATTAAAACATCTCGTAAGGAAATGATCATCACTGTTTTATGAGTGTTGGGAGGATATATGCTGAGAAAATCTGTTTTTTCTATGTTAATATTAAGTGTCTGTATACATGCCCAGCAGCTGCCCCAAATGCGGGTCATTGATACGCCGAGACGTCTGCCCAATGAATTTGTGGGATCACAGCACCGTGACGTCAACGGCCGGATAGCGGCAGCGGTCAAAGTTATCAGCGACATGGAGGGATTTTCTTACCAGTCTTACAACGGGATAGTCAAGATTGAGCAAACCCCCGGATCCGACATGGTATTTTTGCAGCCGGACGAGCGGGTTTTGGAGATCTACAAATCCGGATATGAACCGTTGAAAGTCATTTTAAGCGACTACAGCATTCGACTGGAAAGCCGCCAGGTATGGGAATTGAAGGTGACGGGGGAAAAGAAGCCTGTCAATGTAACAATATTAAGCAATCCGCCGGATGCGGAGAAGATCCTGGACGGGGAATTATTGGGGACGGGCGAAACCTTCAGGATCGTTCCCGGTGAGCATGAATTGCGGCTTAGAAAAGACGGGTATAGGGGAATGAGCCAAACCATAACCGTAAATGAAGATAATACCCTGTTTCGGGGTTACACCCTTAAACAGATAGACGTCACTGCTGTAACCATAACAACGACGCCGTCTGAGGCAGACATCTATGTGAACGGAGTATTGCGAGGTCAGTCATACTGGAGCGATTTTCTGTTTCCGGAGGAATATAACCTTCGAATCATAAAGCCGGGGTATCTTGATGTAATTGAAACAGTAGCCATCAAAGAAGACGTTCAGAATGATCTGGTTTATACATTGGTTAAAAACGCAGCAATCCTTGATATTACAGCCCGGCCAACAGATGCCCGGATAATAATCCATGATCAACAGTATAGTCCGGGGCGCATAGAACTGGTTCCCGGTACTTACACCCTGCGCATCCTTCAAAGCGGTTATCTTCCTCAGGAGGAAGAAATAACGCTGAGACTGGGAGAAATTGTGACCCGAAACGTCACTCTTGTAAAAAACGTGGGTACACTGAGCTTGCGTATAAAACCGGACGATGCGGATGTATGGATCAATAAAACCGCCTATGGAGGAAAGCGCATTATTGAATTGGCACCGGGAAGCTATCAGCTGGAATACAAAAGGGACGGATACTTTACGCAAACGGAAAATGTGATGATCAGCCAGGGAGTGAGTGTTGAGAAGAGTATAGAGTTAATACAGCAAACGGGCAGTTTGCAGTTTAAGGTGATCCCCAATAATGCATCGGTGGTGATGTTACATCCGTCAGGCAACCTGTATGACCGGTGGGAGGGATTACGGCTTTTAAATACTGTTCCTGTGGGTTCATACACGCTTGAAGCCTCCCATCCCGATTATTTGACGGAGAGGCGATCAATAGAAATCGAATATGATAAACGGCTTAGCTACCAGATACAGCTAATGACATATGAGGGGAGTATACAGCAGGAGATTGATCAGCGTGTATTGTGGCGGAATATCAGTATATCAGGATCAGCCGTCATGGGTATTGCCGCCGGTATCCTGACGATGGTATCGGATAGGAATTATGAGAAATATGAGGGTGCGGAAACCGTTAATGAAGCCGTTAAATATTATGACGCGGCAAATACCATGCGCAAGGTGTCGGGATTGTGCGCGGTTGCAGCCGGTGTTTCGTTTATACCTTCCCTCTATTTTCAGTGGGATATCATGGGATTGAAAGGAAAGATAAAATGAAAAAAGTGTTTGTCCTCTGTTTAATTCTGATCCTCCTGATATCATGTGAAGACCTTGAGCATACCAATCCTCTCCATCCGGATTACACGGCAGAATTAACGATTGATAAAACAGAAGCAAATGTTTCAAATGGGTCCGGCAGTTTTACTGTAAAAGTAATATCCAATGGAAACTGGACAGTAAGTTCAGCCGCAAACTGGCTGACGGCTAGTCCCAATAGCGGTAATAACAATGGAACCATAACCGTTAATTACACGGAAAACACAGAATCAAGCGAAAGAAGCGGAACGATATCGGTTGTCGGCGGAGGGATAACCCGGACGTGTAATATATACCAGGAAAGTTTATACGGGATGATTTTTATCCAAGGCGGCACATATCAGATGGGGAGTACTGACGGCGATAGTGATGAAAGGCCGGTTCATACAGTCACTGTGAGTGATTTTTATATGAGTAAATACGAAGTGACTCAAAAGCTGTATGAGGAATTGATGGGAACCAATCCCAGTTATTTTACAGGTGAGAATTTACCGGTAGAGCTAATTAGCTGGTATGATGCTGTTGCATTCTGCAATGCATTGAGTGATAAAGAGGGTTTAACGCCTGTTTATACAATAAACGGGACAAGTGTAACCTGGGATCAGAATGCAGACGGATATCGGTTACCCACTGAAGCGGAATGGGAATATGCGGCAGGCGGCGGCTCGTCAAACCGGAGCAAATGGGCCGGGACCGACAGTGAAAGCAGTCTAAGCAATTATGCCTGGTATAATTCAAACAGCGGGAGTCAAACCCATCCTGCGGGGACAAAAGAGCCCAACTCACTGGGTTTATATGATATGAGCGGGAATGTGTTGGAATGGTGTTGGGACTGGTATGGAACCTACAGCAGTTCGTCTCAAACCAATCCTGCGGGCCCCGTATCGGGCCCAAGCCGTGTGCTCCGCGGGGGCAGTTGGGTCAGCAGCGCTACCTATTGCCGGGTTGCCTATCGCTACAGCAACGCCCCGTCCCGCAGGCACAACCTCGTCGGTTTCCGCCTTGTCAGGAAAGCTCCATGATAAGATTTTGGATTTTTACCTTTTTACCTTTTTACCCTCGCCGATTGCCCGGAAAGCCGCAGGCGAATCCGTCAGGCAATCGGCACGATTTTTTATTGCTTACATTTTGTAATAATAGGGAAGTGCATATATAGAACTACAAGCTGCAGCATATATGGGAGACCGTTTTATGGCATTTGAGATCATTACGATCCCGTTTAATCCGGTTCAGGGTCATTTTGATCCGGATATTCTGAAGGATTTTACTATGAGCAAGAAGATACTGAGCTGGCAGGCACAGTTCTTCCAAAATGACGGCAAAGCATACTGGACACTCTTTATTGAATATGATCCGATGCTCAAAGATAAGCCCCACGTGACCTTATCAGAATCTCAGCAACACTTGTATATTAAACTCGCAGAATGGCGAAAGGCGCGGGCAGAAAAGGATGGATTACCGTTGTTTATTATTGCTACGAACAAAGATCTTGAAATCATTGCCTATAAAGCACCGCGCACAAAGGCTGCCCTGCAGCAAATCAAAGGATTTGGGAAGAAAAAGATTGAGAAATACGGCGATGACATTCTCCATATTATGACTGCCTATTATACAGCCGGGAGAACCTGATGAAAGAAGATTATCCTCTCTATGAGAAATGGTTTAAAATTCTGGACTGGCTCATTGATCGGACAAATACATACCCGAAGAATATCCGGTTTACCCTGTCTCAGCGCATCCAAAATATGGCTTTGAATGTACATGACGGGATTATTGAGGCTATATATACGAAAAAGCGCCTGCATATATTGGTGTCACTCAACCTATATATGGAAAAACTCCGGTCGTTGATGCGGCTTTCCTATCACAGAAAATATATATCCATATCCCAATTTGAACATATCATCAATGAATTGAATGAATCGGGAAAGATGTTGGGCGGGTGGATTAAAACAGAGCAGAAACACCCATGAAACGGATCGGATATGTGTTTGATGATTTTGTGTCGTTTAATAACCTTTGGTATGCCTGGCGTAAAGCTTATAAAGGCAGTCATACGGCATACTCTGCAAAAGAGTTTTATTTTCATGGAGAAAATGAAGTCCTGAGTCTTCAGGAAGACCTAAGATCCGGTTTCTATCACCCTGAAGGCTTCCATACGTTTCAGATATACGATCCCAAGGAGCGTACTATTTCTGTAGCTCCTTTCAGGGACAGGGTGGTTCATCATGCTATTGTTGCTATAATTGACCCTGTTTATGAACGCTGCTTTGATGATCATTCCTATGCAACCCGGAAGGGGAAGGGTACTCATAAAGCGATCCTTCAGGCTCAAAAATACCTTAGAACCTACCGGTGGTTTTTAAAGATGGATATCCAAAAGTACTTTGACTCCATAGACCATAACATCCTGAAAATCGCTTTACATCGGAAATTCAAGGATGAGCGTTTTCTGAATGTAGTATTCCGAATCATCGATGCCGGTGGATTTGAGAGCAAAGGGCTTCCCATCGGCAATCTGACCTCTCAGTTTCTGGCAAATGTCTATTTGGATATGCTGGATAAGTTTATCCGTTTTAGAATGAATAATGTTGCTTATATCCGCTACATGGATGATTTTATCCTGTTTTCCAATACAAAAGAATCTCTGAAACATATAAAGCCTGTTATTGAGAACTTTTTGGCTGAACAGCTCAAGCTCACCCTGAAAGAAAAGGCGACGTTAATCAATCAGCGTCTGGCCGGTCTAAGCTTTTTGGGTGCCAGAATCTATCCGGCTACAATTCGTATTCATCCTAAAAGCCTAACCCGTTCCCTGAAGACGTTAAAACAAAGAAAATGGGAATTGAATCATGACCGTATCAGTGAAGACGCTTACCTGAATTCACTGAATTCTATAGCTGCACATTTATCCTGGTTTCATACGGCATCAATTCGAAAATTCATTTTTGATATAGGGTAAAGAGTGATTTATCGGGCTCAAACCGTGTGCTCCGCGGGGGCAGTTGGAACAACAACGCAACCAATTGCCGGGTTGCCAATCGCAACAACAACAACCCGTCCAACAGGAACAACAACAACGGTTTCCGCCTTGTCAATATGTTTTATGCAGAAATCAGGCATCTAAGGACACCTGAGCTGTCAGATAAACATCCAGCTCTTTATCCTCATCCGTTTCTAAACGGATAAATATGTCGTGTCATCCGGAGTTTAGTAGGCAAGAATCTTTTCGAACGATTCCGGGTGACATATCCCGGCACTTCCTCCATTTATGAAGTTTTAGTTGATACCCTTGAGCCCTAGAACTTCTGAACAGCGAGCGCAGCGAGCCTNNTCAACGTCTCAACGTCTCAACCTTTCAACGTTTAAACGTCTCAACCTCTGAACCTTTGAACTCATGAGCCCATGAACCCATGAACTCTTAAACAGCGAGCGCAGCGAGCCTCAACGTCTCAACGTTTCAACGTCTCAACTAAATCACAGAAAATCATAAGATAGACTAACCCCAATTCATCATTAACCAATTCAATTCTTAATTCTTAATTCTTAATTCTTAATCACTGCTGTCCTAAATAAATTGATTATTGAAACACAATCGTTAAAAAACAAGAATTTAGGGCTTTAAGATCGTGATATTCCAGAACA
>NPIE01000623.1_pt2 | contig 81601 bp, 75 predicted proteins | sample 8637661 | NCBI WGS metagenome assembly NPIE01 (sample SAMN07420842, study PRJNA396082) | bioreactor metagenome | isolation source: sample BA12 brine-fed electro-methanogenic bioreactor BA | place: Japan: Kochi | collected 2016-12-09
AAGGCAACATCACCGACCAGGCGATAGCCACGTTTTGCACTGGCATCTTCCACACGGTTGACACCGACATCAATCACCGTGGCACCGGGTTTGATCCAGTCGCCGCGCACATATTCCGGTATGCCGACTGCGGCAACCAGGATGTCCGCTTCTCGCGTGATGGCGGGGATGTCCTTGGTGCGAGAATGGCAGATGGTGACAGTGGCGTTGGCATGAACCAGCAGCATACTGACCGGCATCCCGACGATATTGGACCGCCCTAGGACAACAGCGTTTGCACCTTCGAGCTGCGCGCCGCTTTGCTCGAGCAAATAGATCACACCAGAGGGGGTGGCGGGGATGAACAGCGGTTCACGCCCTTTTTGGGCTAATCGCCCGATGTTGATCGGGTGGAAGCCATCCACATCCTTTTTTAGACTGATCGAGTTGAGCACCTGTTCTTCATTCAGGCCGGCAGGCAGGGGCAGTTGCACCAGGATGCCGTTAATTTTGGGGTCATCGTTCAGCTTGCGGATCAGGGTTTCAACTTCTTCCTGTGCGGCATCACCGGGTAATTCATAACCAACAGAAAAAATACCTGCATCCTGACAAGCTTTTTGTTTCATCCGAACATATACTTTTGAGGCGGGGTTGTCGCCGATGATCACCGTTGCCAGGCCGGGTGCAGCCAACCCCTTGGCGACACGTTCACTGACCTTTTGTTTGACTTCTTCGCGTAAGGATTCTGCAATGGCTTTCCCATCGATTAATTGTGCTGGCATGGTTTCTCCTTAATTCCGTTGTTTTAAAGGATTATACCTGAATCAGCGGTTATAATTTCAGTATGAGCCACATTAAACCCACAGATCAAACAATGGTGGTCGGAATTGCCGGCGGGACCGGGTCTGGCAAGACGACGTTAGCAGGTTTTATTCTCGACCGGGTCGGCCGGGATAAGATCGCCTTTCTCCCGCATGATGCCTACTACCGGGATCAAAAACAACTGCCCTTAGAAGAGCGGGTCAAGGTTAATTATGACCATCCTGATTCTCTGGAGACCGAACTGTTGATTGCACATATCGAGAAGTTGAAGGCGGGACACTCGGTTGAGCGTCCGGTGTATGATTTTACAATCCACAATCGTAAAGCTGAGACAGTTTTGGTTAAGCCAAAACCTGTAATTTTGGTTGAGGGCATTTTGATCTTCGTTGAAAAGCAATTGCGAGAGCTGTTTACGATGAAAATTTATGTGGATACCGATGCGGATATACGCTTCATCCGCCGCCTTGAGCGCGACATCGAAGATCGCGGCCGCACAGTGGAATCGGTGATTGGACAATATCTTAAAACAGTCCGCCCGATGCATTTAGAATTTGTGGAATCATCGAAACGTTATGCTGATGTGATCGTGCCGGAGGGGGGGTTCAATACCGTTGCACTGGATATGGTGATTGCAAGGTTAGAGGCGTTATTGAATGGAGAATTGTCTGTTGAATCTCAACGAAACCCGCTCTGACGCCGCCGAATCTATGGAAGTCAGTGAGCCTGAAACCAAGAAGAAGCTTTCACAGAAAACTTTAAACATCATCAGGGTGATCATTCTGGTGGCTGTGATCGCCTTGACCGTGATCCTGCTCATCAACCGTGACCAAATTCAAAAATTGCAGGGATATAGCTATCCCGGCATTTTTTTATTCTCCATTTTAGCAAATGCCACCATCCTTATCCCTGTGCCTGGTGTGGTATTTACGTCCGCCATGGGCGCGATCTTTAATCCGCTGCTAGTTTCGATTGCTGCAGGAGCAGGTGCTGCTCTCGGTGAGCTCTCAGGCTATTTAGCTGGCTTCAGCGGCCAGGCTGTGGTTGAGAGGTCTGAACGCTATGAGCGGGTGGTGCGCTGGATGGAGAAGTATGGGGATGTGACCATCCTTGTTCTGGCTTTTATCCCTAATCCCTTATTTGATTTGGCGGGGGTTGTGGCAGGCATCTTAAAAATGCCGGTGTGGAAGTTTTTGATCTTTTCTGTGATTGGGAAGATCTTAAAGATGATGATGTTTGCCTATGCGGGGGAATGGGTGATGTCGATTGTGGAGAAATTATTTTAGTTGTTTATCTGGAATGGTAATCAAATTAGGTCAGGACAGAGAGAGAGAGAGGGAAGTATGGCATATCAGAAGATCGATCAATTAATTGAAGAAAAACGTGATTTAAGTATAGAAGAACTTTCACGCTTATGTGCGCAACCCAGCGTGGCAGCCCAGCATCTAGGGATTGAGGATTGTGCGGCGCTGGTAGCTGATAGCCTGAGGGCACGGGACTTTGAGGTGCAAATTCTGCCGACGGGCGGCTCACCGGTGGTATTTGGCGAGCGCAAAGGCCGAACGGATAAAACCCTGCTGGTATATGACCATTACGATGTGCAACCGCCAGAGCCATTGGATCTGTGGGAATCGCCGCCTTTTGAGCCCACGTTGCGCGAAGGCAGGCTGTATGCCCGCGGTGTGGCTGACAACAAGGGCAATTTTGCCGGTCGACTGCTTGCCATTGATGCGCTGTTGGATGCAGAAGGTGAGCTGCCGTGCAATGTCAAATTTGTTGTTGAGGGCGAAGAGGAGATCGGCAGCGTGAACCTTGAACCATTTGTCCGCTCCCATCAAGAGCTGTTGGCAGGGGATGTTTGCGTGTGGGAGGTAGGAGGTGTGGACCACATGGATCAGCCCATCCAGATGCTGGGGATGCGGGGCATTTGTTACGTAGAGCTGCGCACACGCACCGCGAATCAAGATGTCCATTCAGGGACGGGCGGGTCCATCTTCCCTAATGCCGCCTGGCGCCTGGTGTGGGCGCTCGCCAGCCTGAAGGATAAGGATGAGAATATCTTGCTGCCCGGGTTCTATGAGGATGTGATCCCGCCCACTGAGCGGGAGAAAGAGCTTTTAGCCCAGGGACCGGAAATGATGGCGTTTTACAAAGAAAAATATGAAATCGATCACTTTTTGAAGGGGATCAATCATGAGCTTGAGCTGGCGATTGAAGGGGTCTATGAACCGACCTGCACCATCTGTGGGCTTACCTCGGGCTACCAGGGTGAGGGCTCAAAGACGGTGCTGCCGGCTGAAGCCCGTGCGAAAGTCGATTTCAGGCTGGTGCCGAACCAAACACCGGAAAAGGTGTTGGCACAACTGCGTGCCCATCTGGACGCGCACGGGTTTGATGATATTGAGATCGTTGACCTGGGCGGCAATCCGCCTGCGAAGACTGATCCTGATCACCCGGCTGTGAAGATTGCGGTGGACGCAGCCAAGGATGTCTATGATAAACCTGCACGGGTGATCCCGATGGTCGGCGGATCAGGGCCTAATTTTATGTTCAAGACGTACCTGGATGTGCCGATCATCTCTTCGGGCGCAGGGGACTCAGAAAGCGGGGCGCATGCTCCGAACGAGTCCATCAGCCTGGATCTTTATGTAAAAAGTGCCAAACACTTCGCCCGTATCCTCAAATTAATGGAAAGCTACGAAGGGTTCTAAAAATTAGAAGTTTGCTGGTCATTGAGCTGGTGTGTGTTGACATCTGGCGTTTAATATATTAGCCTAAGTGCTGTTTTATTTCATAGGCTTTATCAACAAGGATCAATACACTTATGACAGAAAATCAAAAACAAACGAAGAAAAATAAAGCATTCGATTGGATTGTGCGTCTATTGAAAGGTGTTTTGGTGGGTGTGGGTTTTATCACCCCCGGGCTTTCAGGCGGCGTGCTGGCTGTGGTGTTCGGGATCTACGAACCCCTGATGCGTTTCCTCGGCAATTTGCGCGAAAAGTTCATCAAGAATGTGCTCTTTTTCCTGCCGGTTGGGATTGGCGGGATGATTGGTGTTGTCGCCTTCTCGGCGGTGGTGGATTACGCCTTCAGCAACTTTGCTGCCCAATTCACCTGGCTGTTTATCGGCTTTATTGCGGGCACCTTCCCATCGCTGTTCAAAAAATCAGGCGAGAAAGGCAGAAAAACCTGGCACTGGCTGTTGTTGGTGTTGGTGGCTGCCGGCACAGTGTTTCTCATGCGCTGGATGGAAACTATCCGGACGGTTCAGCTGGTGCCGTCATTTATAAATTGGGTAATGAGCGGCGCTTTGATTGGCTTGGGTGTGGTCGTGCCTGGGATGAGCCCCTCAAATTTCCTGATTTACCTGGGTTTGTATCAGCCCATGGCTTCTGGCATTCGGCAGCTTGACCTGGGTGTGATTGTGCCTTTGGGGTTGGGTTTAATTTTAATCGTGCTGCTGTTGGCAAGGCTGATCTCATGGCTGTTTAAAAAGTACTTTACCGTCATGTACCATCTTATTTTGGGGATTGTGATCGGCTCGACGATCGTCATCATCCCGGAAGGTGTCAGCGGGTGGACGGTTGCGGTGTGTGCTGCGTTATTTGTGATTGGTGCGCTCATCTCATACGCCCTTGCCAAGCTGGATGAGAAATATGCACGGGAAGATTTCATCCTCTGATGCCGTTTGGACAGATTGTTATTTGCCCCTGTGTGTTCGTAACTGCAGGGGTATTTCTCTTAAGGCATTCAAGTGGTGGTTATGAATGAGATTATAATTTTCTCAGGTTGAATTAGATGATGATGATATCCAGTCTCAATCACATGGGAGCAAGATATGCCGGTTTATGATCAATTTGCATCGATTTATCAGCGCGGGCCGTATGTCAGGTTTTCACAAAACCTGGCAGAATCGGTGTTGCCGGAGTATCTAAATTATCTTAGTTTTGAACCCAGGGAGTTGCTGGATATGGCTTGTGGTGAGGGCAGTTTCGCGGTGATGATGGCGCAGCAAGGGTATTCGGTGACGGGGATTGACCAGTCGCCGCAGATGATTGAGCTGGCAAAAGCCCGTGCGCGTGAAACGGGGCAGTCAGTCACGTTTTTGGTTGAAGATATGCGCACCATCCCTTATGAGAATCAGTTTGATCTTGTGACTTGCTTTTTTGACAGCCTGAATTATTTGCTCAACATCAAGGATCTACACGAAGCATTTGCTGGTGCCTTTAAGGCGCTGCAGCCTGGCGGATTTTTTATCTTTGATATGAACACCATCTACGGGTTGGCTGTTGATTGGATGCGTGAAGAAACCTATATTCAAAATGAGGCGGATGATTTCATTGAGATCCATCGCCAATCCTTTGATTATGAGAACCTGGTGGCGGCGATGGAGGTCACAATATTCAGGCAGCAGGGTGAAGGGTGGGAGCGGATTGATGAAACCCACCGGGAGCGCGGCTACCCGATTGCAGACATCCAGTTTTTGCTCAGTGAAATCGGGTTTGAAATAGCCGGGATGTATGGCAGTTTGAGCAAGCGCACGGAAGTCCAGGAAAATTCGCCACGGGTGTGGTTTTCTGCCCGTAAGCCTGGTCATTAACTGCCAGAAACACTTATCTCAAATCTTTTGATCTCTTGATTGGGCGATTGAGATTACAAAATTTCTTCAATTATGTGTAACTGAATTATTGTTGGGGATTGTTTTGAAGTACACTTTAACTTGCCCAGCCTGATGGCTGATGATATGATTTTACCTGTTGGAGGCATATTGAAGGAACTGAGCAAGCAAAAGCGCGTTCGTTACATTCTGATCGCTGTGGTTTTAGCGTCTTTGCCGTGCTATTGCCTGGGATTGGTGATTCTGAGGATGAACCGCAACCAACCCGGGCAGGATATTCCAACAGCAACCGTGACAGCAACGCGAACGGCGACAATCACCCTCACGCCTTACATCACCCTCACACCGACGATTACGGCTACGGTGACGCAAACCGGGACAGAAACCCAAACGCCAACACCAACACAAACGATGACCGTGACCCTTACCCCAACAGAAACACAGACGTCGACGCCAACCCCCACACTCACACCGACGTCAACCGATACACCGAACCCAAATCCATCGGAAATTCCAACCTGGGAAGTTGTCACAACTTCACCGTAAACCAAATTCTATAAGGATATGACCATATATGATTGATTTATCAGAATTTTTGAAAGAAATGTTGTCTGCATCAGGCCTTTCAGGCTTTGAAGGGCCGATCAGAGAGATCATCAAAAAACACTGGGAGCCATTGACCGATGAACTTTCTGTCAGCAAGATTGGCAGCCTGCACGGGTTGAAAAAAGGCCAGGGTGCTGAGCCAAGGCACCGTGTGTTAATTTCCGCTCATATGGATGCGATTGGCATGATGGTGACAGAAATCCACGAAGGGTTGCTGCGCATCACCGAAATTGGCGGGATTGATCACCGGATTCTTCCGGGTCAGCCTGTAATGGTGCACGGCCGTGAAACGCTGCCAGGTGTGGTGGTTCAACCGCCGGGGCACCTACTGCCAGAATCAGTCGGTGATGGCCCTGTAGAGATGAAGTATTTGTTTGTTGATGTTGGGCTGCGCCCAGAAGATGTAAATGAAAAAGTACGTGTGGGTGATACCGTTTCGTATGCACAGCAACCGCTTGATTTGACCGGAGAAGCCATGGCAGGGCATACGCTTGATAATCGAGTTTCTGTCGCAGCGACAACACTATGTTTAGAAGCGCTGCAAAACCGCCTGCATGATTGGGATGTTTGGGCGGTGGCATCCGCACAGGAGGAAGAAACCCTCGGGGGTGCGCTTACATCACCGTTTGAGATCAAACCGGATATTGCCATCGTGATTGATGTTTGTTTTGCAGAAGGCCCAGGTTCGAATGATTGGCGCAGCTTGCCGTTTGGGAAGGGTGTGGGGATTGGTTATGGTCCAAACATCCATCCCGCGTTGTATGATGCTTTTGAGGCGAAAGCCAAAGCGCTTGAAATCCCTTACAACCGTGACCTGATGCCCAAGATGTCGGGCACGGATGCCATGGCGGTCCAAATTGTGGCAGAAGGGATTCCATGTATGGTTATTGGCATCCCGCTGCGCTATATGCATACCCCGGTTGAGACAGTATCCTTAAAAGATATTCGTCGTGCAGGACGGTTGATGGCTGAGTTCATTGCTGACCTGACACCGGATACTTTAAATCAAATTCGTTGGGAAGAGTGATCTATGACCGAAAAAACTGATAAATCGCTGAAAATTGGCGCAGAACAAATTAAATTATTAGAAAAACTATGTAATGCAACAGCGGTTTCTGGCGACGAGCACGAAGTCCGCCAGATTGTGCTGGAAGCAGTCAAACCTATTGCAGACGAAGTGAAAGTGGATGCGCTTGGCAATGTGCTGGTGACCAAGCTGGGCAGCGGTGAAAACAGGGTGCGGGTGATGCTGGCAGCCCACATGGATGAAATCGGCTTCATGATCGTCAAAAAGCATGATGACAACCTCTTCGCTTTTGAGTGCATTGGCGGTATTGACGAGCGTCAGTTGCCTGGCAAAGCCGTTTTGGTTGGCAGGGATCACCTGTCCGGTGTGATTGGGGCAAAACCCATCCATATGACAACGGCCAAAGAACGCCAAAACAAGATCAGCGTGTCTGAAATGCGAATGGACCTTGGGCCTGAGATTGGTGATAAGGTCAAACCTGGCGACCGGGCGACTTTTGCGACACGATTTGAAGAATTGGGGCCGAGCATACGGGCAAAAGCCCTCGATAATCGTTTTGGTGTGGCGATCTTGATTGAATTGCTCAAGCATGCCCCTGAGAATATCGATTTGCTGGCGGCATTCACGGTGCAGGAAGAAGTGGGGTTACGCGGGGCGCGTGTGGCCGCGTATGCCTTTGACCCTGATATGGCAATTGCCGTTGATTCGACCCCGGCCTACGATCTGCCAACCTGGGATGCAGAGGATGAAAACGTTCAGTATAATACCCGGCTGGATGCCGGCCCTGCCATTTATGTGATGGATCGGGCAACAATTGCTGATCGGCGGATTGTGAACTTGCTGGTGAAAGCCGGTGAGGAAGAGCAGATCCCATTCCAGTTCCGGCAGCCTGGCGGCGGCGGCACGGATGCAGGTGTGATCCATAAAACCCGCAGCGGCATCCCCAGCACATCCGTTTCCGTTCCATCTCGTTATGCGCATACGGCTGTCAGCATCGCAAGGAAAGATGACTGGGAACACACATTGCAATTATTGCATGCTGCCCTGCGGCGTGTGATGCCAGACCTGATCGCAGGCGAGCGGCGGGATTGAAAATTCGATCAAACCAGACTTACTATTCATCAACTATCAGGAGCAATTAATGAAATCGTTAATCCAAAAATTAGTAGAAACCCCCGGTCCTTCCGGGTTTGAATATGAAATCCGTGATGTGATCCGTGAGGCTATCGGCGGCGATGCGGATGATGTACGTGTGGATGCCCTGGGCAACCTGATCGCTCGAAAAGGTGAAAAAGCGGAGCAGGGACTGAGGGTGATGGTCTCAGCCCATATTGATGAGATTGGGCTGATGGCTACGCATATTGACGACAATGGTTTTATCCGCTTCACCAACATTGGCGGTATCAATCCATTGACCTGTTACGGCGGGCGTGTGCGGTTTATGGATGGTACACGCGGTGTGATTGGGATGGATGGCCTTGATCGCGGCAAGATGCCTAAACTTTCCGACCTGTTTATTGATGTTGGCGCCACCAGCAAAGCAGACTGCCCCGTGAAGGTCGGCGATGTATGCGGATTTGAGCGGCCTTTTGTAGACCTGGGCAAGCGCATGGTAGCAAAATCCATGGATGACCGGATTTCTGCTGCGATTGCCATTGAGGTATTAAAGCAGCTTAAATCCACACCTCATGAAGTTCATTTTGTGTTCAGCACGCAAGAAGAGGTTGGTATTCGCGGTGCCACAACAGCAGCTTTTGGCGTGGACCCAGACGTTGGTTTTGCGATTGATGTAACGAGAACTGGTGATACGCCTCGGCCAGGCACGAAAATGGCGGTTGCTCTGGGTGATGGCCCGGCAATCAAAGTGCGGGATTCAAGCTTTATCGCTGACCCGCGCCTGGTGGATTGGATGGTTAAAGCGGCTAAAGAAGCCGATATCCCTTATCAGCTTGAAGTATTGGAAGCAGGCGGCACCGATGGACGCGCGATTCAGATGACCCGTGCTGGCGTCCCGGCTGGATGTGTTTCGATTGCTTGCCGTTACATCCATTCGCCGTCTGAAATGGTGGATATGGATGATGTTGAAAACGCAGTGAAGCTATTGGTTAAATTGCTCGGTGAACCCATTTTGTTGGGGTGAACCTCGGAAGGTTAATGTGACTCAGACGAAGACGATCAGAAAACTCCTGGGGATTGGGCTGGTTTTGGCATTCCTGCTTGCTGCTTGTGAAAATCTGCCATTCGAGCTGCCGTGGCTTGAAGAAGTTCAACCGACAGCGACACAGTCAGCTGACCCGGGTGAGGATTTAACGTCTACACCCGAATTGACGATCACAGTTGAACCCACACCCCAACCGGTAACCAGTCTGACGGTGTGGGTGCCGCCGGAGATGGACCCATCGTTGGAAACCGAGTCCAGTTTAACTTTTGTGAATCGGCTGCAAATGTTTTCTGACCTGCATGATGGATTGGAAATCAACGTTCGTGTTAAAGCTGCCAGCGGGGCTGGCGGCTTGCTGGATTCACTCACGGCGACAAGTTCTGCCGCGCCGGATGCCCTCCCGGACCTAATTGCGTTTACACGGTCAGATATGGAGAATGCGGCATTAAAAGGTTTGATCTATCCATTGGAGTCTTTCACGCAAATCCCAGATGATTCGGATTGGTATGGTTTCACCAGGGATATGGCTTTGTGGCAGGGGAGTACATACGGCCTGCCTTTTGCGGCAGATGCGTTAGTGTTGGTTTATCGCCCCGAAATTATCCCTGAGTTCCCGAATACCTGGACCGAGCTACTGGAAGCGCCTGCGCCATTGGCTTTTCCTGCAGATAGCGATCAGTCACTTTTTACCCTTGCGCTGTACGAAGCCGAAGGCGGTGCTATCCAGGATAATCAGCGCCGGCCGATGCTTGAGGTGCAGCCCCTGACCGAGGTTTACCGTTTATTCCAGGAGGGGGTTGAGGCTGGCCTGTTCTCACCCGACCTGGTTCAATATCAAACGACAAGCCAGGTGTGGGCGGCTTTTCGGGATGGGCAGACCAACCTGGTTGTGACCTGGCTTTCGGAATTTCTCAAGTCAATGCCGGCGGATGCGACAGTGGTACCCTTGTTTGCTATGGCAGAGGGCAGCGTTTCGATTGGAACCGGGTGGTCGTGGACGGTAGCGGCACCTTCTACAAACCGGCAGGAATTGGCTGTGGACTTGGCGGAATTTTTGGCTGCGCCTGAATTTATCTCTGAATGGACTGCAACCGCCGGCTATCTTCCTGCGAGACCTTCATCCCTTGAAGGCTGGCAGAGCCAGAGCCTGCGTTCGACGGTAGGGCAGGTGGCGTTGATGACCCGTCTGCGTCCATCCAACGATATCATTGGCAGCCTCGGCCCGATTATGCGTGAGAGCACCCGCCAGGTTTTGCAGGGGATGGTTGACCCGGCTCAGGCAGCTCAGGTGGCTGTAGAAAGCTTGGAGGCACAGTAATGCCTGATAAAAAGTGTGGCTTGCGAATCGTTAAGCAGCGTTTTGGTCCGCACTGGATCCTTTACCTGCTGTTGGTCTTGGTGCTGATGCTCTCTATCATGGCATTCACCAGCCCAATTTCGCAGAACAACCAGTCAGTCACACCTTCGCCCACTGTAATTGCATTAAATCAGGAAATTGCACCGACCGCCGCCGCACTGACCGCTACGGCTGAGGCTGAGACATTGCCTCCCACGCCTGAAGAAATCGGTTACACAGATGGGATCATCTTTTGGAGCACGATATTAATTCTGATCTTGTTGATTGGTACCTTGCGAGAAGCGCTGCGGCGTAAGCGGATGATGAAGGATGAGTAATTGTTATGATGGAGCGCGAGATGATGGATCGATTGCAAAATTTTGAAGATTACAGGCATAAGATGAATGACCGCATTGCGGAAATTGAGCATCTGGGCATAAAACGCTTCTTTAACCTGGACACGAAAGCTTATGATGATGGGGCGTTGAGCGCATCGACAAAGGAACTTTTAGGTCTGGTGGCATCGATGGTGCTGCGCTGCAACGATTGCATCGATTATCACATTATTCAATGCGTGAATGCCGGATGGAGCGATGAAGAACTGTATGATGCTTTCAACGTTGCCCTGGTCGTGGGCGGCAGTATTGTTATTCCGCACTTGCGGCACGCCGTTGAAACTCTCGATTTGTATCGGCAAAGAAGTCTTCCAAAATAATTCTTTTCGTGCGAAAGGATAAATCCCAAAGAAAATATTTTCTTTGGGATTTTTTGTTTCAAGGATGTGCTTTTACGGTTGATTAAATGCTGAAATCTGATTCGTGCCAATAGCCCTCATTATCTGCCGTACGATCACGGTTTTCCAGATCAGGGATGGTTTCTTCAAGTCGATGCAATCGAGAAAACACCTGTTCGAAAATATCGGGCAAGCGATCGTGGTGCAGGTCAGGCAGGTCATCACTGCGGTGTTGATTACGGATGACGACTTTCCCCGGGATGCCCACAACAACAGATTCAGGCGGAACGGGTTTGACCACCACTGCATTCGCACCGATCCGGCTGCCGGTGCCAACGACGATCGGTCCCAGGATTTTTGCACCTGCGCCTACGACCACTTGATCTTCAAGTGTAGGATGGCGTTTGCCCTTTTCCAGGCTGACGCCGCCCAACGTGACGCCGTGGTAAAGTGTGACATCCTCCCCGATTTCAGAGGTTTCCCCGATAACGACACCCATGCCGTGATCGATAAACAAACGCCGCCCGATCTTAGCGCCCGGGTGAATTTCAACGCCAGTCACCCAGCGGGTAAATTGTGAGAGCCAACGTGCCAAAAGGAATCTTTTGTGCTTCCACAGCCAGTGGGTGATGCGGTAGATCCAAATTGCGTGCAGTCCGGAATAGTTTAACAGGACCTCTAACCGGTTTCTGGCGGCAGGATCACGGTGCAGTGCACAGTGGAGATCTTCTGCGATCATTTTGAATAAACCAACAGTTTTCGTTTTCTCCAGGCGATCGGCTTTATATCGGTTCAAAGTTGATGATTGCTGCATGGTGTCCTCCTTAGTCGCGAATGTCATCGAACAGCGGCGTGCTGAGGTAGCGTTCGGCGAAGGAGGGGATGATTACCACGATCAGTTTGCCCTCATTCTCAGGACGTTTTGCTACCTGTAACGCTGCCCAGATTGCTGCACCGGAAGAAATTCCTACCGGCAAACCTTCCTCAGTTGCCAGGCGGCGGGCGGTGTCAAAGGCGTCTTCACCTTCAACCTGGATGATCTCATCCAGAATTTTTGTGTTAAGCACTTGGGGGATAAACCCAGCTCCGATCCCCATAATGGGATGCGGTCCTTTTTCGCCGCCGGATAGGACTGCGGAAGCTTTTGGCTCAACGGCGATCACCTGGATGTCTGGATTATGTGCCTTCAGCCCTTCGCCGGTGCCGGTGATGGTACCGCCAGTACCAACACCGGCCACCAAAATATCGACTTTGCCATCGGTGTCGCGCCAAATTTCATTGGCCGTAGTTTGACGGTGGATTTCGGGATTAGCCGAGTTCTCGAATTGGTTCGGCATGAAATAGCGCGGGTCGCTTCTGACAAGCGCTTTGGCTTTGGCAATTGCACCGGGCATTCCCTCATCAGCAGGTGTCAGGATCAGCTCTGCACCAAGTGCTTTCATCATCATTTTTCGTTCGTGGCTGACCTTTTCGGGCATGACGATCACACAACCGTAACCTTTGGCAGCGGCTGTGAAGGCCAACGCAATGCCTGTGTTGCCGCTGGTGGGTTCGACGATAATGCTTTCGGGGGTTAACAAGCCAGCCTGCTCGGCGGCATTGATCATGGCGGCGCCAATTCGATCTTTGACGCTGTGCGCGGGGTTGAAATATTCAAGCTTGAGTACGACATCCGCCAGTGCGCCCTTATTAAGGCGGTTGAGGCGCACCAGGGGGGTGTTGCCGATGAGTTCTGTGATGTTATTATAGATTCTCATTTCTTCTCCATCTTTCTCTTCTTAAAGAGTTTTCGTTCTTAATTAAATAAGCAAGCCAGCCGGAAAAATTAATGGGCTGCAACGGGTTTTTACCGCAAACGGTTTGTTGCGGGGTGTCCATCGCCCAGACCGACTGGCTGAAACGTTTTCCAGTTAGATTGCCTGAGCGCTGGCTAACAACCCCGCTTCAGACATATGCAAACCATCATTTTGTGATCTCCTATAAATACGATAATAATTATCTTAATTATATTGGTCGAGAATGAAGAGTCAAGCGGGTGTAGAACGAGGATGGTTGGGGATATGAGGGATTGGGCAATAGGTATTAGTGATTTGGTATCAGGTATTTGGTATTAGGAATAAGTCGTATAGGTCAAGAAGAAGACTACTTATCATTGGAATAGTATGTGGAATCTGTTGGCCTTAACAGGTGAGAACTTATAATTTCATTCAAGAGGATTTTTTCGTCTTACTGGCTGGGAAAAGCCCACTCGGTTCATGCTGGGTTCCCGTGTGAGGATTGCGCTTCAATCAGTTATAATTGTCGCAATTGATTCTTAAGGAGGCCGGATGAACACTGAACGTTTGGCGAAGTTAATTGCATTAATGAAAGAATACAACCTGGCAGGGGTTGCCCTCAACCCGGGGCCGACTTTGGAATATCTGACCGAGATGCGGTTTCACTTGATGGAAAGGCCAACGGTGCTTATGGTTTCGCAGAGCGGCAAGGCAGCTATGGTTCTGCCAGCACTGGAGAAAGGTAAACTGCCGCCAGATTCAAGTACTTTCCAGGCGTTTGTATATGGTGATAACCCCGAAAATTGGCCCCTGGCTTTTGAAAAGGCTGGTAAATGGCTGAACCTACCTGGTGGCAAGCTTGGTGTGGTGCCTACCCGTTTGCGATTTTTGGAACTGGGTTTTCTTCAAAATGCGATCCCCAACATCGAGGTTGTGGATGGGGGTGAGGTTTTTATTCATTTGCGCATGCAAAAAGATGCGAATGAGGTGGCTAAGATGCGCCAGGCGGCTCATATTGCACAAGAAGCCCTGCTTGCGACGTTCAAGACCGTGCGTGAAGGTATGACGGAACGCGAAATTGCCAATAGGTTGATCATGCAGATCATGCAGGCTGGTTCAGACCCCGAGCTTCCCTTTGCACCGATTGTGGCGATCGGCGAAAACAGCGCGAACCCGCATGCCGTGCCAACCCAGCGCGCTCTCCAGAATGGCGATCTGCTATTGGTGGATTGGGGTGCGAGTTTCGAAGGCTATTTTTCGGATATCACCCGCACTTTCACCTTTGGCCAGGTTGACCCTGAACTGGTGAATATCGGCAAGGTTGTTTTGGCGGCGAATCGAATAGGGCGTTCGGCAGGTAAACCGGGACTTCCGGCAGGAGTGGTTGACCGGGCAGCGCGTGATGTAATCGATAGTGCAGGTTATGGGCATGCTTTTACGCATCGCACCGGGCATGGCTTGGGGATGGAGGCGCATGAATCCCCTTATATTTACGAAGGAAACGACCTTATTCTGCAGACCGGGATGACCTTTACCGTCGAGCCTGGCATTTACCTGATCGGCAAAGGCGGCGTGCGCATCGAAGATGATGTGGTGGTCACACCAGATGGCCTTGAGTCAATGACCGATCTGCCGCGCAATGTGATGCCGCTCGAAGATTTCATGGTGTAGAAGGCGATCAAATGACACGCGATCTAAAAATTGTTTCTGCAGCAATGCTGATCTGGGGGCTTGGAGAAGGGATCTTTTTGATCTTCCAGCCGCTCTACCTGCAGCAATTTGGCGCGGATCCAATCCTGATCGGCACAATTTTAGGCATCAACGGCCTGGTGATGGCGCTGGTGCAGATCCCTGCAGGTTATTTGGCGGACAAATTGGGCACAAGACCGGTGATCTGGTTTAATTTCATTGTGGGCGTGATCGCCACCTGGATCATGGCACTTGCGCCTTCCTTGGGATGGTTTGTGGCAGGGCTGTTGATGTATGGGCTCACCCTTTCTGTGATGGCGCCGCTCAATGCCTATGTGCAGAGCGCACGGGGTAAGTGGTCTGTTGGCAGGGCGGTCAGTTTCAATTCGGCCGCTTATAATTTTGGCGGGATTTTAGGCCCGATCATCGGCGGTATGGTAGGGGAGCAGTTCAACTTGCGAACAGCCTATTTTGTCTCTGGCGTGATTTTTGTTATCTCAACCGCCATCATCTTGTTTGCCCAAAAACAACCCGTTGTACATACTGCACCTCTTAAAGGCGAGGCGTATCTCTTCCATAACAAACGTTTCATCGGGATCGTGGTGGTCTCTTTGCTGGTGATGTTTGCAGTGACGCTGCCCCAGCCGCTGACAGCGAATTTTTTGCAGAACCAGCGGGGGCTTTCGCTGTCCCGTATCGGGCAATTGGGGTCACTGGGCGCAGTGGGCAGTGTTTCGTTGATGTTGATTTTCGGGCATCTGCCGGCAGGCATCGCTATGATGATCGGCCAGGTTGGTTTGGTGTTGTTCTCGCTCTTGATCTGGCGGGGCACCTCGATTTTATGGTATGGGGTCGGGTATTTCTTTTTGGGCGGTTACCGCTTGTGCCGAGCGATGTCGGTTGCCATTGTTCAGCCGATTGTGCGCGAGAGTGAGGTCGGCCTGGCTTTTGGGGTGGTCGAGTCGCTTAATTCTTTGGCGTATATGGCTGCACCAGTTGTGGCGGGATTTTTATATGATTGGCGGCCTGTTTCAATCTACCCGATCAGTCTGCTTGTACTCGGCGTCACTTTGCTGTTGAGCATCTTGTTTGCCAGGCGAAACAATCGCAAAAAGCAAGAAGTAAAGAACAACGGAGTTAACAACGATGAAGCTTGAAGTGCTGCGGCTGACATTAGGGCCGCTGCCCAATAATGTCTACCTTCTGGGTGATAACGAGACGGGCGATGCGGTGGTGATTGACCCCACTTTTGACCCTTCCCTGGTTTTTGCACGGGTGCGTGAAAAAGGATGGACGCTCAGGCAAATCTGGTTGACGCATGGCCACTTTGATCACTTTGCTGGGGCGGCGGAGATTGCGCAACACTTCGACCCGCCACTGCCGATTGGGCTGCATCCACTGGATGGGGACTGGTACCTGAACCAGGGCGGGGCAGGGCAATTTGGGCTTTCGATCGCCCAGCCGCCTGAGCCTTCGATCCGGTTTGAGGACGGTCAGAAACTGCGCTTTCAACCAGAGCGTGAGCCCGTTGCCGTCGTGCGGCACGCGCCCGGGCACAGCCAGGGGCATGTCATGTTTTATTGTGAGGCGCTGGGTGTCTTATTTTGTGGAGATGTTATCTTTCGGGAAGGGATTGGGCGGACAGACCTGGCAGGGGGCGACATGCTGACATTGATCAGGTCGATTCGAGAGCGGGTGTTTACTTTGCCTGATGAAACTCGTTTGCTGCCGGGGCATGGACCTGAAAGCACTGTTGGGTATGAACGGCAGCATAATCCGTTCTTGCGTTGACCCAATGCTTCTCTGACGATTGAAAATATAAAAGCTGCTCTATCGAAATCATAGAGCAGCTTTAGTGTTTAATTTTGTGTTTTCCTATTTGGCATATTCAGTAGCACGGCTTTCACGGATGACCGTGACCCGGATCTGCCCGGGATATTGCATGGTCTCTTCAATTTGCTGTGCGATGTTCTTTGCCATGCGGTTGGCTTCGACATCATCAACTTCGTTGGGTTTGACAATGATGCGCACTTCACGTCCCGCCTGGATCGCAAAACTACGGTCGACGCCGTTGTAGCTGTTGGCGATATTCTCGAGCGCACGCAGGCGTTTGATGTACTGCTCCAGGTCCTCTCGACGGGCGCCGGGGCGTGCACCAGAGATGGCATCGGCGGCTTCTGCGATTACTGCTTCTACCGATTCTTGGTCGATCTCGTGGTGGTGCGAAGCAATGATGTTAACCACGTCTTTGTTGACGCCGTGCCGCTGTGCAAACTCTGCGCCGATTTGGGCATGTGTGCCTTCAGTGTTGTGGTCCATGGCCTTGCCCAGGTCGTGCAGCAGGGCGCCGGCTTTGGCAATTTCAATATTTGCACCTAATTCAGCTGCGATTACGCTGGCAATTTTTGCCGTTTCAACGGCGTGCGCCAGTTGGTTCTGGCCGTAGGATGTACGGAATTTGAGTCTTCCCAGTTTCTTGAGAACTTCTTTATGGAGGCCTGCCACACCGGCATCATACGCTGCCTGTTCACCGGCTTCTTCGATATCTTCTTCCATCTGTTCTTCTTCTTCCTTCAACATCTTTTCGATGTTTGAAGGGTGAATGCGCCCATCAATCACCAGTCGGGAGAGGGCACGCCGGGCGATCTCTCGCCGGACAGAATCAAAACAAGATACGGTCACTGCTTCAGGGGTGTCGTCAACGATGACATCCACACCAGAAATTTGCTCGAATGCACGGATATTACGGCCATTGCGCCCGACGATTCTGCCTTTCATTTCTTCGTTGGGCAGGTTGACGAGGGATGTGGTTACTTCTGCCACACGTTCTGAGGCAACGCGTTGAATGGCATCTGCAATCAGTTCGCGTGCACGGGCATTACCCTTCTCTCGGGCTTCATTTTCAATTTGCCGGATGATGCGTGCCATGTCTGCGCGGGCTTCTTTTTCTGTTTCAGCCAGCAATACCTCTCGGGCTTCTTCCGTGGTCATTTGGGCGACACGCTGAAGCTCCTCCATCACCTCTTGATAGAGACCGTCAATTTCGTTCGCGCGTTTGTCGATGCTTGACTGGCGCTTATTGAGGCGCACCTCACGCTCCTCATATTTTTCAAGCCGCCGGTCCAATTCCTCACGGCGTTTTTGCAGACGGTCATCCTCTTTGCTAAGTTCGTTGCGCCTGTGAGCCAGTTCCTCTTCTGCTTTCTGCGTGATGCCAAGTGCGGTGTCTTTTGCTTCCAGCTCGATCTCACGTGCGCGTTCCTTCGCTTCTCTGATGATGTGATCTGCTTTAATGTTTTGTTCTTTGCGTTCTTTTGTAATTAGGGCTTGTTTGATAAAAAATCCAACCAGGCCGCCCAGCGCCAAGGCGACAACGCCTATGCCTATCAGTAAAATCGGGTTATTCATTAAATTCACTCCATTTTTTCATTAAAGTTTTGGCGCTCTTCATCGGGTGATGCAAACGCTTCCCAAAGACGTTCCACCGTTGGCTTTACGATGCCATAATGAAACCCTCGCCGGCTGAGGAATCCGCCGACTTTTTTTTGGAAATCTATTTTGGTATCAAACCGGCATTTTTTAGCTTTCTTAATGCCTGCCTGATAGGCTAATTTGTTTTCATCACCACCAAATTTTTCGAGCGCTTGTTGTATAATTTCATCTGCTACGCCTTTGAGCCTGAGTTCATAAGCCAATAAGCGTTCGCTGCGTGGACGGAATGTGTTTCGGTTTTCAATCCATTGGCGAGCAAACTCAAGGTCATCTAACCAGGATTTGTCGATCAATTTGTCGATGGTTGCATCGATCACCTGATCGCTGAACCCCTTTTCTGCCAGCCGCCGTCTGGTTTCTTCAACCGAACGGGGGCGGTGCTGGATGAATTGCAAGGCTTTCTGAAAAGCAATCTCGTAAGTATCTTCCTCTTGCAGTTTGTTGATTTCTGCTTCGGTCAATTTTCGTCCGGGTTTCAGCCAGGCAGCAACAAAGCGGGATAAACCAAAGGCAAATTCACCATCCAGGTAAATACTGACCCTTTGCCGGTTCCTTTTTTGTGCTTTGATGGCAGTGATTTCCCGTTCCATCGCTTCCTTACTTAAACCAAAGACAGCCGTAGCACCACCTGAGCGGCTACGGCCATCGTATCAAGTAAGTTTCCCTGTTGGCTTTGCTTTTGAAAAGGATAGAATGTCGAGAATGGGCTCATATACCAGTATCAGAACCCAATTGGTCGGCTTAGGTCACCCGAATGAGTTTTAGACCAGATCTATCCTGTATCATATTCTTAACTCTCATCTTGTTGGTGGGTGAGGATCTCCCTATTGCGGGATTGCCTTCAACCTTCAACTTAACAATGATGTCATTTATCAATTACAATGCCAGCCAGGATGCCGGCGAAATATTTTCGAACAGTACTCTTTGATATCTTGATCGCAGCCTTTTTAACAGGCAGCAGATGATTAATTCTTTTAGATATAAGCCTCTCAACTTATACACGGCGTTAATTATACAATAAAAATTCAATTAATGAAGACCCTGTAAATAATTTGTCTAACCCTGATAAAAAAGTCAGGTTTGTTCTGTCTGTTTGTATTGGTTTGAATTTTTTTGGTTAAATGGGCAAGTCGTGTTAAAATGGATACTATGAAATCACCTCAGAGTAGTTTAAATAAAAACAACAATACCAGCCCAAGCTATCAAAGGCATCAACAGCAAGCCTTTTGGCAAATTTTGATCCCTATCCTATTTGTGGGTTTATTAGTTTTAGCTGCTGGTGTGGTGATGGTCCTGTCGATTTCAGGAACGGATATTGGCATTGATGTTTCACAATTGGCAGATACCTCGCTGATCTGGATGATATTGCCTGTGCTGTTCTTTGCCGTTCTTATAGTCATTTTGCTGTTGGGGTTGATCTACCTGTTTGCCAGGCTATTGAGCATTTTGCCGTCCTATACAGCACTTGTGCAGAATTATACCAACCTGATTTCTGTGCGAGTGAATCTTATTATGCACAAACTGACTTCACCCATCATTACTGTTGAGAGCCGGAAGGCCGGTATGCACGCTTTTTTTGATAAGATTTTTAGCCGCTCAAATGATTAGGCTTTAGTTCCAGCTTTTTGTGGGTTTGTGGAAGTTGGTAAACATTTTGATTTACCTGACTCCCACCCCAATTATGGAAAGGAATTTTCTATGGAAGGAAAAGAAAAAAATAAAATTATCCTCATGGGGACAGTACTTGGTGCATTGACAGGTGCTGCTGCCGCGTTCGTTTTAATTAAAAGGGCTGAAAGTGAGCATACAAAACCCAAACTTTCTCCGGGTGAGGGACTTCAGGTAGGGCTGGGCCTCTTGGGCTTATTGCGATTGATCGCAGGCTTTGGAGAAGACTGATTTTAAGAATGGGTAGGACAGCCCTTGTTTGAATTAGTTTTTTTAGGCACATCAGCCTCTGCGCCATCGGTGCACAGAGGTTTGTCTTCCTTACTAATTAAGCATGAAGAATTTCGTTTCCTTGTGGATTGCGGTGAGGGAACCCAGCGGCAGATCCTTCGTGCCGGCGTTGGGTTTAAGCGTCTCAATCAAATTTTGCTGACGCATGGTCACCTTGACCATATCCTTGGGCTGGGCGGGCTCGTTTCAACCTTCTTGCGTTGGGAAGTGATGGAGGAGATCGAAATCTACGGCACCCGGCACACCCTTGACAGGGTGCATGACCTGATATTTGGCGTGGTGCTGCGGGGTTATCATGGCAAGCCACCCGTTATCATGCACGAGATCAACCCCGGCGTGTTTTGGGAGGCACAACGGTTTTCAATTACGGCTTTCCCGGTTGACCATCGCGGCTCAAATTCGCTGGGGTATAAGTTTTCCGAACGCTCCCGGCGCCCGTTCTTGCCAGAAAAGGCGGAGGCACTCAATATTCCACCTGGCCCGTGGCGGCGAGACCTGGTAAACGGTGAGAGGATCACGCTGCCTGACGGCAGGATCATTGAGCCAGATCAAGTGCTGGGCGAATCGCGCCCGGGGACTTCGCTGGTTGTTGTCGGCGATACGGGGCGAGTGGACAACCTGTTGCCCTATGTGCAGGGCGTCGATGCGCTGGTGATTGAATCGACCTACACCCAGGAGGAGGCTGACCTAGCAGAACGCTTTGATCATTTGACGGCGTCTCAGGCTGCGACCTTGGCGAAAGAGGCTGGTGTCGGCCAACTCTTTCTAAATCACCTTTCGCGGCGCTATCGCGAACGGGATGTGTTGGACGAGGCTCAGGCGATCTTTCCGGCGGTGCATGTGGCACGTGATTTTGATCACTTTCAGATCAAACACGATGAAGATTGATAAACTTAGTTTCAAACCCGCTGTTTGATTGTTATCATTAAATTTTCCATTTTCCTTAACCAATATATTGATCAAAGGACGTGAGATTGAAATCGCCTTCTCACTTATCACGTAGAGCATCCGGTCAGGTTGTGTTAGAATCCCAGCAATGAAAAAAATCATCCTTGCCTCAAATTCACCGCGCAGAAAGCAACTCCTATCGCTGTTTGGCTGGCCATTTACGGTTGAGCCTGCCGATATCGACGAAGGCTGGCATCCGGGTGAGACACCCGTAGATTATGTCCGAAGGCTGGCTTGTGAAAAAGCCCTGGTTGTCGCAGATGTGCCCAATGCCCTGGTGATCGCAGCAGATACCATCGTGGTGAATGGCGATGAATTGCTGGGGAAACCAGAGGATGCACAGGATGCCCGGCGGATGCTGCATCAGTTGAGAGGGCGTACACATCAGGTGTATTCTGGCATAGCGCTGATTGATACTTTGACTGATAAATCCTACAATGATGTTTGCTGCACAGATGTACCCATGCGAGATTATTCTGATGCGGAAATTGAAGCCTACATCGAAACCCAAGACCCTATGGATAAAGCTGGGGCGTATGCCATTCAACATGCTGGTTTTCATCCAGTGACAGCGTTGACGGGTTGTTTTGCTTCAGTGATGGGCCTCCCGCTTTGTCACTTAGCAGTCGGATTTCGCCGACTGGGTTTTGATTACCTTGTGGATCTACCGGAACAATGCCAGAGGACGCTGGATTATGACTGCCCCGTATTCCCCGGCATTTTGGAGCGATCATGAGGAGGCTGGTTTTGGGGAGTTGGCTCAAATCCTTTTTCTTGATTTTGCTGCTTCTCAGCATGCTTAGTGCCTGTTTGGGTCAGAGTTTTGAGGCACCCGAACCGACGCGCATTTCAGGCGACATTGCCGATGCTGCGGCTGCGCAAGCCATAGCTCAAAAATACCTTGAAACCTGGCAGGTAGAAGATTACGCTGCCATGTATGCACTGCTCACACCCCTCAGCCGTGACGCCATCAGTGAAGAAGATTTTATAAATGCCTATCAGGACGCGGCTAACAACTTGACATTGGATAACCTATCCTTTCAGATCCGTTCAGCGATGGCTAACAACATTCACGCTGAAGTAGCTTTGAGGATTGACTTTTCCACGCTGATGCTCGGTGACCTATCGCGTGATATGGTTATGGGGCTTTCATTTGAGCAGGAGGGCTGGCGGGTTCAATGGGATAGCAGTTTGATCTTGCCGGAAATGGCGGAGGGCAATCAGATTGAGTTTGTTCATCAATTGCCATCGCGCGGCCGGATTTTAGATCGGGATGGCGCTCCATTGGCTGCTTATGAAAGCGCAATTGCGATCGGGATTGTTCCGGGTGAATTGCACCCCGACCAAGCTGGGACGCTGTATGAAACGTTGGCAGAGATCAGCGTTTACGCACCAGAGACTTTACGCATAAAAGTTGAAAACACACCGGATGACTGGTATCTGCCTGTGGTTACCTTATCTCAGGCAGTCGTCAAACCCTATATTGAAACGCTTCGGTCGCTGCACGGTGTGCGGATCGATGAATTTCGGTCCCGTTATTATGTGGATGGCGGTGTGGCACCGCATATTCTGGGGTATATGCTCTACATCCCTGAGGAGGAACTTGAGACCTATTTACGACAGGGTTACCGCCAGGATGAGCGTATTGGGGCGACTGGATTGGAATCTGTTTATGAGCAAGAACTTTCAGGTAAGCGGGGCGGATCGTTGTATCTTATGAGTCCTGAGGGTGAAATTGGAGACTTGATCACCAGTAGTGCGCCTGAGCCCGGACATTCTCTTTACACCACCCTCGATAAGGACCTGCAAATGCTTTTGCAAACTTCCCTCGGTGATTTGCGCGCCGCTGCCGTGGTGATGGAGGTGGATACCGGCAGGGTCATTGCGATGGTCTCGAATCCCACATTCGACCCGAACGCCTTTGACCTCACGGTTGCAGACCGGAACCTGCTTGATTCTTACTTCACGGATGCTGACCAGCCCCTCTTTAACCGGGCAACCCAGGGGCAATATCCATTGGGTTCTGTTTTTAAAGTAATTTCAATGTCTGCTGCGCTCGAAACGGGTTTATACCGGGCAGGGTCGAGTTTCTTCTGCGGGCACTCGTTGTGGGTGTGTGACAGTGTGACCCTGTATGACTGGACACTGGCGCATGGTGTTGGATCCAGCGGCGAGCTGACCCTCGTTGAGGGCTTGATGCGCTCCTGTAACCCCTGGTTTTACCGTATCGGCGAGAATCTTTATGCTGAGGGGATGGAAAGCAGTTTATCCGAGATGGCTTTTGGCTTCGGTTTGGGTAAAGAGACCGGCATCGAAATCGAAGAATCGGCAGGCAATATTCCTGAAACCGCCGCTACCTGTGTGGCTAACGCCCAGATGGCGATCGGCCAGGGAGAGGTCTTGGTTACGCCGCTGCAGGTCGCAGCCTTCTTTACAGCGGTCGCGAATGGTGGCATCCTTTACCGGCCAGCGCTTGTCGAACAGATCCAGACTGCTTCGGGGGATGTGGTTTTCCAGTTTGAACCAGAAGTTAATGGCGAATTGCCTATTTCTGAAGAAACATTGGCTTCTGTGCAAGAAGGTTTGCGCTTGGTGATCGAGGAATCACGTGGGACGGGATATTGGGCAATGCAGGGATTGGATGTGGCTGTTTCTGGTAAAACGGGCACAGCGCAGACCCCCACAGGCGATTCGCATGCCTGGTTTGCAGGTTACACACGCCAGAACGACCCAGACCGCCCGGATATCGCCGTAGCGGTGATCATCGAAAACGGGGGCGAGGGTTCGGTGATGGCTGCACCGGTGTTCCGCCGTATTGTTTCATTGTATTTTTCAGATTACACCGACCCGGGTGGCGTGATGCCGTGGGAGACAGAGCCATATATCACCGCCCAACCGACACCTACCCCTATCGGTGAGTCCACAACTGGCGAATGACCCAGTATAATCAGTCGATGGTGAAAAGACATCAAACGGGATGTTTTTACACTTATGGAGAATCCTTATGAAGAAAATCCATCTCGTCCTTCTGCTCTTAATTGCGGCGATTTCAGCCTGTACTGCGCAGCCGACGGATATCACAACTGAAGAAGCACTGACACCAACAGCAACCCTGCCTGACCCGCAGGTGCGAATTACGCCTGCCCCAGATGTGGATGATGCGGTTGATGCCTTTATGACTGCCTGGCAATCTGAGGATTATGCCGCCATGTACGGATTGGTATCTGCAGATGTGCGCAACACCATTAGCCAGGAGCAATTCGCTAATCGCTATCTGGATACAGCCGCTCAGCTCACCCTGCAATTTGACTCCGGAATCGAATATGACCTGATCACAACCATGGTCAACCCCGATGAGGGAAAAGCTTCATTGCAGGTGAACTACAACACCTACCTGTTTGGCACCTTCAATCGCCAAATTGAGCTGCCGCTGGTCAGGGAGACCGGCGGTTGGGTAGTTCAGTGGGATGATGGAATGATCATGCCAGAACTGCGGGGCGGCAATGTGCTTGAGGTTGTGCGTCAAACCACCTCTCGAGGGGATATTTACGCCAGCGATGGCTCGCCGATCGCGGCACAGGAGGATGTGGTGGCAATCGGCTTTACGCCTGGCGGACTCAATGAGGATTTGATGGGGTTGTTTTATACCACCATGGCGCGCCTGACGATTTATCAGTCAGATGAAATCGTGGAGATGGTTGAAAATTCATTGCCGGGCGATTATATTCCTCTGGGTGAGGTGCCCGAATCTGAGGTTGATCAGAACATGAGCGCACTCAGTGCGTTGAGCGGTGTTTTCCTTAATTATTATTCTTCACGGTTTTACTACGATGGCGGGATTGCCCCCCAGGCGGTCGGGCATCTGACTTACATCTCGGAAGAGGAGCAATACGAATATCTCCGCCGGGGATATTCGATCAATGAACGTTTTGGCAGCACCGGTCTTGAACGGGCTTATGAAGATGTCCTTTCAGGTGAGCGGGGTGCCTCACTTTATTTAAAAGACGCGAACGGGCAGATCCTATCAAAATTGTCAGAAAAAGCTGCCTCACCCGGACAATCAATTACGACAACCATTGATGCGGGTTTGCAATATTTGCTTCAACAATCATTGGGCAATTTTAGAGGCGCAATCGTGGTGATGGAAATTGATACCGGCCGCGTTCTTGCCATGGTCTCTAACCCGCAATTCGATCCGAACCTTTTCGATATCAATAACACGAACTTTGTATATGCAGACAACCCCTATTTCCAGGAGGATGATCCGGTTTTCAACCGGGCATCCAATGGTCAATACCCGTTAGGGTCTGTTTTCAAGATTATCACCATGGGCGCTGGGCTTGAGACGGGCGTTTTCACAGAGACATCCGAGATCTACTGCGGGCACTCGATTGTGGTCTGTGGCGGGAGTGAACTTTTTGACTGGACTTTTGAAAAGGAAAAGCCCCCAAGCGGCGATCTGACACTGCCGGAAGGACTGATGCGCTCTTGTAATCCATGGTTCTACTATATCGGTGAGCAGTTGTTTTACGAAGGTTATCCGAACGCTATTGCTGATCTGGCGCGTGATTTTGGATTAGGTCAGCTGACGGGTATTGAGATTTCAGAACAGCCCGGGAACATCCCTGACCAGGTCTCAGCGTGTGAAGCGAATGCCCAACTGGCGATAGGTCAGGGTGACATGACCGTGACACCTTTACAAGTCGCAAGGTTTGTTGCCGCTGTCGGCAACGGCGGCACGCTTTATCGGCCGGCGCTGGTCGAACAAATCGGTGTGGACGCTAATGCGCCCTCTTACACCTTTGAGCCTGAAGCGACAGGTACATTGCCAATCTCCGAAGAGAACCTGACACTTATCCAAGACGCAATGCGTGAGGTGATTGAAAACGGGCGCGGTACTGCGCAATTGCAACTGGCGACAATGCCATACAATGTGTACGGTAAAACCGGGACGGCTCAAAACCCCTTTGGCGATTCACACGCCTGGTTCGCTGGTTATACCAGGGAGAACCGTGAAGATAAACCGGATATTGCCGTGGCTGTGATCCTTGAGAACGCTGGCGAGGGATCTGAAATGGCAGCCCCAGTCTTCAGGCGGGCGGTATCGCTTTACTTCTCCGATTATTCAAATTATGGGATCTATCTTCCCTGGGAAGCATATCCCTATGTGGTTGCTTCACAAACCCCCATCCCCTCAAACACGCCTATCCCCACCAATACGCCGATCTTCACAGAAACGCCAGTGGGTGAGGAGGAAGCCACTGAACAACCCTGATCTGGAGGTCGCTTGACAGAGACACTGGAAGGGTTGGTCGTGCGCGCCCAATCCGGATTCTTGAATGTTAAAACCGATTCGGGTGAATATGTGTGCCGCCTGCGCGGACGCTTGAAATTGGGCGAAACAGAAGGGGATATCGTTGCTGTAGGTGACCGTGTGACGATTACTCCTGCAGAGGGTGGCACAGGTACCATCGAGGAAATTCACGAACGGGCAAGTGTATTCTCCCGCATACGAAGCGGCATCAAACGCGATTTTCGCCAAATTCTGCTTGCGAATCCGGACCAGATTGTCGCTGTTTTTGCTTGCGCTGAACCTGAACCCCACCTGCGAATGCTGGACCGCTTTTTGGTGATCGCCGAGAAGCAGCAGATAGACGCTTTGATCGTGGCGAATAAAATTGACCTGGTCACGCCTGAAGAAGCACGCAAAATTTTCGGCCTTTATGAAGACCTGGGTTATCCTGTCATCTATACCTCTGCCCGTACCGGTGAGGGCGTGGGAGAACTGCGCAACCACCTGAAAGGCAAGATCTCCGCATTGACCGGACCATCCGGTGTGGGAAAATCCAGTTTATTGAATGCCATCCAGCCCGAATTGGGACTTCATGTGCGTGAAGTCAGCGAAGTGACCTCCAAGGGGATGCACACCACGCAGGTCAGAGCCTTGTTCCCGCTGGATGTGGGTGGTTATGTCGCAGATACCCCCGGAATCCGCTCCCTGGCGTTATGGGATACAGAACCAGAGGAATTAGATGCTTACTTCATTGAAATGCGAGATTTAGTTGCATACTGCAAGTTCAGTGATTGCACCCACACCCATGAACCGGGATGCGCAATTCGCAAAGCGGTCGAAGAAAGCCGGATCGATAACAGCCGCTATACATCTTATTTGCGTTTGCGCTTTGAAGATGACGCCATGGAATACGCGGATGATGTTACAGAAGAATGATCTGGCATTTCGCCGTTAGTTGATTGGAAGCTAAATGAAACGCTGGCTCCGAATTTTATTGTTAATCCCGATTCTGTTGGCTGCTTGCCGCGCGACGGTTAATGAACCTACGGCGGAGGTGGATGAATCTATCGAGACACAGACTGCGATATCTTCACCGACGCCCACAGCGACCGAAACCCCGCCGAAGGTTTTAACAATTTGCACAACCCAATTACCCGAAAACCTGTTCCCCTATGGCAATGAAGGATCCGTATCAAAGGAAAATTTACTGGCGATGACCTTTGAAAGCGGTTTTGTCCTCAATGATGGCGAGATTGCCCCTGGGATTGTGGCGAAGGTGCCCACCCGGGCTGATGGCGATCTTAGGCTTGCTCCTGTTTCCGTCCAGCGCGGGCAGCTTGTGATGAACGCTGAGGGTTCACTGGCAGTTCTTAAGGCGGGTGTACGCGTCTTCCCGAGTGGCTGCCGGCAGCCTGATTGTGCATTGACCTGGGATGGTGAGTCGTCCCTCGAAATGGATCAAATGATGGTCACATTCCAAATTAACGATGGACTGTCCTGGTCTGACGGCACAGCGGTTATAGCAGCCGATTCGGTGCTGGGTTTTGAGGTTGCGGAATGGGCTGCTCAACAAAGCTGGGGTTGGGCAGAAGAAAGAACCATGTCTTACCGGGCAGTTGACACAAACACTATTGAGTGGGTTGGCGTCCCGGGCTTTACGACGTCACAGCTTGATGATTTCTTCTGGACCCCGCTGCCGTCGTACTGGTTTGATGAGGGACAATCGCCTCAGGCGATCGTTGAAGATGAACGCTGGATCATGGAGCCGCCGAGTTACGGGCCTTTTATGCTGGCATCCCGGGGTATTGATGAACTTCGTCTGGAAGCAAACCAGAATTACTATCTAGCAGAGCAAGGCTTGCCTAAACTGGACGCTGTGATCTACAAAGTGGTGGCAGGCGGAGCGCAAGCTGCCTGGGAAGCATTGCAATCTGGCGGGTGTGATGTTTTGGATTCTTCATTTAATTTAGCAGGTGAAAAAGCATTGTTGGCGGAGATAAGCCAGGATGACCGGTTTGCTATTCAAACTCATAAGGGTTTGGATTGGATTCAGCTTGCCTTTGGGATTACACCGTCTTCTTACGATGATGGCTACCAGCCCGCGTTTGGCGACCGGCCGGATTTTTTCGGCGACCCGCTAACGCGTCAAGCTCTGACAGCCTGTCTTGACCGACGGGCGATGCTTGATGAGGCGGTTGGTCAATTTGGCGAGGTTTGGAACAGCTTTTTGCCGCCTGATACATCCCTGCTTGAACCGGCTGATGTGATCGGGCATGACCCGGTGTATGGCGTCCAATTGCTTGAGCAAGTGGGCTGGCTGGATCATGATGGTGACGCTCAAACGCCTCGGCAGGCGTTTAATGTGGCTGGGATCAATAATGGCGAACCCCTGTCAATGGAACTGCTGGTTTCTCAAGCCGGTCTCCATTCGGATTTGGCAGAGATTATCACTCGATCATTGGGTGAGTGTGGTGTAGCAGTCACTGTGACCAGCATGCCAGCCTCAGCACTATATGCACCTGGGCCTCAGGGGCCGGTGTTTGGCCGCCAATTTGACCTGGCTCTGATAGCATGGCAGCCAACGCCTGCCTTGGACTGCCTTTTATATCAAACCGAGCAAGTTCCTTCTGGTGCAAATAACTGGATCGGTACCAACATTGCGGGTCTGTCTGACGCTGCCTATGATAGCGCCTGCCTGGCAGCGGCTTTTGCCCTCCCAGAGGAGTATGATCGAGCGCTGCGTCAGGCTGAAGAATTGTATGTGGGCCGTATGCCGGCCGTGCCCTTATTTGCCGTGCCAGAAGTGGTTGTGCTGGCAAAAGATATTTGTTCTTCTAAGGCGATTACAGATCCGTCAAACATTTTTGAAGGGATTGAGTTCTTGGATTTAAGTGAGGTTTGCCCCTGATTCTGGGATTAAAATTGTGCAAAAACAGAATCAGGCCGGATGACACTATGACTCATATGAAAAAAGTCATAAATGTCGGTTAAAGCCAATTTATTAAGTAGACACCCTGAAAGGGCCGTGGAAATGCGAAAATATGCTGATGATTATGAGATAGAAATTACTGAGGATGCAAAAGGGCGCGAAAAGAAGGTCGCGGTATACCGGGGCGCCTATTATGAAATTGCCGCTGATGAAAAGCAGATCAAAAAGTTTAGATTGCTGAGCATTTTACTTACCCTTGTAATTGTGGTTTTGCATGTTGCCGGGGGCTTTGTAGCGAACCAGGGAATGTATCAATTTTATGTCGCGCTGCCCTATGTAATTGCGTTCTTACCCTTATACTTCCTTGCTGCAGGTGTATTTCGCCTGCCAAACCAAAAGCGCTTGCTGCGCAGGGATGAAAATGGGCTTTCATTTGAGCGTATGAAGAAAGCCAGTATTTCATTGCTGGTTATAATTTTGGTGGGGGTTGTAGGTGAAATTGTCTTCTTAATTTTCTTTGCGTCAGGGGATTATTCGCGAGAAATCATCTATCTTCTTTTAGAGATATTTGCTGCACTTGGCGTTTATGTTATTTTCTGGCAGCAAAAGCGTATGGGGATAGCGCTGACCAGCGCAGAATGATACCTTTTAAAATGGGGTAAAGATATAGTACTCTGGTATGGATTCTGGCTTCTGACCCCTGTCCTTACCTTGACTTTAACCTGCTTTTGCAATAGAATAGCGCCCGTGTGTTTTTTCAAAATTCTTATCAGACTAGGAGAAAAGATTATGTTTAGATTCAAGAAGATCGTTTCTGTCCTAATCGTAGGCATTATGTTTGCCGGCTTGCTGGCCGCCTGCGCGACAGAAACCCCCGTAGTCACACCAGAACCGACTGAAGAAGTCGTAGCTACGGAGGAACCCACCGAAGCAGCAACAGAAGAAGAAACTGAAGTGGTCGAACCCACCGAAACAGAAGTTGTCTTTGAAGAGCAGCCTTTCGGTGAGGATTTGCCAACGGAACCGACCATTGACACACCATTGGTCGTTGCCTACAACGCATTCTCACAGAAATTCAGCCCCTTCTTCTCAGACACTGCATATGACGCAGATGTTGCTGGTATGACGCAGATTTCACTGCTCACGACCGACCGTGTTGGTGGTATTGTCCACAATGCGATTGAGGGTGAAACTGTTGAATACAATGGAACGCCTTATCTTTACAAGGGCCCTGCCAACACCAGTGTGGAATATGACGAAGCAACCGACACCACCAAGTACACCGCACGTTTGCGCGTTGGCATGAAGTTCTCTGACGGCACCCCCGTCACCGCTGACGACATCATCTTCACGTATTACACCTTCCTTGATCCGTCCTATGTTGGTTCAACCACGCTGTCATCCTATGACATCATTGGTCTGAAAGATTACCAAACACAGACGACAACCGAAGTTTATGACAAATACGATGCGATGTTCGAGGCTATTTATGAAGCTGGTCCAGATGCCGAACCCGGCGATTGGACACAAGAACAGCAAGACGATCTCTGGACCCGGATGGACGCTGAAGTCCTTTATGAAGCCGAGAAGATCGTGAATTACGTTAATACAAATTATCGTGATGCTTATTCAGAAGCCTACATTGGCTACCTCCCCGAGGAAGTTGCCGAAAATGAAGGCTTGCAGGTTGTTTTAGGTATGGCCCTCTGGGGTTTCGGTGAAGTCGGCGAAGACGGCACCTTTGCAGCTCCTTCCGGCGCCACCTGGGACCTGGTTGAAGCATTCCCAACCGTTGAAGATTACGCGAACGAAATCGTTGCAGCCTATGAAGGCGATCTCCGCACCGCTTTCCCATACGAATCAGCTGACGGCGCCGATGTGGTTGCCAATGTGAAATCTGGCTTCATCGGCTACTGGGGTCCATTGGATGAATCAATGGGCGGTGAGGGTGTTCCCAACATCGCTGGTATCAAGAAGCTTGATGACTACACCGTCGAAGTTACCGTCAATGGTTACTCCGCACCTGCGGTTTACTCCATCCTTGGTATTCAGGTTACACCCCTGCATTACTACGGTGACGTAGATAAATATGATTACGAAAACAATATGTTCGGCTTTGACTTTGGCGATCTTTCCAAACAGGAAAGCCTGACCGCGACCCCCATGGGCGCTGGTGCATACAAGTTCGTTGCGTATGACAACAAAGTCGTTTTCTTTGAAGCCAACGAGTATTACTATCGCGGCTGCCCCAAGATTGCGGAAATCCAATTCCGTGAAACCGCCTCAGCTGAGGTTCCCTCCGCTGTTGCGACTGGCGAAGCCGACGCTGGCGAGATGACCTACTCCGGTGAACGATATGCCGAGGTCAAATCCTACAACTCCAATGGCGAAATGACCGGTGATGTGATCACCTCAAGCATGGTTGACAACCTTGGTTATGGTTATGCTGGCATCAATGCTGCTACCGTCAACGTTGCTGGTGAACCTGGCTCCGATGCCTCCAAGAACCTGCGCAAGGGTCTTGCGACCATCCTGGCAGTCCACCGTGACCTGGCTATTGACAGCTACTATGGTGAAGGCGCATCCGTCATCAACTACCCGATTTCCAACACCTCCTGGGCTGCACCTCAGCCAACCGACGACGGCTACCAGGTTGCATTCTCAGTTGACGTGAATGGCGATCCGATCTACACCGCCGACATGGCTTTGGAAGACAAGATTGCTGCTGCTGAAGCTGCGGCATTGGGCTTCTTTGAAGCTGCTGGTTACACCGTTGAAAATGGTGTTGTTACCGCTGCTCCTGAGGGCGCGAAACTTGACTACGAAGTTATCGTTCCTGCTGACGGCGTTGGTGACCACCCCGCGTTCGCTATCCTAACCAATGCTCAAGCCTCCCTGGCTAAGATTGGTATGGAACTCAAGATCAATGACCCCGCTGACAGCAACATCCTCTGGGACGCGCTGGATGCTGGGACACAAGAACTCTGGACCGCTGCCTGGGGCACAACCATTGACCCCGACATGTACCAGGTTTATCACAGCTCTGGCGTTCCTGGTGCGGGTGGCTCAGATTCGAACCACTACCACATTCAGGACGAAGAACTGGATCAGTTGATTGTTGACGCCCGCCTGAGCGATGATCAGAGCTATCGTAAAGCAATTTACAAACAGGCTCTTGACCTCATCATTGACTGGGCAGTCGAAATCCCAACCTATCAGCGTCTGAATGTTATTATCTTCAGCACTGAGCGTCTCAATGTCGATACCCTCACCCCTGATATCACAACCTTCTGGGGCTGGTTGAATGACGTCGAGCTGTTGGAAATGAATCAGTAATTGAACTGATGCATTAACGAAGTCATCATGAGCCCACCTTTGGGTGGGCTCATGCTTTTATCATCTGATTTCAAGATGATTAAAAAATTATATTTGTATAGAATTAGGGAACGATATGAAAAATTTTATTATCAGGAGAGTCCTGCTCGGCATATTTATCGCCTTTTTTGGCGCGCTGGTCGTGTATTCCGTGATACGTTCACTTCCCTCCTCCTATGTCGAGACGATTGCAAGACAGCGCGCGGCTAATCCTCTCAGCACAAAGACATATCAGGAATGGTTAGCTCAACTGAATAGCGTCTATCACCTTGATGTTGGTATTATTCCAGGCTATTTTGGTTGGTTAGGGAATGCGGTCAGAGGAGATTTTGGAGAATCCTGGCATTATGGCATCCCCGTGACAGATAGATTTAACCAGGTTGTCTGGTATTCCGTCATTATCAATATCATTACTTTTGTGGTCCAAATGGTGATTGCGATTCCTCTCGGGATTTTGGCGGCGAGGAAACAATACACCAGAACGGACTACGCTATCACGGTTTTTGCCTTAATGGGTATATCGTTGCCCACATTTTTCCTGGCGACCATCTTAAAATATGTGTTTTCTATTAATTTGGGATGGTTTCCGTTGTACGGTCTGACGGGACGATTCCACACCTCGATGACCCCATTGCAGCAAATGGGGGATATGGCTTATCACATGGTGCTGCCAATCATCACGCTGATGATGCTTTCGATCGGCGGCCTGATGCGTTATACACGCACCAATATGCTGGAGGTGCTCAACTCGGATTACATCCGAACGGCACGGGCAAAAGGCCTATCTGAAGAGGTCGTGATCAATAAACATGCCTTCAGGAACACCATGATCCCATTGGTGTCTTATCTGAGCTATTTATTGCCATCCATGTTTGGCGGTGCACTGATCACGGAAACGCTGTACCAGATCCCGGGGATTGGCTTTGTGGCTTATGAGGCAATGACCCGCGGCGACATTCCATTTGCGATGTTTTATACAACGTTTCTCATCATCCTGACGCAGGTCAGCCTGATTGTGGCTGACATCATGTATGCTGTCGTAGACCCGCGCGTACGGGTGAACTGAGGTATTTCAATATGTCTGAACATCAAGATCCTAATTTAGAACCAGAAGTAGAACTGATTGACAAAATTGAAGGAGAAATGCGTCTTGACGATGCACGGCGAGTTAAGGTGCTTTCGCCCGGCATGCTTGTATTCAAGCGCTTCATCCGTAACAAACTGGCTGTTGTTGGTTTGGGTATTTTGTTCTTCATGTTTACCTTTTCTTTCCTTGGGCCGATTTTCTCACCCTACGAACAAACCCAGGTCTTTACCGGTTTGGGGAGCATGTCCAAGGACTATGCAGGGGCGATTTTCAATGAAGAACTCCGCTATACTGTTGCGGAAGAGGAATCCTTTGGCAATGCAGAACGCGCCCAATTCTTATTAGCGCTTGGTAAGGGTGAAGAAACTTTTTCAGTCGGTAATGATGTGTATTACTTCACTTCTGAAGGTGAAGATACTTATCGGATCATGCAACTTGACCCGGTGGCTGAAGAGCTTTTAGGCCGGGTTAACCCGATCAACGGCGGGTCGTTACCCGATGGCTTTGTGGAAGCTTATGAAACCGCTTCTGACAATGACCAGGCCAGTTTTGAATTTGATGGCACCATGTACCGCATTACCCAGAATCGGAAATCTTTCCAGATTTCCACTGAGCACGATGTGGCTTTAGCATCATTGACGATTTATGATGCATACAATCAGGAAGATACCGAAGAAGTCAATGCCTATCCATTTATGCTTGCCGGTGAACGGGCGATTGCTGATCAGGAGACAGAATTCACTGTGGAAGGTCAGGAATATGCGATTGATTATCAAGAAGGGCGTGCGACGATATTAACCGGTGATGGTCAACCATACGCCGAAGTTTCGAATATTATCGTCAATCCGCTCGATCAGAACGAATTCCTGACGGTTGATTATAAGAACGCCATCCGAGACGCAGTGATTGACCGAGAAGATGAGGTAGATTTTACCCATGAGGATGGTGAAACCATTACTTACACGATTTCTCGCATCAATCAAAACTATTACATTAAGCGGGAAACTCCGACCACATTAATCCGGCAATATGAGGCGCCTTCTGCGGAGCACCCATTAGGGCTGGATAATAATGGTATGGATGTGATGACTCGCCTGATGTATGGTGGACGGGTGTCTCTTCTCGTTGGTTTTGTGGTCGTTATTATTGAGGTTGTGCTTGGCGTGATAATCGGCGGCATTGCTGGTTATTTTGGCGGCGCAGTCGATACAGCCCTGATGCGTTTTGTGGACTTGTTCAACAGCATCCCCTTCTACCCGATTGTGATCATTTTTGGCTCCGTGATGGACACATTGGAAGTGGAACCCATGACACGTATTTTCCTGCTGATGGCGATCCTGGGCATCCTTGGCTGGACGGGCGTAGCCCGTGTGGTGCGCGGTCAGATCCTCTCTCTGAGAGAGCAGGATTTCATGGTCGCAGCAGAGGCTACCGGCATCCGCACCAGCCGCCGGATCTTCCGGCACCTTGTGCCGAATGTGATGCCGCTGTTGATCGTACAGGCAACTGCAGGTTTGGGTGGCATCATCATCTCTGAAGCCACGTTGGGTTTCTTGGGTCTGGGTGTGAAATACCCCCTGGCCTCATGGGGCAGTATTATCAACGTTTCTTCTGATGCTTACGTGATGACAAACTTCTGGTTTATGTGGATCCCTGCTGGTTTGTTGATCCTGTTGACGGTACTTGGCTTCAATTTTGTTGGCGATGGCCTTCGGGATGCATTTGACCCGAAGATGAAAAGGTAGGTTAGAAGTATGGAAAAGAACACTAAAGCCTTAATGGATGAGATTGCGGAAATTACGCAAACTAAAAATGGCACCCATATCTCGCCGCGTGAATCAGCGAAGATCACACGTGCCAACCGCAAGATCACCGATGCAATTGAAAAACGACGTGATCGAAAGAATGTTCCTGAAAGCGAATATCTCACCACGATGAACGATCCTGAAAATGTGGTTGAGTTTGATAATCTGCACACTTATTTCTTTACTGATATCGGCACGGTCAAAGCGGTTGATGGTGTCACGTTTGAGATCCCTAAGGGGAAATCGGTTGGTGTGGTGGGCGAGTCAGGCTGCGGGAAGTCTGTGACAGCATTATCGCTGATGCAGCTTGTGCAGCGACCGCAGGGGCAAATTGTCGAAGGTGCAATCCGTTTTGACGATGGCGAAAAGGTTTATGATGTTTCTAAAACCCCTACCGAGGTAATGGAAACCATCCGCGGCGCAAAGATCTCGATGATCTTCCAGGAACCGATGACAAGCCTTAACCCGGTATTTCGGACGGGTGACCAGATTGACGAAGTTGTCAAGCTGCACAACCCGGAAATGACGGAGGATGAGGTCAAGGCGTTATCGCTCAAGATGATTGATATGGTAGGGATCGCTAATAACAAAGGCGTCTACCAGATGTACCCGCATGAGCTTTCGGGCGGGATGCGGCAGCGTGTCATGATCGCAATGGCGCTGGCCTGCAACCCCAAACTGATCATCGCTGACGAACCGACCACAGCCTTGGATGTGACCATCCAGGCACAGATCCTTGATCTGCTCAGAAACCTGAAGGATCAGATTAACTCAAGCATCATGCTGATAACGCATGACTTGGGTGTGATCGCTGAAATGGCGGATTTTGTTGTGGTGATGTATGCCGGACGGATTGTTGAAAAGGGTACCGCTGAAGAAGTATTTCATAACCCGCTGCATCCTTATACCGTAGGATTGATGGCATCTAAACCAGTAGTCAACAAAGAAGTCGATCGGCTTTACACGATCCCCGGCAGCGTGCCAAACCCCGTCAATATGCCAGATTATTGTTACTTTAAAGACCGATGTAATCGCCGCATGCCTGTGTGTGATGGCGCATATCCCAAGGAAGTGTATGTGACACCCACCCATATGGTGACCTGTTATCATTACATCGACGAACAAGTAGAGGAATAAGATGGAAGAAAAGAACAACGGTAAAAATACGCTTGAACAAAAGAATGAAAATATTGTTGAGGTGAACGACCTCAAGCAATATTTCCCAATCAAGGCTGGTTTATTGCAGCGTGTGGTTGGTCATGTGAAGGCGGTGGACGGCATCAGCTTTAAGATCAAACGCGGCACCACAATGGGCCTGGTAGGCGAATCCGGTTGCGGTAAGACTACGGTTGGTAAAACCATTCTGCGTTTGAATGAAAAAACCAGTGGTGATGTTCTGTTTAATGGTATTGATATTTTTGATCTTGATCGTGAAGAACTGCGCCGAATGCGCCCGAAGATGCAGATCATCTTCCAGGATCCTTACTCGAGCCTTTCGCCGCGCTTGCCCGTGAGTGAGATCATTGGTGAAGCGGTCAGAGAGCACGGCCTTTCTCCTGAAGAGGGGCATGATGCCTATATTGATCACATCATGGAAATCTGCGGTCTGCAGCCTTACCATAAGGACCGCTATCCCCACGAATTTTCAGGCGGCCAACGGCAGCGCATTTGCATTGCCAGAGCATTAGCCCTGCTCCCCGAGTTTATTGTCTGCGATGAGCCTGTTTCTGCGTTGGATGTTTCCATCCAGGCACAGATCATCAACCTGCTCAAAGAGCTACAGGATGACTTTGAATTGACCTATCTGTTCATCTCGCACGACCTTTCGGTGGTGGAGCATATTTCAGACGAGGTTGGTGTGATGTATTTGGGTGACCTGGTTGAGGTCGGCAGCAAGAAACAAATTTTCCGCAACCCGCTGCATCCTTACACCAAGGCGCTGTTAAGTGCCGCACCCATTCCAGATCCGACGGCGGAGAAGGAACGTATTATTCTTGAGGGCAGTATTCCTTCGCCAGCGAACCCGCCTTCCGGATGCAAATTCCATACACGCTGCTGGAAGCGTATGGATATCTGTGATAAGGTTGTTCCTGAGATCCGAGAGGTAGAGCCAGGCCACACCGTTGCCTGCCATTTATATAATTAAAGGTTGAAAAATAATGACTCCGAACCCTAAAGAATATGACGATGATGACGGACGCGTGATCTGCAATATGGACGTGGAAGGTATGCCCTGGCATGACCGCCGCGTTCGACGAGAAAAACGTGCTGAACGGCGGGAGAAAGCTGCACCTCCAGGCGGGGGACTGACCAAGTCGGAAGCCCGGCGCTTCACCTGGTATGCGGTGCTCGCAGGGCTGACGATTGTGCTGGTGTTTGCCGTGGTCTGGATTTTATTCACCCTTTTTGCAACCCAGGTCTGGTTTCGGTAATCGTTTAAAAATTTAGGAGATCAGAAAGGCTGTCTCGATATTTGAGTCAGCCTTTTTATTTTAAACAGGTGATGTTTCCTCCAAACAGAGGATATATCGAAGTGTGTTTAATGGTGAGAAGATTTGGCCCAAGAAATGAAATTAAAAGAATCTGATAATCGATTTTAAGATGTCAGTCAATTCTTGACGAGAAAATGGATGTATGCTATATTTTTGTTTAGACAAATCTAAAATCTGGTATTATTAATATAACCTTATTCACAATCGCAAATCAATTAATCTTCTGCACGAGAAAATTGAATTGATAAGGAGGTGGTGAATCCTCATTTAATTCCAAAAATACATCCCCAATAATTGTTTCGTTCCACTAGTTTCATGACAAATAATATTTGTTATGGAGGAGAAAATATGCAAAAGAAACTGTTAGCTGTTTTTGGTATCGTGGCGGCATTGGCCCTCGTTTTGGCCGCATGCCAACCCACAACGGATACCACTCAACCCACCCCAGAGACGATCATTGAAACGGTGGTTGTCACTGAAGAGGTCGAGGTTGAGGTTGTTGTTACCGAGGTTGTGACCGAGATTGTTGAGGTCGAGGCGGAAGTTGAACGAAACGGCGCCTGGCTTGATACAGTCGTGATTATGGCTGAACCCTCGACTGAATCAGCCGTCGCCCGAATTATCGCTGATGACATTGATGTGTATGCTCAGGCAGCCACCAGTGTTGAAGCGTTGGCGACCGTTGAAGAAGAGGGCTTGAAGTACATCACAACCGTGGGCTCATATAATGAGTTCACCCTCAGCCCCGGCGGCCCAGTCCTCAATGATGGGAGTCTGAACCCGTTCGGTGTACCAAAGATTCGCGAAGCCATGAACTATCTTGTGGATCGCAATTATGTGGTACAGGAAATCCTCGGCGGCCTTGGCCTTCCAAAGTTCCTGCCTCTGAATGGCGTTTTCCCGGACTATGCCCGACATGTAGATGTTGCCCGTGAGCTGGAGAACAAGTACGCTTATGATCCAGAGATGGCCGATTCGATCGTCACGACCGAAATGGAAGCCCTTGGGGCTGAAAAGGTCGACGGCATCTGGCAATATGAAGGCGAACCGGTGACCCTGATCGGCATCATCCGCACCGAGGATGAGCGCTTGCAGATGGGTGATTATTTTGCCAACCAGCTTGAATCGATTGGTTTCACGGTAGATCGTCAGTATAAGACTTCCTCTGAAGCCTCACCGATCTGGCTCCTGAGCGATCCTCAGGAAGGACTCTGGCATTACTATACAGGCGGCTGGATCACCACCGCCATCAGCCGTGATGACTACGACGTTTTCCAATTCTTCTATTCACCCAATTCGGCCTATGGCTTTACCCCCTTATGGCAGAATTATGTCATCACTGATGAATATCTTGATGTATCTGAAAAACTCGCCAATGGTAATTATGCGACACTTGAAGAACGCGCTGATCTGTTCCGCGAAGCACTCTACCTGGCGATGGAAAGTTCCTATCGTATTTGGATCAATGACGCCACAGCGTTCTCCCCGATGGATCCGACAGTAACGGTCACCTATGACCTGGCTGGCGGCATTTCTGGCACACCGCTCTGGGGTCGCACGATGCGTTACGAAGACGAGATCGGCGGGCAGGTTGTGATGGCGATGTCCGATGCTCTGGTTGAGCCCTGGAACCCAGTGGCTGGCTCCAACTGGGTGTATGATATGGCTCCCATGCGCGCCACCGGCGACTATGGTACCATTCCCGACCCATATACCGGTCTGACCTGGCCGCAGCGGATTGAAAGCGCTGCCATCACGGTTTTGGAAGGCCTCCCTGTTGGTAAGACCCTTGACTGGCTTACGCTGGACTTTGCACCTGAGATCCAGGTGCCTGGCGATGCCTGGGTGGACTGGGATGCTGAGAACCAGGTCTTCATCACCGCAGACGAAAAACTGGCGATGATGGCTGAAGAAGAGCCCGCAGAGGGCGAAGAAGCCGTTGAAGTGCCTGAATACTTCACCGCAAAACGCAAGAGCGTGGTGACCTATCCTGCTGACTTGTTCGAGAAGCACACCTGGCACGATGGCAGCCCAATGTCCCCAGCGGACTTTGTGATGGGCATGATCCTCTCATTTGACCCCGGCACTGAGGGCAGTGTGATCTTTGATGAATCGCAGGTCGGCTCGGTTGAATCCTTCAAGAGCTCTTTCAAGGGTATGAAGGTTGTTTCTACTGATCCCATGGTCATCGAATACTACTCCGATGTGGTCTATCTGGATGCTGAATATGCAGTTGCCGACTTCTGGCCATATTACTCATACGGCGAGGGACCATGGCACATGTTAGCCATTGGTATTTTGGCTGAAACTGATGAGGAATTAGCCTTCAGCGGTGACAAATCCGAAGCCCTTGAGGTTGAATGGACGAACTACATCAGTGGTCCTTCCCTTGACATCCTCAAAGCAAATCTTGACCAGGCAATGGAAGAGGATTACATCCCCTACGCAGCCACGCTTGGCCAATTCATTACTGCCGAAGAGATGGATCTGCGCTATGCCAACCTGCTGGATTGGTACCGCATCCAGGGTCACTTCTTTGTCAACTCCGGTCCGTTCTACCTGAACAAGGTGTTCCCGGTTGAGAAGACCCTCACGCTGACCCGCTACCAGGATTATCAAGATTCAGCTACTAAGTGGGATCGCTTCGGTGTACCGCAAATTGCTGAAATCGAAATTGACGGCCCCGGCCGTGTGACAACAGGCGAAGAAGCGACCTTCGATGCCTATGTCACCTTTGAAGGTGAGCCCTATCCATCAGCAGATATCCAGGTTGTAAATTACCTGCTGTTTGATGCCACGGGTCTCCTGGTTGACAAGGGTGATGCGGAATTTGTTGATGAAGGTCTGTACAGTGTGACCTTGTCCGCTGATGCGACTGGCGCTCTCGAAGCCGGCTCCAATAAGCTCGAAATCATTGTGGTTCCGACTGTTGTGAGTGTCCCGACCTTTGCACAATTTGAATTTGTGACGGAGTAAGCACGATATTCCGTTGAAATAGACTTGTCACGATAATGATAGGGGCAGGGCTCCTGAGCCTTGTCCCTATCATTCAATAGGGGTGTTATTTTTTTATGAATCGTTGGTCTGGCATTATGTAGTATTTTTTAGAAAATTCTCTATTGTAATATAGGATATTCGTATGGCCACAGAATCGAAAACAATCCACACAGTTGCAAGTGCAAAAAGAAAAGCCTGGGTTGGCACGTTAACGAGAGTTGCAAAATACACCGGTCTCCGGTCTGTTACCATGATGATCACTGTTGTGATCGGTATCTACCTGACCATCTTGATCGCAAACATGGGCGGTTATGTAGATGATATTATGCGCGGGCAGATCCGTGAGCAAGTGGCGATGACGTTGAGGAACCAGGAGGAGTATAAACAGCTCAGCCAGGAGGCGAAAGATGCCCGGTTTCAGCGTGAGGTGCTGGATGAGGAGAAACGGCTTGGGCTGAACCAACCCTTTATCGTCCGCAGTTTCAGGTTCCTCTGGGATGGCTTGACTTTGAACTTGGGGACAGCGCTGCGTATGACCAGTGATACGGGTTCACGACAGGTGCGGTTGATCATCCTGGAGCGGTTGGGACCCACCTTACTGTTAATGGGCACGTCGCAGCTGCTATTATTTTTTACAAGTGTTTACCTGGCATTGATCCTTTCAAGGAAATATGGCAGCTTCTTTGATCGGGCTGTGATTGCCCTCTCGCCGACATCCTCTGCCCCATCTTGGTTTTATGGCATCTTTCTGATATTGATTTTCGCGGCGTTGCTGCGGATTTTGCCATTTGGCGGGATGATCGGCGCACCGCCCCCTGAAAACTCGTGGGAATATACCCTGGATGTGCTGAAACACATTATCCTTCCGGCTTCAGCGCTGTTTGTCAGCCTGATCTTCATCAGTATTTATAACTGGCGCACTTTCTTCCTGATCTTTTCCAGTGAAGATTATGTTGAAATGGCTAAGGCGAAGGGTCTTTCGGATCGTGAGATCGAGCGCCGTTATGTCTTACGCCCCACACTGCCGACAATCATCACAGCTTTTGCATTGATGTTAATCTCCTTATGGACGGGCGCGATCGTCACCGAGACGGTATTCAATTGGCCGGGTTTGGGACGGACACTTTTTACGGCGGTTGGTCAATATGATACGCCTGTGATTGTTGGTTTGACGATCATTTATGCTTATTTACTGGCAATTACCGTTTTCCTGCTCGACTTCATTTACGCCCTAGTAGATCCACGGGTGAAAGTCGGCGGCGGACAGAAGAAAGCGTAGAAATATTATGAAAGCATTTAAAAACTCATTCCAAGAGATTAAACGTTATCCCTCCGCCATGTTTGGGTTGGCAATCGTGATCCTTCTGATCATTACCAGTATTGTCGTTATCATTGCTATCCCCTATCAAGAAGCAATTCGCTTATGGCGGGGTGGTGAGGGCATTTGGTATAAAAACCCAAAAAATGTACCGCCATCCTGGACCAACTGGTTCACCAAAGAGGATAAACCACCTTCCTATTTTTTGGCTGAAGGTGATGAGCGGGTCGTCAAGACAGTTGAGGAGTTTTCCGAAGGTTCTGGCGATATTACTTACGTTTTTACCTTTGAATTTGATTATGATGGGTTTCCTACAGAAATGGCGTTATATCTTGACAGCACTTATGAGGAGAAGAACCCATTTGCGGATATGTATTGGATCCAACCTGATGGCACAGAGATTCGGGTCGCCAGTATTGGTATTGAGAAATCACAAACACTTTATTTTTCACAGGAGAGTAAGTTGCAGCGCAGGTTGGGCGATATCTCCCCTGAAATCGGCTTATTTGCCGTCCCTGATTCGGATCCGCCCCAGGTCATACCGGGTACCTACCAGTTAATTGTTGACGGCATCCGTTTCGAACCTGATACAGACATTACAGCGGAATTTGTGATTTACGGACAGGTGCATGGGGTTGCAGGAACAGACCATCTCAGGCGCGACCTTTCGATTGCACTGCTATGGGGCATCCCGATCGCTTTAGTTTTCGGTTTGATCGCCGCACTTGGTACCTCAGTACTGACCATGACAATTGCGGCCATCGGCGTGTGGAATGGCGGCTGGGTAGATGAGTTAATCCAGCGTATTACGGAAGTCAATATGGTGCTGCCCTTCCTCTCCATCCTGGTGATGGTTGGCACGTTCTATTCCAAGAGCCTATGGGTGATCCTTGGCGTGACGATTTTGTTGAGCATCTTTGGTGGCGGAATCAAAACCTATCGGGCGAACTTCATGCAGATCAAAGAGTCTATGTATATCGAAGCGGCGGAAGCCTATGGTGCCAAGAATTCACGAATCATTTTCCTGTACCTGATCCCCAGAATCGTCCCATTATTAATTCCAGGGCTGGTGTCTTCCATCCCAACCTATGTGTTCCTCGAAGCCACTTTAGCGGTGTTGGGGTTGGGTGATCCCGTTTTACCCACATGGGGCAAGATCATTAACGATGCCCAGCAAGCTGGGGCTTTATATAACGGGATGTATTACTGGATCATTGAACCAGCGGTGCTTCTGATGATAACTGGTCTTGCATTTGCCATGCTGGGCTTCTCTTTAGACCGAATTTTCAACCCGAGATTGCGAGGGCTCTAAGATAATGGTTACGACTGAATCAAATAACAACAAACTCATCAAGATTAAAGATCTCAAACTATACTTCAATGTGCAGCAGGGTGAAGTTCAGGCTGTGGATGGTGTGGATTTTGAATTGGAAAACAATTCTTCTGTTGTGATCCTCGGCGAATCAGGCTGCGGTAAAAGCTCGCTGGCAAAAGCAATTTTACGTTTGCTGCCGCGCAATGCAGGCAAATATGAGGGTGAAGTCTGGTTTGGCGGTCAGGATGTGATGAAGTTGGATGATGAATCCTTCAGACGCAATGTGCGCTGGGTGGGGATGTCGATGGTACCCCAGGCGGCTCTAAATTCGCTCAACCCTGTGCTGCGGATTGGGGACCAGGTATCGGAACCGGTGATCGTGCATCACGGGTTGAAGAAGGACGAAGCCTGGCGCATGGCACGCAAAATGTTCCGCCATGTCGGCGTTCCGGATGATTTCCTGATCCGCTATCCCTTTGAACTCAGCGGTGGGATGCGTCAGCGTGCTGCGATTGCCATGGCGCTGGTTACTCTGCCAAACCTGATCATCCTTGACGAGCCGACTTCAGCACTGGATCTGTTGACGCAGGCGAATATCTTCAACGTACTCAAACGCCTAAAAGACGAATTCGGGATCAGTTATATCCTGATCACGCACGATATTGCCACATCAAGCGAGCTTGCTCAAAACGTGGCCGTGATGTATGCCGGGCAGATGGTTGAAGTTAGTGATGCCAAACGATTTTTTACCCATCCGCTTCATCCCTATTCGCAAAAGTTAATGGCAAGTGTGCCCCGACTGCATGGTGATGCGGAACTTGAATTCATCAAAGGGACGCCACCCAGCCTCTTGAATCCGCCTACTGGCTGCAGATTCAAATCCCGTTGTCACAAGCGTTTTGAAAAATGTGAAGAAGAACCCCCGGTATTCAATCGTGATGGGATCAAGGTTCGTTGTTGGCTTTATGAAGAGAATGTGTAGGAGACTTTAATGACTGACGAAATGACAACCTTAGATGAAGTCAGACCAGAAGATCAGGTTAGAACGAATGATAACGTTCTGGATGTTCAAGACCTTAAAGTGTGGTTTGAGCTGCGCAGGCTTGGCTTTGGACATGCAGGTTATGTTCATGCAGTTGATGGCGTGAGTTTCAAGCTCAAACGCGGCGAAGCGATTGCCATTGTTGGTGAAAGCGGCTGCGGTAAATCGAGCTTGATGAAAACCATTTTAGGGCTAAATGAAATTACCGATGGTGCCATATTCTATGAAGATATGAACCTGAATGAGATGGACGCCAAGACCTTGCGCTGGTATCGCTCCACTCAAATTGGTTATGTTCAGCAAGACCCCTATGGCGCCTTGCCACCGTTTATGACAATCCAGCGCATCATTGAGGAACCCTTGATTGTTGGCGGTATGAAGGATAAAGAACAACGGCTTGACCGTGTACGAAAAGTGATGAACGAGGTCCGGTTAATTCCCGTTGATGATTATCTCAGCAAATTCCCGCATCAGATCAGCGGCGGGCAGCAGCAGCGTGTTGTCATCGCTCGGGCTTTGATCCAGGAACCGGAGATCATTGTGGCGGATGAACCGGTCTCCATGCTGGATGCCTCAGTGCGGGTTGAAGTGCTCAAACTGATGCGTGGTTTACAAGAAGAACATAATATCTCCTTTATTTATATTACGCACGACCTCTCAACAGTGCGCTATTTCTCGGAGTATATATTTGTGATGTATGCAGGTTTGATTGCTGAAAAAGCCAAACAACGCGATCTGCTCACAAACCCCAAGCATCCTTACACCTATGCTTTGTTGACGGCGACTTCGGAGCCTGAATATGAGAATGCGCTTGGCTTCAAAGAGGTGCCTCCTGGTGAGCCGCCGAGTTTGGTCAAGCCACCTCAGGGGTGCCGTTTCCACCCACGGTGTAAATGGGCTATTGCCGGCGTGTGCGACACTGAAGACCCGCCGAATTTTACGATTGAAGAAGGTCATGAAGCTGCTTGCTGGCTTTATGATGAGCGCTATGAAACTCCTAAATTCTCCTCTTAAGATCTTCTTCTTAGGTCTGGCATGTGTGCTCTTGGGGTTTGTTTTGCCTTTTCTGATTGTATTGGGCATCATCGAGAACACCTTTGTGCTGTCCTTTTTCATCTATGTGTTGCAGTTGATCGGCATGATTTTGGGGGTGATTGCTGCAGCAGGATTAGCCATCAACAAGCGGTTTAAGGATGAAGAAGAAGAAGCTAAAGAGGGCGAAAAGGACGAACAGGAAAGCACTATTGGCTGGATGAAGTAATTATTTTAACTATCTAATAAAAAGCCTGTTTCCAAGTGAAATCAGGCTTTTTTTCTGACTCCCAGCCGTAGCCGATGATGGAATTTCAGTTCTATAACTTTGTTAAGGATCAGAGATTAATAATTTTGACAATTGACAAATAATGCTATTTTTTAGTCTTTCTTGAGGTGCATATGTTGGATGTTTAATTAAAATGTGTTAGAATAAAGCCTATCATTCTGGGGCATGGTGCAATGGCAGCACAGCGGACTTTGAATCCGTTGATCCAGGTTCGAATCCTGGTGCCCCGGCCATTCAAAAAGAAAGATTTGAGTACTAAAGAAGAAATAAACCCGGATAGATATAGCACGAGAGAAGCGCTGGACGAAGTCCAGTGCACTGCTCGTGATTTTATATTTAATCCTATGTTCTCTCCCAGAAATATTTATGGTTTATTGGATATGAAGGATCATTAAAGATGACGATTGCATCGATCATCCTGGCTGCTGGCCAGGGAACACGTATGCGCTCAAAACACCCAAAAGTATTACATCCTGTTGCGGGTAAGCCCATGGTCTGGCATGCCATTCGGGCTGTCAGCCAATTAACCGACCTGCCGCCTGTGATCGTGGTTGGTTTTAGCGCTGAGGCAGTAAAACAAGCGCTCAGTGTAGAACGGGTCGATTTTGCCCTGCAGGCGGAACAACTGGGGACAGGACATGCTGTCGCCTCAGCCCGATCCAACCTTGAAGGGAAAGCGAACCTCGTTTTGGTAACCTATGCTGATATGCCTTTGTTGAAGGGTGAATCACTGAAGAGGCTGATGGCATTACATCAGCAATCATCAAGCCCGGTGACGATGACCAGTTATTTTGGTGAAGAAGCACGTGGTTTTGGCAGGGTGGTGCGTGACGGTCAGGGGCATGTCGCCCAGATTGTGGAACAGGCAGATGCCACACCTGAGCAATTAGCGATCCGGGAATATAACGTGAGCGCTTATTGTTTAGATGGGGATTGGCTGTGGGGCGCTCTGGAAAATATTCCTATTTCCGCCAAAGGTGAATATTACCTGACGGATTTGATCGGCTTGGCAGTTGAAGAAGGGCATCAGGTCAACAGTATGGTTTTAGATGACCCTCTGGAGGCGATTGGCTTGAATAACCGCGTGCACCTTGCTGCGGCAGATAAAGTCATGCGCCAAAGGATCAATGAAAAATGGATGCTGGCTGGGGTGACAATCATCAATCCTGACGCCACCTATATCGAAGCAGGCGTAACGATCGGTCAGGACACTGTGATCCAACCTAATACGCACTTGCGGGGCACAACAGTGATCGGTGAGGATTGTGAGATCGGGCCGGATACTACGGTGATTGATTCGGTCGTTGGGGATCGCGCTCACCTGATTGCGTCAGTGATTGAACAAGCCGAGATCAGCGATGATGTCACGATGGGTCCGTTCTGCCATTTGCGGAAAGGCGCTATCTTGGAAGAAGGCGTGCACCTTGGGAATTTTGCCGAGGTGAAGGACTCATCACTGGGCGCTGGCACAAAGATGGGGCATTTCTCATATATCGGGAATGCAGTTATCGGTAAAAATGTAAATATTGGTGCAGGAACAATCACATGCAATTATGATGGAGAAAAGAAAAATCCCACCGAGATCGGCGACGATGTCTTTCTCGGCAGTGACACCATGCTGGTGGCACCGGTCAAAATCGGAGATCGGAGCATCACTGGCGCAGGGGCTGTTGTCACACGGGATGTCCCGCAGGATATGCTGGTAATGGGCGTACCTGCCAAAGAAAAACGTAAGTTGGAGAAAAGTGACTGAGCAAACAATATCCTGGATTATTGCAGCCATCTTATTTGGTTTGGACCTGCTGGTAACAGCAGTTAAGGCGAGTTTCAGCCATGCAAAATTGCCGCATCTTTTGAATTTACGCGAAAGCCGCGAGGCTGATGTGGACCGGACGATAAGCGTGATTGAAAAACCACGCTTGCGCACTGGTTTACGGTTGGCGGTGATCACTATTCATGTCCTTTTTGCGGGTGTGATTGCATACCTGTTGATCATGGCGGCTGGTGTGACGAGTGTCTGGTTGGTTATGCTCTACCTGTTCTTGATCATGATTGCACTCACCGCTGTGGAATTCGTAATTGAGTCTTTGATTTTAAACGCGCCTGAAGAAAATGCCATCCGTTACCGCTTTTTTGCAACATTGATCGAATTTTTCTTTACGCCGCTCTCTGCATTGATGATGAGCCTGTTGGGGCCAAAAGCCAATAATGTGACCATGGCTTCGATGACGGAAGAAGATCTAAAGAATTGGGTGGAGGTGGGTCAGCCTGAGGGATCTCTTGAAAAGGGTGAACGGGAAATGATCTATTCGATCTTCCAGTTTGGCGATACCCTTGCCAAAGAGATTATGGTGCCCCGTATCGACATCATTTCTTTGGATATTAACCAGACGCTGGGCGATGCCCGTGAAACCTTTGAGCGCGCTGGGCATTCGCGCGTCCCAGTATATCAGGACACAGTTGATAATGTTGTTGGCTTGTTGTATGCCAAAGACCTGTTGAACATCAGGCAGGATTCAGATCTGATCGCGGACCATCGCGAACTGCTGCGTCTGGCTTATTTTGTGCCTGAAGCGAAAAAGGTTGATGAACTGCTAGCAGAAATGCAAACCCGCAGCATGCACATGGCGGTTATCGTGGATGAATACGGTGGCGTAGCCGGGCTGGTGACTCTGGAGGATATCGTTGAGGAAATCATCGGTGAGATTCGGGATGAGTATGACGAAAGTGAAGAAATGCCCTTCACCAAAATCAATGAAGACGAATATATCTTCCTTGGCCGCGTCGACCTTGATATTTTCAATGAAATGATGGGCTCGAATATTCGCACTGAAAACGCAGACACCATTGGCGGGTTCATCTACGGTGAGATCGGCGATGTGCCGACTGGCGGGGAAGTGATTGAGGCAGAAGGCGTGACGCTGGTTGTGGATGAAGTCGTCGGTAGACGGATTTCGAAGGTGCGCGCAAAGCACACAAAGAAGCAGACTCAGGCAAAGGAAGATGAAAATGCTGAAAAATGAAATGCAAAAAAAGCTGATCGAACAGGCGGTTGAAGCCTGGCATAAGGCCTATGCGCCTTATTCTGGTTATTCTGTGGGAGCGGCGCTGTTGACAGAATCAGGCGAGATTTACGAAGGCATCAATATCGAAAATGCTGTTTACCCGCTCACGATTTGCGCCGAACGCGTGGCTGTTTTTAAAGCAGTTTCAGAAGGCAAGAAGGCATTCAAAGCTATTGCAGTTGTAACGAAAAATGGCGGCACACCTTGCGGTTCTTGCCGTCAGGTGTTGGCTGAGTTTGGTTTGGAAACGCTTGTTTTGATTGCGGATACATCCGGTGAGCTGAAAAACACTTATACTGTAGCTGAGTTATTGCCACAATCTTTTGGTAATGCTGACCTTGAGCAGTCCTGATTGACACTATCTGGTAACTTGATTCAGCGCGTGCCGGGATTTCCGATCATGCGCTGTTTTTGAATAGAGAACGGGATGGAGAATGTCTCCAAAAGATGTGCGTTCATATCGCACCCAGGCAATCGTCCTGGGGCATATTGAATATGGCGAGGCTGACCGCATATTAAAGTTATTTACATTTGAGCACGGCAAAATTACCGCGATTGCAAAAGGGATCAGGAAAATCCGCTCTCGCAAAGCCGGCCACCTTGAACCCTTTACCCGCGTCAATTTGTTCCTGGCAAAGGGCAGGAACATGGATATCATCACGCAGGCTGAGACAGTAGACGCCTACTATGGGTTGCGTGAAAACCTTGAGCGCATGGCAAACGCCGCGTATGTGGTTGAAGTTCTTGACCGCTTCACCTATGAGCAAGGCCAAAATGTTGCCATGTTCAGGTTGTTAGCCAGCACGCTTAAGCGGCTGGAAACCCAACCTAACTTGCGCACCGTCATACATTCTTATGAGGTCCGGCTTTTGGATCTGCTCGGCTTTCGCCCGCAGCTTTTTGAATGTGTGGATTGCGGCAAAACGATCAAGGAAGAGGATCAGTATTTCTCACCGCTGGTGGGAGGCGTACTCTGCCCCCATTGCGGAAGTTCTCGGTCTGAAGCCTGGCCTGTCGGAAAAGACGTTCTACGTTATTTCCGCCACCTTCAGCGATCAAAGTGGCAGGATGTCGAGGAGATCATCATTCCTGAAGAAATCAACAAAGGCCTAACAGATTTGATTGAACGATACTTTACCTATCTCTTAGAACGGAAATTAAACACACCGGCGTTCTTACGCGAGGTGGAAGAGAACAAACATAAGCCGAAGTCTCCGTAGAATTAATTGAGTTGGGGCTCGATGCAGGGTGGTATAATAAATCGGCAAAATTTGGGCAACAATCTGATTAAATGTTTTACCTTTTACTGTGTAATTTTTATTTTGGAGTTATCAATTTATGGACAAAGCACCCGATTTTCAATCGATCATCATGAAGTTGCAGGCGTTTTGGGCTGAACGGGACTGCCTGATCTGGCAGCCTTATTATTCCCAGGTGGGTGCGGGAACGATGAACCCGGCTACATTTTTACGTGTTCTCGGCCCTGAGCCGTGGAAGGTTGCTTATGTTGAGCCATCGATCCGCCCGGATGATGGCCGATATGGTGACAACCCTTACCGCTTGCAGCAGTTCTATCAGTTTCAGGTGATTTTGAAGCCGGACCCCGGCAATCCTCAAGAGATCTACCTTGAATCCTTACAAGCTTTGGGTATTGACCCAGCCAAGCATGACATCCGCTTTGTTGAAGACAACTGGCAGCAGCCAGCCATCGGCGCCTGGGGGTTGGGGTGGGAAGTGTGGCTGGATGGCCAGGAGATCACCCAGTTTACTTATTTTCAGCAATGCGGAGGGCAAGAGTTAGACCCTGTTTCTGTAGAAATTACCTACGGGCTTGAGCGGATTGCGATGGTGCTGCAGGGTGTCCGTCATTTTACGGATATTCGCTGGAGCCCCGAACGAACCTATGGCGATGTCAATTTGATGGGAGAGCGTGAACACAGTGCCTATTACTTTGATGTGGCGGATGTAGACCGCATGCGCAAGATGTATGAGATGTATGAGCAGGAAGCCGAACGTGCGATAGAAACGGGCTTGGTGCTGCCAGCGCATGATTACGTCCTGAAGACCTCCCATACCTTTAATATTTTGGATACCCGCGGTGCAGTAGGCGTAACTGAACGCCAAGCCCTGTTTAAGCGCACCAGGGAATTGGCACGTAAGGTCGCCAGCACCTATGTGGCACAGAGACAGCAGGCTGAATTCCCGTGGATAGGGGGGCAGACTAATCAAAAAACAGAATCAGAGGTCACAGTTGACGGCGAGCTTGACGTTGAACAAGCGGATTTCCTCTTAGAAATCGGCACTGAGGAGCTGCCCCCGTCAGATCTTGCGAGCGCACTTACACAACTGGAGGCAAGTTTTCCTTCGCTGTTGGATGAATTACGCTTAGATCATGGTGAAATCAAGATTTGGGGGACTCCGCGCCGGCTGGTAGTTTTAGCGGAAAATCTTGCCGCTCGGCAGCCTGATCTTTCACTGGATGTCAAAGGGCCGCCGGCTGAGCGCGCCTTTGATGCTGATGGTAACCCCACCCGTGCTGCAGAAGGTTTTGCGCGCAGCAAAGGGGTTGGTGTCGCTGATTTAATCGTCGAGGAGCTGGATGGCGGTGAATATATTGTCGCCCGGGTTCAGGAGCAGGGGCAGTCCGCCCGAAAGGTGTTAAGCGCAGCCTTGCCTGATCTGCTGGCCTCTATCCGCTTCAATAAATCTATGCGATGGAACGAGAGCGGTGTTGCCTTTTCCCGCCCCATCCGTTGGCTTTTGGCTTTGCACGGCGACTTGGTCGTCCCGTTCATTTATGCAGGCTATCTCAGCGGCAGAGAAACTCGCGGATTACGCTTGACGGATCATGAGAGATTTGAGGTCAGCTCACCTAAAGACTATCTGTTCAAGATGAGCGCTGAAGGCATTTTGCTCGATCCTGAGGCTCGAAAAAGTGAGATCAAAAAACAGGCCGACGCGCTGGCTGAAGCGGTCGGTGGACGGATTGCAGATGACCCCGATTTATTGGAAGAAATCACGCACCTGGTTGAGCAACCGACGGCGTTCCGCGGTTCTTTTGATGAGTCACATTTGGAAAACTTGCCCCCCGAAGTGTTGATCTCTGTGATGAAGAAATATCAGCGTTATTTTGTGGTTGAGAATCAGGATGGCAGCTTGATGCCGTTTTTTATCGGCGTACGCAATGGCGGAAATGAAAATTTGGAGATTGTTGCCGATGGAAATGAGCAGGTGATTCGAGCGAGGTTCAATGATGCCGAATTTTTCGTCAAAAAGGACCTGCAGCGTTCGTTAGAAGATTTCGTGCCAGACCTCTCGACTCTTACATTCCAGGTGGAATTGGGTTCCTTCCTCGACAAAACGCAACGAATTGAAGCGTTGATTGAGCCGCTTGGTGCGCAAATTGGTCTGGATCTGGAATCGCTTAAGGTCGCCCAAAAGGCAGCCAAACTCTGTAAGGCAGATTTAGCCACTAACATGGTGGTTGAGATGACATCACTGCAGGGTGTGATGGGACGCTATTATGCCCTTCACAGCGGTGAAACCAAGGCGGTGGCGGATGCCATATTTGAACACTATTTACCCCGTTCAGCAGATGACTGCCTGCCAGCGAGTAAACCTGGCCTGGTGGTTGGACTGGCTGATCGTTTGGACTCATTGATGGGATTGTTTGCTGCCGGGTTAGCACCAACAGGCACCAAAGATCCCTTTGCCCAGCGACGGGCTGCACTCGGCTTATGTCAGAATTTGATCGAGTGGCAGCAGAATCTTGATTTGGGCTGGGCGCTCGCACAAGCAGCGCAAGGTTTGGCTTTGGATGTCAGCGATGATAAGATTGAAGAGTGCCTTGCGTTCATTGTAGGCAGGCTGCGCGGGATGTTGTTAGAGTTAGGTTTTGCCTATGATGTTGTTGAGGCAGTACTGGCTGAGAAGGGTCAGGACCCCTTTGGCGCATACACAGGCGTGCAGGCATTGACTGCCTGGGTGGATCGGCCAGATTGGAATGAGATCTTGCCTGCTTTCAGCCGCTGCGTGCGCATTACACGCGACCTGCAAGAAACCTTTGACGTTCAAGAAGGTGCCTTTGTAACTGAATCTGAAAAGGTGCTGTACACTGCGGTCAATCAGGCAGTGAAGGACCTTAACGGAAGCAAGAACGTAGATGCATTTTTCAATGCGTTTGTGCCAATGGTTGCGGTGATCAACCAGTTTTTTAATGAGGTTCTTGTGATGGATGAGGATCAGACTCTGCGTGCGAACCGCTTGGGCTTATTGCAGCGCATATCCAAGCTTTCGGCAGGTATTGCAGACCTGAGCTTCTTGGAAGGCTTCTAACATCTTTGGTCAATTAATTAACCCGGAGCAGTTTTGCTGCTCCGGGATTTTTGGTTAAATGGGTAACGAATTGGTCCTAAGAGATCGTTTCAAGGAATTTATGCGAAATTTCGGTGATATCGTCTGTCGTTTTAATTCCCGTCCAGCCATCACCCGGACGGACGATGTTCGCGACGACAATGTTTGCGCCGTTGAAGATCGCACTGCGCGCCTCGCGCAAGTCAACGCCACCTGCTGCCGAGATGAGCGAGTCGTATTTGCTGCGGATACGGTTGATCTGTCGATAGCGGATCATCTTACCATAGGTGTTCTCTTCATCACGCCCGCGATGGATCACGATGATGTCAGGTGCCTTATGCAACGGACGGAGGATATCCAATGGGTCATCAACGCCGAGGAGGTCGATCATTGAAAGCATGTTCAAATGGGCACAGCGCTCGATGAAAAGGTTGATCGTCTCTGTGGGTGCATTTCCTAATACTGTTGCTGCCGTAGCACCTGCTGAATGTGCAAAATCAACTTCATCGATGGCACCATCCAACACTTTGAGGTCAGCGACGATATGCCCCCGCCACCTTGAGCGGATAGCACTAATGCCTTGCAAACCTGTCCTTTTGATGTAGGGTGTTCCAGCTTCGATGAGAATGCGGTCGCTGGCTGGGATGCGGGACAGGGTTTGATAGACCAGTGCCAGATCGTAGTTGAACGCGATCTGCAAATATCTGACGTTGTTATCAAGCCCGTTCACGGTCAGGCGTCCTTCTTGGGGATAAAGGCATTCGCCACATCAACCATGTTCGACGGCATAAACAAAATGATCTTCTCTGAAGGATCCGAGGCGATATCGCGGATGGTTTGCAGTGTGCGCAGATGGAGCGCACCGGGTGAAGAAGCCAGTTCGTCAGCGGCTGATCGTAAATTCTTTGATGCCTCCAGTTCACCCTGTGAGGCGATGATGGTCGCACGCCGTTCACGCTCGGCTTCAGCCTGACGTGCCATCGCGCGTTTCATTTCGGCCGGCAGTTCCAGTTCCTGGATTTTGATCGATTCGATGTCAACACCCCAGTAGCTGGTTTCCGCGTCCACGATCTCTTTGATCGATTCTGCAATCTGCAGACGTTCCATCAGGACGGTGTCCATTTCGTTGTTGCCGATCACATCGCGCAGGGCAGCCTGGGTGTATTGCCGGATGGCAAAGATATAGTCTTCGATTTTGATGATCACTGCCTCTGGGTCGACAACTTTGAAGTAAACCACAGCGTTGACCAACATGGGGATGTTATCCTTGGTCATCACTTCCTGGCGAGGCACTTCGGCTGTCGCCAGACGCATATCCACCCGCCGCATGATCTGGGCGATGGGGATGAGGAAAGTCAGCCCGGGGTTTCTGATTCCCGTGAATTTACCCAAAGTAAAGACCACGCCACGTTGATATTCAGGGATGACCTGTACAGACCGCAAGACAAGGGTGACCAGGAACAGGAGGATCACGCCTGCCAAGCATATGATAAATATGGTCGAGCCGCCAATATTTGTAAACATCTAATTGCTCCTTTGTTAATTTTATAATTTTTTGATAATACTATTTTACAATTAATTTAGAAATTTTCCCTGATAGAATCTAAGGTTGTGCGTTTTACAGAAACTTGTCAGGACGTTGTATAATTCTATATATCATTATTGGAGGTTTTATGGAAATTACCTGGCACGGACATTCTTGTTTTCGGATCAATGAGCGCGGTATGGCAGCAGTTGTAACAGACCCTTATGACCCACAGGTTGTAGGGTTTGACCCTGGAAAGCTCAGAGCGGAGGTGGTCACTGTTAGCTGCAACAAACCGGCGCATAACTACACTAAAGCGATCCGCGGATCAGCCTTCGAAATTACAGGTCCTGGCGAATATGAAGTGGGCGGTGTGTTTATCACAGGTGTGAGGATTAACGGCAGTAAGAAGAAAAAAGGTGAGGACGATAACCGAAATACCATTTATGTGATTGATTATAACGGGCTGAAAATCGCCCATTTAGGAGAGTTAAATAACGTCCCAACCCAAACCGAAGTTGAGGGCTTGGGAGAGGTCAATATTACCCTTGTTCCGGTTGGCGGAAAAACCAGCCTGAATGCGGCCAAAGCGGCTGAGGTCATCAGCCTGCTTGAACCCAGCATTGTGATCCCCATGCACTATAAGGTCAAAGATTCGGTTATGCCTTTGGACTCGCTCTCAAAATTCCTGAAGGAAATGGGTTTGACAGAGGTTGAAACGGAAGAATCCTTAAAATTAACCAGCACGAACGTCCTTCCTGAGGAAACACGCGTGGTGGTGCTTGATTTGAATCTGTAAGCGGTAAGGTTTTTTATTGTCGGAAAGATAGCGTTATGAATGTAAAAGTCATTATGTCCTGGGACATTATCCCGGGGCGTGAGCAAGAATATTTTGAATTTGTTGTGCGCAGTTTTATGCCCGGAGTGCAAAAACTCGGTATGGCATTGAGTGATGCCTGGGTAACGATTTACGGGGAACACCCACAAATTCTGGTGGGGGCGGTCGTTCCAGGGCTTGAAAAGGCTGAAAATATCATCTCTTCTGAGGAATGGCAGCGCTTGAATGACCGCCTGCTGGATTTTGTTAAGAACTATGAACTCAAACTGGCACCGCTGCAGGGGGGATTTCAATTCTGATGTCTTTTGCTGCGCCGCTATTAGCATGGTATCAATCAAACGCCAGGGAATTACCCTGGCGTTATGTTCAATCGCCTTATCGCACATGGATCTCTGAAATCATGCTGCAGCAAACCCAGGTGGATACGGTCATCCCGTATTTTCTGCGCTGGATGGTGCGCTTCCCGGACATTCAAACGCTTGCTGATGCAGATGAGCAGGAGGTGCTCTCGGAATGGGAAGGGCTGGGGTATTACAGCCGGGCGCGCAACCTGCACCGGGCGGCGAAGATCATCGTAGAAGAACTGTGCGGTGAATTGCCAAACGCGTCAAAGGCATTGCAACGCCTGCCAGGCATTGGACCCTATACGGCAGCCGCGATTGCGTCAATTGCCTACGATGAAGATGTCGCTGCAGTGGATGGGAATATCCGGCGAGTTCTTTCACGGTTGTTTGATGTGCGGGTGCCAGCGCGCAGCCCGGAAGGTGACAAGTTGCTATGGAAGATGGCGGAGGAAAATTTGCCATCGGGCAAAGCCAGCGAATACAACCAGGCGATGATGGATCTTGGCGCGACGATTTGCCTCCCCAAAAACCCTGTATGTCAACAATGCCCGATTACCGCGTTCTGCCAGGCGCGAATATTAGGTGTTCAGGATGACCGGCCTGTAAAACTGCCCCGCAAGAAAGTTCCCCATCTGACGGTTACTGCCGCGGTCATCTTCCGCAGAGGTCAGGTGTTGCTCGCCCAGCGTCCGAAAACCGGGTTGCTGGGAGGGATGTGGGAGTTCCCGGGCGGCACCCTTGAGCAAAAGGATGCTGATTTGCAGACGTGTTTGAGACGTGAGATCCTAGAAGAATTAGGCGTAAACCTTGACGTAAATGCGCCTTTTGGCGTCTACCAGCATGCTTACACACATTTCAAAATCACGCTGCATGCGTTTTTGTGCGCTTTGCCTCAGGGCGAAACGCCTGAAAACTTAGAAAACGATGACCTCCGATGGGTTGGTGTGAACGATTTAGGTGAATTCCCGATGGGTAAAGTTGACCGGCAGATCGCTGAGCGGTTGAACAAGGAGTGGAATGATGGCATGCTTTCAGGCTGAGCGCGAGCAGATGGTCACCAATCAAATCGTTGCCAGAGGCATAAGTGATGAGAAGGTGCTTGACGCCATGAGGAAGGTGCCGCGTCATTTGTTCGTTCCAGAGGAAGCGCGTCGGTATGCATACACGGACAGCCCGGTCAGGATTGGCAGTGGACAAACCATATCCCAGCCGTATATTGTGGCGTTGATGACGGCGTTATTGCAGGTTGAATCACAACATCGGGTGCTGGATGTGGGGACTGGTTCGGGGTACCAGGCCGCAATCCTGGCGGAGATTGCCTCCCAGGTTTACAGTATTGAGCGTCACGCAGCATTGGCGGAAGAAGCGGAAGGCAGGTTGGAGGCTTTGGGTTATGAAAATGTCAGCGTACACATCGGAGACGGCACCCGAGGCTTGGCAGAATATGCTCCCTTTGACCGCATTGTTGTTGCAGCGGCTGCGCCAAAGGTCCCTTTTGCGTTGGTCGAACAGCTTGCTGATGGCGGACGCATGGTCATCCCGGTGGGAGAGCGGTTCTCACAACATCTTGAAATTTGGGAACGCAACGGCGGGGAAATTAATAAACACTCGGGTATTCCTGTGGTTTTTGTACCCCTTGTGGGTAAAAACGGCTGGGATTAGCCAGTTCATGTGACTGGATAAAATTTTATATATTTTTCCCATGTAGAGAACAATTTTAAAAGTCATCAGCCTTGGTTTGGTGATTGGGCTTGAATGATTTGCGGTTTAACAAGAGTATCACTGCCACGATGGTGAAACCCAAGCCGCCAATTATCCCGACTGGCGATGGCCCCAGGATCAGATTAGGGTCGCCCCGCACGAATATCAGGCTCAGAGCGGCAATGCCGTTAAGTGCGCCATGGGCGATCACGGCTGGCCAAACGCTTTGTGCTTTGTAGGTAACCCAGCCAAAGATGGCAGCGAGACCCAGTGTGAACCAAACCATCGCAAGCGGTCCCAGGTAGGGTGCGCCGGCGTAATCAAACCCATAGTTATAACCCATCATAATGACGGGCCAGTGCCATACACCCCAGATCAATCCTGTAATGATCACCGCTTTGCGCGTCCCAAAGGGCATCAGTTTAGGCTGCAGGTAGGCACGCCAGCCGAATTCTTCACCAAATGTGGGCAGAGCGTTTAGCAGTGGGGCAATCAGCAGGGCTTGCAATGTTTGGACAATGACCACCAGCCAGGGGTTGATTGCACTCGCTTCGCCGGCTGTGACTAATTGATCCTTGAGCATCGTTAGCTCCGGATCGAACAATCCCGGGAAAATTATAAAGAAGACCACCATCCCAATGATGGTTAATAGCCCGGGCAGGAACCAGGCGATCAAATAATACACCCAGCGTCCCCTGTCAAAATGCGGCTGAAGGTATAAATTCTTCCAGCCTTCTCGGGTGATCGCACGCGTGATCAGGTTTGCTGCTGCAGGGCTGAACATATAGGCGGTTGCCAGCAGGATGTAAGCCAGGTTGACATTGACACCCGCAATCGAGATTGGGGGGCTGTTTTCCAATCCACCCGTCAGGAAAATCACCAGAGCGGTCGCCCATGCGAATAAATAGGCAAGAAGAACAAAGATCAATATCCGTTTTTTTGTTAAAGCTTCAATCATGATTTAGTATTCCTTGTCGTAATGTTGTCACCGTTATTATATCTGTGATCGCCAGTTTTTCATTTTGGTATTTCGAACCCTCAGAAATGTATTGATTAAATTTAAGATTAATGATAAATTAGATTATCAATGAGCAATGTTGGGGGATGAGCCTTTCCACGAGGAGGAAGATATGAAGAGATACTTTTCGTTTGTGATGGTTTTTATTTTACTCGGGGTCTTGTTGACGGCTTGCGCAGGGAATTCGGCTATTGAACAGATTGTTCAAGCCACACGCATGGCGTTGATGATTCAGCAAACCAGCGAGGCAATGGATCAATCTCAGGCACAACCTGCCCAACAGCAGCAACCAGCAGAGGTGCAAGCGCCGTTGCCCACCTATACGGCCTATCCAACCTATACCAGTGCGCCGCAAAACCAAACCGGAGCACAGGAGCAGGCTCCAACAACTGCACCGATGCCAACGCAGGCACCAACAGAGGAGCCTGTAACGAGCCAATCCTTTGAGGATTGGATGGAAGATGTTGATATCCTGCTTTATGACGACATGTGGGGGATGGCTGTCACCCATCCGATTGAAAATGCCATTGATGGGCTTGGCTTGGGTGCGAACACGGTCAATGTAGGGGATGCCATGGGTGATTTTCTGGCGAACATGAACTCAGCAACCGAGTGGGATTTGATTATCGTGGGCGGTGAGTCTCGCGATTCAATTTCGGGTGAATACTTCGATGTTCTTTCTGATCAAATTGACCGCGGCAGCTCAATCGTGATTGAGATTTGGTATATTGACGATATTTCCTATGGTCGGATCCAGCCTGTTATGCAGCGCTGTGGGATTGCCTTTCACCGGGATTGGTGGCGGTCAGCCAATGCGAATCTGAACGAGTTCCTGGTTTATTTATTGGAACCGGGAGATCCATTATTCTCCCAACCGAACACAATCGGGATGTTGATCCCCTACGACATCATGTGGGTGGGCGATATTGGCGATATGGTGAAGATTAATGCCGGTTCGGATGCGGTATTAATGGCTGGTGCCCAGGCAAAAGAGCATAATTCCTATGGCTTGATCGCCGAGTGCCTGGATGGACGCATGATCTGGCAGTTGTTCTCGACACACGATTATAAACATCAGGATATGGTCAACCTGTGGCAGAACTATATCCATAATGCGCTTATGGCGCGCTATGAGTATTTGAATTAAGTCATATATTTTTTGTAGAAAGCACCTTCTGATGTATTTGAGAAGGTGCTTTTTGTTTAATCATGTTTTTTTGTATGGAACAAACCATTGATTTTTGAGGGAAGCAAACGGAATATACTGCGATAAACATCATGGTAAGTGCGTTTTCCGGTCAATAAATCGATGATCAACATTTGAAGCGTTGCGCTGGACTGCAGCAACCGGACGCTGAACCCCGGGAAGGCGTTGATCAGCAGTGACAGCCTTTTGGCATAAGTGAATTGGGAGGCGATTTCTGAATTGATCGTACGGGAATACGCTGTTAGATCCGGGATGGCGCCGTCAAAGAAACGGATCAGCGTCTCAGCAGCGATCTTGCCGCTTAACAGGGCAGGTGTGAGCCCTTCGCCCAGCCAGGGGTCAACCAGGCTGGCAGCATCGCCAGCGAGGAGGACATTACCTTGTTGATAGACAGTGGAATTGATTCCTAGAGAGCCGGGGAAAGCTCGCATGTTTTTAATTGAAGTCCTGCTCAAAACAGGGTGGTTGTCGATGAACCGGAGGAGTTGCTGCCTGGTTGTTTTCCTTCCTGGCCAGCTACGGAATACGCCTACATTGAGATGATCGTGTTTGGGGAAGATCCATCCGTAACCAAAGGGAACCGCTCCAAAATCAAATGTGATGGTTTCAAGGCGGGGGTCCTTCAGACTTTTTGGGTAGGCGAGGTGCGCTTCATAAGACAGGCTGGTAAACCTTTTCTTGATCAAGCCGGCTTGTGTTGCAACCCGGCTGTGGACGCCGTCAGCGCCGATCAGGCAGCGGCTGTGATAGACATCCTGAGCGGTGCGGACTTGGATTTTGTCTGCATTCTGTTGATAAGCGATAAAACCTTCACCCATGCGGCAGTCTACACCTTGCTCAAGAGCTTGTTGCAGCAGAAAGTTGTCAAATTCTGGGCGGTCGATCAGATAAGCAATGGGTGCTGTGTGTGCGATTGGCTTCACCATGTGCCCGCGTGATTGCACATAACCCCAGCGAACGGTGTTATGAAAAACGGGGCTGATATCAAAGGGGATGAGGTTCCTGGCACGCACCATCAAACCCCCTCCACATACCTTCAGCCGCGGAAAAACGCTTTTTTCAAGCAGTAACACCTCAAGACCTGCTTGTGCAAGTGTGTAACCAGCCATTGACCCAGCCGGTCCCGCGCCGACAATAATCGCATCATATGTCTTCACTGGTAAATCCATTCTTACCTGTTAATATGCCTATTATATTGGTAAATTAGGATAAGAGTGGAACAAAAAGGGGAATCAGCACGTCATTTAAGTAAGATGATTAAATTAAGAAAGGAAGTAAATCAGATGAAAAGAAATAAGTTGATTTTTGGTATGATGCTAATCTTTGGTCTTTTGCTGGCGGCATGCCAGCCGCCACAGGTTGAAACACCTCCTGTTGGAGACGAGTATGTATATGGTGAAGAAGCTGGGGTCGAATCACTTGAGGTTGTTTTGCTTGAATCTTTCCCGGTTAAAGCGGAAGCCACTGTTGCGGGTTACCTGCCTGATGGCTGTACAGAATTGGTTGACATCACCGTAGCACGTGAGGGCAATACATTTGTACTGACCCTTGAAACACGCCGTCCTGGTGGAGATGTGGCCTGTACAGAAGCCCTGGTGCCCTTTGAGCACTCTGTAGACCTGGATATCCAAGGCCTTGAGGCTGGCACCTACACCGTTTTCGCACAGGATAAACAGGCGACCTTTACATTGGATGTAGATAATGCCCTGCCGAGTGAGGATGATGAGCAGGAATATGTTTACGGTGAGAATGTCACCATTGAAGAGATGACGGTCAGGATCATGGAATCCTTCCCTGTGCAGGTCAGTGTGTCATTGAGCGGCTATCTGCCCGACGGGTGCACCGAGTTATATGAGATTACCGCGCCGCGCGAGGATCAAACCTTCACAATTAAAATCGTGACACGCCGTCCCGCTGGTGATGTCGCCTGCACCATGGCGACTGAACCCTTTGAGGAGAACCTTGCCCTTGATGTAGAAGGTCTGCCTGCTGGTGAGTACACCGTTCGCTATGGGGATTTGACCCAAACCTTTACGCTTGATGTGGATAACGGCTAAGGTTGGAATAAATAAACGATAGCTGGGTAAACTTAGCCCAGATTTAAATATGCTAAAAGACGCCTACAAAAAAGGCGTCTTTTTAGTTAGAATTCACCATCAATCATCGATAACTTCCGGTTCCAACAGGCTTGGGTGGACGTTGGGTGTAATGTCATACCCGTGGTCCCGCCAAATTGAGTCTGCTAGCAGTTGGGGTTTACAATTCAGGCCTTGCACCTGGAAGTATTCGCATAGCCTTGTGATGTCCCTTCGAAAGATGGCATAGGCACTGCGGTTTACCCGCGGGTTAATAGCTTGTGGAAAATCGATCAGAAATATCTCGCCTTCGAAATAAAGGATGTTGTAGGCTGAGAGGTCACCATGTACACGCTGGTTCTCCAGCATAATTTCCACATTATGTAATACATCATCAAATACTTGTTTGGCTTCTCGCACCGTCAGGTTGACGGTGTTGAGCGTCGGCGCCGGGAGATCATCCCATCCAATGTATGCCATTAGTATGGCGTTATTGCCGCTGACGTAAGGTTCTGGCAGCGCTACGCCGGCTTTGTGCAGCAGTGACATGGTCTGGAATTCGTGTTCGATCCACGAGGTGTGCAGTAAGCGCATACCAAATGCTGTACGTTGTTGAATGGCGTGCATGGCACGGTCATCGCGGATTTCATGGCCTTCATCATCCAGGGTAATGCGCCCTTCACGGTAAAGTGAGTCGTTGCGCAGTTGACGGAACTTGCGCGGCCGGTAAACCTTTGCCGCGACGTATTGAGTTTTTGTGCTCTGGTTACCCAGGCACTGATAGACGGAGGCTTCTTTGCCGCCGCCTTTGATCAACCGCAGAATGTCATCAAACCATTGCTGGCGATAAAAATCCTGCAGCGAAGCGATCAGCCACTCTTGTTCATGTTTTGAGGCGCCATAGGAGAAATTGAGTTCATTCTCCTTCTCAGCCAATTCAGACATCTCATCCACCTGATTGGAGGAAGGACGTTTTTTAATGGCAGTCTTCTTTCTGGTTTGTTTTTGAGGAACATTGCGGATTGAAGGGATGCCATCCAGATCTTCTAATTGTTCATACAGTTCAAAATTGTTGTTCGAATGCATCGTTACTTAAATTTCCTTATTGCTTAAATCATTTAACATGTGAACATCTCTGGCTTAAGACCAGGCATATTCTTAATCGGTGTTTTTCTTGGGGGAAAAGAAAAACCACAGGCGCTAGCCTGTGGTGATGAAAGTCAAACCTTGTTTGAGACTATTTGCATCGACCAGCAGGAGGCGCGGACAACTTGTGTTGGAAAACAAGAACTAATTTGTCTAACATACAGCGACCTCCTTTCAATATCATTTAATTCAACGCCAATAAGTTTAGACGATATTTCCTTTCCTGTCAAATTCAACTTTCAAGCAAGTGAGCATTCCCGCCCAGTTTTTCTTTCATTTTTCTAATCAGCGCATCATCGGGGGTGGATTTTGTTAGGCTGTACATAAAGACCGAGAGCATCATTTCGCAATCGGCGACCTCTTTGCTGATGTCTTCTTTGCGAATTCTATCGTTGTTGCGGATCCAACCCTCCACACGTGAGACAATCTCATCTGCGTGAGCACCTTCTTCACTGAAGCGTTCCAGCATTTCGATTTCCTCGTCGGTTAAATCTGGTTGGTGATGTGCGAGATAGGCTTCCGCTAACTCTCCGACCTCTGAGAGGAAGAACCATAGTGCCTCTTTAGCCTCCGGCCATTGCAGGCCGCGGGCTTGGTAGTAAGATTGGATCGTTTCGATTTTCATAAATGCTCCTGCCTGTGCCTGATTTGAACAGGGAAATTATACTTGAGTTATAGGTGTTTTATGCGAACGCTCTGCGTGTTTGCCGGGTGTGGTTTGGTTAAAGACCAGTATAATATGGATGATGCACATATACCTGACCCAACGCGATCGATGATTATTGATGAATTTAAAAGAAAAATCGACGAGATTCATACAGACCATTAAGACCTTCTACCGCCGGGTGGACTCATTCACCGGCGGTGTATTGGGCATCATCCGCAGGGCGGTGCAGCGTTTTACAGAAGAAAGAGGGGCAGAAACAGCGGCCAGCCTGGCGTATTATGCCTTTTTCTCCATATTCCCCATGATGTTGGTGTTCATTGCTATCGCCAGTTTCTTTGTCGACCGGAATGTGGTGCAATCGCAGCTTTTAAACTTGCTGCAAGGCATCATCCCTGGGGTGGAAGAGGTGATCATCGCCAATATTGAACGGGTGCTGCGCTTGCGCGGCGCTGTAACGTTGATCGCTGTTGTCTCGCTCACCTGGTCAGCAACCAGCGTGTTTAATATCCTTGCTAAAAATATCAACCGGGCGTTTCCCCATGCAAACGTCCCGGATTTCTTTAAGGGGCGCTTGCTGGGTTTCTTCATGATCTTAGGTTTGGGGTTGCTTTTGCTGCTCTCCCTGGTGGCCTCTACACTTTCGGGCTTGATTCCGGTGATCAATATTCCGCTGAATGGACGCCCGTTGCACGAAACCTTTTTATGGCAGTTAGGCGCATTTCTGATCCCAATTGTGGTGAACATGTTGATGTTCTGGGCACTGTATATGTGGGTGCCGTCAGTAAAAGTCAGCCGCAAGGCGGCCCTGATTGGTGCAGCCTTCGCAGGCGTGATATGGGAACTGCTCAACAATGCCTTTGGTTATTACCTCAGCAGCGGGCTTTCACAGTACCGCCTGGTTTACGGCTCTTTAGGGACGATTGTTGCGCTGCTTTTCTGGATCTATCTGACTTCAACGATCGTCCTCTTGGGGGCACATCTGACAGCCTCGATTCAAATGGCAGCGAAGACCAAAGATGATGAAGAATGATCCGCTACCTCTCCCATTGCGGTTTTCACCTGTGGGGGAGTGCGCTTTATTGGTAGAGCTTGGGGATGAAATTAGTTTTGATACCTGCCGACGGGTGTGGGGGTTGGATCGTCAGATGGGGCAGGAACCATTGCAGGGAGTCGATACCTGGGTTCCGGCTTACGCCAGTTTACTGGTCCATTATGACCCAGGCGTGGTGATGCCTGCACAGGTACGTTCCTGGATTGAAGCTTGTTCATACGGAAAACAACTCTCAAGTGCGGATCAACCGAATCGAGTCGTAATCCCAGTTTGGTATGGCGGTGAGTCTGGTCCCGATCTTGTTTCTGTTGCCAAGGCGCATGATCTTACACCAGCACAGGTCGTGGAAAAACACACTCAGCAGGTTTACCGGGTGGGGATGATGGGTTTTATGCCCGGGTTTGCCTACTTAATGGGCCTAGATCCGGAACTTGCCACCCCTCGGCGAGATACACCCCGTACGTTTGTGCCAGCCGGATCGGTGGGGATCGCTGGCAGCCAAACCGGGATCTATCCGTTGGATTCCCCTGGGGGCTGGCAGATCATCGGACGGACAGAACTCAGCTTATTCAACCCATCTCAACAAGCGCCATTCTTACTTTCACCCGGTGATGAGGTTCAATTTGTCCCCCTGAAGGATGGTGCTGTTTCATGAGCCTGTATGTGGAGGATGCTGCACTGATCATGTCCGTGCAGGATTCGGGGCGCACCGGTTATCAGCGCTTCGGTATGCCCGTTTCAGGGCCGATGGATTGGCGGGCACATAGGAGTGCCAACTTTTTAGTTGGCAATCTTGGCGGAAGTGCATGTGTTGAAATCGGTTTTTCATCCTGTCAGGTGATCGTAGAGAGAGATGTGTTACTCAGCGTTTGCGGTGCTGGCTTTAATCTCTCTGTGAACGGTCGGGATTTGCCCATGTGGACGGCAGCAATCGTCAAGAGCGGGGACATATTGCGATTAGAAAAAATTGATGGCGGGAATTGGGCTTACCTGGCTGTTGCAGGTGGGTTTGAGACCCCTCTTTGGCTTCATTCTCGCAGTGTCTTTCCGCGAGCGGGGTTAGGACATTTGCTCATTGCCGGTGAACGATTACCTGTTTCAGTCCTGTCAGACCACAAAAGGCTGTTAGCAGGCAGGTCACTTCCTCTTACTGAAAGACCGGTTTATAGTCAGACCCCAACGATTAGTGTTATTCCGGGTCCGCATCAAGACCGGTTTACGGCAGAAGCCGTTGCAGCATTCTTTGATGGAGAATACCGGTTGAGCCACAAATCGGACCGGATGGGTTATCGGCTTAAGGGCAGACCCCTTGCCCACAAACGCGGGGCAGACCTTGTTTCGCAAGGCATGGCGTTAGGCCAAATCCAGGTGCCGGCAGACGGACAGCCGATTGTGATGATGCCCGACCACCCCACGACGGGTGGGTATACCAGCATTGGCACGATCTCACGAGCGGACCTGCCGCTTTTGGCACAGGCGCAACCCGAGCGTTCCGTGATCCGCTTCAGGCGGGTTGACACTACCACTGCTGTCCAGGAATTATTACGGATTAATCAATCACTCACTGGGGATATTTTTACACAGGAGGACTCATGGCTGGGACTTTGAAGGTGGATTTGAATTGTGACCTTGGCGAAAGCTTTGGGCGGTACACCCTCGGTCAGGATGCTGAGATGATGGCTTATATCACCTCGGCAAATATTGCCTGTGGCTTTCATGCCGGTGACCCGGATGTGATGGCACATACGGTAGAACTAGCGAAGACGAACGGTGTTGCAATTGGCGCACACCCTGGTTACCCTGACCTGCAGGGTTTTGGCCGGCGAGGAATGGTGATGGGTGCAGGTGAAATTAACCGGATGATCACTTACCAGCTTGGGGCGCTTGACGCCTTAACCAGGGGGGCTGGTCAGCGTATGGTGCATGTAAAACCGCATGGCGCGCTGTATAACCTGGCTTCACAAGATTTTGAAACAGCAGATGCGATTGCGCGTGCGGTTCAGCTATTCGACCCGAATCTGATGCTTGTCGGATTGGCAGGTTCGGCATTGACCAAAGCTGGAACCCTGCTCGGAATGCGCGTCGCAAATGAGGGATTCCCGGATAGGGCTTATCTTGCGGATGGGCAGTTAATGCCCAGAAATCAGCCAGGGGCAGTTCTTACCGATGTATTAGCAGTGGCTGAGAATGCCCTGAAGCTGGTGGTTGAGGGCATTGTGGTTAATGGGGAAAGAATAAAGATTGATACGCTCTGCTTGCATGGGGATAATCCCGGGGCAGTCCAAAACGCGATCAAGGTGCGAGAACTCCTGCTGGCCGAAGGTATTGAAATTTGTTCCCTCGCATAAATTCATTGCTGTGTACCGTGTGATGCTTAAAATCCAAAGTGGTCATGACAATTTACGCGCATATAATGTGGTAGATTCATAGGTAAACATTATCAACAAGAGGAGCTGATCGACATATGAACAATTTTGTTTATTACAATCCAACGCGGATCGTCTTTGGCAAAGACACCATCAAAAAACTTTCCCAGCTTGTGCCGGGGGGCGCAAAAGTGTTAATGTGTTATGGCGGCGGGTCCATCAAACACAACGGTGTCTATGACCAGGTAATGGATGCACTTGCAGGCTGGCAGGTGGTGGAATTTGGCGGGATTGAACCGAACCCTGATTACGATACACTCACCAAAGCGATTGACCTTGGCCGAGAGAAGGGCATCGAATTCATTCTTGCAGTAGGCGGCGGCAGCGTGATAGACGGTGCAAAGCTGGTGGCTGCAGGCATCCGCTATCATGACGGTGAGGCATGGGATATTGTGACCGGCGATAAGAAAGTTCACCTGGGGGAGGCCGTGCCCTTAGGGACTGTGCTGACACTGCCGGCAACCGGTACCGAAATGAACGGCAATTCCGTGATCTCACGGCGAGCCACTGAGGAGAAACATCCCTGGGCGAGTGAGGCTGTGTATCCCGTATTTTCGATCCTCGACCCGACCACAACCTATTCACTGCCCGAGCACCAGGTGCGCAACGGCATCGTGGATGCCTATGTGCATGTAATGGAACAATATGCCACTTACCCAGTAAACTCTCCGTTGCAGGATCGGCAAGCAGAAGCCATTCTCTTAACTTTGCATGAGATCGGTGAAAAGGCGCTGGAAACACCCCCGGATTATGAAACCCGGGCGAATCTGATGTGGGCAGCGACCAATGCACTCAACAAGCTGATTGCGAAAGGCGTGCCGGAGGATTGGGCAACCCACAGCATTGGTCATGAGCTGACCGCATTTTATGGCTTGGCGCATGGGGAATCGCTGGCAGTGGTATTACCGCATCTTCTCTGGCATCAAAGAGAAAAGAAAGCTGAAAAGCTCGTTCTATTTGGGCAGAGAGTATTTGGCCTGACCGGAGAAAGGGATGAAGTCATTCGCCAGGCAATCGCTGAGATGAGTGCCTTTTTCAACCGGCTCAAGATGCCGACCAAGCTGACAGACTTTCAGATTGACCCTCATGAGGCTGCAGAACGCATTCAAGCACGCTTTGAGGAACGCGGCACCTTACTGGGTGAACATGATGATATTACACCGCAGGAAGTTGCTGAAATCTTGCGGATGAGTCAATAGGTTTAGTAAAATGAGCTCGATGTTTTAGATCGGGCTCATTTCTTTTGAAAACTTAAAAGATACCCATTTTAGGTTTATTTCCGAATGAAAGTATGGGTAGCGATAAGTTTTCCAGTATAATTAGCACTGTATTTATGGAGAGAAGCTCGGTAAGCGAAAATACGATTAGGATTGACGAAAAAATTTGGATTTATTGAAAGTATTGGTAAGCTGAATTGTTGACGTTCAGATCATTTTGATCACATCGAAAACCTATGGAAAATAAAAATTTTTTTAAACGAATGTTTACCGGACGTCGAGGGCGGAAATTAAGAGAATATTTGACGGCATATTTATTTATCGCCCCATCTACCTTACTCATTTTCATATTTGGTATCTTCCCGGTGGGTTTTGCACTGTTTGTCAGTTTGCATAAATGGCGCATCAAGCGCACAGATATGATCGGATTGGATAATTACGTGCGGGCGATTGGCAACCTGGCGTATGTGCTAGTGTTTGCCCTCGGTGTTGGGGCATTGGTAGGGGTGTATTTCTTGATCCGGCGGATTATAAAGATGGTCAAAGAAAATGATGACCAGCCCTGGTTGTGTATTTTGCCCGGCTTGCTTTATGCTGCCATCACTGCCGCCTTTCTGAACTGGTTCTACCGCGCCTTGCCGGAAGTGCTCGATATTGCCGATAAACTGCGCGGGCTTGAAAGAACCCAGGAAGTTTTTATGGGTTTGCTGCGAGAAGCTTTGCGTGCAGAAACCGTTGTGCCTGCCTGGCGGTTGTTCTTGTGGTTACTATTAGCCGGTGTTGTAATCGGTGTTCTTGTTAGGCGTTTTTATCAAAACCGCCTAAATATGTCTTATCAGATGTATTTCGCGTTGATATTTGCGGCTTTGGCGGCCGGTGTGGGGCTGCTCTACTATACTTACCAACAAGTCAACTTGGCTTATGTTGAAGCCATGGCTGAGGGGGTTGACCCTGGCATCTGGCCGCAATTCATCACGATTAGCAGCGGTGCCTTTCTACTGATCCTTGCCTGGATTTTATGGGATCGGGCGAAGAAAGTCGAATCCAGCGGCAGTTTTGCACTCCATATTTTGGCGGCATTGATTTTATTGGTCGGTGCCTGGCTGCTAATTGGCGAAATACCGACAATTATTGCCTCAGGCGATGAAAATTTGTGGGAGGGGTTGAAGGTAACGGTTTTCTTCTCCTTAGGGACTGTGCCGTTCCAATTGATGATCTCGCTTTTTCTTTCTATACTCTTATTCCAAAAAGTGCGAGGTTCCAATTTTTTTCGTATTGTCTTCTTTATTCCCTACGTCACACCGGGCATCGCCAGCGCGGCGGTTTTCCAGCAAATGTTTTCAAACCGGCAATCAGCGCCTGTCAACATGGTGCTGCGCTTTTTGGGGATTCCGGCACAGCAGTGGTTATATGAACCACGCGGGATTATCCAGATGTTTGGCGAAATGCTGGGCTTGAATCTACCGGCATGGGCGGCTGGCCCAAGCCTGGCGCTGGCGGTGATCATGCTGCATTCCATCTGGACCTATGTCGGGTATGACACCGTGATCTACCTGGCAGGGTTGGGTAACATCCCTAAAGTGATGAACGACCAGGCAGAAGTAGATGGCGCAAATAGCTGGCAGGTTTTTCGCCATATTACCTTCCCGCTGCTTTCACCCACCACCTATTTTCTTTCGCTGATTGCGATCATCGGCACATTCAAGGCGTTCAACACCATCTGGGTACTGCGTTCGAACCTTGCTTTAGGCACAACAGACACCTTCAGTGTGACAATCTTTATTGAATTCTTTGAGAAATTGCGCTATGGATATGCCTCGGCATTATCCTTTGTGTTATTTGCAATCATCTTATTCCTGACGTATATTAACAACAAGACACAGGGCAAGCGAGTGTTTTATGGATAACAGACAATCACCGAAACAAAAGAGTCATCTTTTTTCAGTTTCAACCCGAAGGAAGATCGGTACCTATATTATCCTTGCCTTTGGGGCATTTATTTCTCTGGTGCCGTTCTTCTGGATGATCTCGACATCCGTGATGAGCCTGGGAGAGGCTTTAGGGTCAACCTTCTTCCCTTCAGAGTTGCATTTTGAGAATTACGCAGAAGCCTGGCGCCGGGCACAGTTTTCGGAATACTTTCTCAACAGCTTTTTAATCACCATTATCACACTCTCTGGCGAATTGGTATTCAGCATTTTAGCGGCGTATGCCTTTGCCCGGATTGATTTCCCGGGGCGTAATTTTATTTTTACAGTGATGTTAAGCACGATGATGATCCCGGCGATGGTGTTTACCATCCCGAACTTCCTCACAGTTACCTGGCTGGGGCGGATCACGAGCATTCCCTGGATCAACAATTGGCCGGCGCTGACCATCCCGTTTATGGGCAGCATCTTCTCGATCTTTATGCTTCGCCAGTTTTTCGCTCAAGTGCCCGATGAGCTTTACGACTCTGCTCAAATTGATGGTGCGGGCCACCTGCGATTTTTATTACAGGTTGTGCTGCCGCTTTCCAAGGCGCCGGTCATGGTGATCATTGTTTTGTCCTTCATAGGCACCTGGAACTCGCTGGCATGGCCAATGCTGGTGACCAATACGCCGGATTGGCGGCCGATTTCCGTCGGCTTGATGAACTTTGTAAACGAGGCTGGCCAGGAGATCAACCTCACCATGGCTGGCGCTTTTATCACGATTGTTCCCATCCTGATCATTTACTTCTTTACGCAAAAGCAGTTCACTGAGAGTATTGCCAGATCAGGGTTAAAAGGATAACCTTAAATTTAAACGATTGAAAGGAGGTGGAACGGTAAAAAAGATAAATATTTATTTGACGATTATTAAACAAATTAACTGTTATAAGGAGATGAAGAAACAATGAAAAAAACCAGTATTTTAGTCAGTATCGTTTTGGTGTTGACCTTCGTGTTAGCCGCATGTGCTCCACAGGCGACACCCGAACCAACACAACCACCAGTTGAAGAAACTGAAGAGGTTGAAGAACCTGCCGAACCGGAAGAAACCGAAGAGGTTGAAGAACCTGCTGAGCCTGAAGAAACCGAAGAAGTTGAAGAAGCACCTGCTTTTGAAGGTGTCACCGTTCAATTCTGGCATGTTTACTCAGAAGAACCGGGTGAGGGCTTGCAGGCCTTAGTAGACGAATTCAACGAGACCAATGAGTATGGCATCTTCGTTGAAGCGCTTAACCAGGGCAATTATGGCGACGTGGAAGATAAGGTCAATGCCGGTATTCAATCTGGCGACCTACCCGATGTTGTCATGGCTTATACCAACGCCCTTGCTGATTGGTATTCTGTCGGCTCAGTTGCTGACCTGAATCCCTATATCAGTGATGCTGAGTATGGTTTGACAGAAGAGCAATTGAATGATCTTTATCCGCACCTCAAGGCTGCAGGCTCCACACCTGATGGCGCCTGGATCGCCTATCCGATGACCCAGTCGGCGAATGTATTAGTTTACAACTTCACCTGGGCTGAGGAACTTGGCTTTGCTGAACCGCCTGCGACGGCTGCTGAATTGGAAGAAGTGATTTGCGCTGCTGCTGCCGAAAATGCGACCAAGGGTGCTGATTTTGAAGGCACCGGCGGCTTGGTTTATTATCCGAGCGCCACAAACTGGCTGCACTTCCTGTATGCATTTGGCGGCGATGAGCTCAATGAAGTTCGCACAGCCTATGATTTCAGCACACAAGAAGCAATTGATACCTCCATGTACATCCTGGATCTGAAAGAAAAAGGTTGTGTATGGCAGACTGAAAGCTATCCTAATCCTGAGCAAGCACAGCGCAAAGCGTTGATCACCATGAGCTCCACTGCTGGGCTGCCTTATTATGAGGCTGCCTTCGCTGATGAGGGTAACGAGGATGAATGGGGCTTTATTGCTGCACCAGGTCCCGATGGCACATTGGCTGTGAACGCATTCCAGCAAATGTTGGGTGTGATCCCCAGCACCGAAGATGTTGAAATGGCCTCCTGGCTGTTTGTTAAATGGCTCACATCACCTGAAATCCAGGCGCGCTGGGTTCGCATCAGCGGTTACTATGGCACCCAGGTTTCCACCGAGGCACTCCTGACGGATTATGCAGATGAAAATCCCGTTTGGGCAACCGGTGTGCAGTTGGCTGCTATTGGCCCATCAGAGCCACAGACCTTCCCCGCATGGTCTTCCGTGCGCCGGACGATCAATGATATAGCAGCAGAGCTTTATAATGCCACCGATCAAGCCGCAGTCGAAGGTATTTTGGCCACTTTGACCGAAACAGCAAATGAACTGGTAGAAGAAGTTCAGTAACATTAACCGCAAAAGACTTGCGGAAACGTAGAAATCAAAACACCCTCCGGAATTTTCGGGGGGTGTTTTTTGATGTGAACTTATGTGGATTATGAGCCAATTTATTGGGGGTCAGTTTTGATATTCTCACAATTTGCGACTTGGGTTTATTAAACAATTGCTTGATAAACCTTAACATGTTCTTAAGCCAAAGTCCGGATAAATGCTTTATACTGTAACCATTGAAATACAGTGGCAAACATTTCAATGCAAGATTCTTATAAACTTTTCTCTCCTTTTGGTTTAGAGGCTCCTTCCGAAAACCACCAGCGGGTGACCCAATCAGTCACCCGCTGGTGTATTTAAGGGGAAATTATTCTTTTGCAAGCATGGGGATAATGGATTGAGCCCATTCCCGGATTTGTTCCCAATCACGGCAGTCCTCTTTAGGTTGAGACTGCATGGTCTTTGCAAAAAAGCCGGTCAATTTCTCTGGGTCCATACATCCGCCAAATAAACCTAAGCTGACCGGTTCTTTGACCTTGAACATTGGCTTGGCAAAGCCCGTAGCTCTCTCGATGCTTTCTGTGGTCTGTTCTTTCATTGTCATACAAACCAAGAAGTAAGCGACTGGCCCTTTCCGTAAAGCACGTTTATGTTTTCGCAAAAACCGCTTGGTTTTTCCCAGAACTTGGAAGACGCGAACTGCAGAACCAACCACCACGGCATCATAGCCTTCAATCCTTTGGATGGATTCAACGGGCTTAACATCCACACTTATTCCCTGATTTTGCATCTCCTCACCAATCGCTTGCGCAACCTCAGCCGTCGACCCTGCCGCAGTTCCGTACGCAATCAAATACTTCTTTTCCATGTTAATTTTCCTTCCACTATGGATGCTGGATGATTATTCTAAGAAAATATTTCCTCTCTATTGTATATGGAAAAGGATTAGATTTTCAAGTCTTAAACACATATCCGCCCGAAGACTTACATTCGGGCGGATAATGGGTGAAACTAAGTTATGCTTTTTGAATGGGCAGGTAGATGTAGAAGACCGACTCTGGTGAGAAGTCTTTGAAGTCCTGATCGTAATATTCAAAGTCGATGGGTGCTGCCAGTTGATATCCTGATTGGGGCAGCCAGGTTTCGTAGATGTACTCGTAGGTCTTGCCCAGGCTGGGCAGGTCACCCTTGTGAGCAAAGACGGCGTAAGTGTATTCAGGCATCTGGCGGATGACAAAATCCTCTGGCACTTGGTTAACTTTACTGACAGGCACCCCAGCCACATATTCGATGGCGCCTTCCTCGCCAGCATCTTCAGGCGTGGTGCACAGCCCAATAGCTGCCTCTCCGGTTTCATGTGGGATACCGCCTATTTCTTCTGAGCGATGGTTAAATTCCCCCCATAATTCTGAAATCTCCTGGTGTTCATTTTTACCAAAGTAACGTAAACCGACGATAGTAAATGCGGATCTGGTAATAATTTTTGGTTCCATTTTGTTCACCTCCAAAGGGTAATAGAATTCGATGGCTTTCATGATCGGCCGCTGGACTTCAACCACCTGTATCGATGATGGTTCAGCTTGTTTATAGGTGAGTTCCCGCCAGGCACCGATCGGGCGAAAGCCATTGATCTGGGTCCAATATGCCAATTTGGCATAGGTTTCTGAAAGCGATCCTTGTGCGGCAGATGTGACCATAGATGCTGCTTGATTGACGCCAAAGAGTGTGTGGATGTGGATTTTGTCAATAACCTCTCGTTTTTCAGTGTTATCGCGTGCCTGCTTGATGATTGTGCCAACTTCAACATCCAAATCAAACTCTCGATAATCGTCCTGATGGTAGATGAGCAGGTCTGGCCCGGCAGGTGTGCACCCCAAGCGTTTGAGTTCCTGGTGTATTTTGTCCACCTGCACATTTTGCCATTCAGCAAGGTCGTCCACGCTGGCAAGTGTTTCGCGGATGGTGGCTATCAGCAGGTCGGGCACTGGTTTGACCACCACCGGGCTGGCATTTGGGTTGATTGCATCGCGTGCGGCTTGTAGACGATTCTCAAGGCGCAATAAACGGGCTTGTTCGTCATTGATACGTTGGCGTAATTCGGCTGCTTTATGCTTTAACATATTCTGCATGGCATGATCTGAAAGATCCAGATCGAGCAATTCATTGATCTGTTCAAGTGAAAAGTCAAGGTCTTTCAGTGCCAGGATGCGGTTCAGCGTTAGCAACTGCGAAAGGTTGTAATAGCGGTATCCGTTGAACCGGTCGATATGGGCAGGCTTGAGCAACCCCATCTGGTCGTAATGACGCAGCGCTTTGATGCTGACCTGTGCAATTTTTGAAAACTCGCCGATCTTTAACATGATCACACCTGCAATACTTTCGAAGGCCTTCAGTAATGAGAGTATACAGTCTCCTCCAAGGGGAGAGTCAAGGCCTAAAACCTATTGGATTAGGTTTGATTCTATCAGAAAGTGAATTTAATTTAATTTTATATTTACGTAAAATTATGATAAAATCATTATGTCTGAAAAACATCATCCTTTTTTTCTAATCCTATAGGAGGTTCCAATGAAGTGGAAGAATTTTCTCAGCTTTGAGCGCATGATCACACCCGTAATCATCAAGATTTTGTTCTGGATAGGCCTGGTTGGCAGTGCTATCTCTGGCATTGTTGTGTTCTTTACAATGCTCATCCGCGGTATCAACAGCGGTGGTTTCGGATCAGTACTTGGCGGCTTTTTGTTAGGCCTGCTGGCAGGCATTTTGGCGTTCGCCCTGGGCGCGCTGGTAACCCGCATTTACTCCGAATTGCTGATCCTTGCCTTCAGGATCAATGAGACCCTGACCGATATTAAAGAAATTCTGCAAAACCGGAATCTCTAAGTCATAAAAAATTCCCTTTGCGGGAGAATTGATCTAAAAGATCAGGCAATCTTGCGAGGATTATTGAGCTCGGGTTGCCCATCAAAAGCAAATTACCCGTCCCCTGTCATCAGGGGATGGGTCTTTTAATGCAGTTTATTTAACCACACAAGCAGTCTCAACTTGGAATTCTTATGGAATCCCAAAACTCAGATTTAGAAAACTGGCGGCTGAGGGGGAGAAAGCCCTGCGGGTTTTACGGGTATAATCGTGTGTATGTCTTCTATTGTCGCTGTAGATATCGAAACAACTGGTTTAAATCTGGATGAGGATGTGATCATCGAGATCGGGGCAGTCAAATTCAATGGGCACCGGGTAGAGAACACCTGGTCTTCCTTGGTCAACCCCCGACGGCCGATCCCAAGTTTTATTTCACAATTGACCGGCATCACCAATAACATGGTGCGCAATGCGCCTGTTCTGCTGGATGTGATGGGCGATTTGATCGCTTTTGCAGGTGATGTGCCTGTGGTGGGGCATAACATCAGCTTTGACCTTTCTTTTTTACGCCGGGCGGGTGCCCTCAGGCAGAATATTGAAATTGACACTTACGAACTGGCATCGGTGCTGATGCCGACCGCCAGCCGGTATAATCTTTCCGCCCTCGCCCAGCAATTAGGTGTGCTGCTGCCGGCAACACACCGCGCCCTGGATGATGCTAAAGCCACCCATGCTGTTTTTATCGAATTGCTTAAAAAAGCACACGATCTCCCTCTGGATCTCTTGGCAGAGATCGTGAGAATGGGAGAACCGCTTGATTGGCAGGGCACCTGGCCGCTGCAGCAGGTTTTACGCCAGCGGGCGAAGGAACCTGTCAAGGCAAAGGAAGCTTTGGGCGGTGCATATGGACCGTTATTCGAGAAACCCGTTGAAGTTGAGGGTCAGCAGGTGGGAGCAGAAGCAGGAGGGACTGCGCTGGAAGTAGATGATGTCGCTGCAGTGCTTGATTTGGGAGGTAGGTTCGCCGATTATTTTAAGGAATATGAATACCGCCCGCAGCAGGTTGAAATGCTTCGCTCGGTTGCTGGCGCGTTGAACAACTCACAGCATTTGATGGTCGAGGCTGGCACTGGCACAGGTAAATCCCTTGCTTACCTGATCCCGGCAGCATATTGGGCGTTAAAAAATAACACCCGTGTTGTGATCTCGACCAATACCATCAACTTGCAAGATCAGTTGATCAAAAAGGATATCCCTGATTTGCGGGAAGCGCTGGGTATCCCTGTACGGACTGCGGTGCTCAAAGGACGGTCGAATTATTTATGCCCGCGCCGCCTGGCAGCTATGCGGCGTCGAAAGCCTGAAACGATTGATGAAATGCGCGTATTGGCAAAAGTGTTGGTGTGGATGCTTGAAAGCCGCACAGGCGACCGGACGGAGATCAACCTGAATGGGCCGATCGAACGTATGGTTTGGTCACGCCTTTCTGCAGAAGATGAAGGCTGCCGGCTTGAGGTATGCCTGAAGCGCACAGGGGGGCGCTGCCCGTTTTATCGGGCAAAGATTGCCGCAGATAATGCACATCTTTTAGTCGTCAACCATGCGCTCTTGCTGGCGGATACCGCCACAGGGAACCGCGTGCTGCCACCCTTCGATTACCTGATCGTGGATGAGGCGCATCACCTTGAATCGGCCACCACCAACGCGATGTCCTTCAGGGTTCGCGCAAAGGATATTACGCGCTTAATCCGGGAACTGGGCGGTCAAAAAACCGGCATTCTCGGCAGGTTCATCGATTTGTGTGAAGACCTGCTTCAACCAGCTCAAATGGCTGCTTTGACCAAATTGGTCGGGAAAGCGACGGATCTCGCATTTCGCTTTGACAACCAGATGAACCAGTATTACCAGGCGCTGGATGCGTTCTTGAACGAGCAGCGTGAGGGGCGTCCATTGGGCACTTATCCCCAGCAGGAGCGCATTCTGCCATCGACACGAACCTTACCCATCTGGATTGATGTAGAAATTGCCTGGGAGCAGGCAAATGAAACTATGAAACGACTGATGGAGATTCTGCGTGAATTGCGTATCCCGATGAGCGAACTTGCTGACCAAAACAACGAGGATGCAGAAGATATGTGGGGCAGTTTGGGCAGTATGGCCTCACGTTTAGAGGAGATCCAGCATAATGTTGACGGGCTAACCCTAACACCCGATATGAACTCAATTTACTGGGTTGAGATTGAACCCCAATATCTTGAAGTCAATCTGAATGCAGCGCCGCTGCATATTGGCTCATTGATGGAGAAAAATCTCTGGTATCAAAAGGAATCTGTGATCCTGACATCAGCGACGCTGACTGCGAATGGAGAGTTCGAGTATCTCAAACGGCGGTTAAATGGTGAGGATGCAGATGAACTGGTGGTCGGTTCGCCCTTTGACTATCAGACGGCTGCCCTGGTTTATATTGGGACGGATGTGCCAGAGCCTTCTGATTACAACGGGCATCAACGGGCTGTTGAAGAAGCGATCGTGAACACCGCGATGGCTTCTGGCGGGCGAATGCTGGCGCTGTTTACATCTTATGCCCAATTACGGCGCACCAGCGCCAAGATCTCACCTGTTTTGGCACAGCATGATATCCAGGTGTATGAACAGGGGGAAGGGGCATCGGCAAACATGCTGCTGGAAACCTTTAAAGACACCGATCGGGCTGTCTTGTTGGGTACACGGGCTTTTTGGGAGGGGGTGGATGTACCTGGTGAAGCGCTCTCGGTGTTGATGATCGTCAAATTGCCCTTCGATGTGCCCTCAGACCCCATTATCTCTGCCAGGTCAGAGACCTTCGAAGACCCATTTTATCAATACGCCTTGCCGGAAGCGATTTTGCGTTTCAGGCAGGGGTTTGGGCGTTTGATCCGCACGCAGACCGACCGGGGTGTGGTCGCTATTTTGGATAAGCGCCTACTCACCAAGCAGTATGGCCGGCTGTTTATCGAGTCACTGCCGCAGTGTGAGTTCCGGCAGGGCTTGCTGGCAGACCTGCCCAGGTTAACCGCGCGCTGGTTGAACATCTGATTTTATTGAGAATTTATGCTTTGTAGGGGGGTAACCGATGTAGCGATAGATCAGGGATGTAAATGCCCCTGTTCAACCGCGTCACCGATCATTTTTTCTGCTTTTTCCCATAATGCGGCAGAGCCGTCTTTAATGATGTGCGTAATGTGACGCACCTGTTTAGCAGAAATCTCATAAGGCGCCCACGAAAAACCGTTATTGCGTGTATTGCTAAAGAGCGGCAAGAAACGGTCAATGGCTTTGGCGAATTTCGCCTCAGGTGTTTGCCTGGCTTCAAATTCATCCCATAAGGCTCTTAATGGCTGAGCTTGATCGGCTGGCAGATGGCTGAATACCAGGTCTGCGGCTCGCAGTTCGGCTTCATCCTGCAGGGTGACCTTTTCGGCATCATACACAAAGGTGTCACCGGCTTCAATCTCGATCAGGTCGTGTACCAGCAGCATGCGGACCACCTTATCGATTTCAACCGGGAAGTTTGCATAAGGCTCAAGGATCAGGGCACTGAGCGCGGCATGCCAGGAGTGTTCGGCTGTGTTTTCTGCCCGTGAATTGTCATGAAGCCCATTCTTGCGGATGACAGATTTCAGCCGGTCGATGTAGGCGACAAAGTTGAGGGCGTCGTCGAGCAGTTTTTTATCAATCATGGTTTATTCTAGTCAGATTAGAAATTTACTCTTCTGCAGGCGGGACGAAGTCCCCAGGGCCGCAAAATTCTGCGGAAGAACGGATTTCTCTTTCAAGGAAGTAATTGAGCAGAATACGCAACAGGACAATTGCGAAGAGGATGATTACATCGCCTGTGGAGGGGGAGACGGCCAGGCGCAGGATGTCACTGCCCATCGCAAACTCAAGGCCAAGGTTGAGCATATGTCCCAAGCGCAGCCGAATCCGCTCGGTGGAATCGATCTGTTTGGTCATGGGTTCCATCAGATGGCTAATGTAACTGATGATTGCGCGGAGAACGGCGGACCCGATCACGAGGGCTGCCGCAGCTTCTGCTGCAATGATCAAATAGCCTGCAACGGTGTTCAACCATTCTTCTTGAGGAATGATGGGTTGTAATTCATCTGATGGTCTGTCTGCCACGATGGTGAGTAGCGCGACTAACCCTGCAATGATTGCAACTGGCAGAATAAAGCTTAACCAGTGCTCTTGTTTATGGGTACCATTGGATGATTGGTCTGTCATAAAAAGCCTTTCGTTACTGATAATTTCAAAAATAATTATGCATTATTCTAACGAATAAGACAAGTTTTGTAAACAATAATTAATGGTGATTGGTGATTAGAGAATGGGTTGAGGGGGAAAAGTCAATTTTTCGGAAACTGCTCTATAGATATACAATCATTCTAATTAAAAACGTTTGGGTGTCTTTTTTCTATCCCGCAGATTGCTTTGCACTTCAAGCACATCCTGTGTGATTTTTTCCTGGCGGATAGTGTGGTATTTGATCTCCAGGTCAGACATTCTTTGGTCCAAGTTGCTGATCGCTGAATCCATGGTTTGCAGGCGGGCGCTGTGCTCGCTGATGGTGGACTGGATGAAAGCCAGATATAACTGAGCAGAAAGATGTTCCCATAATAAAAAAGTTTTAAGTGCTTCAGTATTACTGTAAACGATTAGATCCTCCGGGACGGTTTTCGAAGAAGGTGTAATATCGGAGAGCTTTGGCGGAAGGATTTGAACGGATTTTGGGGTGTAGGACCCGAAGTAGTTGAATCGATTGAATAAGATATTTAACTCATCAATGGTGCCAGTTTCATAAAATGCTCTGATGTGGGCGATGGCTTTACGGATGTTAACGAAGGAGATGGCCTGTGTCGTAGGGATCCTTTCTGAAAAGAAAATTTCATAACCGGCATTCTCAAACAACCTTTCGCCATAGCCGCCAAGAGAAATGATCTTGACGGATTTATTTTTTCGATCAAGGATTTCGGTAACCTGGATAGCTTTACCGATCAGTCCCGTGTTGAAGTTTCCGCACAGACCGCGGTCGGAGGTGAGGGTGATCAGGCCAACTATTTTTTTCCCCCGGTTTTCTAACCTTTCGTGGGTAATTTTATCTGGCAGTGTCGCACCTGTTTTGGCAAAGACTGTGCCTAATTGCGCATCGACATTCTTCGAGTAGCTTTGAGCAATCTCCAAGTGCTTTTTTGCCCTGCGCCAGCGAATAGCAGACATCGCCCTGATGGAGCGCAAAAGATGCTTGATGTCCTCCATGCCCTGCAGGCGAGACTGAATATCCTTGATCGATTCCATCAGATCTCCATTTCCTCTTCTTCTTTGAGGAAACCTGTTTCGTATAACCGTTTGATGAAATTCTCAAGCGCCTTTCTGAGTTCATCTTCTAATTCTTCGTGCCAGTGGCCTGCTGAGAATTCTGCCAGCAGCCCGCCGTGGGTCTGCTGCAAGTGCCTAATGAACAGGTTCTCAAACTCTGAGATCTGATTGACGGGCACTTGATCGAGGTAACCTTCTGTGGCGGCATAGATCACTGCCACCTGGTGGGCAACTGGCAATGGTTGGAATTGGGGCTGTGTGAGGATTGTTCGGATCTTTTCACCACGATCCAGTTGGTGTCTGGTTTCCATATCCAGTTCCGTGCCAAACCTGGCG
>NPIE01000399.1_pt1 | contig 81145 bp, 55 predicted proteins | sample 8637661 | NCBI WGS metagenome assembly NPIE01 (sample SAMN07420842, study PRJNA396082) | bioreactor metagenome | isolation source: sample BA12 brine-fed electro-methanogenic bioreactor BA | place: Japan: Kochi | collected 2016-12-09
TTTTTCATTCTGCTGTGCCTAATGTTTTGCGCATGCGGCGGAATCAGAAGGATTCCGTCGTAAAACGAACAGCCAAACACCTGAACCGAAAGGTTCAGGACGAAAACACTGCGAGACTGAACAGCCGATGCGCCTGTTAGTGGCATTTTTCTATCTCATCCCTTACAACTTTTACTGCAATTATTTGAATTTCATCAATTTGTTTTAATAAACCCTCAAGATGATTTCTGATCATTACATCTTGATTTTCTTTGATCAAGTTTTGAATGCTTATTGTGTTCTTGAAAAGTTCTTCAAGTTTTGAAATTAGGTTTAGCTCTAACTTTGAAGGATTTGGAATCGTTAATAATGCATTTTTTAAATCCAGAGCAATTGGTTTAATTATTCTTAAAATGTAATCGTAAAATTCATCATATTTAATATTACCGTTTTTATTAATTATTGAAGCAGCTTGTTCACGAGAAATTTCAGAGTATTTTTCAAAAACAAGTTTACTTTCTATTAACAGATTCTGAATATTTAATTCGAGGTTTTTCTGTTCCTTTAAAAATCCGATGACAAATTTATTATGAACTTCGAGTATTTTTTGAAGCTCTTTTTCACTAATATTGTAAGAGACAAAATCTTTTACTTGATCGAAGTCATTTTCTTCATTTCTATTAATGCCACCGTCTGGATCTAAAAAAAAGAATCTATCGTTTTCAAATTTATAAACTACAACAGCGTGTCCTCTTTTGCTTTTATTCTGTTTGTAGCCAATTGAAGGTATTAATCCTTGAGCTAAACTTGTTAAAAACGGAATGTTATTTTTTAATAAGATTTTTGCATTTTCGAGATAATTATTGAAATCATTGAATTCATTATTAACCAATTCTAAATTATATTTGTTGGGTACAATATTCATGATTTTTGATGATTGAATTAGAACTCCAGCTGTGAATGAATTATGCGGTTTATTAAATTCAATAAGATAAGGTCTTTTTGATTCACTGATAATTTGGAAATCCTCTTTTTGAATATCATGTTGGCTCAACAACATTGCGACACAAGCTGGAACACAAGCATTATTAATATGCTGCTGTTTCCATTTAATTCCCAAATCTATCTCCTTTTCTACTAAATGCCACTAATGTTTTGCGGCTGCCACGTTTCATCCAGTTTCTCTTCTTACTCGAATGTGGAACCGCCTGTTACAAGCAATTTCTATTTTAACAAGATACATTTTTTTATAACATCAGTCTCATTATTTACCTTTAGTTTATAGATATATACACCTGAACTGACTGAATTATTGTTTCTATTATCTCCAAACCAGAGGTATGAATGATTACCACTACTGATTTCATTATCGAGTATAGTTTTAATTTTCTGTCCTTTCACGTTGTAAATTGAAAGATTGACCTTACTTCTTTCGTTTATTGAAAACGAAAATGTTGTAGATGGATTGAATGGATTTGGATAATTATGTAGTAAGAAGTTATCAGAAATATTTATTAGTTCATAACTTTTAATTGAAACAGGTATACCGTTTTCATTAAAAACTGATAAACCTCCTCCATCTGTAGCAATCCATTTTGAGTTGTTCTCATCAATACAAATTGTCACTATATCATTGTTAGACAATCCGGAATTATAGATTGTAAAGACTGACCACGAATCATCATCGAATATTGCTAAACCACTATTAGTACCGATCCATTTTACATTATATTCATCTATTGTTATTTCCCTTATCCAATTGGATGGTAAATCAGAATTATCAGAATCAAATAATACCCAATTATTCCCATCATAATGAATTAAACCCTCAGCAGGAACAGCTATCCATTTTGAGCCATTTTCCTCAATAGCAATATCAGTTACAGAATCAAAATCAAACCCTAATAACTCTAAATCATAAATAACCCAATTCTCTCCATCAAAACTGGCTAAATTCTCTCTTGTACCAATCCATAGTAAATCATTATGAATTGTTAATGATTGAATTATGTTGTGTGGTAAATTAGAATTATCAGTATTATAAATTGTCCAATTCTCTCCATCATATTTTACCAATCCTTCATTATCTGTACCAATCCAAACAATACCATTTAATCCAAAAGCAATTTCATTTATATCATTTGTTGGTAAACCTGAATTGTTAGTATTATAAACAGTCCATTCATCATCATTTAAGATTGCTAATCCCCAGCTTGTGCCAATCCATTTATTACCATTTTCATCAATTTCAATGCATTTGACATTATGATATGGCAAACCAGAATTTTCAGTATTATAACAAATCCATTCATTACCATTAAAACTGTGTAAATTGCTATACCATGTACCAATCCATTTTGTACCATCTAAATCAATTGCCAAACTAGTAAGATTGTTAGTTGTTAGACCACTATTACTTACAGCAATAGCTTCAAAATTTGTACCATCAAACTTAGATAGCTTTGATGAAACAGCGATCCATAAATTGCCATAAATATCCTTTTTCATACTTCTAAGCCAACCAGCAGGATAGTTAGAATTTTCACTTGAAAATATTTCCCACTCAACTCCGTTAAAACTTGCCATACCGGAAGTTCGTGTTCCGATCCATAATAATTCGGAATCATCAATTAATAAATTGCGTACATCATTTTCTGGTAATGCAGAATTATCTGTATTATAAATAATAAACTCAGAACCATCAAATCTTAGTAATCCTCTGTCTGATCCAAACCAAATTATATCGTTTCCATCTAGTAAACTGCAACTATGATTTGCATCCGATGGATAGAGAGAATTTGTATTGTCGTATACATTCCATATATTACCATCATAGTTTGCAAGTCTATGATGAAAAATTGGATTTCCGAACCAATCAAAACCTATACACTGTGAAGCTGCAAACCACTTATTATTTTCTTGATCAGTAAGAATATATCTCATAAAGCTGTTCTCAAAACCATAGGTTATGGTCGACCAATTTATATTATCAAATTTGATTAAAATGGAATAATAATTAGTATCGTACATTGCTAACCACTTGTTACCATCTTCATCGATCTCGAAATTACCAATTAAATGATTTGTATATCCGAAATTATTGTGATTGAATGTTTCCCAGGTTTCACCATTGAATCTTATTAAAGAATGAAGATATACAATCCAAATTGAATTATCAGTATCTAGTTTAATTGTTAGTATTTGCTCATCCGGTAATGGTGAATTTGTAGAATCATAAATAATCCAATTGGTATCGTCAAAGCAAATTAGGCTTTTATAAGAACGTATCCATTTAATATCATTCTGGTCAATCAGCATATCATAGTTCAAGTTACGTGGCAAATCTGAATTCGCACTATTAAAATATTCTGTTTCATTTGTTACTATATTTGTTTTTACTAAACCTGAATGTGTAACGATCCAATTGTAATCATCTTCAAATCTTTGATTTGATATAGATTCACAATGAGTATATTGATCCCAATTTGAATCTTGTGCAAACAAAATATTTAAGACTAATAACATTATAAAAATTAGGAAAAACTTTTTCATTTTTACCTCCTTCAATTGCTTGTAATGTTCACGCACGCTGCGGGATCGGAACGATCACGCCTGGAAACGAACCAGCCAAAAGTTTGAACCGTAAGGTTCAGACGAAACGAACTGATAACACCCACCAGCAGGTGCGCATGTTATGTGCTTGATTCTACAAGTCATCGAAATCCTGTATTATACTTGTTAGACTATTTGCTAAATCATCATAAGTATAAAAAACAATTTCACCAAAATCACTTGATTTTATTTTTAATAAGTCATTTTCTTTACAATTATGGTCACGACCGTAAATTACAATTCCTTTAATTTTTGTAACTTCCTTTGTATCAATATTCCAATCACTTAAAATTGTAAATCTATGATTATTAAAAAGATGTAACCAATCTCTGACCTGATCAAAGGGGTGATTAAAATCGGCAGTTCTACCACCTTTCTTTGTTGTTATTAACTTACCTGGTTTTTCAATCTCAATCAAATATAATGTACCATTTTTTGATAATATAGAAAAATCAGTTACATATTGGTTTAAGATTGGGGCTTTATTAATGATTCTTAATGGAGAAAAGAAATGGAATAAAATTGTATGCTTTTCAAAGAATTTCTGCATCAATTCTTCTTTAGGATTTGTATTAAGAGTTTTTACATATTGAAATAATAATGATCTTAGAGTTTCTCTTTCATATTGCCTTGTAACCGTATAAGATTTCTTTGAAAATATGTTTTCGTTTAATAAGTGTGAATATCCATTTTTTATATAAGATGTATTTATTGATATATTTTTGCATTTACATTCATAAATATTTGATAGATCTTCAACCCAAATCTCATCTTCCTTTAATTCTGGTTTAGTTAAACCTGCAATAACTTTAAGTTCTTCATTGCAATTATTACAACCAATTACAAATTTAAGGTGTTTTATAGCTGTTGGATCACTTTTTAGAGCAGAAATTCGATCATTAGATAAAGGTTTAGCTTTTGCTGGATAACAGTTAACACTCCCAATTTCATGCTCTCCATTTTTTTCAAGTAAGTAAAAAATCAATTTTCCTGGTTCTATCATTACAACATTGTTTGGAAATTGGATTGGAAAAACCATCCAGAAAGAATTTTTTGGTATAACACTTTCCATAATTGGAATATCGGAGTCTGTCTGAATTGCGTTTTCTGTGTTTGATATTTTTGTGCTTATCGTAGTTGTAAATAACTGCTTCTGTTTACCATCTCTACAGATAATTTTTAATTCATTAAATTTTTGTATTTCATAAATTGCAAACAAACATTGAAAATTGCTTAGATTTAAAGGATAAATAAAACTAATTAAGTCCATACGTAAATTAAGAATATTTAAACTTGAAAACCGCTCATCGACATTTATCGATTGACTTATGTTTTCTGATATTCCTAGGAATGCTATTTTGTGATTATAATTCTCCATATTTTACCTTTCTTCAAGCACATAACAAATGTACTCACGCCAACAAAAAAAGTTCGCATAACTAACCTATAGATATTAAAAAAGTTCGCAATAACTCCAACTTTTTTAGTTCGTAATAACTCCATTCTACTTCTCTTCATTTTCTATATTCAAACTGTCAAAAGGGCTTTTTATCCCCTGTAATCCTTTCGCTGTTATGTGCGTGTAAATCTCTGTTGCCTGCCCTGTAGTTTTGCAAAAACGTATCGGGGTTTTTGTACTTTTGTGACCTAAAATCTTCTGTATATACCTCAAGTCTTCTCCCTGCTCCAGCAAATGGGTTGCGAAGCTGTTATGAAATTTGTGAATTAGTGATTTGCTGTCAAACTTTTTTTCCCATGTGACAGGAGATCAGCGTGTCAGCGGTAAAACTCGACTTGGGAATACGGATATCTTTTATCTGACCAAACCGAAGACATGGGTCGAGAACGGATCATTCTGAAATCCTGCCTTCAGAAAATCCAGTTTTTTTCAGAAGTGACGATTCTTCCAAAGATTTATCAGTCCGCCATAGGCGGATAAACCTTTGGCTGAACAATCTGAAAGTTCAGTCTGAATTTCGAAAATAAATCATCCTAAAGAAATCGAAATTTCATGTTTACTTGTGAAATCCTGATTTTGTTCATTCAATTCACTCTGTTTTCTGCTTATTTTGTAGAAGCCTATATATGAATCTATTTTCGATAACAGTAATTATGAAATTTTAGATAAATAGTGTAAGCTCTTAAGATTTAGAACTGAATGGATTTTATTTTTTTGTTTTGTGGCTCAGATCGATTAGCAGTTTTACAGCATCTTTTTTAATCTTTTAAAATGAATCTGGCTTCTGTATAAACATTCCCGATTTTTACGGAATAAGTATGGTCAGGCAGATTATGAAATAATTCTTCATCCGACCAGTCAGCACTTAGAGCAAATATGAAATCATAGTTTTTCTGATTTAACCAATGCCAGGCGATCTCACTTTTATCAATTCCGCAATAAACTTCAACCACCTTATTACCGTGAAAAACATGAAGATTCATATTATGGGTTATGGATATAAGGTTGTCAACCAAAGCTTTGGCAATATAGGAAGATTGTTCAATATCAGATTTATGATAAAACCAGGAGACAGACATTTCTTTTTCCTCGATAATAGATCCTGGTAACCTGTCTGTATAGATCTCCAGTATGGAAATGATCATTTCTTTCCATTCGGTTGACATGGGCTTAAACAATTGCCATTCTTTTTTTTCTGCTTCCTTGATCCAGGTAATATGCTCTGCTGTCATATTTACCGGTAATCTGGAAAACCACTTATCCATGTAATCTTTACTGTGTCCGCTGATGATGATAATATCCGTATCGGCTTTCTTGGCCAGTTCTTTGAGTAAGAGAATTAAGTCGGGATCAGGTTTTGTTTCCTGATAATCTTTAGTTGGAGGGATTAAAATGCCATCATAATTAAAAATAAGAAGTCTGTTTTGAGCTTTTTTGTATTTTTTCAGAAGTTTTGCTTTGAGCTGTGGTCTAAGTTTTTTCTGCTCGTAGGATATAGTAGATTCTTCATGAATTTCATTAAGTTTTTCGATAAAATCGTTTGCCCAGCGGTTTACATCGTATCTTTTAAGCCTCTTCTGCATAATTGTATTCGATCTGATCTGAATCTTGTCCGGAACATTCAAGGCTTCTTCAATAGCATCGGCAATTTCATCAATATTGTTGGGATTGATTATGATGGATTCGTTTAATTCTTTTGCAGCACCGGTGAATTCGCTTAAAATCAAAACGCCTTGTTTATCTGTTAATGAAGCGATATATTCTTTGGCAACCAGGTTCATTCCGTCCCTTAAAGGAGTTAAAAGAGAAACATTACTCATCCGATATTGAGCGATCAGCTCTTTATGGGGCAGTGAAGTAAACTGGTAGATGATGGGAGTCCAATTGAAACAGCTGTAATCACCGTTTATTTTTCCCACCAGCTCATCCAGGCTGCTTTTTATTTCGCGATATGATTGTACGCCGGTTCGAGATGGCACTACAATCATATTAAGATAAACCTTTTTATGCCATTGGGGATTTCTTTTCAGGAATAATTCAAAACCCTGCAATCGTTTGATTATGCCTTTTGTATAATCAAGCCGATCAACCGAAAGAATTATCTTTTTTTCGTTCTTTTCTGGTTTTGAAGAGCGGAATGGTGCTACATTCATTTCATGAAATTTTGCAAAATCTATACCCATGGGGAAAGTGCTGACCTTAGCAATTCTGTCATGGTGAGCAATTTCACCCATGTGGTTTTCCAAGCCAAGGATACGCAGGACACAGCGAAGAAAGTATTGTGTATAATCATGAGTATGAAAACCTATAAGATCAGCGCCCAATAAACCTTTCAGGATTTCTGTGCGGGGTTCTTTCTGCAAGGTGCGATACATTTCATAACCGGGAAAAGGTATATGCAGAAAAAAACCAATTGGATTTTTAATTTTTTTGCGCAGTAGATCAGGCAGCAGCATCAAATGATAATCATGAATCCAGATAATGTCATCGCTGCGAATAGTTTTAAGCAGTTCTGCACAGAAAATCTCATTCATTTTTTTGTACATCTGCCAGTTTTCCATTTCAAATTTGCTGTAATTGGGAAAATAATGAAATAAAGGCCAGATCGTTCTATTGCAGAAGCCAAGATATACTTTATCCATGAGATTTTTTGAGAAGAAAACAGGCGCAGCCTTAAAGACCTTTTTGATTTTTTTTCTGATCAAATTCTCATCTTCTTGGGCAATTGACATACCGGGCCAGCCCATCCAGAGAAAATCACTGATAGAGCTGGATGATTTTTGTAAAGCTCCAAGATAATCACTCAAGCCTGAAACCAGTCCACCAGCACTTTTGGTAAGAGAATATGTGCCATTTTCCTTACTGACAACTAACGGGAGGCGATTGGATACTATTATTAATCTCATTTTAACCTTCCTTATAAATCAAACGTTTTCACATCATTTTTTTTAAAGAGATATACTTTATTGTTAAAACCGATTTTTACAGGTTGTGCCCAACCTTTATCAAAAATAATTGTTACTTTATGATGATTTATTGTCAAATTGATCCAGTGTCCACGAAACCTGACAAAGAAGTTCATTTCAGTCACGTCTTGAGGAAGAGCTGGTTCCAGCCATAAAACATTATCTCTGATATCAAGCCCGGAATAGCATCGCTGGATCAGATCCATTGTGCCGGCCATAGCGCCGAGATGAATTCCTTCATGAGTTGTTCCGCCCTGAACATCTTCAAAATCACTTTTAAGAGCTTTCTTAAAATTTATCCAGGAAAGCTCACGATGAGAACGCGCGTAAACCCAGGCATGAATGATCTGGCTTAAAGTTGAGCCATGTGCTGTTCTCTGCTCATAATATTCTATATTTGCAGGTATTTTTTTGGGCTCAAAATGATAATTCAGCTTTTTAAACAGTGCTTCCAGTTCATGGGAAGAGAAAATATAGAAAAGCATCAATACATCTGCCTGTTTACAGGCTTTATAATTATTGGGAGAATCATTTTCACTTTCCAGTATTCGGTCCAGTCTCAGATGTTCACCATATTTCTGATGATAATAGTTCCAATCAAGTTCTTTCAGATTCTCAAAACCTTCAAACTGCATAATGATCTGGTCATTAAACGGAACATACATCTTCCTGGTTATATCTTCCCACCTTTTCAGATCATCCTGAGTAAAGCCGATTTTTTCAGCCAGATCATCGAGGCATGATTTATCAATTAATTTCAGCAATTCAAGAGCATGCTGTATCACCCAGACGGCCATTATGTTAGTATAGGCATTATTCTTTAATCCGGGATTTTCGGAGTCAGGATAATGGGTATGATATTCGTCAGGTCCAACTACTCCATTGATCTCATAACGCTGTCGAGCAGGGTTAAAATGAGCAATACTAGACCAGAAGAGAGCAGTGGCAATGACTATTTCGGCACCGTGAGAGACCATGAAATCTATATCTCCAGTGCATTGATAATAACACCAGACATTGAACGGGATAGCAGAATTAATATGATACTGTAAATGAGAATGGTCCGGCAGCCAGCGTCCCGATTTGGGATTAAGGTGAATTTTCTGGGTCTCTTCCCGTCCATTGCTGCCGCTTTGCCAGGGGAATAATGCTCCGCGGCAGCCGATTTTCCTGGCTGCTAGATAGGCTTTGGGAAGTCTGCGGTAGCGGTACATCAGTAATGAACGTGCCAATTGAGGTTGATGTAGACTGATAAAGGGAAGAATATAGATTTCATCCCAGAAAATATGACCCCGGTAAGCTTCGCCATGCCAGCCTCTTGCCGGTACACCAATATCATAATCAATGCTGTTTTTGGAAACTGTCTGGTAAAGGTGAAATATATGCAGGCGCAGAATAAGCTGATCTTCGAAATTTGAATCAAGTTTGAAGTCGTTATACTTCCAGATCTGTGACCAGGACAGCTCATGTTTCGCTAATAATAAGTTGAAATCAGTCAAATTACCTAGTTTATTTTTTGCTTCCGTCATCGGATCACTGATAGCGAAATCTTTCGATGTATATAAAGAGAGAAATTTTTTAATAATCAGGGGTTGATTTTTCTGACAATCTATCTGGTAGTCATTAGCGATAAAGCCTTTATTTATGATCAGATCGCAGGTGGGCTTTTCAGTTTCGCCAGCATTAGAGAATCGTGTCAACACTGCCTGAGCCATTGTGATTCCTGATTGTTTTGTTTTACTGATCAAATAGATGCTGTCTTCGCCAAAACCAGCTTTTTCCAATACAACAATATGATCCTGATTCAACTGCCTGTAACGTGCAACATTGTTGTTAATGATGTTTCCATCAATTCCGGAACGAACCACAATACTTCCTGACCAGTTTTCGGGAATAAAAGTCCATTGTAATGCTCCTATATGATAATCATGCATACTAACGAATCTTTTGCTTATGATGGTAGTAATTCTCTGCTTTTCATCCTGGAATCTGATTTTCCTTTCCAAAAAGCCTTCCTGCAAATTTAGGATAGTGATATATTCCAGAATTTTTACTTTTGTCAGATCGAACCATTTTCCCTTTTCGATTCTGAAGGTTAGATAAAGCCAATTTGGCCAGTTAACAAGATCTTCATTTTCAATTTCCCGGTTATTTATAGTAGATTTAAGCCGGTTGTATCCGCCAGCCAGATAAGTTCCCGGGTAATTGTATTCGTTGTCGCGTGAAAACTCCAGAGCTCCGCGAGTGGTAAAATACCCATTTCCCAAGGTACATAATGCTTCCTGTAAAGGATGGTCTTTCGCATCCCATTTCTTATACTCAATCATCCAATCTTTCCACATAACTAGATATTTCCTTTTTTTATTTTTAAAACAGCTTTAAAAAATTCCTGAACCTGAAAGACATTTTTTAAGGAATATTGCGCTGCTGTATTCTGACCGTGGGTTCCAACTAAAATTGTTAAGCCTTTATTCTTCAAAGTTTTAAAAGCATCCTCATCAGTAGTGTCATCTCCAATAAACAGAGGTAAGTATTTTTCTTCATCATTTAAACCTAAAGTTTTCCTGATCCAGTTAACAGCTTTCCCTTTATGCCAATCCAGGTCGGGTTTGATCTCAACCACTTTTTTTCCTTCACCAAGTTTAAATCCTGTATAATTCTCCAGCATTTTCCGAGCTCCGGCATAGACCAGAGGGATGTCAGAATCCCGGGCATTACGGTAATGCAGAGCGATGGCATAACTTTTCCGTTCCACCTGCACACCTTCAGTGCTTTCTGTGAACATTAATACCAGCTCAAGCTCCATTTTATCCAGAACTGATTTTATCTCTTCAGCTTTTTCATGCTCTTTTTCCAAATTACCCGGACCGGAAATACTGTAGCCATGACTGCCAGCATAGATCAATTGATCAAGTTTAAGCAGGTTTTTTATATCTTCCGTATCTCTTCCGGTAATTATTGCTACGGTAAATCTCTTTACCAGTTGCTTTAAAGTCTGTTTCATTGGTTGGGAAATTACCGCATCCTCAGGTTTATTAACGATAGGGGTGAGAGTTCCGTCATAATCCAGGAAGAAAACTGGTTCCTTTTGAGCCAGTTTATTCCATATATCTGTTTTTTCTGAGAAAATCAATGGTTTAGGCAGTTTAAAGTAAGGTTCGATTTCAGGATTATGAAGTACCTTAAAATCTTCGAAATTGTTTATAATGATATCAGCATGATTTTCCCTTAAAGCTGTTTCATTATCAAACCTGTTCACACCCACAACCAAACCGAAATATCCCTTCTGAGCTGCCTGTACTCCGGAAATGGCATCTTCGAAAACGATACAATGAGCCGGCTTAACATTTAGATCCCTGGCTGCTTCCCAAAAAATATCAGGATCGGGTTTACCTTTGAGGTTACGTTCTGCTGCAGTAATTCCGTCAATTTTAACATCAAACAAATGAGCTATTCCTGCCTGCTGGATTATTTTTTGACAATTTTTACTGGAAGTTACGACGGCAGTTTTGAGTCCCTGCTCCCGCCATTTTTTTAGTTTTTTTATAGCAGCTTGATAAATTTTTACATCACCCTGATCAATTAGCTCATTAAACAACTGGTTTTTTCGGTTTCCTACTCCGCAGATCGTATTCCGACTGGGTAGGTCAGCAGGATCACCGAAGGGCAGTTCAATGTCTCTGGATTCAAGAAAACTTTTTACGCCTTCATAGCGAGGTTTTCCATCAATGTAGATTTTATAATCACTATCATCAACCGGACGCTTGGTGACAGTTTTGCCGACATAATTTTTCAGGTATTCGTTCAAGCTGATCTTCCAGGCTTTTTTGTGTATATGCTGAGTTTGAGTCAGTACACCATCCAGATCAAATATCAAGGCTTGAATTTTTCTTTCGGGTTCTGCTGCAGTATTTTTTTTTAAATTCATTCTAAAAAAGCACCTTATAACGTGCTCTTTAACACCTCCTTTTTTATTTATTTGCTTATTTAGTATATATTTATAAGTCTGTCAAGGAAGATTCCACTTTTTTTATTTTTCTGAATCAATGCAAAATTAAATAATAAATTTTCAAAACTGAAAATAGTTGCGTTATTGATTATAATGTTATGAGCAGTCCTATGATCCATACCGGCATAGCACTGTTGTTGAACGAAGCCCATATCAGCGTGTCAGCATTTCAGCGTGTCGCGGTAAAACTCGACTTGGGAATACGGATCTCTTTTATCTGACCAAACCGAAGACATGAGTCGAGAACGGATCATTCTGAAATCCTGCCTTCAGAAAATCAAGTTTTTTTCAGAAGTGACGAAAAAACGTCAAGTTGAGGAATTCTTAAGGATTGACGGAACTGGAATCGTCTATTCTTAGACAAATACATTTGAAGAATTACTCAGGATGACGAGTAAGTTTCTTATTGAAAAATCCAGGTTATGTTACGAGATTTATTATTTCTTTCTTCTTCCTTACCGGCACAAAAGCATAAATTGAATTGCTTGATGCAAACTTGCTTTGAAACTCGATAGAAGCTGAAGAAAAGTAAATTGTCCGCTTTATCTGAGAGGATTGAAAGCGATTATTATCAGTGTTCAATGTTTTTAGAAATTCCTGTCCGTTTCGTTTCCATTCTTTGGTTTGGGGGCAATCAAGAAATTCAGGATAGTGATGACCGGCAGCGATGCGGCACCAATCCCAGCGCAGGCAATCGGCAAAGAGATCTTTTGCGTCCGGCCGCTTGGTTTTTACAAATTTCAGCAGGTTTTTCGCCACACTTTGCCAGTCGCGTTTGTTCAGATCAAATAGCCGTTCCAGACAGAACTGACGCAGAGTTTGAAAAAAGTAAAAAGGGCTGGCAAACATGGAAATTACTTGAGAATAGGTTGTAGGGAAATTCTCTGAATTATAGACAACATTAACCAGTTTTTCAATCTGCTGAAATTCAAATAGACCTTCCAAAGAGAGCCATTTGGTTTGCAGAACCTGATAGGGCGGATTCTGCTGATAAGCCAGTTCATATTCTATTGCTTTCTCCTGCATTTGGGTGCCGTTAAGAACTTTCAGAAAGCCAACCTGAAAATGATCCGCCTGTAGTGAAATTATGTCGTTGAAAGATTTGATCAGACTTTGCTTGTCTTCATAGGGTAAACCTGCGATCAGATCGACATGCAGATGAATGTTTTCCAACTTTTTCAATCTGCGGATGTTTGATTCGATTTTTTCCCAATCCTGGGTGCGGTAGATCGCCCGCAGAGTTTCCGGATTAGTGGATTGAATGCCGATCTCGAACTGAAATCTTTCGTCTGGACATTTTTTCATGAGTTCAAAATCTATTTCCTGCAAGAGTTCGGGATGGATTTCAAAATGGAATTTCGTATTTGTATCTTTTTCGATCAAAAACTGCCAGATCTCCCTGGAAAATTTTGGATTGATATTGAAAGTGCGATCGACAAATTTGATTATTTTTGGGTTCTTATCTAAAAGCCAATTCAGTTCTGTTTTTGCCTGTTCCACATCACGAAATTCCAGCTTCTGATCGTTGCGGGAAGAAAGGCAGTAGCTGCATTTGAAGCTGCAGCCGCGGCTGCTTTCATAATAGATGTATTTGTGGTTTAATTGTGGAAAATCTGCTTCCAGATAGGGAAAAGCAATCTTGCAGAAATGCGGATTGGATTTTGAAATGATCTTCTCATTTGTTTTAAACATGTTTTCTGCCAGCCAGCGAAAGCCTGCCTCTGCCTGACCTGTAATGATATGATCGATTTGCGGAAAGTCGTTCAACCATTCCTGCGCATTAAAACTAACTTCCGGTCCGCCCAGAATAAGTTTACAATTCGGCAGGATCTTCCTGGTTTCCGGCAACAGAGTTTTGACCAGTTCAGAATTCCAGATATAAACGGAAAAAGCGATGACATTCGGTTTTCGAAAGAAGATATCCTGCAGAATGTCCAATCGAAGTTGATTGATGGAGTATTCGGCAATTTCTGTTTCGTAATCCAAATCCAAAATAGAATTGCGAAGATAGCGAATTGCCAGATTTGAATGCGTGTAGCGTGCGTTTATGCCGATCAGCAGGATTTTAATTTTCAATTATTTCTTGAACCCCTCTAAAGTTAAAGTCTTTTCTCATTTTTCAAATCTGAAATCTGAAATCGTTGATCGTAAATCCAAAAATCATAAAACCTCTATGTCCCGATCCTTCGATAAAATCCGGCAGCTGCCGGATCACTCAGTTTAACTTCGAAACTTTCTCCACTTCTCGTCTTCTTTTTACTATGACACAACAAGTAGATGGGGAGTTTTTCTAAATTCTAACTTCTACAATTCAAACATTTCCTTGGCTTTTTGCAGGTCTTCCGGGAAATCGATCTCGATGCAGGGAATACCTTCGGTGGGAACAGCTTGCAAAACGACATCTTTTGCCAGCAGATCGACCGCATACTCAAAGTAATTGTTGGATTGCCCATGATCTACGCCATACTGCAGATATTCAGCGAATTTCGGCAATATCTCCTGCTTGAATTTTCCAATTCCGATAAATTCTCCGGCACATTTGGGGATCGGAAGTTTTTTACCAATCTCCAAAATTCTCATTTTTTCATCGATGATCATTTTCACTTCTTCTTCGCCGCAGTATTTGGTTTCCAGAAGCAATTGAGAATGTACAGAAGGTCTGGAAATCTTTTTCAGCAAATTGCTTTGGAAAAGTACATCGGCATTAAAATAAATGAAATCATCATCGAACTGTTCTCTGGTTAAAAACAACGAATACAATGTGTTGGTTTTATCATAAATTGGATTTTCGATAAAAACAGCATTTTTCTGAGCGATTTTCTGTAAAATATGCTGTTTTAAATCATCCTTCTTGTAACCCAGTACAAACACAAAATCTTCGATTCCCACCTGTTGGCAGCTATCAATTTGCTGATGCAAGATCGATTTAGTGCCGATATTGATCATGCTTTTGGGTTTTCCGCCCGAAACTTCCTGCAGCCTTTTTCCCATTCCTGCTGCCAGAATTATAGCTTTCATATTTTTCATTCTCCTCGCTCTTTATCTGCGTTTCAAATATGAGCCAGGCTTTATCAGTCAATAAGTTTCCTGTTTACAGAAAAAAAGTTAATTGAATGAAAACTCGATGAATACTGTTTTTCTGTATTTTAGATAGACATAATTAACGCAAAAATAATCTTTGCTTAAAGTGAAATAAATAATATTTTATCACGATAAAATGAATAATTTGGAGGAGAAATGAGTTCTATGGAAGAGAACAAATTAAAAATTGAAAATGCTGAAAAGCGGCTTCAGGAAAATTTGAAAAAAATAAAGCATAAGCTGCTTGTGATCAGCGGCAAAGGCGGCGTGGGTAAAAGCACCGTAGCGGTAAATGTGGCGCAGGCAATGGTTTTGCAGGGCAAGAAGGTGGGAATTCTGGATGTTGATATTCATGGTCCTTCCATTGCCAAAATGCTGGGAATAGAAACCAGAAGATTGCTGGTCCCCAAAGAAGGTGAAATGCCTTCTCCCATTGTGGTGAAAGAAAATTTTTATGCGATGTCCATCGCCACTCTCATCGAAAATCCCGATGAACCGATCATCTGGCGCGGACCGCTCAAGATCGAGGCGATCAAGCAGTTTCTGCAGGATATTCAATGGCCCCAGCTGGACTATCTGATCATCGATTCGCCTCCTGGAACCGGCGATGAGCCGCTCAGTATCGTGCAGACCTTGAAAGATGTGGATGGCTCTCTGATCGTTTCCACCCCGCAGGATATTGCACTGCTGGATGCTAGAAAAACGATCAAATTTTCACAGAAAATGAACGTGCCGGTTTTGGGAATTATTGAAAACATGAGTACTTTCGTCTGTCCACACTGCCGCGAAAAGATCGATATTTTCACCGGATTGGGAGTGCAGAAAGCTGCTACAGATTTCAATATCGATATTCTGGGTAAAATACCCATCGATGTTAATATTGTGAGATCAGGAGATACAGGCGTATCTTTCTTGAACGAATGGAAAGATAGCTTGCCGGCGATAGAATTTAACACAATAGTAAAAAAAATAATCGATAAGATAGGATAGGGTTTTATATGATTGAAACTCTGTCACACTGCCTGTCACGTCGTAGTTCCGAAAGCCTTCGGAACGAAGTCGGAAGCAGGATCCGACAACTGCCGGAGACGAATCGAAGTGACCCATTATTTTTCTTCGTCTCATCCTTCGATCCGTCTTCGCTCCGAATAAATTCGAGGCTTCGCCGGACACGTACTTACGACTAAAATCGAACTCAGGATGACATATTCATTAAAAATGTTCCTTTTGTGTTTTTGTCTCAAACACGGTTGTTTCTATTGATAATCTTAAACCTTGAAGAATGGTAAACCAGGTTCTGTTCTTCAAGGTTTTTTTTGATCACACAATTCAACCGAGAACCTTTTTTGTTTTAAGGCCCGCATTTCCTGCAAATCTTTTTGGGAAATGATTTCCCGCACTTGACAATGATATTCGTCTCAGATTATTGTATTTCGGTTAATTTGTATTGAAGTGTAGGAAATAAGGAGAGGACGAAAATGATAATTGATTCCCGATATAAAGTCATAAAAAAACTGGGAGCCGGTTTGTGGTCAACGGTTTACAAGGTGGAAGACCTCCGCAATAATGAGATCTACGCTCTCAAATTATTTCAAATGCTGGATTCCGAAAGTCTATATGAAAAATTTTCAGCGGAAAATATGCATCACATCAGCAAGCTGCAGCATCCGAATTTGATCCATGTTTCCGATTTCGGTAATTTCGGCAAACACATATACTATCTCAGCGAATATTTTCAGGGCAAAACTCTCAGTTCTTTCAAATTCAAAAAATCTAATCTAAATCTGATCTACGATATGATCGTGCAGATCTGTTATGCTCTCAGTGCACTGCACAGCCAGAATATCATTCACCACGATTTAAAGCCGGAGAACGTGGTTTACCGCATCAAAAACAATCGTCCTGTTCTCAAGGTGATGGATTACGGCTTCACTAAGATAGATGTGGAGCGCACCAGCCAGAAAGTGGGAAAGGTGCTGCCCTATATTGCCCCGGAAATTTATCTCGGCAAAAAGGCTGTCACCCAAAGCGATTTCTACTCTCTCGGCGCGATCCTCTACAAAATGACAACCGGAACGCTGCCCTATTCCGTGGAGCAGATCTCTGCTATCATGGCTGGTGATAAACATAATCTTTTTCCCAAATTCCCGCGGGAATTAAATCCAGAAATACCGGAAGGACTGGAACAACTTATTTTGAAACTGCTGGAAAAAGATCCGGAAGACCGCTTTAAAAATGTAGAAAGCATCATCTCTCATGTAAATGCCATCCAAATAAAAAAATATCCCTATTCCCGCCGCTTATCTATTGTCAATATGATCCAGTTCAGCGATTATATCGTGCGTGAAAATTATGCCCATCAATTGCTGGATTATATTCCAATTATGGAACGCGGCAACGGCAAGATCATCTCGCTTTCAGCTGGCAAAGGTCTGGGTAAGAATAATGTACTCACGCTCTTCCGTTATCATTTGCTTACGGATAAATATTACATCTTTGATTATGAATGCAGTGCTGACCGCATTGATCCGTTCTTTGCTTTGATCAAGGAGTTTTACAATGCGGTGGACAGCGACAGCAAGCTGGCTTCCGATCTGGCAAATATATCAGCAAAACTGAAAGAATATCTTTTCGAATCGGAAGAACAGGCAAAAGATATTGCACAGAATAAAGAACAGCTGGAACTGGATTTTCAATCTGCTTCTCAGTTCATCTATCATCTTTCGGAAGAAAAACCGCTTATCTTTATTATCAGGGCAGCTCAACATCTTCCCGAAGAAGTTTTCGATTTCGTCAATTTTATAACTCGCGAAGTTTCTGAACGTCCTATCATGATCATCATGAGTACAAACGAGCCGGGAAAACTGGAAGGTCTTATCCATTCTGTCCGCATCAATATCGAACCTCTGGAAATGGCTGAAACAAGAACCTATGTAAATCGGCTTTTACGTACGGAAGCACCAGAGCATTTTACCAGAATGATCTGGGAAAGATCGCATGGCAATCCTCTGTTCATCGAGAAAATTCTGATCGATCTTACCAATAAGCACAAAATCTGGATCGGAGATAAATTCCGATTTGATGTTGATCTGGAAAATTACAAAATTCCAACCGAAATATGTGAAGCCATCAAAAAGCGTATTGATCAGCTTTCTGCTGCCAGCCGCAAGTTTCTGGCAGAAGTTTCCACTCTTAAAATTCCAGTCGCAAACGATATCCTGAAATACCTTTTCAAAGTTGATGATAAGAAATTATTCTTCCTCCTGAAAGAGACGATCGACAACGAATTGATGTATAAAGAAGCTGAGTTCTACTATATTTCCTTTCGCGAGATTAGAACGATCCTGAAATCGGAATGCAGTGTGAAACGCCGCAACGAACTTTCTCGGGCTATACTGAAATTCTTTGATAAGATGAATGTGACAATGATTCCTGTTGCTGAAGGGATAATCCGACATGCGGAGAGCATCAAAAACTATCGAGCCATGAGGAAATACAAACTTCTCATGATAGATCTGCTTTCCGAAAAAGGTAAACAGGAAGAATCTTTTGAGATCATCTCAAAAATTGTGGAACTCGATTTTTCTAAGAAGCTCAAAGTATCCGAGGCTGAACTGCGCCGTGACCTGAAGCTGCTTCTGGATAAATCGGAGTGGACTACGATTGATAAAATACCGGAAACACTGCGCAAACTGGTCATTAATATGCCCGATATGACAGAGAAACATCTGATCATCGGCATGTTCTACTATGTAGCAGAAAAATATAGCTACGCTCAAAAAAGATTGGAAAAAGCTCTGGAACTTTCCCTGACAGGATATTATCATATTCTTATTTTGTTAAAACTTTCATATGTTTACTTCCTGCAGAATAATCTGGAAGAAATGAAGCACTGTCTGGATGAATTGGCACAATATCCGCTTTCGGATGAATTGAATCTGGAACATATAGCTTATAGAAGCTTGTATCTGGGCTTCAGCGGTTCCATGGATGAAGGTATTCAACTGGCTGAGGATTATCTGCCCAATATCAAAACACATAATGATCCAAACTATTTTATTCGCCTGGGAAATCTGCATAACATACTGGGACTGCTTTACCACAAGAAGAAGTTACTGGATGAAGCAGAAAAGAATTTTGAAGTTGCCCGTAAGATCTGGGAGAAAGTCAATTATAAACGGAAATTGGGAATAAGTTATAATAACATTGGCGATATTGCTCTATTGAGAGGAGATACAACCAGAGCATTTGAATATTTCCGCAAAGCATTGCGGGTTTGTACTGAAGCAGGAAATAAACGCGTGCGTGTGCAAGGTCTGTTAAATCATGGTGAAGCTTACATAAAACTTGGACTTTTCAATGTAGCTGAAACATATTTAAACGACGCTATGAATCTAACTTTGAAGCTGGAAACAAAACCATTTTATGATTCCATTATCAATAATCTGGGCATTGCCAAAAGCAAGGTGATGAATTTTTCCTATTATTATCGGTTTATTCAGGAAAATGTTCCTGATCTCCTCGAAGAAAAGATCTATGAAATTACGCCGATAATTAAGACTTATTTCTACTATTTATATGAAATTGGCGACTATGACAAAATCGAAGCGCTTTTAGCAAAATATGAAGATCTCTTTTTTGACAATATGCAGCATGAATTTTATTATCAGATGTTGGGATTTTTACATTTGCATAAACAGCATTTTCCGGAAGCGCTTTCCAAACTGGAATTGGCTTTTAACTATTCCAAAGAAAATGAAAGTGATTATGCGCTTACAATCAATTATCTGAGAATGCTGCAATGCTATCTGGCAATGGGAGACCACCGTCAAGCCTACGAGCTTTGCAAGAAGGCAGAATTATTGTGCGAAAAACACAATTTCCGCTATTGGGAAACGGTATTGGAGATCAATCGCTTGAAAGTTCAAATGCTGGATGACACTCTCAGTATGCGTCCTATTCTCAGAAAGCTTTTATCACTCATTAAGTTCATAAAAGATAATAAATTATTTTTCTTGGAGATCGAATTATATGAATTGATCACACAAGTATATTCATTTTTGAATATATCGGAGGAAGCGGAGAAGTATTTTGTTCTCTACAAAGAAAAAATCGAATATGCCACTTTGGATCTGCCAGCCTACGATGCCGCAAAATTCTACAAAAAGAAAAAATTCTATCTGGAAGATTATAAAGATCTGAAAACAGTAAAAATAGCAAGACGATTTACGCAAGACAGCGATAAATGGCAGGAAGAGCTTTTTGATGTTTTGAAATTGCGTGAACTTTCCCGCATGAAATTTCTCATCAACAAAACAATTCAGAAATTGTTCTCACCGGCATTCTATGCGATAATTCTAAAAGAAGAGATCGACCAGCGGCATAAACCGTTCTTGAATGTGGATTTTGACGAAAACAAGCTTTTCTCACCCCGATATCTGCGCTATATGAACAGCTGCCTGCAGAAAAGTACGATCTTGCAGAGAAAGCTGGATCAAAATCATGTTATCTTTGTTCCTCTCAAAATCAAATCAGCCGAGATTGGCTGCCTGATCTTGGCAGATAGCGGAGAAATACCATTCCAGCAGGAAGAAACAAATATTCTGAAGATCCTGCGGTTGCACCTTACCTCCATTATGCTCAGGATCAATGAATTTGCCGCTTTGAACAACGACATGGAACTGATGAGCAAATTGGTGCAGATAACACGCAGTTTCTTCTCCATCTTAAATGTGAACAGACTGGAACAGGAAATCGTTTCTTTTGCTGTGGATTTTGCTGGCGGTTCTCGCGGTTTTCTTATCAAGAAGGATAAGTTCGAAAATTATGTTTATAAAGTTGCACTGGACGATTCCAAACAGCTTTTAAAGAGTTATGCTTTCATCAGTAAAACAATTTTGATAGAAGTTCAGCAGATGAAGCAGCCGATCTTTGTTGAAAACGTTTTGGAGAATAAATTGTTCGATAGTTTTCTGGATCATACAGGCATGGCATTTTCCGTTTATTGTGCTCCGATCATTGTGGACGGAGATATTCAGGGCTACCTTTATATCGATAGCTACAATTCCGATCAAGGGGCAATGAAGATAAATTCAGAATTCATGAAACTGTTGTTGATACAAATTTCCGTTGCTTTCAAAAATGCTATGCAATATGAACATCTCATGTTCAAAAATCAGGAGATAAGTTCTTTAGATGAGATAAAAAAAGATTTCATCAATATTGCTTCGCATGAATTGAACACTCCTATCTCTGCCATTCAGGGTTTTTTAGCGAATCTTGATAAAAGCAATCTGCAAAAAGAAGATGCCCGGAATTTGAAAAAAGCAAATGAAAGTGTTCTGAAAATAAAAAGCCTGGTGGACGATCTTCTTAATTTTAATAAATATCAGCTTGCCAATGAGTTGAATAAACAAAAGGTAGATATCAAACCGCTTTTGGCAGGGGTCATCGAGGATGTCCAAAAGATATCAACCCGGCGTCACATGAATTTCCGTCAGGAGTTTCAGGAAAGTCTACCGCAGATTGCTGTAAATATCGAAGCGTTTCTAAAGATGATAAGGCACATCGTTATAAATTCAGTACGCTTTACAAAAGATTTTGGTACTATCACGATCGGAGCAAGACATTCCACTTTTCAGCAGGAAGAAGTTGATGGACAGGAAAGCATAGTTATTTACGTGCAGGATAACGGCATCGGTATTCCGGAAAGTGAACTGTCAAAAGTTTTTGATAAATTCTATGAATTGGGGGATATCGTCTCACATAAGTCCGGATTTATCGATTTCAGATCCAGCGGATTGGGTATCGGACTTTCCATTGTTAAACTAATAGTTGAGCTGCATAACGGCAAGATCTGGATAAATAGCAAAGAAAATGAAGGGACAACTGTTTTCATTGCTTTGCCGCTATAATTTAAAAAATCCTTATTGCAAGGGGAGTTGCCGAAGGCAAAGGGGTAAAAAAATCGGGTTTCAGCTTATTGAAAATGAAGCTGGCAAAAGTACTCTGGAGCCAGCTCCAGAATTTTGTGTATTTGGGAGAAATTATTGATGAGTTTTATAAGCAGAATTTTTAGTCGTAGAAAAAAGATAAAACCGCATGATTTTACGGAAGTTATGAAACATCGTGAACAGCTCGTGGTTTTTCTACCTTCGAATCTCCATACGAGTTTTAGATTGATTTCTATAATCGCCACCATGAAATCTGATTTCAAGGAATTTTTTTTATTCACTTCAGAATATGCTTTGCCGCTGTTTTCAAAGTTGAAATTTGCCGCCAATATGTCTTATCTTAGTTTCAGCTCGGAGCAGCCTGTTTTCGATAAGGCGGTGATCTTCAACTTTTGCAGGCAGAAAGCTGTTTCTGCATTTGTAAAACGCTGTACTCAATCCACGATCATCGATATGGAAAATCAGGCAAATCTACAGTTTTTGCCGCTGCCGGATGACCCGGTGATTATGGTTCAAAGATTTTGCGAATTTTATGATCTGAAATTCGCGGAGCAGAAATTATCATTACCGCTTTCTCAGCAGGAAATTGCCATCACAAAACAGCGCTTTTTACAAAACAGATTTCCTGATTTTTTATTAGAAATCGATGAGCAGTTCTCTTCCCGAACGTTAGAAGGTATTATCAAATCATTTAAGCAGAACTACTCCGCAAATATCTATTTTTCAGATAGTGTCATCAACACAAAGGATTTGATCAATATTGAGGCAATTCAGAAGAAAGAGCTTTTCGATCTATATCTTCTGGCAGCTTCCTGCGATGTATTTGTAACTTCCAAAGAAGAGGTGGCAAGACTATTTGGGGATTTAGAAATTGATTGTATTCTTTTAGGAAAGCAACTCGAATATAGGAATGTGCATAGTTTTGTTCATAATGATCTCTTTAAAATGAAAGGGTATATTCAGGAAAAACTAAAAAATATCAAAGAGAAAAATTAAGAAATTGCTTATTGGAAAAAATCCGGCTTGACAGGCTGGCGGCTCAAATAAAATTACAAATTATAGAGTGCAGCTTGATGGTGCGAGAGTAAAAGGGAATCCCGTTAAAATCGGGAGCGGTCTCCGCCACTGTGAGCAGAAAAGTAATTTTAGCAACTGAGAAAATGAACAAAGACGAATAAAGTCTAATTTAGATTAAGTTTGTTAGCCAGCCTGATTTTTAATTTTCGTTTTGTTTGTTAGTTTAGTCAGTATTGTTCGTTGCTGAAAAACGAGTTCGAGTCACTGTGCATTCTGCATGGGAAGGCTGGAACAACATTCGTTCTGCAAGCCAGGAAACCTGCCATCGACGCTTTATTTATACGATCTTTCGGAGTTATTACTGATCGTTGAATCCGGTGTCCTTTTATTTCTCAAGCCGCTTTGCTGTCTGAAAAATAAAAGGATTTTTTTATGCCCGGAAAAATGACTCTGTCAATTTTGCTGATCTTTCTGGTTTCCTGCCAATTTCAAAAACCGACAGGAAATGAGCAGAGATATGTGATCACTTCGCCGGAAGTGGCAGAGATCGTCTGTATGCTGGAAGGTGCGGACAACATCGTCGGCATCACAGCCGAATGCGATTTTCCCGTTTATCTGAAAGAAAAGGAAGTTGTCGGCAATTTTGGCAAAGTTGATTTCGAAAAGCTTCTCCAACTGAAACCTTCGGTTGTTTTCACGGCTGGTCTGGAGCAGGATGCACTCTCAGCGGAACTGACCAAACTGGGAATTCTCGTCGAACAAATCCATTCCCGATCGATCGAAGAGATGCTGAGTTCGATCGAGCGGATTGGCAAAATGATCGGGCAGCTGGAACGCAGCAGATTTGTGACAGACAGCCTTCGGCAGGAAATGCTGAACATTCCGGAATTTGATTATTCTCCCCTCGTTTATATAGAAATCTACGCCGATCCCATCATGAGTGTCAGCAGTGAATCTTATCTGGGAGAACTTGTCAGTCTGGCAGGCGGCAGAAATATTTTTCAGGAATTGCCGCGCGATTACAGCCGCATCGATCCCGAAAAAGTGATAGCTGCCAATCCCGCGATCATCATTCTCACGCATCCCGTCACGACCAAAAAAGAAGTAAGCCAGAGAAAAGGCTGGCAGGTGATCCCGGCAGTAAAAAATCAGCGGATTTATAATGATCAGGATGTGGATCCCGATCTGATTCTGCGAGCTTCACCCCGTTTTATACTGGGCGTTCACAAGCTGCAAAGGGTTCTTTATGAAACGGATTAACTGGCTGCTGCCTGTTTTTGCGGTGAGTTTTGCTGCCCTGATCTATTTCTATCTCAAGGTAGGAGACCCGGGTGGTCATATCATTGCTTCTGTGCGCTTGCCGCGCTTGCTGCTGGCATTTCTGTCCGGCTTTATTCTGGCGGGAGTGGGGCACACCTTTCAGGTGATGCTGGATAATCCGCTGGCCGAGCCGTATATTCTGGGAATATCTTCGGGAGCGGCTTTCGGCAGCATTCTGGCAGCGATCACCGGTTTCTTTTTCCTGATGCCGGTTTTCGGCTTTGCCGGAGCGCTTCTTACCATGTTCATCGTCTGGAATCTGGCACATCTCGGCGGAATTTTCAACAGCACCAGACTGCTGCTTTCCGGCATCATCGTCGGCATGTTTTTCTCGGCTGCCATTTCGCTGCTGATGTATCTGAACATGCAGGAGATCGGAAATATCATCAACATCCTGATGGGAAATCTGGGACGGATATTCAGTCAACAAGAATGGAATTATTTTCTGATCATATTTGCTATTTCGATCGTTTTGATGTGTTACCTGTTCCTGCTTTCCCACAAATTGACGATCCTCACGACCGGCGATCTGGTTGCCACCAGCCTGGGCATCGACGTCAAGAGACTGCGCCGCAAGATCTTCATCATCAGTTCGTTGCTCACAGGCGTCACTGTAGCTTATGCCGGCATTATCGGTTTTGTGGGATTGGTGGTGCCGCATATCATCCGCATTCTGGCAAAAGGAAATAAACGTTTTTTGATGATCGTTTCAGCTTTAGCCGGTGCATTTATGCTCATCATCTGTGATCTGATCGCCAAAAATATTGCTGCCATCGAACTGCCGGTGGGTGTGATCACAGCCTTCATCGGCTGTCCGTTCTTTATTTATATTTTAGCAAGAAAGTAACTCGATCATTCTTGATCGAGTAGATAGATTGTTCCTTATCTTCGCATAGAAATGGATGAGATAAAGAAGTGAGAAGTGAGAATTGAGATTTATCCGCCTCTGGCGGACTTTGCGACTTTGTGAGTGGGAGAGAGGGTAAACTTTGAGACTTTGAGAGAATTAATTTCTTTCAAGAATTCTTATGTTCCTTCTTTTCAAGCTTGCGAAGAAGAGAAGGACAGCAGGATGAGTCAAGGCTTGAGAATTGAGATTTATCCGCCTCTGGCGGACTTTGCGACTTTGTGAGTGGGAGAGTGGGCGGACTTTGAGACTTTGAGATTATGGGAAGATTGGAAGATCAGAAGCAAAGAAGCAGAGAAGCAGAGAAGCAAAGCTGAAAGAAGTCCACGAGATCCTTCCGGGGTAAAGCTGAAAGTAACGTCAGGAAGACAGTTTTTTATTGTTCTTCAAATTTTCAGACAGTCTGCGGGAGGGTCAGAGAGGAGAAATTTACATCGTGATCTTGATATCCTTGATCTCTTTGTATTTCTCCAGATGTTCGCGAATTTCTTCCGCCACGTTCTCTCGGTATTTATCGAATTTGGGAATCTCCAGATCGATGATCGCCACGCCGTCCGCAAATCCGGCATACTTCACCATCTTCAGGCTGACGATATCTTCGCCGACCTGTGGGTAGATAACCTTTTTCAATTCTTTCACGATGGTATCTTTACCAAATGTATCGACTTCTGCCAGATTGTTTTTAACTTCGTAATCCTTGATAGCTTTGCGAAGCGTATCCACGGCCAGCACTGAGCAGTGCATTTTCACCGGCGGCAAGCCGTCCAGTTCATCGGCTGCCTGTTTCCAGGTGATATCCTTGGCTTCGGCGATAGTTCTGCCTTTGGCCATATCAGTGATAATAGAGCCGGTGGCGATATTGGAAGCGCAGCCGTAAGACTGGAATTTGATGTCTTCGATAACCTGCGTTTCAGGATTTACTTTGAGTTGGATGGAAACCTGATCTCCGCAGGCGGGACTGCCTTCCGTAGCTTCTGCATCGGGATTCTCGATCTTGCCCACGTTGTGCGGTTTCATGAAATGGTCTAAAACTTTTTGCGAATACTGCATTATCTCTCCTCTTTATAGAGCGGACTTCTGCGGCGGAGTTCCTGCACGATCTCAGCCAGCTTATCCACGGTTTGATCTATTTCTTCTCTGGTATTATATCTGCTCAAAGTGAATTTCATCGAACTGTGCGACTGCTCATGATTTCTGCCCATTGCCATCAGGATGTAATTGGCTTTCAAGCCCTGCGAAGCACAGGCGCTGCCGGTTGCCACAGAAATTCCGGCCATATCCAGCATCATCATGATCGCTTCACCTTCGATAAAATCGAAGGAAATATTGATGTTGTGCGGCGCTCTGCCATCTCCGCGCGGTCCGTTCAGAAGTGTGTGGGGAATTGTAGCTTCGATCTTCTGCAGGAGGTAGTTGGATAGCTCTCTGAGTGCATTTACATTATTCTCAAAATCGGTAAAAGTGAGTTCCACAGCTTTGGCAAAACCAGCGATATTGGCCATGCTGATCGCTCCGGTCTGCTGATTATCCAGCCGATTGATCCCGTGAATGACAGCACCGAGAGAAATTCCTTTGCGTTGGAAAAGCGCGCCCACGCCCTGCGGGCCATGGATTTTATGAGCGCTGATGCTCATCAGGTCGATGCCCAGTTCATTCACGTCGATGGGCAGTTTGCCATAAGCCTGTCCGGCATCCACATGCAGCGCTATCTTATGATCGGCGGTATCCAGGATTTTCCGGATTTTTTTGATCGGCTGAATGGAACCGACTGTATGATTCACAAATGTTGTCATCATCATTATCGTATCATTACGGATGGAATCTTTGAACTGCTCCAGGTCGATCATTCCTTCCGAATCAGATTGCAGGTAAGTAACATCGAAACCGCTTTTTTCAAAGAAAGCAGCATTGGTCAGCAGATCAGGATAATCGATCACAGAAACGATGAGATGCGTTCCATTCTTGGCATTTTCACTTAAATAGCCCTTGATGGCGATATTATTTGCCAGTGTGCCGCTGGCGGTGAAATGGAGTTCTTCCGGTTTAGCACCGATCGAATCGGCGATTGTTTTTTTAAAGCCTTCCAGCTCATCTGCTGCCGAACTGCCGCCCAACACAAAATCCGCCGGGAAGAGGAATTTTTCCTGCAGGTAGGGCAGCATCGCTTCGATCACTTCCGGCGCCGGTTGAGTTGTTTGGCAATTATCAAAATAAAATTTCTTCACGAATCTCTCCTATAATTTCGCAATGATCCGATCCAGTTTGATGGAATCAAAATAGCTGTCCAGATCGTTCTTTATCTCATCCCAAAGTTGATGGAAACCGCATGGTAAGCCAATACAATGAGTTTTATGATGATCATCTGTGCAGAATTTATTCAGATAACTTTCATCCACAGCTGCCATGATGTTTTGCAGGGAAATGCTGCCGACCGGCTGATTCAGCGAATAGCCGCCCTGTGAGCCGTGGACACTTTTCACCAGTTCGCTTTTCTTCAGTTTGCGGAAAAGCTGTTCCACATATTTGCGCGGCAGTTTCTGACGGCTGCAGATCTCGCTGATGGAAACCGGCTTATCACCGGAACTCACAGCCAGTTCTGCCAGTGCCCGCACTGCATATTCGGTTTTCGTTGATATATGCATTTTATCTCCTTGCGAGATAACATAGAAAATTAGTAGGAATTGGCAAATTGTTTTTGAATTTAATTACCTGTTATCCTGTAGCGTAGTAGAAGGATGCCCGGAGTAGAAAGGTGAAAAAAATTATCGAAATCGAAAATATCAACCTGGGTTACCGACAGAAACCGGTGATCGAAGCTCTCGATCTTAGCTTCGAGACGGGAGAATTCTGCGCACTTCTGGGACCGAACGGTGCCGGCAAATCCACACTTCTCAAGGCACTCATCGGCTATTTAAAACCGACAAAAGGCAGCATTATAATTCATGAAAAACAATTGAGAAACTGGCCGCCCAACGAATTGGCAAAGGTAGTTTCACTAATACCGCAGGATTTTCAACTGCAGTTCGATTATACAGTTCAGGAGATCGTCTTGATGGGACGCTTTCCCTATCTGGGTTTCTGGCAGAAATACACTGCGGAAGATAAAAATATCGTCAATCGGATATTGGAGCAACTGGATTTGCTTGAGATGAAAAGCGAGCTTTATTCGCAACTGAGCGGGGGAGAGCGGCGCCGCGTTTCCATTGCCCGGGCTCTGGCGCAGCAAACCGAAATCCTGCTGCTGGACGAAGCTTTTGCCAATCTGGACATCAATCATCAACTGGAGATCATGCAGCTGCTTTCCGGCATCAATCGAGAGCAGGGCAAACTGATCATTCTGGTTTCGCATAATATCAATCTCTCTGCCGAATATTGCCTCCGCATCATCCTGATGAAAAAGGGGAAGGTGATGGCAGATGGCGATCCGGCTCAGATCATCACTCAGCAGAATCTGGAAGCTGTCTATCAGGCAAAACTGGAGATCGTGAAAAATCCGCTTTCCGGCAAACCAAACCTGATCTATCCGGGGACAAGATGAGATCTGCCTATCTGATTTTCTTTATCATTGCAGCAAATTTTCTGCATGCTCTGGATGTTTCCGGCAGAATTTTGAACGAAGCGGAAAGACCTCTGGAAAATGCCATAGTTTCTACTTTCAGGAAAGCTGCTGTTACAGATGAAAACGGCATTTTCTTCCTGCGGGAAATATCTTCTGCGGACAGCATCACCATTCACAAGATCGGTTATCAGGATCAGGTGTTTTCGGCAGAAATGCTTCCTTCCCGAATTATCCTGAAACAAGCTGCCATATCGATTGAAGGAGTTTCCGTTTTTGAAAGGAAAACTACTTTCAAACTTGCTGACACAACCGACAAGATCGTGATCGAAGTAGAAGAAAAAAGCAATTATCAAAATGCTGCCGAGATCCTTTCTAATCGAGCTGATCTGCAATTGACGGGCACAGCTCTGACCGGTGAGAACCAGTCCGTTTCCCTGCCCGGACTGAATCCCCGACACACGCTGGTGATGCTGGATGGCATCCCGCTCAATAAAAGCGGCGAAGCATTTGATATCGCCTCCATTCCGGCAGAAATAATCCAGACCATTGAAATCGGCAAAAGCAATATAAACGGCAGCATGGGAATCGCGATCAATATCATCACAAAACAAAAGACGGGTAAAGCATCCGTTTCTTACAAACATGTTTTCGGCTCTTTCGGGCTGGATAAACATTCTGTAAATCTGAATAGAACTGCCGGCAATTGGAATACCAATCTCTTTCTGGCTAAAAGCTTTTCCCGCAATGATTTCAAATACAAAGTTCCGGCAGCCTGGGATCTCCCCCAAAAGTATTATTACCGCAAATTCAATGCTAAAGAAATTTATGATATGAATTTGGATTTAAGGCATTTCAATGATATTGTAAACATCGAGTATAAGCTGATCTTCCAGGATTATTTCAAGAAACTGCCCGGTACGATACAAAATCCAGATTTTTTCAGAAACAGCCGCACAAGCGGACAGACCTGGTGGCATTTCATCCAGTTTTCCAAAGCACTGAAAGACTACAATCTGAAAGCTGATCTATATTTTTCAAAGGAAGAATCCACTTACGATAACACCCGCCTGGATTCTCTCTACAACACGCCGCTTTATCGAGCTCTCAGCACCACGGAACAAGCTATCCGCAGCGCCAGGATTTATACTGAATACGCTCAGCCCGGCTTCCGGTTTGATTATGGTGCGGATTACAAACACGAACAATTCCGCTACAATGATAAATTACAGCCGGATAATTCGATTTCTGCAAAATTCCTGGAAAATTACGGAGCTTTTGCTCTGACGAAACTGGAAAGAGAAATCTATCCCTCAATATGGAAGCTGGCCGGATCGGCTCGCTGGGATCGAAACAATAGATTCAAGGATTTTACCAGTTGGAGCATTTCACCGGAATACACCTATCAGACGCTGTTTGACATTATACTGGGCGGAAGTGTTTCCAACGGTTTCACCTTTCCGTCCTTTCTCAGTTTATATTGGAAAGGCGATACGCAGACTGTCGGCAATCCCCATCTGAAAACCGAAAAATCACTGAGCTGGCAGACTTTTGGCAAACTGGATTATGCCGGTCATTTCTTCAAGATCAGCTATCGTCAGGATAAATTGGAAGATATGATCGTCTGGTTTCTGGAATTCAACAGCAAATGGAAACCGCAGAATATTGCCAGAGTGGAAATAAAAACCTGGAATTTTGAAGCTGAATACAAACTTTCAAAATCCATTTCGTTCAATGGCATTTACAGTCTGGTCGATGCCAGGAACAGAACCAGAAATTCCGACCTTTACGGGGAAAAGATCATCTACACTCCGGAAAGAAAAATGAACGTGCAGGCAAAACTTAACACCGGAAACTGGCTGGGCACGCTTGCCTGGAATTATGCGGGAAAACAGAATTATACGATGGATCAGCAGGCAGAAGAGCAATACATTCCAGCCTATGATCTGCTGAATGCGAGCGCTAATTACAATTTCAATTTGATTGGTTTGCAGATTTCAGTCGGCCTTAGAGCAAATAATATTTTTGATAAAATGTATGAAGTGTATCGCTACATTCCTCAACCGGGATTTAACTGGGACGTTAATGTAGGAGTGAAGTGGACTGAGAGGTGAGACTTTGTGACTTTGTGACTTTGGGAAGATGTGAAGATGAGAAGATTTGAAGATGAGAAGTCAGAAAGCAGAAATGAGAAGTGAGAGGTGAGTGATGACCCGACTTCGAAGTGAAAGAAAAGTGAAAGAACTACGTCGCGACCTTCGGGATGTGAGAAGTGAGGCTTTGTGACTATGAGAGTGGGAGAGTGGGTGAACTTTGAGACTTTGAGAGATTCAATTTCTTTCAAGGATTCTTATGTTCCTTCTTTTCAAGCTTGTGAAGAAGAGAAGGACAGCAGGATGAGTCAAGGCTTGAGAAGTGAGATTTATCCGCCTCTGGCGGACTTTGTGATAAATCGATATATTGGAGAAAACGTCTTTCTGAGAAAATCTCAGAATGACGAGAACATAATCAGGAGAATAATGGCGAAAATTAGTTTAGTTTTTTTATTTACGATCATATCAATCAGCCTGTGGAGCGCTGTCGGTTTCGTGGTGAATTCCGGCAGTGAAACGCTTTCCCTGCTTGATTTTGAAACGGGAGGCGTGAACAATGCTTTTGCCGTGCTGGGCTCGATGCCGAACCGCGTAGCTCTTACGCAGGAATATGCTTATGTAGTCAATTCCGGCGATAATAACGTGCAGAAGATCAATCTGCAGTCCGGCGCTACGGAAGCTTTGATCTTCATCGGGCTTTCCACAAATCCCTACGATATTATCATTGAAAATAATTACGCTTATGTCAGCGGTGGGTTGAGCAATAAAATCTATAAGCTCGATTTGAATCCGGATGAAGTTGTGGATGAAGTAAACGTTGGCGGCAATCCGGCTGGAATGGCTATTTATAACGGAAAACTCTACGTGGGCAATACCGATTACTCAAATTTTTATGCCAACTGCTCCATTTCCGTAATCGATCTTTATTCGTTTGAAGTGATCACAACCGTGCCCAGCGAAATAAATCCGCAATTCCTGAAGGTGATAAATGACAAAATCCATATCAGTTGCGGGGGAGACTGGGGCAGCATCGGCGGCAAGATCTGTATCCTCGATCCCCTCACGGATGAGATCACCGCTATTCTGGAAATCGGCGGAGTTACCTACAATCTGGCTGTAACACCGGATGATATTGTTTATGTGAGCGACGGTTTCGGCTACAACCTTTTTGCCTATGATGCCTCTGATCTTTCCATCATTTATAATGCGGCAAATCCCTTCACTCCCGGCGGCACAATGGTGGCTGCCAATGCAGAAAACCTGTTTGTGCTGGGCGGCGAATGGGGGCAGAACTTCTCTGTGAAAAAATATGATTTCAACGAAAACCTGCTGGCGGAATACAGCGTCGGACTCTATTCCACCGATATTAAACTGCTGCCGATAGAAACTAATTCCACCCAAAACCCTATACCCAACACCCAATACCACTTATCCAATTACCCCAATCCCTTCAATACCTCTACAGAAATCAGATTTCAGACTTCAGAGTTCAGACAAATTGATCATGCAGAAATTGAAATCTATAATCTGAAAGGGCAGAAGGTGAAGACGCTCCCCGTCTCACCCTCGCAAAGTCACACAGTCTCAATCATCTGGGATGGCACCGACAACTCCGGCATTCCGGTCACATCCGGAATTTACTTTTACAAGCTCAATCTGCCGGAATCTCCTGTCAGGAAAATGATCCTTTTAAAGTAGCTGGAAGCGAGCAGAAGGCTCGCATTCATGAAAACGGCTCGAATGAATATTTAAACCGGTTTTTTTACAATCATTCGAAAAAGTATTTGACTCAAAGCTAAATTGTATTACATTGTTTTACGTGGAGGTAATTATGGATCAAGCAATCACAATTAGAATTTCTCAAGATATGAGAAAAGAGCTTGAGGAATTTAGCAAATTTGTGGATAAACCAGTAAGTGAAATTGTACGTGAATCATTAAAAAAGTCGTTAACGATTTATCGTTTTAGAAAACTCCGTAATATGGTTTTACCTTTTGCTGAAGCTCAGGGAATTTTGACCGACGAAGATGTTTTTGAAATGATGAAATGAATATAATCTTTGATACAAATGTTTTGGTTGCTGCTTTTTCCACTCATGGAATCTGCAATTCACTTTTTGAACATACAATAGAAAATCACTCGATTATAATTAGCGAATACATCTTAAGTGAGTTGAAAAGAACTTTAAATGAAAAGTTCAGAATCTCAATTGATAAAATCGATGAAATTATTGAGTTTTTGAAGTCATCATGTAAAATTTCTGACTTTAAGGAATTTAATCTGCAAATCAGTCGAGATCCAAATGATGATCCAGTACTTGGAATCATCGATATTACAGATACTGATTTCCTTGTTACGGGAGACAAGGATTTGTTGGTTTTGAAGAAATATAAAAAGACACATATTATCTCTCCAAGAGAATTGTGGGAAGAGTTTAGGAGTAACAAGTAGCAGGAAATTTATATGAAATATACAATTGCTAATTCTGAATTTAATTCTAAGAAAGCCGCTCAACAAAAAGCACAAGAAATTTTATATAATGGAGCTTTAAACTCTGAATAGGATTTAGATGAGTTCCATTTCATGATCAGTTATTTTGAAATTTTTCATATAGACTGGGATTTAAAAAATGGGCAGTGGTGTAAAATCAATAAAAAGAGTTTTATGCCCAAAATATAAAAAGAACAGAGCATTTAATCTCTTTCGGTTAGACAATTCATCAACTGATATTAGTTATGTTATTAGTAGAATTCATAAAAGAAAATATTATCAAGAATTTAAATTAGCCATGAGAGAATTAATAAAACCGCAAATTGATAGTTTTAGAAAGCAAGAATATGCAAAATGCAGTTCGATTACATGCCCAATAAACGGAAGTAAAGTAACTTATCAAGACTCTCACGTCGATCATTTTGATCCAAATTTCAATGAACTTATAGAGCTTTTCATTAAAGAATACAACATCAGATTGACTCCTGAATTATTTCCTGAAGATGAAGACAATCAAGTAAATTATAAAATTTTAGATGATGATATTTCAAATAAATTTACTTTGTTTCATAAGCAAAATGCAAATTTAAGAATTACATCCAAGAAAGGAAATCTAAAAAGAAATAGAAGATAATAGGAAAATATGAAAAAGGTTAAATTGAAATTTGGTTACTTACTTATAATAGTGACATTGATATTTCTAATTCTAACTAATCCATCACCAGATCATTTCAGGAAATCCTTACCCCTTCTTTCTCGGTTACCAAATGTTATGTTCTCTGATACTAAGTACTCACAATATTCTATATATGGGAGAAAATCAAATTATATAATTTGTTCGATTTACAAGTTTGATTTAAATGGTCATGAAATTCAAAGTAATGAATTTGTTACTAGTATGAAAGTATGGGTATTGCAGGTAATTTTTATTATCATTAATCAAACAAAATAACAATTACGAGCTTTGAAAGGTCAACATGATCCACAAAGTACGGAAAAAGCACCAGAACAGCAAACTATGTTTCGTTTGCGGACTGAAGAACAATTTCGGTATCAAAGCTGGCTTTTATGAAATGGATAATAATGAACTGATTGCCACTTTTATTCCCTGCGAATTACACCAGAGTTATCCAGGTAGACTGCATGGTGGCATTACCAGCGGCGTTTATTACTACAGCTTGATCTTGAATGGAAAAACATTGCAGGCGAAGAAGATGCCCCTCCTATGCTAAAGCTCCGGCGGGACAGGTGCTGTTGAGGTGAGGTTTAGTCTTTGTACCATTTTAACGGCATATAGCCTGTGTAATCGGTTGGATTAAGTGGATTCCTCATTTACTACCTTCTTATTTGCTAACGATAGAGTTCAGCAGTGGGCTACAGCGTGTCCGTAGCAGCCACTTGTACGCGTCTTCTCGATCGGGTTACAACTCCATTGTGGCTTGGGTCATCTGGCTCTGCCCAAGCTCAGTCAGGAAGACATCATCCATTGTGAGTTTTCCACACCGAGGACACACGATATCCTTGCTGAAGGTGGGACGCATAGCGATGTCATCGATCCCGATATTACCAACGTCGCAATCGAATTCTTTTTGACATTTCTTACATTCAAAGTTGATTATCATAATAATCATGTCTCTCTTCTTGTACGCGAATGTCCGGCATAAGGCGCGGTGGATTTTGCCGTCGCCCTTAATGCCGTTGTTAACATTTTATTTATTTAAACCTCTTCGATTCATGAATGACCATTTCAAATAATGCCTTTCTTGCCGATAAGCATTTTTCAAAATCAGCTTTGATCTTATCGATATCAACCGCAGCTATTGTCTGTTTTTTCCTTTGTTTGTTCACTAATTCTCTCTTATTGTTGAAGTAACTTGAACAGGCGTTCATCAAATTTTCCATTTCGTCAACAAGCCCAGGATAATAAAGGTTTACGTTCAATGATATCTCTTGAAGTTTTTCACTCACTGGTGGTACCTTTGTTTCACTTGGAGGACCAACACCAAAGATCAACGCCATATCACGCTGTAGTGCATTTTCAAATTCAATTAACAGAATTCCTATAGTTTCTATTTTTTCTCGTAGAAAAGACCGAATTTCTTTTTTTCTAACTAAGTATGATTGAAGCACCTGAACGCCGATTGAGCCTATTAGCGCAATTATCGCCCCTGTCAATGTACTTATCAGTGGCGTCCAATTCCCAACACTTGCCGAAACCGTTTTTTGGATTTCTTTCAACAAAATTAGAATTTCTTGGTCCATAATTAATCCTGTATGTTAGCACAAGATTAGATGTACTAATGAAAAAAGCAAAGGTTGCTCTTCATGACTACCTAATCAGGCTTCTTATTCTCATCATTTTCTCTAATCCAAAATCTTACCACTAACTATTGTATAACACAATGGCACATATACCGCCAATCTGGCATACAAAACACCATGGCATTAATTTCCTCAATATCTCGATAGCACAAATCCAGAAACATATTCCTCCCCGCTTAATTCTTCTTTCCTTATTCATTTCCGAAATTTATGTCTGGCAGATTCCTGTCAAATTTTTTGTTCGGCTGCCTTCCGGTTGCTTCTCATCAATTCTTCGTGCAACTTTGCCTGTCTCGCCCAAGTGTAGGAAGGCGGAAGTTCCAGGCGGATCCTTTTCTTAGCGTCTTTGCGTCCTATGCTGTGATATTTTTACTTCTTCATATTCCTGATCGTGATAACTGCACAGAAAATGGTGAAAAGATTAAAAGCCGGAATAATGAAAATCGCCGGGATCACATTCACTCCGCTCATTGCCATGGCGATGAGCTTGGCTGTGAGAGCAGTCATCAGGATAGAAAGAAAAATGATATAAGTGGGCACTGCCAGATAGCCCAGCGGTTTCTTTTGAATGAAAAGCAAGCCCGAAACAAACGCCAGCGGCAGCAGCAGACCAAGATCGAAACCCTGCACGATGAGGGTGGTGTAGTGCTGTAAAGATTCAGGATAGATGCTCCCATCCAGCAGCGGTGGAACTACGATTCCCAGCCACATCAATCCAATGCAGATTGCATTCACGATCAGAAAACCGCCGACCAGTTTAACCGGAGTTCTGTCGCCGAATTGCTGCTTGAGAGAACCAAGTTCGAATTTCAACAGCGAGTTCAGCAAAGCAAAAAATGATAATGCCAGCAGCGCCACATAAGCCAGGAACAGGTAATTATACATGCCCATCGCGGTATAGAACAGGAAAGTCACGAAGAAATAACCCAGAGTGCCGCTCAATAGAAAGTGACATCTGAAGGAATTTCTGCGCCAGCCGACAAGTGCGATCAACAGCAGCGGAATACCAATGAAAAGCGTTACATAATCCTGTGCAATGCCCTGAATTGCCACATCGGCAGACATGTGCCGATAGATTCCCCGGCCGTAGATTTCCACTGTTTCGCCGCGAATCGTTTTGTATTCAAAACTGCCGCTTCCGCTCTTCGAAAAAATTCCAATGCTGCTCGTGAAAGCGGCAAAAATTACAATTAAAACAACTAAAAATGTAATTGTTCGTTGCATTGATTTTCTCCCTGATTTTTATAATTATTTCAAAAAATCGATAATCGGTTTTTCTTCGATCTTCATTTCCAATCGAAAACCATTCTCATAGACTGTAACAATGATCCTCTCCAAATTATCTCGTTCGTAGATCTGGGTTGGATGACCGTTAGCATCGATGAACTCTTTGCTCAGTTGCCATCCGTCAGCTTTCAGTTCAGATTTTTCTGCTGTTAAACTGGCCTGCATTTCAGTTTTTTGTTGCTCTTCAAAAACTTTATCCCACTCGATTGCATTACATTGGTTATTGTCAGTAAATAGCAGATAAACATAATATCCGTTTGGGATTATCTGCAGCACGATCTTGTGTTCATTTGTTTCCTGTTTGTCAATAAACCAGGTGTTCAGAAATCTTTCTACATCTGCCCGGCTGCTGCCCAGGTATCGATTGAAAGTTCGAATCTCAAGTTCTGCCGGCAGCGAGCTGAAGCCCAAAATCATCAGAATGCAGATTAACAAAACAACACGCATAACTTCCTCCCCATCCCACTTATTTCGTAAACCAAAATAGAGATATCCAGACAGAATGTCCAGTATTTTGAGTGATAAATCTGCAGATGATATCGAGAAAATTTCTCTGTTAAAATAAGAATTAGGGCAGCAAAAGTCCCCGAGTTGAAAAAAAACTTGCCTTTTAAATGATGATTTTAGATTTGAGTACAAGAAAAAAATAGACTGGAGGTAGTTGGTATGAGAGTACATAACTTTAACGCCGGGCCTGCTGTATTGCCGGAAGAAGTATTATTGGAAGTTCAAAAAAATCTGTTTGATTACAAAGGCTCAGGACTTTCCGTAATGGAAATGAGCCACCGTTCTGCAGAATACGATCAGATAATCTCGGAAGCACGTAGCAGATTATTGAAAATCATGGGGTTGGGAGATGATTATGTGGCGCTGTATCTGCATGGAGGAGCCAGTACTCAGTTCTATATGATCCCACTCAACTTCTGTGCGGAAAATAAAGTTGCAAATTATATCGATACTGGTGCCTGGTCGACCAAAGCCTGGAAGGAAGCCAAAAAGATCGGTGTGAAATATCATCTTGCGGCAACCTCGGAAGATAAAGAATTTACATACATTCCCAAAACCTGGCAGCTGTCCGAAAATCCTGCTTATCTGCATATTACAACGAATAATACCATCCGCGGCACGGAATGGAAGATCGATCCCGATGTACCGGCAGATCTTCCACTTATCGCCGATATGTCTTCAAATTTCCTCAGCCGCCCGCTTGATTTTGCTAAATATGATCTGATCTACGGCGGAGCTCAAAAGAATATCGGACCAGCCGGCGCTGCTTTTGTCGTCATCAAAAAAAGCCTGCTTGAAAGACAGAACAGTAATCTGCCCACGATGATGGACTATAATACTCACATCAGCAAGGATTCCATGTTCAATACTCCCCCGGCTTTTGCTATATATGTGATTGGCGAAGTGCTGAAATGGATCGAAGAAAAAGGCGGTCTGGAAGCTCGGGAAGAATACAACCGTCAAAAAGCTGCGATTGTTTATGATGTGCTGGATAATTCCGATTTCTACCGCGGAACTGTCGTGCCGGAAGATCGATCCTGGATGAATGTACCGTTCCGTTTACCCGCTGAAGATCTGGAAAAGAAATTTATCGCTGAAGCAAAAGCGAAAGGAATGATCGGTTTGAAAGGACATCGAAGTGTCGGTGGGTGTAGAGCTTCAATTTATAATTCATTACCGATGAAAGCCGTGGAAGATCTTGCTCAATTTATGAATGATTTCGAAAAAGCTAATAAATAATAACTTGTTAAAAAAAATTAATTAAAGGCGGCTGCGGTCGCCTTTTTTGATAATTTGCAAATTCAGCAGGAATCGCCGGTGGACTTTTTTGAATTCAACCAGATGAACCGCCGACACTATTTGGTTTATCTGGCATTTTTTACAGCTCTGGCTGTCTCGGTTTTTTTTCTGGAAATTTTTATTCCCAAGCCGCTTCCCTTCATGAAACTGGGACTCTCTAATGTCGTGATCTTGATACTCTTGTTCACCAAAAACATTCGGCCGGCGCTGATCGTGGCAATTACCAAGATCTTTCTCGGTGGTCTTCTGGCGGGAACGCTGTTCAGTCCCACGACTTTGCTTTCCTCTGTGGGAACGGTTTTTTCATTGCTGGCAATGATTTTCTTAATGAAATTACCGATAAATTTCAGCATATTGGGTGTAAGCATAGGTGGAGCGATCGGACATAATTTTGGTCAGATCATCGTTGTGCGAATTGTCTTGATCAAAGAAAATCCAATATTTTATTTGACTCCACTGCTCATTATCATGGGAATAGCAACTGGTATTATCACTGGATATCTGGCAAAAATATTCATTGATAAATTAAAGGAAAGATATGAAGAAAAGAAAGAGTCGTAAAAGGAAAAGCAGGAAACGCAGAAAGCAGCAAGACAAACCCAGTCTTACTCTCAGGATCCTCTTTTTCTTTTTTTGTATAATCGTTTTTTTGGCAGGAATCGGTTTCGGATTGTTCTATTATTACAGCAATGAACTGCCCCCGCTTTCCGAACTGACACGATATGAACTTAAGGTCGGCTCGGAAGTGTATGACCGAAACGACAATTTGATCCACACTTTTTCAGTGGAAAGAAGAAGACTTACCAATTTCAGTGAATTGCCCGATTATTTGATTCAAGGTATCTTGGTAGTGGAAGATAAGAACTTCTTTAAACATTGGGGCATGGACATGACTGCGTTCATCAGAGCTTTGATCATCGATCTGCAGAGGGGAAGTTTTTCTCAGGGAGCCAGCACAATTACTCAGCAGGTAGCCAGAAATATGTTCCTGTCCTTAGATAAAACAATTCCCCGCAAGATCAAAGAACTGCTGCTGGCTATCAGAATTGAACGTCATTTTTCCAAAGAAGAGATTCTGGAGCTCTATTTGAATAAATCACCGTTTGGACCCGGACTTTATGGTGTAGAAGTCGCTTCTCAAAAGTATTTTGGAAAAGATGCCAAGGATCTGACGATTGCCGAAGCTGCTCTCATTATCGGTATGCCTCAACTTCCAAGCGGATATTATCCCTTCAATTATCCTGATCGTGCACTCAATCGGCGAAATTCTGTGCTTCTGCGTATGGTGCAGGAAGGAGTGATCTCCAATCAGGAATTTGTGGAAGCCAGGGGAACGAATATCGAACTTTATTATCCCAAGGGCGATCAGGGAGCGAACGATTATTTTATCGAGTATATTCGAATTTTATTGGAAAAAAAATACGGCACGACCAATCTTTTTGCACGTGGTCTAAAAATTTATACAACCTTAGATTCCGATCTTCAAGCTTATGCCGATACGGTTTTGAACGCAAATCTTACAAAGTTCGAAAATAAAAATGATTATGAATTCAAATATGCCGATTTCCCTGTAGATACTATCAATATCGTGACCCCTTATGTGCAAGGAGGAGTTTTTTCGATCGAGCCCGAAACAGGATATGTGCGAGTGATGATCGGGGGACGTAATTTCAATCACAGCAAGTTAAACAGGATCATGCAATCCAAACGGCAGCCCGGGTCTGCTTTTAAACCGATTCTTTATACAGCAGCTCTGGCAGAAGGTTTTACGCCAGCCACTATCATCAAGGATGAGCCTTTCGTTTTTATTCAAAGCGATACCTTGTTTTGGAGTATCAAAAATTACTCCAGACAACATTTCGGCTACACTCGTCTGCGGGAGGGCTTAGCAAAATCCCGCAATATTTTTGCAGCTAAAACCATTTTTGATATTGGACCTTATCGCGTGGTAGATTTTGCAAAACGTTTTGGTTTGACCACACCTGTTTATCCTTATTATGCCATAGCTGTGGGAGTCATGGAAGTGCTCCCCTATGAATTGATTACTGCATATACAACTTTTCCCAATAATGGTGAAAGAGTGAAACCTATATTTATTCGCCGCGTCGAAGACAGGCAGGGAAAAATATTAGAATCGAATGAAACAGAAAAAATCAGAGTGGTCAGTGATCAAATTGCTTATTTGATGGCAAGTATGATGCAATCGGTCGTGAATGAGGGAACGGGCGTTGGAATTCGCTGGCAGCCGGGTTATGGTGATCTCGGCTCGGTCAGTTATCGCTGGAATGCTGCCGGTAAAACGGGAACAACAGACAATTTCCGAGATGCCTGGTTCATCGGTTACAATCGCAAACTTGTTACTGGTATCTGGGTAGGATTTGACAACAATGAAACTCTGGGTCCAAGCCAATCCGGAGCAGTGGCAGCTTTGCCATCCTGGCCTTTTATAATGAAAAGGGCAATTGAACTTGATTCTCCTAAAAATAATCGAGGCAGAGCTATAATCGACGGCAGTATATTGCAGTTTGAAAAACCTAGCGGAATAGTCAATGTAGAGATTTCCAAACAAACAGGTCTTCTGCCGCAAAATCCCTTTGAAGAAACGATCGAAGAATATTTTATTGTGGGCACCGAGCCGACGAGACTATCCGATAGCCTAAGCTATAATTTCTATCCCACCATGTATCGAGAGCATGATATGGATTCGCTGGTAGTAGATCTGGGTGGAATTCCCTACGAATGGCCTGAATCTATTCGATATATCGAAGTTGTACCGGATTCAACCAAACCGGATTCGACTGTCATTATGCCCGAACCGATACCCGCTCCCATCGATTTGCGGGGCGCAAAGATTATCAAAAACGGAAAATATGTGACTCGTCCGGACAGTCTGCTGTGGAAAGGACCTGGCTGGTTGAAAGAACCTGAAGAAAGAGATTCACTGGATGTGTTGGATAATCTTATTGACCGGCTTTTGTATGAGGATTAGGTGATTTGGCAAATTATTGCCGGAATCTGTGTTCTGGCTTTCATCGTTTATCTTCGTTATCTTATGCTTTTCAAGCGAGGATTGCAGAAGGGTCATGATTTGATAAACTACCGGAAACCAGAGGTTACTGTAATCATAGCTGCCAGAAACGAAGAAGAAAATATTCCGCGAATTTTAACAGCATTGGTAAATCAATCCTATGATAAATCAATGTACGAAGTAATTGTGGCAAATGATAATTCGACCGATAGAACAGCTGAGATCGTGGAGAAGTTTGCAGACAAATGGCCGAATGTGAAACTGATAAATGTTAAAGATCGCCAAAAGGCAAAATCTCCCAAAAAAAACGCACTTACGCAAGCTGTAAATGCTGCCGGTGGAGAAATCATTCTTCTGAGCGATGCCGATTGTCTGGTTAATCACCGCTGGATAGAAACCATGCTGGCAAATTATGAAGATGCCGACATGGTCGTAGGCTTTTCACGCACTTATCTAGAAGATTGGCAGAAGGCAGATTTATCACAGAAATTTGAACATTTTGATTTTCTGGTATTATTTTTTGCTGCAGCAGGAGCTCTGGTTACCGGTAAACCTTTTTCCTGTTCCGGACAGAATATCGGCTATCGGAAAAAAGCATTTCAGGAAATTGGCGGTTACAGCAGGATCAGTCATCTCATATCCGGTGATGATGTTAATCTGATGCAGTTGTTTCGCAAAGCCGGCAAGAAGATCAGATTCGCCTTTTCATCATTTGGCTATGTTTATACTAAACCTGTACGAAATTGGAGTTCACTGGTAAGTCAGCGCAGCCGCTGGGCTTCCAACATGAAATGGCAGATTATTTTGAATCCCGAATTCTTTTTTTATCTGATCAGCACATTCCTGGTGGTGATACTCCCGATAGTTCTGCTTTTCAAATATTGGATTTTAGCAGTAATTATTATGATTCTGCGATTCATTTTTGAAATCAATTTCATCCAGAAAGGACTGGTTCGGTTTGGAGAATCAAAAAACAAGTTGAACTTTTATCCGCTCTGGTTTATCATGCAACCGGTTTATTTTATAGTTGTGGCATTTTTGGGTGCGCTAAGTTTTTTCAGTTGGAAAAAATAAAATTTCGCTGAGGCGAGAGGAGAAAAAGATGAAAAAGAAAACATTGTTCGTGTTGCTGCTGATATCATCGGCAGTGGTTTATTTTTTATTTGCTCAGGATGATTTCGAAGCGTGGCAGAAGAAACAGATGCAGCAGTTCAGCGATTACAAAAGTGCACAGGATAAAGCTTTTGTAGAATTTCTGGAAAAGAATTGGGAACCTTACAAAACCTTTACCGGCGAGAAGCTGGACGACACTCCCAAACCGGTTGAAGTTCCTGTGGCAGAAGAAAAGGAGGTAATCGATTTTCCGCAGGAAAATATTGTGGAGGAAGTTTTGGTCCCGCAAATCGAAGAACCGGAAGAAAAGCACACAATGATCGTTGCTGTCGATAAAACAGCACCCGTTATCGATATGAAGTTTTGGGGACTGCCGCTTTCCTACAACTATCAGCCCAAAACCGGGATCACTTTGAATCCGCTGGATGAAAAGGCTGTTGCCAATTTCTGGTATGTTACCAGCAATACCGATTATGAAATATTGCTGAAGCAATTACAGGAATCCAAAGAAAAAATGAATCTGAATGACTGGGGTTATTGTCTGTTATTGAATGAATTAGGTAAAACGATCTCGGGAAATGATACGAATCTTTCACGTCTTTTCATCTGGTTCATGCTCACTAAATCCGGTTATGAATGTAAAGTGGGCTATGGGGAAGGCTCGATCTTTCTGCTCATTCCATCTGCCAATAAAATTTACGGTGTCACTTTTGTGGAAATGGATGGAAAACGCTATTATGCAATAATGTTTGATAAAAAGCAGAAACTGGATTTTGCCATCAATACCTATGACGGAAAATATCCCAATGCTGATGCGCTGATTGATCTTTCTATCAAAGAAACTCCCCGCATCAAAAAAACGATTTTAGAAAGGGAACTGGTCTTCAAATATGATGGCATAGAATACAAGATTCCAGTGCAGTACGACCAAAGTGCCGCAGAGTTTTTTAAGGATTATCCGCAGACAAATCTCGATGTTTATTTCCAGGCTCCGCTTTCTCCAGAAGCAACACAATCACTGGTTCTAGGATTCAAACCAATTCTGGAAGGCAGATCGGAAACGGAAGCTGCCAACATGCTTCTGCGCTTTGTGCAAACAGCTTTCCAATATAAAACGGATGATGAACAATTCGGCAGAGAAAAAAGCTTTTTTGCTGATGAAAGTCTGTTCTATCCCTACAATGATTGTGAGGACAGATCCATAATCTTCTCTTTTCTGATCCGCCAGATTCTGGACCGGAAAGTAATTGGTCTGGATTATCCAGGACATGTGGCTACAGGAGTTCATTTTATCTCACCGGTCAATGGCGATCATGTGATGGTAGATGAAATCAAGTACATTGTCTGTGATCCAACCTATATAAACGCCGATCTGGGAATGGCAATGCCCGAATTTAAAACTGTTCAGCCCAAAGTGATTTCACTTTCCGATAATTAATGCTGATTATTCTAATGTGAGGAAATCATGAAATACGTGATCTTTGATGACAATAAATGGGAGAATTTTTTTCCCATTACTCTCACCAGATCTACCGGTGATCTGCGGGTAGGTATCTTAAAATTTAGGCAGCGCATCAGCGCTTATCTGCAGGAAGAAATTACAGATATCATTGTGCACCCGCTTCTTAAAAATATCTACAAAGAACGTCACCCTGACTGGACCATCAATTCTTTAACAGCTAGCGAAACGATTTTTGTAAACAGCCGGCTGAAGATCAATGATGTCTTAGTAGAAGCGATTGCAAATCTGGATGAAAACTGCTGTCTGAAGCAAAAAAACGTAGTTCTGGCAGCTCGGTTCATACCACCGCCTGGAGCGGTTTCTTCAGAAAACCTGCCGCAAATTTTTAAAACACTTGATAAAGTTAACTGGCAGAAAGAAGCAACCTGGAATTTTATTTGGGAATTGATCAGTGAAAATTCTCAGTTCATCAGTAATGATTTCAACAATTTCTTTTATGAGAAAGATAATTATTTTGAAGCGGAACAGGGCGTTACAATTCTGAATCCTTATAATATCTGGCTGGGGGAAGGCAGTAAAATATCACCAGGGGTTGTGCTGGATGCTACAAAAGGACCGATCATAATCGATGAAAATGCCCGGATCATGCCGAATGCTGTTCTGATCGGACCGGTGTATCTGGGCAAATCCTCGGTTGTAAAAGTGGGAGCAAAAATCTATGCCGGAACTTCCATCGGGCCGATCTGCAAAGTTGGCGGGGAAGTAGAAGATTCCATCTTTCAGGCTTATTCGAATAAACAGCACGAAGGGTTTCTGGGACACAGCTATCTGGGAGAATGGATAAATATTGGAGCAGATACCAATAACAGTGACCTCAAGAATACTTACAAACCTGTGGAAATGTATTTTTATCCCCAACTGAAGAAGGTGAAAACCGGCTGTCAGTTTATGGGTACAATTATTGGTGATCATTCTAAAACCGGCATTAATTGCACGATCAATACAGGTACTTCCATTGGAGTCGGCTGCAATCTTATCGGCAGCGATCTGTTCATGAATTATATTCCTTCTTTTCATTGGGGAAAGTCAAGCGTTCTTACAGAAAATGAACAGGCAAAATTTGAAGAAACAGCCAAGCTGGTAAAAACAAGGCGGAACCTTGATTTTTCCAAAGCCGAAAAAGAACTTTACAGCAATATTCGTAAAATAGTTTTGGATTAAAGCGAGGATCGGTTTTGCCGATTTGGCTGAAGGAAATAGATAAATTGGAGTTTTGATGCAGGAATATGTGGAACTAATGTTTCGATCAGAAAGATCGGATTTTTTTGTAAATAGCAAACAACTTCCCATAGAACCGGATATGCAGGTTATTGCCAGAGTTGAGCGCGGCGAAGATATCGGAACGGTGATAAACTGTTCGGTGATCAATAAAGATCTGGATGAGATTTTTGAAAAAGGCGAAATCAGTAAAATTACCAGAATCGCCACAGAAGAAGATTTGAAACAATTGGATGTAGTACGGAAAAAGGAACAGGAAGCCAAAGAGATATTCCTGAAAATGGTAAAAAAATATCCGTTTGAAATGAAATTACTGGAGACCTGTTATCAGCTGGATGGCAATAAACTTACATTCTTTTTCTCAGCGGACGGCCGCATCGATTTTCGTGATTTTGTGCGTGAACTTGCCACGGAATTTAAAACAAGAATAGAGCTTCATCAAACTTCCGGCAGAGAAGATGCCAGACGTTACGGCGGTTATGGTATCTGCGGCAAGAGTTACTGCTGTTGCTCGTTTCTGCGAAAATTCAATCAGGTTACCATCCAGATGGCCAAAGACCAGAATCTGCTGAGCAATCTTTCCAAAATATCGGGTCCCTGCGGCAGGCTGCTGTGCTGCCTGCATTATGAAGAGGATTTCTATCTGGCTCAGTCTCAAGGTTTTCCAAATCTGGAAGAAATGATCATCTACAAAGATAAAAAAATGTATGTCTTAAAAAATGATTATTATAACAACAAAGTAAACCTGATCTCGGACGATGAAGAACGGGAAACTGTAACTTTGGAAGAATTTAAAAAGCTGAAAAGAATCCAGAATCAGCAGAAACGTTAGCTTTTTTATGCAGCTCTCAATATGCACGTATTAGAACTTTTCCCGGAAGAATTGGAGAGATTATTTGCTGATCTCAATTCGGCAAAGTATCGTTCCCAACAGCTTTTGAACTGGCTTTATGGAAATATAGTTACCGATTTATCGCAGATGCGGAATCTGCCCCAAAAACTTAGAAATGATCTTTCGCAGAGGGTGGATTTTGAAATTCCTCAAATTGCCAGAACTATCCATTCTGCTGATGGTACAAGCAAATATCTTCTTAAACTGAAAGATGATAACTTTATCGAAATGGTTCTGATTCCCCATCTGAATAAAAACACACTCTGCATTTCATCGCAGGTTGGCTGCAGCCGATCCTGCAAATTCTGCGCAACCGCAGGAATCGGTCTCATTAGAAATCTACAGGCAAATGAGATCATTGCTCAAGTTCTGCTGGCAAAGAGGCTGCTGCAGGAAAAGAATTTGACGAATCTGGTTTTTATGGGAATGGGTGAACCGCTGGATAATTTGGATAATGTGATCAAAGCAATCCGCCTTCTGCAGCATGATGAATGTTTCAATTTCAGTCCGCGCCGTATTACGATTTCCACTTGCGGCATCGTTCCCGGCATCAGCCGTCTGGCAGAAAGCGGACTGAAGATAAAACTGGCTGTTTCGCTTAATTCAGCTATTCAAACTAAACGTGAAAAATTGATGCCGATCGCAAAAAAATATCCTCTGACGGATTTAAAACATGCATTGCTGGATTTCAGCCGGAAAACAAATTTCAGGATCACCTTCGAATATATCATGATAAAAGATTTTAATATGAGAAGGGAAGATGTCAAAGCGCTGCAGAAACTTCTGGGCGATATCTCCTGCAAGTTGAATATCATTAAATGGAATCAAGTTCCGCAGATTGCTTTTCAAGCTCCTTCCGAACAAGAAATTGCAGATTTTAGAAATGAATTAGAGAATTTAACTTTTGCTGTTACCTATCGAAAAAGCAGGGGAGAAGAAATCGCTGCCGCCTGCGGTCAATTGGCGGGGAATTATGAGGAGTATAAACATGAATAGAGCAGAAGAATTAGCAAAAAAGATCTTCAAGTTGGATGACACGATGGAATCTCGATCCGGTGGTGCACATAAGATAAGTCTGTATTCTGTTATCGACAGAAGCCAATTTGAAGATCAATGGCCTGTTTCCAAAACAAAATTAGCTGGCTTGATCGATCATACAATTTTAAAACCGGACGCAGTTAAGGATGAGATAATCCATCTGTGCCAGGAAGCTGAAAAATATAAATTTCGTTCTGTTTGTGTGAATCCGTGTCAGGTTTCTCTGGCAAGAGAATATCTTACATCAGTCGATATCTGCTGTGTCGTCGGTTTTCCTTTGGGTGCAAATAGAACGGATATCAAACTGCAGGAAACACTTCAAGCGCTTGCCGATGGCGCTGTAGAGATCGATATGGTAATAAATGTGGGAATGCTGAAATCCGAAAATTATGAATTTGTTTTGAATGAGATAACCGAGTTGGCACGAGCCTGTCACGAAAATGCTGCTATTTTGAAAGTGATCATTGAAACGGGTCTTTTAAGTTTGGATGAAAAGATCATTGCCTGTCTTCTGGCTAAGAAAGCCGGCGCCGATTTCGTGAAGACATCAACCGGATTTAGCTCAGGCGGAGCTACTGTGGAAGATGTTCGTTTGATGCGGGAAGTAGTGGGACTCAAAATGGGAGTGAAAGCATCCGGTGGGATACGCAACACAGAAACTGCCTTACAAATGATCGAAGCTGGAGCAAATCGGATTGGCGCCAGCAACAGTATCAAGATCATCGAAGGAAAAGAATAATATGCCGCACCGCTGGTGCTGGAATAATGGAAAAACAGCTCCTTAGGAGCGAAATAAAATAGCCCAGTGCGTAAGCTCTGGGAACAATGATGATGAAAATTGTGAAGAAGCTCCGTAGGAGCGAAATACGAATAGCCCAGTGCGTAAGCTCTGGGAAAAGATGAATTATTAAAGATTAAGTGAGTGCCGTAGGCACGGCATAAAACATAAGAGGTATTATGAAAGTAAACCTGGCAGGATTTAATGTAGATAAAGATCTGACCGATAAAATACCGCAAGAAACCATTGCAACGCCGGAAACTATTTCTGCAGCCTATGCCCGCATCAGCCGCGATCCCCGTGATGTACCGGAATTGCGAAAGGAAGCGCTCCAGCAGGTGAAGAAAGCCCGCAGATCAAATCAGGCTATCGTTTTCGGCATGAGCCATCATTCTGTGGCAGAACATGCCTATTTCAATTTCGATATACTGCAGATATCCCGCCTGGCACTGGAAGAACTGGAAGCTCGCCGTATTGGTGCTGCCTATACCGAAAAATCTCAACGCTACATCACGTTGAGAGGTGATTTTGTAGTACCGGCAGAATTTACAGCAAAGGATGCCAAACATTTTGAAGAATTGGTCGGATTCCAAAATGGATTTTACATCAGGAATCTGGAAAAACTGAAAGAATATCAATTTGAGACTAATTCCGAACTGGCAAAAAAAGCTGTGCAAGTTGAGAAAAGCGGCGTCTCTAACAAAATGAATCGAACCAGAAACACCCTGGAAGGCTGGGCCAAAGAAGATGCCAGATATGCTCTAAGTCTGGCAACTGAAGCTCAACTTGGACTTTCTTTCAATGCCCGCACCCTTGAACACGCCATCCGCACTTTGCGTTATTCCGAATTGGCGGAATGCCGCGAGCTTGCTCAGAAGCTTTTTGATGCAACAAAAGAAATTGCACCATCTTTGATTATTCTTTCCGATCCAGAAGAATTCAAGAAAGCCTTCAAAACCGATCTTGAAGATGATCATTTTAAATATACAAGCAAACATCTGAAAAGTCTGACCCGGAAATTGGTAGAAAAATATTATGGTCGAATGCACGAAAGTATTCCGCAGTTTCTGGAGGATGAACACGAAAAGCTAATCATCGATGCCAACGTCGATCGAGATATTGCTGCGGCTATTATCCATAATCACTCCCGGCTTTCCATCGAAGATTCTTATCGAATTGCCTGCCTGATATTGAATAATGACGCTGAAGCGAAAAAATTCTTTGCGGAAGTTCTGAGATACATTTCTTCTTTCGACCCTCTACCCCGTGAATTTGAATTTACGGGAGAATTGAAATACGAACTGGTAGTCAGCGCCAGCAATTTTGCTCAGTTAAAACGGCATCGGCTGATGACGCTGCTGGCTCAGGATTACGATCCCAGTCTGGGAATTACAGTTCCTGCGTCTATCCAGTCGATCGGAGCAGAGAATGAGCTGTTGGAAGTGTGCCGTCGCAGCGAAGAAATTTATTCCGACTTCCTGCCAAAATATGGTAAAGCCGCTGAATATTGCCTTACAAATTCACACCGCCGCAGGGTTCTGATTTCTGCAAATCCGCGTGAACTTTATCATTTTTCTCGATTAAGAGAAGACGAACACGCTCAGTGGGATATCAAAGAAACTGCCGGAAGAATGTTGAGTCTGGCAAAAAAGATTGCTCCGCAAACTTTTATTCTTTCAGGCGGGAAAGATCAGTTCAAGAAGATCAGATAAAAATATAAATCAGATATTATTTCAATAGCGTCATTTTTCTGGTTTTAGTCTCATTACCAGCCTTCAAAAGCAGATAATAAATTCCTGAACTCACCTGATCGTCATTCTTATCCGTGGCATTCCAATATTCATAATGTTCACCGGCGTTTTTAAATTCATTGACCAGTGTCTTCACATGTTGTCCACGCACATTAAAAATGCTGATCTTCACTTTGCAGGCACTGGGAATCTGGTAGTCTATCCGGGTGATGGGATTGAATGGATTCGGTACGTTTTGTTTGAGAACAACTTGCGTTACCGGCGGCATATCTTCAAGGTATTCCAATAATACAGGAACGTATAGAACCTGACCAATCTGAGATTGCAGACGAATATAAGCTTTATAAATTCCAAAATCCAGTTCCTGTGTGGAAACGGAAAGCTGAATCTGCTGACTTTGTCCCGGAGGAATGGAACCTTGATAAATATCTGCCTGCAGCCAGTCCACAGGACAATCAACGATTTCAAAGATCTCAGAAAAATTCTGCACATTATATGCATCGTTACTCAATTTGAATTGACAGTACTTGGAAGGTGGTCCGAAAACTTCAAAATAGTAGGAGCCGGTGTTTGGATAAGCTTCTTCCACTGTCTGCCAGGTGAAGCCGTTGTCCATAGATAAGGAAATATCAACTGTTTCCATGCCGGCGACATCCTGCCAGATAAGGCTGTCCAAATGTGAATAGGAAAGAATGCTTTCTGCATTTGGATAAGCAATATTAAGGGACGTTATCTGGAAATAATCGTCGGATTCATCCCAAAAGTCACCATCACAGGTTCCCACGTAGAGAAGACAGTTCTCAGCCAGAGGTCCATCAAAAACATGTGGAAGATATTCCAGATTTGGTGCATTATCAGCTATCATTTCCCAATTTGCACCGGCGTTGCGGCTCAGTTTTATCTGCACGTTTTCCGCATCACCAAAATGATTCCAGCGGATCGTATCCTGAAGTGCCGGCAGAACTGATTCTCCGCCATTGGGATAAGTTATCCAGAACACTTCATCTGTGGTAACGGGGATAGAGATCGTTCCCTGAGCAAAATGTGGTTCTGCGCCACTGCCGTCGCCTTCGATGTACCAATCAATGACCAAGGGAGATGGCATCGTCTCTTCAATGAACATATTCACTTCAAAAACCTGTGCCGTAGTGGGAGATATTGTGCCTCCGGTAAAACCCCAGCTTATCTCGATTCCATCACCTGTTTCTCCGTTCCATTGCAGAGTTTGCAGATTGGATGCGGAATAAATATGACAACCTTCCGGGAAATCCATTGTGACTCCAGTTATCGGTTCGCCATCCGGACTATTATGCACCAGATAAAAAGTCATATTAAAAATTTCGTTTGGTATATAAGAATTAACCATTTGCAGAATAAAGTCATTTTCCAAACTGCGATTTGGATTTTGCTGAAATTGATTACCTCTTCCAAAATGAGAAAAAGCAAAATGCGAAAATGAGAGCGAAAATTCCAGATCATCACTGTTTACAGCATTATTATGAAGTGTAAGTAATTGAGTAATAACAGTATCCGAGAGGGCGATTGTTTCGATGGAAGTGATATCTGAAGTCAGATAAGGAATATCCGGCGATGTTTTCATAGTAAAGAAAATTGCTGTTTCGTTTTCGATGGGATGGAAGGTGGGATGATCAAGATTGGCAAATGTGAGTAATAATCCTTCTGTCTGAGCTTCATTCTCGATACCGATAGTAGCGTAATGAAAAGCCTGATTTATATTGTGGATCTCTTTGTATTGGAAGATAAGCTGGCTGTCGTGACCCGAGGAACCATGATAATTGGGATCAAGCAGAATAACCTGGAATGTATTGCGTTTGGTGGGATCGTAGGTGCTGCCCCAATCTGACCACTGGATGATGACCCGATTATTTTCCACATCATAGAATGTGTACATTTCGCCGCCCTCCAGAGAATCCCAGAAAGGAGCGATCATAGCCGGAGAACCAGATCCGGAAGGGATTGTGCGGTTGCGGAAGAAAATCGTATTGCTGCGCCCCATAGTTATATATCCTTCTGAACAAACAGATATCTCATCATAATAAAGTCCAAAATAGCGAAACTGAAAAGGTAGAGAAATCGTTTTGATATAACCATCGATATTTGAATGATCGGCAGTAAGCAGGGATCCTTCTCCTCCCAGGTTAGGATCGATCTCCAGCCAGTCATAAACTGGAGCATCAAAATTACCGATATCTTTGGATTCGATGGCTAAATATCCCCAATCACAGAAAGTGGGGCTGGTTTGACTGATGACTCCGATCGGTATTTCAAAAAGTATATCCTGCAGGATTGAACCGGAATCTTCCAGTATTAAACGAAATTGAGCAGTCTCTCCATTGATGATATTTTCTTGGGCAGTTACATTGAAAGGATCAAGACTGAATTTACTGTCACCTACTTCGATGCTGTTGTAGCTGGAACCAGCAGAATTTATTTCCACAAGTTCATTTAAACATTCCAGCGTAGCGTACACCGTCGAACTGGCAATCTGTCCTGAATTATACAATTTTAAGTTCAGATCGGCAGCTTCGTTTTGAATAAGACAGCCGCTGTTGTTTAGAACTTCATATTCTACCATTGCCAGATCGGGAGAAGAAACTTCAATCGGGATCAAAGCCAGATTTTCTCCCAGATTTGAATTGATGATCAAGATCAAATCAAATATTCTGCCGTCCAGCCATTCCGCAGCGATCTGCAATGTGAATGAACCTTCAAAAGTATTATTTGCTGCCAGAGAGTTAACGTTAAGCGTTTCGGAAATTATCGAGATAACTTCGTTCTGAGAAGTTAATTCAATATTAATATCAGAAGCTGCAGTGGTTGCCAGATTCCGAATAATTAAGTCAACATCCAGAGTTTGTCCCGAAATTGTTGATTGATTGAAAGTGTAACTTTCCAGAGCCAAGATTTCTGCCGGCAGCACTTCGATATCAATAGTTCTGGGAATGTAGCCGTATCTGGAGGCTGTAAGCTGATAACTTCCTTCAGATAATGAAACCGGTATATTCACTGTCCCGCTGGAATTTGTAATGCCAACCGCCAACAGGCTGTCAGCAGAAGTCAATGCAATTGTGAAATCAGCCGGATCATCTTCTGTCAGCACACTTGCAGAAATGTAATTTGAACCGACAAAGAGTTGGCCCGCTTCTAACTCAATTGTTTTTGGGATATCTGTCCACACGCGTAAACCGGGATCTCCCAGCAGATTATAAACGTAGAAATAGAATTGATCGGAATCTTCTGCACTTCCTAATTCGTGGCCAAAGGGGAAGTTGTTATAAAGTTCCATTTTGCCGCGTAACAGCATGCCCCCGCAAGTGTAAATATCTTCATGAGTAATGCCTTGATAAATGCCCATTGTTTTTGCATTATTGAATTGAACTTTTGTATCTCGTTCGCTGGGTCCGATAAAACCGATTGCACCTTTGGGAACAGACGGCGAGCCGGCAAACATCCAGACTTCGCCAAAACAAGTTGGAGTTTCTGCAGCAGCGAAATCTCCACCGCCGCAGGTCATACTCATTACCATCGGCAACATAAATCCATTATTTAAATTGAGAATATTGCTGTTTGTGAACAAATGTCCCATTGAACCGCCGCCCCAGTAGGTGGGAGAACCGGTTCCACGATAGCAGATAAAGGAATGTCCGGTGTTAATTTCGTTTGCCAATTGCGTTTGCCCGTGCTGCCAGGGAGCAAAGAATGTATCAACTTTCGTATATTCAAAATCCAATAACTTCTGGCGGACTTCAAGAAGTGTTTCTCTTTGCGAATGGCCATTCCAGGTATCCACCAAGCCAGCCATGAGAGCGCTTTTGAACCAATCAGAGCCCACATAGGGATTTTTTTCGTAATTTATGATCTTGGCAAGCATCGTCATCAACTGCATCTCATCCTGAAAGGATAATCTTCCGATCATGATATCGGGAAAATAATCGTCGCCTTCCAGAAGTGTGTAGGTGTGATCGGTTACACACCACGGATATAGATAGCCTTGAATATAATTGGAAGGTACAATGTAATTACCGGTTACATCGCCTACCAGAACGACAAATTCAGGTGGAATTTCCCAGTTGTCATAAGCATTTTGCAGGTAAGCTTTGATGTCTGCTGCAGTATCGCCAATTTCTTCTATTGTAGATAATTTAGTAGTAAAGCCCAATTTCTCTTTCCAGCGCAAAAATGGCTGAAGCTGATTACTGACACTTTGCGGTGATATTATCAGGTAGCTGCCACCGGTCACATCACGATTATCATCTCTGCCGTGAATATGTTTGTTCAGTTTGGAAAAACCGGTAAAATCTCTTTGTCGCAAAAGAGGATTGCGGTCGTCGGATGGATCGATCTGAAATTCTGCTTCCAGATCGGAAATGATCCTGACAGCGTTACGGGCTGGATTGTATTGTATCGGAAAAATGCTGATCTGAGAAAACCGAACTCCCCGCATTATGGCAGGTTCACCGATATTGATGATCTCCTCTGGCAGCCAGGCGTCGATGTTGTAATTCACATCCATTTCCGTCATGAAAGGCGAGAGTTTACTTTCCAAGTAGATCTCCTGATGATCGTAAGTAAGATTGGTGACACTATAATTACCTGTGGACGGCAGATCAACCAATTGCGAAGTAACTTGTAGCTCGAAGCCATTTACAAAAGTTGTTTCACAATTCTCAAGTGAAACACTGCTGAAGGTTTCAGAATCTAATATTTTACTGTTAAATTCTGCATCCGGAAAGCTTGCAGAGACTTCAAGGTTGTCATTCATGCCGGTAAAATTGATTTCCGCAGAAATGGGATTGGTCATAAATACGAAAAGGATTAAGCTAAAAAATAATTTTTTCATGATTTTTTCTCTTTTATTTTAATAGGACACATCTTTTACTGTCTATGGTTTTTCCATCGATCATCAACTTATAAAAATAAATACCTGATGAGACAGGCTGGTTATTCTGGTCGGTTCCGTTCCAAACTGAGGAATATTCTCTGTTCCCCGCTTGTGTCATTCCGAGCTGCGTCGAAGGACGGGGAACATTAACCTGTGATCCTTCGACTCCGTTTAGGATGACAGGCAAGGTTTTTACCTTCTGACCTTTTAAATTATAAACTGCAATTTCTGCACTATCAATATTTCTAAAATCTGAAACCTGAAATCTGATTTCTGTAGTTGGATTAAAAGGATTGGGAAAGTTTTGAAGCAATACACTTTGCGGTCTGGCAAGATCGATATCTGATCCCACCAGAGGTGCATTGCTGGTGGATATAAAAATTGCTGTTTCATCGGCAAGAAGGTGAGCTGTGGGAGTGTAAACATTGGCAAAAGTCATCAGCAATCCCTCGGTTTGAACCTCATTTTCGATGCCCACCGTGGCGTAGTGTTCATTTTGATCGACATTGTTGACTTCTTTGTATTGAAATTTTATATCGCCGTCTCCGGTTAGAGTGGGATAATTGAGCGGATCGTATAAAATTACTTGAAAAGTTTCATAAAGATAATTGTACACATTTCTCATCCTGCTCCATTCTATCACGAAGATATTTTGATCCTCAAAATATTTATAATAAACATTTCCCAATGTCAGATTGTCCCAGAAGGGTGCGATCATGGCACGCGGGCCGGAACCGGAAGGAATGTAGCGATTTCGATGCAGGATGATCTCGGTTTCTCCCATGCTGATATAACCGTTTGTACAGATCGAAACTTTATCGTAAGTTGTGCCGAAATATTTGAAATCAAAAGGCAGATCTACGAGGGCTATCGCTCCATCACTGGTGGAATGATCCGGTTGAATGACAGTGCCGCTGCCGCCATAAGAAGGATCGATTTCGATCCAATCGTAAACCGGTGCTGTGAAATTGCCTGCATCCCGGCATTCGATAGCAAAATAGCCATAATCACAGAAAGTGGGACTTTCCTCGGAAATTATTCCGATAGGAACAGAAAAGATCGCTTCCTGAACAACAGTTTCGTTTTGAATTACATCAATTCTGATCGTTGCCGGCTCGCCGCTCATTACTTCCTCACATTCTATCTGGAAGGCAGTTTGATTTATTCCAGGATGACCGGCTGGAATATCATCGTACTGGCTGCTGCCAGTGACGATGCTGGCATTATCATTTAAACTTGTTAGCGAAACTTCGAAAGAACCGGTGTTGATAGTGCCGTAATTGAGCAGTTCGAGATTGAAATTATTAATTTGATTCTGCATTAAACACTGCGTTAAATTTGCCACAATGATCTCAGAAAAGCCGATCAGAGGTGATTGAACTTCGTCATGTAAAAGGAAAGAATGAGTTCCCAGAGAACTAGTAAGGTCTATGATTACTTCAAATGGTTCTGCATCTAACCAGATTTCATCGACAGCGAATTGTGCAGCCACGATTTGTGTTCCACCGGCGGGGATTTGAAACATGTAGCCCGGATTAAATACTTCGATATATTCGCTTTGCGAAACAAATTCCAAATCGACTGTTTCTTCATTCATAGTACGATTTTCGATTATGAAAGAAAAATCGATCAATTCTCCTGCTACAGCAGGCTGACAGATGATATTGGTAACCGCTACAATATTCTGATCGATCACTTCAAAGCTGGAAGTTTGCGGAATGTAGCCGTATTTGGAAGCAGTAATCGAGTACGTTCCTGCAGCAAGATTTGAAATGGGAATATTTACTTCTCCGCTGATATCCGTTACACCTCTTGCCACCAGGCTGTCGTCATTGGTTATCGCAATAATAAAATCCGAACCTTCAGCGAAAAGTCCATTCAATGCTACAGGAATATAATTGTCGCTGGTTACAATTTCGGTAGGATGATCAAAACTGAGGGTTTGCGGAATATCTGTCCAGACCGGCAGACCGGGATCGCCCAGAAGATTATAAACGTAAAAATAAAATTGATCGGAATTGAGTGCATTGCCCCAGTTGTGACTGAATGGATAATTCAGATACAATTCCATTTTACCGCGCAGCAGCATCTCTCCACCTCTATAAAGGCCTTCCTGAGTAACTCCCTGATACAAACCCATATCATAGGCATTATTGAACCAGGTTTTTGTATCGTGTTCACTGGGTCCGATAAAACCGATCGCGCCTTTGGGCGAAGTGGGTGTGCCGGCAATAAGCCACGTTTCACCAAAAACCGATTCAAAGCCGTAATAGGCAAAATTTCCACCTCCGCAGGTTATACTGGTCACGAAAGGCAGCATATAGCCGTTATTGAGCAGATTCACATCATTGATCTCAAACATATAACCAGAAGGACCTGCCCAGTATCCCGGTGCTCCGCAGCCACGATAATTAACAAATGAATATCCTGTATTGATCATATTGCGAAGATTTGTGGAACCATAGTTCCAGGGAGCAATGAAAGTGTCCACAGCAGTGTATTCAAAGTCCAATAGTTTTTCACGAACTGCCATCACGGTTTCGCGTGGAGAAAAGAATTGCCAGTAATTGTCCTGTATGTAGCTGATCATGATTGCTCGTTTCATCCAGTCGTTTGCCATGTATGGTTCAAACTGGTATTTTATGATTTTATTGATGATCGTGTTCAATTGATAACTGCTGCGAACCGACAACCTGCCAATCAAAATATCGGGAAAATAATCATCGCCATCCAGCAATGTATAGGTATGATCGGTAACGCACCAGGGATGAAGATAGCCTTCCACAAAAAAGGCTGGCAGAGAAACAGGTCCATCCACATCTCCCACCAGAATTACATATTCCGGAGGAGTTGTCCAATTATCATAAGCATTTTGCAGATAATTCTTTATTTGATTTTCCGTGGAGCCAGTTTCTGAAAGCAGAGCTAATTTTGCTTTGTAACCCAGCTTCTGCTTTGCCTGCACCAGCGGTTCTAAATCATCTGCCACATTATCGGGGGCAATAATGAGATATTGTCCTTCGGCAGAACCTCTGCTTTCTTTTGCACCCAGGATGTTTTGAACAGCTATTTTATCGAAAGCAGCGGAAGGTTTGGATTTGGTCAGTGGATTTTGAGGGTTACTGCTATCTAGGCTGAATTGAATTTCCATGTCTTTGATCTGACGCAGTTTATTGAGAGCAGGATTGTATTGCACGGCAGCTATCGAGATCTGAGTAAAACGTTGTGAACGCATGATATTAGGGGAGCTGATAGTGATGATCTCTTCCGGCAGCCATTTGTTATGGGCAAAATAGGAATCAGAAACTGGAATGTCGTCTTGCCAGCCGACTGTTATAATTTCATGTTCAAGCGGAATCACTTCAAAATTATATTTCACATCCCGAACTACGAAATTACCAACTTCAGGCAGAGTAACAAGTTTGGTGAATACGGGCAGTTCCGCTTCGCCGGGATTACCTGTATTGCGGCAATCCTGTAGCTTGACGGTTGTTTTTGGGGAATTGTTAATATTTGTAGTTATGATTTCGATTTCGCCAAAATCATCACGAAAACTCAGTTCGGTTTTATCATTGGAAAGCTCAACTTCCAGAGCAGAAAGGCAGATACTGAAAAGACAGATCATAAAACATAACAAATTTCTCATTTTCTTCCTCAATTATTGATTCCATTAACACTCATTATGCAAATAATGTACCAGGCAAAAAAGTCAGTGATTTTGGGCAAGAATTTTATTCTTTGATTGATTACGGCAGGAAATTGCGGAATTAATTCAGCAGGAAAGGGTGGGTTTTTGAGAATTGAGAAGGGAGAGGTGAGAGCAGAAAGATCAAAGATCAAAGAAAAAAAGCAGAAAGCAGAAAGGAGAAAGGAGAAAGGAGAAAGATCAAAGACTAAAGATCAAAGAAGCAAAGACTAAAGATCAAAGAATGAAGGAAAAAGGCAAAAGGAAAAAGGAAAAAGGAAACAACCGTCATTCTGAGAAACTCTTCAAAGGCAATCGACGAAGAAAACCAGCATCCAGTTTAAAAAGCTTTGGGAATGAACACCTTGTGTACCGATTCGGCGATCAATTGGGCGATTTCAGTTTGGCTGAAAGCAAAATATTTCTGTCCCACTTGAAACAGCAGCTCAATTTCCGGATTCAGGATTTCGTTATCTGCCAGCGCCAGCTGGATCATAAAATTGAACATACCGTATTTTTCGGAAGGACTTAATTCCAGCAGTAGTTTTGTAGATTTTTCAAAGATCTCAACGATCTGTTGGGAATCGACGATATCCTTTAGAATCTGTTGCGGGAAAAGAGTATAATTTGCCAGTACAGTAATGATCTCATTATATTCTTTTTCACTGATGTTATCGTCAGCATTTGCTACGATGAAACCGGCTGAAGCCACAAAATACATCCTGTGCTGTACTAGCTCCGAATCGGAAAGCATCACGAAATTTCCCAAAATCTTGTCGATGGCAGCTTCCAGATTGGCATCAGCTTCATCCTGACCAAAACTAAGTCTATCCAACAGTTGCGATTCACTGAAAAGCTTGATCGCTTCCAATCTGAGCGGATTGATGGGGTGGGAAGAGGAATTCAGATAAGAACTGTTGGAAAAGTTTTGTAAAATTCTGGCATTTTGCTTTAAATATTCTTCGAAATTGAAATTGATGCGATCGGTAGAAATGCCGGCTGAAAGCTTGAAAAAGCCGGAAACAACTTTTTCCAGATTGGGAGAAGCGATATAACCGAATCTATCAGCGCTCAATTCGGAAAGCCTTTGCCAGAAATTGATCTTATTTTTTATCGTGAGTGGAATACCATCCGGCTGGGGAAAAACGATGCGGATAATTCGCCAGATATCAGAATTTTTGCTGATCAGATGCCCGACTTCATGTCCGATCACAAACTTCAGTTCTTCATCATCCAGCTTTTCGATCAAACCGGAATTGAAGCCGATAATGTGACTTTGCTTCTCTTCCAGGCGGGGAATGGAAACTGCATTTATCTCGGGATGATTGCTGATATAAAAATCTATCGGTTCTTCGAATTCCAGCCTTTTTAAAACCGTGTTGCAAAGTTTATTCAATTTAGGTGATAATTCTGCTGAAATTTTAAAATGATGTCCGTCAAAGATTTTCTTATAAGCATTTTCGTTATCTTCTATTTTGGCTATTTTCAAAATCTCTGTTATGATTTTGCCCTGTAAAAGTGCTGCCAGATCGTCGCCGAACTTTTTTTCCAATTGTAATCGGATTGCCTGATATTTCACATTCCCTCCCAAAATTTGTGCTCTTTAGTCAGCTCAAAAAGCATCAGGAACAACGTGGAACGCTGCTCCTGACTAAAGTTCAAGATTCATTTTTTTTAGACTTTGTAATCCACTTCGAAAATATCGGCAATCGTATTGATCCAGATTTTTTCGTTTTCATTGAAGTTATTATCTGCGATAGCGATTTTTACCAGATCTTCCAAAACGTATTTCAGGGCTTCTTTCTTGATGTTATATTTACACATTTCAGCCAGATCGGTAACATTCTGAGCAACTTCTTTGACTCCCTTCTCGGTATAATCCTCAACAAATAATTCGTGAGCTTTCACAACTTCATCGATTACCACATCCTTGTCGTCGTTGGGGAACCACTCTTTCACACAAGCGCCGATTGTTGCTTTTTCCTTGTCATCCAAAACATCGTCGGTAGCACCTGCCATAGCGATGTAAATATAAGCCAGCATGCCGGCTTTTGTCCATTGTCGATCCCTCATCATTGTCCTCCTTTTTATTTATTCGTACATGATCTTGTTTATTTTCACGTGGCGCAGAGTCAAGCAAAAAAATATTGAACAGAAAATTCGATACTGGTAAAAGTTATTTACTGTAGTAATGTTTTACAACGATTTATAACATTCTATCAAAACAAGGTTGATTCGGTTTTTTTGATCGATATTTTGCTTATTTCAGGAGAAGGCATTTTCTGGTAGCAATAACTTTTTTATTCACTTGCAGTGAAATGAAATAGATTCCGGAAGCCACCCGTTTTTGAGCATCATTCTTTCCGTTCCAGAGATATTCATATTCTCCTGCAGGAAGGTTTTCATTGGCCAGAGTTCGAACTTTCTGACCCTTTATATTGTAGATTGTCAACTCTGTGAACACTGTGCTCTCTGTGGTTAAATTAAAAGATACTATTGTTTCGGGATTGAACGGATTGGGGTAATTCTGGTTCATTTCTGCAATTTTTGCCGGTGGAACAGGATTTTCCTGAGCTTGCACCAGTGGATTGTTATAATCGATCACCTGTACTTCCAATTCGGCATAAGTTATCTCAGATGTGCTTTTTAACTGAATATAACGATAATTATTGGGATTCCAGATATTGGTGGCAAAACCATTGTAATCTTGCCATGTTGTCCATTCGATCAAGCCGATGTCGTCGAACCAGGCAAACGATTCTCCCTCGTCCGGCGGAGCTAAGGAAGCATTGATATTGAAGAAATTTGTTCCTTCTTCAAAATCCAGATTCCCGTGATAGTATTGCCAGTCTGAGGTTCCGGTTGCTGTCTGGTTAAGTTCACCGATTCCCAGCAGTCCGCCGCCGGTACGATTAGAATAACATCTGATCTGGATCGTGGAAGCCGAAACATTTTCCGTCTTAATATAACCATGAACTGTGTATTGAGAATCTTCAAATCGCTTCAAGCGGTTTGAGAGATCGGTAACAACGTTTACTCCCTGCCAGGATTCTCGATTCAGGCAGAGAGAATAATCTCCATTATAATACACTGCATTATCCAGCCATTCGTAGTCGCTGTTCAGATTCCATTCCGAACTGCCTTCATCTTCAAAATTGCCGTTCCAAACCAGCTCTCTGCCAAGCCGGAAGTGATAAATATCCTGCGGAATGACGGCAGCAAGTTGAGAAGCATAACCCAACTCGGGAAATCTGACAGGAGGAGAAATAAAATGATCGTCTTCCACCTGCAGATCTGTCTGTAAAATAAATTCATTTGTTTGTGAGATCATATTCAATGTGTCAATAATCACTTCTGCGACAATATTTTCCCGATCAATTTTCAAGTAAGTATTCAGATCGCGTGATTTCATGACCAGATATTCCAAAATGTGCAATCCCAATTCCCCTTCTGCTCGTTTTGGAATAAAATCATCGATAAAAACAGGAGTGATGGAATAATCGGATAAACCATTTTCATTAACATTCATGTTCAATATCATGGAAGGGAAAGTTTCGGAATAGGTAAGGTCAAAGACGAAATTTCCCAATGAGTGAGCGATCAATTTGCCGTTATAAATCTCCAGACCCTGTATAACATGGGGATGGTGGCAGATAACAATGTCGGCTCCCTGATCGATAAAATGATGACGAATCTCGATATCCCACATATGCGGAATATCGGCGCGGGGCGTGTAATCTTCATCCTCTGCAAAATCTCTTTCATCCCAACCGGCAAAAATATCGATCGAATCGTAGTTTGCGCCGGGAGCTGTGGAATATTCACTGCCGGAATGCGTATTGACGACGATGACATCTGCCACGTTCTGCACTTCTGCAATCTGCTGAGAAACATAATACGGAGTCATATAAGCAAAACCCGGTTTATCCAAACCAGCCTGCAGATAAGGCTGGTAGTTATTGTACTGTCCGGTTCTGTCGCTGCTGAAGAGAAAAGCAATATTGATGCCCGAACGATTTTCAAAATGCGGCAGATAGGCCTCATAGGAATTGATACCGGCACCGCCAAATGCGATCTGGTTTTCATACAATAATTGCTGTGTATCCAGCATTCCCTCATTCATGTAATCCCAGATATGATTATTTGCCAGGCAAGCCACATCGATACCGGCATGCGTGATTGCGGCAATATTTGCCGGGTCTGCTTTAAAATAGATCGTTTTGGTTGGATGATTGTTGTTGGAATTTGTAAAAGGAGATTCCAGATTGGCTATCGTGATATCTGCTGCCTGACCCAGATAAGGATCGATGGATGAAAAGATTGTTTCCATACCAAAATTATTGATGATGCTCTGCATACTGCGAGCCAGCATGACATCGCCGATGAAATTCATTTTTACCGGCAAGGTTGAACTGCCGGGTTCTACCGGCACATTACATGAACCGTAGCCCCATTTCTGCGTATCATCCACCACGCTCAGGAGAACTGTATAAAGATGATTATCTTCGACCAGATACGTGTGTTCCGGTTCCGGATTCATGCTGCTGTAACCATCGCCGAAATCCCAGTAATAAACGTGTGAATCACTGTCAGGATCAATGATCTCGGCAGAGAACTGTACAGTTACATTGCGCTGTCCTGCTTCATCTCGATAATCACCGATAACAGAGTAATAAACTTCCACATCAGGTGGAATCGGCTGCTGACTGGAGACGTCCAGCACATCATCAAAATAAACAATACCAGGATTGTCATCCGCATCGTTCAAGAAAATGATTTGCTGAATAATAGGATATTCTTCATACCAGGCAAACCAGTCGTCCGCCACCGGCAGCAGAAAAGTGATCCACTCCCCGGTGTTGTGAACTCCCTGATAAACAGGTACCCATTCTTCAATGTTCAGCATCTCCGTTCCAAAAAAAGAATAGAAGAGTGTGTTTTCTCCGTCGAAAAGTCCAAAGCCCTGAATATCGGCAACATTTTCACAGAACACATCGATCTGCCAGACACTGTTTTCCTGCAAAGTTATTGGTTCGATCGTAGCTACTTTCCAGGTATTGCCGTAAACTGCCAGAGAATAGACCGAATAAGGATTGGCAGTGTTATCGGTAGAGAAATAATAACTTTCCGGTTCCAGATCTTCATCCTGCCAGGAAGTGAACGGCACATTTCCACTTTCAAAAGATTCGATTATAATGCTGCGATTTGCACTTAACATAGCAGAATAGATAATCAAGATTGACAGCAGCAGAAAATAAAATTCTCTCTTCATCTTTAACTCCTTCCAATCCCATTCGAATTTTCCTATCCGCTGCCAAGTTGACAAGTATTAATTTCGAATACAAGTAAATAATTATACATTTACGGTACTGAAACACAAAGATTGACAGAAAAAAGGCAGATTGAAACATAAACCCGTATGATTAATGTGATAATTTTTTTCATAAAAAAATATTTTAAATCCAGCCGTAGAGAATGGCTGCGGTTCGATTCCGTTTTCATGATAATCGGGATCATCATTTCCGTAGCCACACTCACCATCGCTCTTTCTATTTTTGAGGGTTATGAGCAGGTTTTAAAGAAAACGATTTTGGGCGTAAATTCACATATTTACGTATTTTTGTCTGCCGATGGTAATCTCCAGGAAAAGCATCTGGAGGAATTGCAGGAACATTTTTCTTCTCAGGAAGAAACAGCTTCGTTTGCTCCCATTATCATCACACAGGCAATGGCAGCCGCCGACGGCAGGATAAAAGGTTCTGTGGTGAGAGGGATAGACTGGCAGAAAGAAGACCTTCCCACTTCTTATCGGGATAAAGTTTTTGCAGGCAGCTATGATCTCAGTGACTTGCATTCGGCAGTTATCGGCTACAAACTGGCAAAAACACTGAATCTGGAATTGCATGACGAATTTGAATTGATCAGCCCGCTCAATTCGACTCATACGCCGATGGGCATCAAACCTCAGAAAAAGAAGTTCAAAATAGTGGGTTTATACAAATCGGGTATGCATGAATATGATACAAAATACATTTTTATCAATTATAAATCTGCTGCTGAATTTGCTAAAATGGAAAATGAATATACAATGATGGAGATCAAACTAACTTCCGACAATATCGAACGGGCAGATTATCTGGCATATAAGTGGAGAGAGATGTTGAATCACAGATATCAGATTACATCCTGGATACACTTCAACAGCAATCTTTTTTCTCTTCTCAAGCTGGAGAAGTGGGTTATCTACATCATTTTAAGCTTTCTCATCCTGATTGCCTCCTTTAATGTGATAAGCACGGTCACCACTTCCATCATCGAAAAGCGCCAGGAACTGGGAATCTTGAAAGCGTATGGAGCTTCCAATAATCTTCTGCAAAAAATCTTCGTGGGCAAAACTATTTTTATGGCTGTGATAGCGGTGAGTGCGGGGCAGCTGCTGGGAATGCTGCTGGCAAAATTGCTCAGTTGGCAGACTTTTTTTATGCTGAAAGGAGATGTTTACTTTCTCGATCAAATCAATGTCAGTTTCAATCCACTCAGCTGGTTGATAATCCTAACTACGGCGCTGCTCATTATCACTTTTTCGTCCGTTTTTCCACTCAGGAAAATAGCGAATCTGGAAATTACAGACATTCTACGCGGACGGAATTAAACATAATTTTGGAGAAATTAAATGGTTTTATTAAAAGCAAATGATATAAAAAAATGTTACCGGGAAGCGGCAGGGATTTTGCAGGTTTTAAACGGAGTAGATTTGCAGGTGCAGCAGGGCGAGATGTGTGCCGTTACGGGCGAATCCGGCAGCGGCAAAAGCACACTTCTGCATATTCTGGGAATGCTGGACAGCCCTGATTCCGGAGAAATATTTTATTTCGGAAAACCGATGAAAGTCAATGATAGAAATATCAATTCTTTTCGCAACAGAGAGATTGGATTCGTCTTCCAATTCCATTATCTCCTTGAAGATTTTAGCGCAGAAGAAAATGTGGCGATGCCGATGTTTCTGAACACCAAAAACTTTGGCAAAAGCATCGAAAAAGCCAGAGAACTTTTGAAGATGTTGTCGCTGCTGGATAGAAGAGATCATTATCCTAATCAATTGAGCGGCGGTGAACAACAGCGGGTTGCTGTTGCCAGAGCTTTGATCAATCGTCCCAAAATAGTATTTGCCGATGAACCGACCGGAAACCTCGATGCCCGGCACAGCGAAGAACTGATCGAACTCATCATTTCTTTGAATAAAAAATTTGAGCAGACTTTTGTGATCGTGACGCACAATTTGGATATTGCCGGCAGGATGCATTCTCATCTTCATTTGGAAAACGGGACCATTACGGATCCCGGGATAACGAAATAAACTGACAGGTTAAACTGATGAGAAGGAAGAAGTGGCTGCTGGTCATTGTGTTGATAGTGTTTATTATCAATATCACTTTTTTTGTTCTGGTGCGCTCTTCCTATCTGAATGACACGGTTCAAGCCCGAATATCTGATTATCTGGAAAAGAACATGGATGTTCAGGTGGAATTCGGCAGTTTCACTTTTAATGATAAACAGCTTAAAATTACTGATCTTAGTTTTTCCAGAAAAGCAGATTTAGAAGTTAAAGTCGATCAAGTATATGTGGAATATAATCTGGTGAAACTCCTGCTGACAAGATTCAAAGACCTGCATGCCATTCAGGAGATCAAGATCTTCCAGCCTGAATTGAACTATCGGATTCAACCAGATCACGAAAAAAAACAAAAATCCCGATTCGAGATTCCTGATATTTCCCAATATTTTAAACGTCTTCAGATATTTGACGGAACTTTCTCGATTGAATATGAAAGCGGTGATTTACTGATAGCCAAGAAACTCCAGAACATTGAACTGAATATATTAAACACGAAACAGACTTCTCTCGAACTTTCTGCCGGCAGCAGGCAGAATTCAATTTCTGCCGGCATTCTATTGTTGGAAGGCGAAATCCTTCTTGCAGATTTACAGATCAGCGATTTTCGATTGGATAGTCTTCTCGTTCCCGAGCTGAATCAGCCGACTGCCACTCTCAATATGAATTTGAATTATCAACCTCGTGATTTGCAGTTTGAAGGCAATCTTTCGAAATTATCTGCCGAATATGATAAAAAATTATTAACAGCTGAAAAGCTGAATTTTCAAGGTTCAGACAGCGAAATAGAATGCGATTTTATAGATTTGCAGATAGACGAAAATAAGTTTTTGGTTGAAGCTTCGATTCTAAATTATGCAACGGCAGATCGCGCCATCGCTGCCGAGATAAGCGCCAACCGATTTCCTCTCTCCCGATACCTGCCGGTCGTGAACGGTTTTGTGGATGTAAATGCAACTATAGCCGGCAATCTGCAGAATCCTGTTATCGAAGCGGAAGCGACTGCACCAATGATCCAGGCATTTGGTCAACAGATCAAAGATACTCAGCTAACTGCGGTAATCAAAAACAATAAATTAAAATGGCGTGTGCAGAAAGCATATTGGCAGGATAATCTGCTGATGGGAACTGGAGAATATGAGTTTGGGCAGGAAATGATTCTTGATCTGAATGCACCTGAATTTTTTCTGGAAACTGGAAATTATTCACTCAATTGTGCTTTAACTGCCAATTTAAAATTTCATGACCAGTTGGAAATTAATCTCAGTTCCCAAAATCTGGATTTTCTGATCGATACAGTTCAACTGAATGATTTTGAACTGCAGGCGGAACTATTTGACACACGATTCAACGCTCTTTTGCAGAATAAAACGGGAAATATAATTTTTAATGCCTTCGGCGATCTGGCAGATATGGATGTGCAATCTAATTTGCGCTTAAAGCGGCTCGATTTGAGTCACTATTTGTCGGATCGTTCCTTACCCATAATCTCCGGAACCATCGAAGCGGAACTGCAGAATGATCTTTTGGAAATCAAATCGATGTTAAATGCTTTCGATCGTGATTTCGGTAAATTGAGCGGTAGAGTGGGAACTGCTATTGATCTGGATTTAAAAAGACAGCAATCCTCTGTGAAATTAGATACCTATAATGCCAAATACAATTATGAACCATTCAGCTTGAAATTGAGAGCAGCAGGCAGTTTTGACAGTTTGCATATCCAACAATTGAATCTGAACAACGATCTTTCTACCTCAGCTTATTTGAAGTTAAAACCTGAGTTCAGCTACGATCTGAAGATCAACGCCGAGGAAGTGAAACTGAGAGAATTTGCCAAATACTTCACAAATTACTCTTTCTATAACGATTTGAAGGGTAATGCCAGCTTCGAGATGCAGGCAAGCAATCTGGGACAGGGTAATATTGCCGGCAGGCTGGAAGTTTTTGACTTCACGCTGGGCGATCTTTTACCCTTGAACGGGATTGTCGAGTTTTCCGGTGATGCAGAAAGCCTGCTATTGAAAAACAGCTATCTATGCTGCGGTGAAGAAAAAATGATCGAACTTGCCAGTCAGGTTACATTTTTGCCGCAATTCAAGATCGATCTGACAGGCACGCTACATGAAATTAATGTGGAGAACATTTTTGGGAAAGATGATTTAGAAGGTTGGATCAATGGCAAATTTAATTTTTATAAATCTTTTGAATCACAAAAATTAGATGTGGAAATTTTTGCCAGAGATCTGGGCAGCAAAGATCTCAGGGTTGATGCTGTAGAACTGTCTTTTTCGCAGATGGACAGCCTTCTTATTCTGCACAAACTTGCAGCTAAGAGAAAAGGTATGTTCAATATGACCAGCTCGGGAGCGCTTGGCTACAACATACTTAACAGCATTTCCTACGCAGATACGAATACAATAAATATTCATTTTGAGGGAGATCTTCTAGCGCTTTTAGCGGCAAATTCCACCCAGTTCCGCTCGGGAAGTTCAGAATGTGATTTCCTCCTTAATTTTGGTTTGCAGGAAAATAATATCTTTCTGAAAAATGGCTATTTCAATTTGAATAAAGGTGCTCTCACGATAAAAGATCAACCTGCTCCTATGGATAAAATCCAGATAGAAATGCTGGCAGAAAACAACGAGCTTACCCTTGATAAATTCAAATTTGATGTGGGTGAGGGAAGAGTTTACATTTCCAACCGGATAACCGCAACTGAAAGAGATTTTCGCTTGGGTTCTATGAATTTCGGACAATTCCTCGTTCGAACAAATAAATCCGGAATTCCTATTTTCATCTCCGGCTACAATCCGCAAAATTCGTTCATTAATGCCATTATCATAGGACGCAATACGGATCATCTGGAAATAAACGGGCCCTTCGATGATATGTTGATTGTCGGTGATGTAATCTTTTTTAACGGCGATCTGGTCTATCCTCCTCACACTGAAAATCTGCTTAAACTTTTTAGTACAGTGACTGCTGAAAAGAAAACAGAAGAAGCGACAGTTTTACCCTTGAGTTTTGATCTGAAATTGAAATTGGGTGAGAATGTGCGTTATGTGACCTATCCGATCGACATAAAATTGAAAGAGGATGGCTTCATACATTTACGCTATCAAAATGAAGAATTCCTGTCGCCCGATGGGCTTTTTGTGGCAGATGAAGGTTCTATCGACATGTTCGGCACGACCTTGCTCTTAGATTTTTTACAGGTAGAATTAAGTCAGTTCCGCCAGGGTGTAAGCATCAGAGGATTGTTTTTCAAAAAGACTGCCGACGGCACTCTGATTACACTTGAACTTTTTAATGATGAAACAGGTACCAGTAATCTGGGAAATCTCAGATTTGAATTAAAAAGTGATAATCCAGCTGATCTGATCATCGATATTCTAGCGAAATTGAGATATAACCGTTCCATGGACGAAATTTCTCCTGCTCAGAAACAATCACTTCTGCAGGATGAAGTTATTCAAATTGCCGGTTTAGGATTGGAAAGCGCCGTACTCGATCCGTTGATCTCTCCCGTAGAAAATACGATCCGTAAATGGTTGCGGTTAGATTATTTTCATTTGCAGACAGATTTGATCCAAAATCTTTTTTCCACTTATTCTTCTGAAGAAAAATCGGAACTGACCTATAGAGAAGAACAAACAGAAGTAGATCGTTTTACTTCAGTACTTTTTCTGAATAATCTCAGTGTGAGTGCGGGAAAATATCTCACCAGAAAAGTTTTTTTCGATTATGAAGTCCGTTTTGAGAAAGAAGATGATATTGCAGCAAAGACTTATCTGGGAGTTTTTCAGCATTTCACTCTGCGCTACGACCTGCCCTGGAAACTGCGCCTTTCATATCGATTCAGTCTGCTGCCTTTTGACGAAGAAAACGAACATCAGATAGGAATTGAGAGATCGTTCAGATTCTAAAAACTAATTACTTAAGACTATTCTTTGCCTAAAATCTGCTTACACTCTTTTCCGCTTGTTTGCTTTTACTCCTTGAACGTCCAGATAGGATTTGTGAAAGCCATCGCGCCTTTTTCGGTTACTGCGCTCAGGCGGATGAAACCCCGCTCCGGTAAATCGATTTCGATCATATTTTCGATTTTTTCAAATCTCTGTTCAGTTTTCTCTGCACAATTGCCCACGTGCAAATCAAGGGATTTAATTTTACCGAATTCGGCAGTTGTGGCAAAATCAAAGATCAGTTTGGCTTTTCGGGCAGAAATAACGGAGCCAATGGCATATTTTTTGGTATTGCAAATCAGTTCAAAGGAAAGAAAAGGTCCGTTGCTGACGATTATTTTTCCGGCTTTTAAACCTTGGATGGGATCGTTTGAATTGTGTTGAAAAGCAGTAAAAAAATTGCCGAAAGTCTGTTTATGTGAACTGAATAATTTCCAAAATGGTTTTTTGATCTGGCGCATGACATTAAAATTTCCGTGCGCATCATTTCCCGCCACCAGAAAGTAGCGATTCCCTGCCAAAAGCAATTTAACCCATTCCTCGATGGAATTTTCGACTTCGTTTCTTTCGTTGCCGTTGATCGCTTGCAGAAAGTTTATGCCACCATCAACGAAATCTATCTGCTGCCAATTGCCCCGCCGCAACGTGAGCTTCTGCAGGAACGGTACTTTTTCGAAGGGATGAGCAGCGATAAAGAGGTTTTCTTGTGTGTGCAGTTTTTTGATTTCGGCAATGGAATGCTGCGGATTATTTTGGAACCAGCGTTCGGCGCTGTCGCCGCTGCCTTCTATGAAATCAGGATGATTTATCGCCAGCAGATGAACGTTTCTGCCATTTGCATTTCCTATCGAAACTTCTTCTCCGGCGATGATCCTAAAATTTTGTTGATCATTATCTCGGCAGGATTTCTGCATTTTTTTCCAGATGGGAAGTTCAGGATCGTTCCGGCAAAAATCGTTTTCTTCATCATCCAGATCATAAGAATGATCGGTTACGAAAAACCAGCTCAGACCCATTGCTTTTGCCATGATCTTGGTTGAATTGATATCAGCGCCGAATTCCACCTGATCGGAAGTATGAATGCTGTGATAATGCGGTTCACCCAGAAACCAGTTCTTAGGATAAGGCAGCTCTTGTTCTGTCCAAAAACAGCGGAAAGGCTGAACTTGAAGATGGGGATAGTTATCATTTAGCACCGAGTGCATTTCACCGTTTATAGTATAATCGATCTTAACGTTGAGGAAGACATTCTGTTCCTTTTTAAATCTGGAAGCATCCAGAAGCAGGATTTGAGAATAATATTTCTGTTTCAGATGTTGATCAATCTTAAAAACAGCAGAAACATTATTACTGATAGAAATGGTTTCAACTGTAACTTGAACCAGATGGATGGGGAAAAGGTGAGAATCTTTTACGATAATTAAAATCGGAATTTTGGCAGAGCGAGATTCAATGCATCGGATCGGTACATCGGAAATAATTTCCGGTTCTTTCAAAAAATAACGGGGATAGAGAAATTTGAGATGATAATGGATCTCGGCGTATCCCAGGAGAAACGGTAGATAAGTTTCCAGATTTTCGCTTAAATATTGCCAGTTCATTTAAAAAAACCTTTCAAGTCGGTAAAAACCTGAAAGGTTCGAAAATTTGTGATTATTCAAAGCTTAAGGCAGCCAATTGGGGTCGAACACGTTTTTGGAAGTTTTATCACTTCCCACGTTCCAGGGACCGTTTGGCAGATAATAATAAACTTTTGCGCCTGTTGTGCCGAAATTCCGATTAGTTATGGCGACTACTGTGCTGTCGGTAACCGCATAATCGAAATAGAAATTATCGGCAATTTTCTCAAGATCATCCTGCACATTCAGTAGGTCGTCACCTCCCACAGTACCATCTTCATTCAACTTTTGTACTGTGTGTTCAAAAATGTAATAACCGTTGGCGGGATCCTCTTTAAAAGCAACATTTGCCCGTGCGATTATCTGTACATTTTTAATCGCCTCTTCCAATTTGTCCCGAACTATTCTGTCGTTGCGGAGTGGTATGATTAAGATGAAGATAATTCCTACTACCATGATGATCATCAGAAGTTCTATTAAGGAAAATTTCCCCTTTTTTTCTACTATTGTCTTTTCAGCCATTTTTCCTCCAAAATTCTTCCGGTAAAGAATTCGTTCTTATTGCCTGTTGTCAAATTTTTTTTAATTTCTTTATTGCAAGCGGAAATTCCTTTACAATAATTTAACCGAAAAATTTGTTTACACCTTGAATATAATTAATTTTCATATAGATAGATATGAGAATTTGATAGGAAATAAAAATGAAAAAATTTTTTTTAATTTTGCTGCTGACCGGAATTGTTTTTTTGCTGGCTGCCGATAAGATCGATTTGAATACAGCTAATCTGGAAGATTTAAAAACTTTGCCGCTTACTGATAATCAAGCAGAAGATATCTACACGTATCGCTACTACATCGATTATTTCCAGAGTATTTATGATTTACGTGCTATCGATTCCATCGATCAAAGAACAATGAACAGGCTGAAACCGCTGGTTTCTGTTTCACATTATCAAATTGAGGATGAAGCCGCTGTTCGCCGTGATGAGATCTATTATCTTCTGGAAAGGCTGGGCAGCAATGAAGGTTTGCAGGAAGGCATGAGCGATGTGTGGGAAGATTATCTGATGACTCCCCGAAATATTAATAGAATGCCCTTCTCCGAGATTCTGAATCTTCCCAATACTTCTGCCATCGATGTGGCTGCCATCCTTAAAAGAAGAGCCAATGGTGATACTTTATCAAATTATCGCGATCTGCGTTTTTCACCTGGCATTTCGTATTATGGAGCACGCAATATAAATAACTATGTTTATTATCAGGAACAGCCGATCAAAAACAGAATTTTTGTGGATTATCAATTCAAATACAACGACGCTCCTTACACTGATGAATTAGAAACTATTTATCAGGAATCGATGATCCGCTTTGATAATGCAACTCCCCAGGAAAAGAATCAATCCTATTGGGGCTATTTTAATATGGCAAATCATCGTTCTGCCGTGATGCACAAACTGCGCATCCGCTACATGAATGAATGGAAAGCCGGCATCTTAACAAACTCACCCAAAGGTCGGGAAAGCTTTATTCTGGATGAAAACAGTAAGCTGTCTGACGATGCCAAATATTTCGTGGGTTACGAAAAGGAATTGGATTGGCTGGGAAAAAATTATTTGAAAGTCTATCTGGGAAACTATCGAGCTACTTTCGGTGAAGGTCTGGTGATGGAAAACACCGATACTTTCAGTCCACGCCAGACGGGTTACGGCTTCAATAAACGGATCGTGGGCGTTATTGGCGATCTTTCCCGCACTCAGCAATATGCCTTGCGCGGAGTTGCTGTCGACTGGAAAAGAGATAACATGAATGCTGTGCTGCTGTTTTCCAATGATAAAAAAGACGCCATCATTTATGACAGCAACGGCAATGGAATATTAGATAAAGACGACTATGCACTTTCTTATATTATCCGCAGCAATAATTTTGATAATGACGACCTGGAAGAAGCAGAAACATTTTTCAATGAACAAACGGGTAATTTGAATAATGTTACGATTGCTCCCCGAAAAGATGCTGTGGAGGAAAACCTGATCGGCGGTCATCTGGAATATTCGCCTTTCATCGGAACTCATTTCGGCATCACTGCTTATGAAGCGACTTATGATCGCCATTTTGTAGTGCCCGATTCTCTGCATCTTTTACAGGACATTTTGATCTACGATTCTCAGACTGCTGCCCAGAAATGGAAAATGCCGGATGCAGAGATCACAAACATGTATTCTACCAAAACAGCAGATTATGACAGAAATTACCGCCGCGTAGTGGGATTTGACTGGAGAACCGTGCTGGGAAATACTTCCTTACAGGGTGAATATGCGGAAATGGAAAAGACGGGGAAAATCTATAAGATAGGCGATGATCCTAAAGCACTTCTTTTCAGTTCACACACCCAATTCGACAATCTTTATTTTCTGGCAATGTATCGTCATTATGATCTGGATTTTGACAATCCCTATCAGCGCAGTTTCAGCGAAAGTGAAAGATATGACGACACGGTTTTTGAAAAACTGAATTATGGTTTGCGTAACACGCTACTTTCGGATATGTATGTAAATTCCGTTCAACCTTCCGCGGAGCGCGGTTTATATTTAGAAACACGTTATCAGTTTCATCGCATGTTCACCATCACCAAAGCTTATCTGGACATTTGGGAACGGCTTTCCGATGCCAGACAGGGTTTGCGTTTTCAGGGTACGCTGGAATTCAAACCGATCCATCAATTACGATTCCGCACCAGACACAAAGTTCAGATAAAGCGCGATGACGAGATCATGGATCGAAGCAAATCTCAGGCAAATGAACTGGAGTTGCAAGTTATCACATATTTATCCAATTTCAACCGTCTGCAGATGGGAATAATATACGCCAAAGTTCTGCAGCCGCCGTATCTATCAATTCTTTCCAACCCGGCATTTGCCAATGCTCCTGATATGGCGCAAGCCATCACCACCACCGATGGTGAGATGATCTATCTGGATTACACGCATAATTTTAACGCAAATTTAAAAGTAAGAGGTTCATTCGCTTTCTGGAAAGCTTACGGCGCTTCTTTCTGGGATTTTGAAGATGTGGAATTGGATTTTGAACAGACTGATCGCGGCTTCAAATACTGGTTCAATGTGCAAAGCAGAATTTCCAATTATCTTTATCTCTCTCTCAAATATAAATACAAACAATTCATGACCCGGGAACTGGAGTTTAGACAATACAATGAAATACCGGCAGAGGGAGAATGGTATTTTGAGCGGGTGGAAAACAAACAGCATGCTTTACGCTTGCAGTTGGATTTTAAATTTTAAAAATTTTTCGGAGGATAAATGAAAAGAACAGGATGGTTGTTGATATTATTATTCTTAGGCGGAATAATACATGCATATTCAATATTAGATGCCGAAAATGGCAACCAGGTAGATAGTTACAATGGCAGATCGGCTGCCATCGGGAACACTGGTGTAGCTTTGGGAATGAGACTTTTTGATTCGCTGCTGAATCCGGCAAATCTAACTAATTTGAATTCCGTGGCAGGTTTTCAAGCCGGAAACAATCTTTATCAGGTTAATGAAAAGCGATCGCTGCCGATGTATAATTCTTTCGATGCCTACAGTGGAGAAGCCACTTATGTCAGCAATTTGAATTATTTTCCGTATCAAGCTTTCGGTGCTTTCTACAATCATCAGTATAACGATTTCAAGTTTGGCATCGCCGCTTTTTACAATCCGGTTGTCTGTTTCGATGCCGAGTATTTTGAAGAAGTTAGGAATAACCAGAATTCCAATAACAATAGTTACCCGCCTGTACTGGCCAAGAATTATATCGAAAGCGAAGGCGCTATTTCAGCTCTCAGCGGCAATTTGTCTTTTCAATATAAAGACCTGTTTTCATTTGGATTAATGCTTTCCAAACTGAGTGGAGATTCCAGGTGGCAGCGCCGCATAGTTTGGCAGGATGACGCTATCCAGATGATGCAGGCTACTCAAGACACACTGTTCGATGCTCATAATCTGGTGAAACGTGACTATGATGCTATCCAGTTTAAACTGGGAGCAAATTATAAACTGAGTGAGCGATTTCATCTGGGAGTGAGCTATCTGCCCAAAACAGAATTTGATGTCACTGGAAATGTGGACGGTGTAGATGTGGAAAATGCGGTTTATATGTATTATTCCAAACTTGATTCCACATCGACTGTTGTGCATACCGATTCCATTATGTATTCGGAGTATTTTCAGCCTTCCAGAATGCGGACCGGTTTTACCTATCAACCCCGCAATATCATGAAAACATATTTTAATGTGGAAATTGAGCATGTCGGCTGGTCTGCGATCAATAAACTTTATGATGATCAATGGAACTATTACATCGGCATCGAGCACCAGCTGCGATATTCCATTCCAATCCGACTGGGTTTTAGTTTCTGCACCTCATACGGTTTGCATGAAGATAGCGGCATCACTTTTGCAGACAAGGTGATAACTCCTGCTTTTACGGCAGGAACAGGTTTTGAACTTCTGGACAGATTTATTGTGGATATCGGTCTTAAATTTTCTAACCGTCAATATGAAGCGTTGGATCTCTTTATGGATAGCTACTATGATTATGATGCACTGTGGGCAAATCCTCAATACATAGATCTGCAGGATCGCGGTTGGGAGAATCCCGATACTGTGAAAGAAACGATTTTAGAATTGAAAACTTCGGTAAGTTTTAACTGGTGATGATCATGAAAACTAAGTTTATTACAGTAATTTTACTAATACTGCTTGGTGGCTTATTTGCCGAAGATCTACTGCTGGATGTGATTTTTACAAATGATATTCATGGCGGCATAGATCGCTATCCAGCCACCTTCATGAATCCGGAATATCCTCCCATGCTGGGAGGGGGTGGCGTTGCTGCAACATATATCAAAAGTGTTCGACAGAAAAGCAACAAAACCCGTGATAACCTTTTGATTGATGCAGGTGATTTTTTTCAAGGTCATCCCATCGGTACAATGAGCCAGGGGGAATATATAATTGAGTATTTCAATTTGGTGAGTTATGATCTGACTGTTCTTGGTAATCATGAATATGACATTACCGAACCCGAATTGATTGAAGTCCTGGAAAAAGCGGAATTTCCCATCCTTGCATGCAATATTGTCCGCAAAGGAACGGATCAGTTAATCGATTATGCTCAGCCCTATGTAATTTTCAATAAAATGGGAGTAAAAATCGGCGTAATCGGTGTTACGACTACAGATACGGCACAGATGAGCTTTCCCGAACATATCAAAAACGTGGATTTTCTGCCGGCTAAAGAGCAGGTTGAAAAATATGTGAAAATTTTACGGGAAAAAGAAAAGGTCGATCTGCTGTTCGTGGTGGGGCACATGGGTTTACCCTATGAACCAGAGCCGGCATTCAAAAAACGTTATGAAAGTGATAAGGAAAAAGAAGAGCGCCGCTGGGGATATGATGCCCAGGAAATAGCTCATGAAGTGCACGGAATTGATGCATTTTTTGGCGGTCACATGCACAAAGGCTTCAACGAGCCCTGGGTTGACCCGGTTACTCATACACTGGTATTTCAAGGCTATGCCTATGGCAGCAACCTGGGTCATGTCACTTTTACGATCGATTCGGAGACCAAAACTTTAACCGGTTATCAACTGCCGCAGATTCGCGAAGGTGCACTGGTTACATTGTTTGAAGATCGCTTCATTTCCGATCCTGCAATCGCCGACACGATCGAGGTGATGCAGGCAATTGCCGAAGAAGGGATGGATGATGTGATCGGAGAAACTGATATGTATATTTCGCGCTCCGGCAGCGGACCTCAAAGTTTGATCGGCAATCTGGTTTGTGAAGCGATGCTCCAATATGCGGATGCTGATTTTGCTTTTCTCAATCTGGGTGGAATCCGCGGCGAATTAAAATCCGGTTCCATCACATATCGAGATGTGTTCAATGTGATGCCTTTCGATAATCAGATCGTTATGATGGAAGTGGAAGGACAATTTTTAAAAGATATAATCGAAATGCGTGTTTCCGGCAGCAGACATGGTTTAAGAGTTGCAGGAGTGAAGGTTGTTATCAATAGAACCAGAGATAATTACGATCGTGTGACAAAGCTGCTGATCGGAGGAGAACCCTGGCGAGCTGATAAGATATACAGAGTAGCAACAACAGACTTTTTGCTGTTGGGTAATGCCGGGCTGGTGATGCTGACCAAAGTTCCGGAAGAAAAAGTAACTCGGTTTGAGCAGGATCTGAGGGATGCAATAGTTGATTATATAAAAAATAATTCCCCCGTTAAGGTAGAAATTGATGATCGATGGGTACGGGATGATAAAAGCAAACCCAGTAAGAATACCGAACTTCAAATGAAGAAAAAAGATAAAATATTCAAATAATAATTGACGGTATAAATTGAATTAATAATCTTGCAACATTGTTGAGCAAGAGAAGATTAAAAAAATAGTTTACCTGTGCGGAATTCTGATTCAAAAACAAAGATGAGAATTTCGAACTGATTTAACACAAAAAAAACAGGGAGTATTTAAGTTTTGAATGAAATAGGAAGATTAGACAGCGACGATAGAAGAAATCTCCAATCGGAAATATCTAGTATCTTTAAACTTATTGAAAAGAAAAAATATACATCAGCCGAAAAGCGCATCATAGAAGTGTCTAAAACACCGAATTATTTTGTAAGGGAATATCTGGGCAAGGAACTTGCTGCTTATGAAAACAGCGAGCGTATGGTAAAAATAGCACACAAAATGTTGAAGCATAGAATTTATGGCGTGCGGGCAACAGCTTTATTTGTTCTGTTCAATATCTATTACGAAGATGAAAAGAAGCTGCTCGAGATCATTGAAGAAACTTTTGACAGCGTTCCCTGGGAAGTAGAAACAGTCATCAACGATCTTTGGAAGCGCTTTCCCGAGATGATGAAAGAATACATGCAAACCTGGATCGAATCCGATTATTATCAAAAAAGAGCCCTTGCCTTTCACGGTATGGATCATATTGCTGTCAGCGACACAAAATGTATCATGAAATTAGTGGGAATTGCGATCGATGACGATACGATGGAAGTACAGAAAAAAATTACCCATATACTTTCTCAAGTAGCAAAAATCAATCCGGTCATCGTTTTTCCTTATATTCGTGAATGGCTGTCTGATGCTGATGAAACGCGCATCAAAACTATTTGGGTTTCCATGAAGAAATTGGCAAATATCGTTGTGCAGAAAAACCGCCGGGGTCACAGAGAAGAATTTGTTATCCTGACTGAGCAGACAATTCAGGATTGGCGTAATGACGATAATGAGAAAGTTTCTGAAATGGGAGAAAGACTTTACAGAATCATCAATAGATAATTAATATCTATATAAAGAATTATGAGAAGGAATCTGGTTCTAAAAATACTGGTTCTGTTCATTGCAATATTGCTGTGGATGCAGCAGGTTTTACAAAAATCACATGAAATTGATCTGCAGGTACCAGTCAGATTATTTAATCTTCCGGCTGATTTAGTTCTGGAACAAACAGAATTACCTCAGTTTACTGTTAAAATTAAAGCCAGGGGATATGACATAATTTCTACCAAATTTTCTACAATAGTTTTTCAAATTGATGCATCCGAATACCTATATGGAAATAATCTCGTGGAAGTTTCGGAAAAAAACCTCAGCTATCCCAAAAGACTGGATCTTCAGATTCTGGAAATCGAATATGAAGATAATGTTTATCTGAAAGCAGATAAGATCACAGAAAAGATGAAACCGCTCCAGATAGAATATCAATCCAGCAAAGATGAAGAATTTTTCTTGGAAAATAAGATTGTGGATTACCAGCAAAAAGTTCTGGTTAAAGGTCCCCAGTCAATAATCAACCAGATTGATGCCATCAAAACTGAACCAGTTAACGAAAAAATGGTGACCGATGGAAAAGTGATCGTCAAATTGCTGGTTCCCGATCCCAGATTAGAATTGGAAAGCGACAGAGTAAGCTTGACTGTGACGCAAACGAGAATCATCAATAAAACAATTTCGCTGATACCGATCAAATTTCCGGAATCCGAAAATATCACGATCATTCCTCAGAAAGTATCTGCCATGGTTAGCGGTCCGGAAGATATTGTGGAACCCCTGCAGAGCCATTCTGTCGATGCTTATCTGGAACTGGATAAAATGAGAAGAGGATTTACCGGCATCCGGTTTGAATTACCTTCCGGAGTGAAGTTAGTGGAATATACTCCTCAAAGAATTCAAGTTATTCGCAATGAATAAAATCCTGGCTTTTGAGACATCCTGCGATGATACTTCCGTTGCCGTTATAGACACAGATTACAAAGTTTATTCCAATATAATTTCTTCTCAGGCAAAACATCAGGATTTTGGCGGCGTTGTGCCTGAACTGGCCTCCAGACTGCATTTGCGTAACATTATGAAGATTACTCGCTCAGCTTTGCAAAAGGCGAAAGTTAGTCTGGCAGAGATCGATGCGATAGCAGTATCTATCAATCCCGGTTTGATCGGAGCTCTACTGGTGGGAGTTTCCTTTGCCAAAAGTTTAGCTTACAGCCTTGATCTGCCTCTCATCGCGGTTAATCATATGCTCGGTCATGTTTTTGCCAATAAAATCGAAAATCCTTACCTGCAGCCGCCGTATCTTGCCTTGGTGGTTTCCGGCGGGCATACAGAACTAGTTTATTTCCAAACAGAAGGCAAATTTGAGATTGTTGGTAGAACTCGTGATGACGCATCGGGAGAAGCTTTTGACAAAGTTGCCAAATTACTTGATCTAGGGTATCCGGGTGGTCCTATAATAGATAAGATTGCCACAAGTGGCAATCCGGATTTTGTGGATTTTCCACGCGCAATGCAAAATAAAGATAACTTTGATTTCAGCTTCAGCGGTTTCAAAACTGCGGTCAGGAATTATCTGGAATCTCATGATCAGGATTTTATCCAGCAGCATTTGGCAGATATCGCGGCTTCTGTGCAAAAAGCTATTGTGGACAGTCTGGTTAGTAAGACCATTGCCTATGCCAAAAAAAATAAGATTAAAATGATCATCGTAGCCGGCGGAGTTTCGGCAAACAGTCTGTTGCGTCGTGATATGAAAGAGCAAGCAGAAAAAATCGAAGCAATCGTCATTTTTCCCGCCCTGCAATATTGTATGGATAACGCAGCTATGATCGGAGCTGCAGCTATTCCCAAATTTAAGAATAAGGAATTTGCCGATCTTTCTCTGAACGCTTTTTCTACTAAAGGATTACGATATATTTAACTAAAAAAACTTTATTTTCTACTTTTTTTCGGGGAGATCCGGCAACAGCCGGAGAGGCGCAACAATCGATAATCATTTCGTTTTTTTTCTTCGTGGCTTAAC
>NPIE01000783.1_pt1 | contig 81023 bp, 58 predicted proteins | sample 8637661 | NCBI WGS metagenome assembly NPIE01 (sample SAMN07420842, study PRJNA396082) | bioreactor metagenome | isolation source: sample BA12 brine-fed electro-methanogenic bioreactor BA | place: Japan: Kochi | collected 2016-12-09
AACACTGAGCGCAGCGAAGTGATTGAATGGCACGAAGTGCCGACTGACTACCGGCTACCGGCTACCGGCTACCGGTTCCTGAATAATCAATTATCAATTATCAATAATGAATTGTACATTTCAATCTATGACTGATAAAGAAAATCTCACTCCTCTTATGCGTCAGTATAAAGCCGTCAAGGCGAAACATCCGGATAAGATACTCCTTTTTCGTATGGGAGATTTTTATGAAACATTTGAGCAGGATGCCAAAACTGCCAGCCGTGTTTTAGGAATTACTTTAACAAAACGAAGCAACGGAAAATCGGCAGAAACACCCCTTGCCGGTTTCCCCCATCATGCCCTGGATGCATACCTGCATAAACTTTTGAAAGCCGGATTAAAAGTTGCTATCTGTGAACAGCTGGAAGATCCAAAGCTGGCCAAGGGACTTGTAAAACGTGATATTACTGAAATTGTGACGCCCGGAACGGCTGTCAATGACAAATTCCTCCAAAGCGGCGAAAATAATTTTCTGGGTTCGCTGTATATCGGGGAAAATGATGCTGTTTTGGCATTGGCCGATATATCTACAGGAGATTTCTTTTTTCTCAGGGACAGGAAATCAAAAATCAGGGATTTTTTTAATTCCCGTCCTCCGTCAGAACTCCTTTTCAGTGATTCTCAAAAAGATAGAATTAAAGAGTTTTTACCTCATTACACCGGTTTGAAAACCGATCTTCCGGCATGGATATTTGATCCTGTTTACGGTCGTGAACAAATTAACGGACATTTTAAGACTCACTCCCTAAAAGGGCTCAGTCTTGAAGATGGGCATTCAGAAATTCGCGTTATCGGTGCGGTTCTCCATTATATCAAAGAAAACTTTCAGCGTCAGTTAGCCCATATAACATCTCTCCGCAGGTTGCGGCTTGATGAATTTATGGGGCTGGATCAATATACCATTCGAAATCTTGAACTCTTTAAACGACTTTCAGGCGAAACAGGCGAAGGTACGCTCATCTCCATTCTGGATCATACGGAAACATCCATGGGAGCCCGCCTTTTGCGAAACTGGCTTTTACAACCACTACAGGATATTCCCTCTATTGAAAGACGGTTGAATTATATCACGCTTTTTCTGGATGAGCCTTCGCTATTGGATAATGTTAAAAATATTCTGAAGGAAATCCCGGATCTGGAACGGCTGTCCGCCAGATTAAGCTCAGGCAAGATCAATCCCCGGGAAGTCGTTCAGTTTGGAAAGGGTTTGGAAAACTGTCTGAAATTAGCCGTTCATATGAAGGATAAGCTGGATTTTAATCTTCATGACCCGGATAAGATCCTTGCTCTGTCTGAGAGGATCAGGGAAGCTTTTGAAGAGAATCCGCCGGTTCAGATTTCCGACGGACAGATTTTCCGTGAAGCCTGGCATCCCGACCTGAAAGAACTCCGGGATATTGCTTATCACGGGAAAGATTTTCTGCTCAGGCTGCAGAACCGGGAACGGGAGCGGCTGGGAATTCCCAGTCTGAAAGTCAGTTACAACCGTGTATTCGGTTACTATATCGAAATTACCAAAACTCACAGCGTGAAAGTGCCAGAGGATTATATCCGGAAACAGACACTTGTAAATTCCGAGCGGTATATTACACCTGAACTGAAAGAGTACGAAGAAAAAATTCTCACGGCTGAGGAGAAACTTCTTGATCTGGAAAGCAGACTGTTCCGGGAATTTATTGACGTTATGACCGGATATATCGAATGTATTCAGATCAACGCACGGATTGTGGCCGAACTGGATGTGTTGACCGGACTGGCAGCCCTTGCATCCCGAAATCAATGGGTTCGACCTGAAGTAACCGATGATACCTGGCTTGATATCAAGGGCGGAGTTCATCCTGTGGTGAATGACCTTCTTCCTCCGGGAGAATCCTTTATTCCCAATGATGTCTATGCCGATACGGAAAAAGATCAGATTCTCATCATCACCGGTCCCAACATGGCCGGCAAATCCACCTATCTGCGTCAGATCGGTCTGATTGTTCTCATGGCACATCTGGGTTCGTATGTTCCGGCTGTCAGTGCACGTATCGGTAAAGTTGACAAGATTTTTACGCGTGTTGGAGCCAGTGATAATCTGGCATTCGGAGAGAGCACATTTCTAACGGAAATGATAGAAACAGCCAATATTCTTAACACGGCAACCCGGAGAAGTCTGATCCTTCTGGATGAAATCGGACGGGGAACCAGTACGTATGACGGTCTGTCCATTGCATGGGCTGTGGTAGAGTTTCTGCACAATACAGAACAGATTGCCGCGCGGACACTTTTTGCTACCCATTATCACGAACTGACTGAACTTGAGAACATTTTGGATCGTCTCAAAAATTACAACGTCGCTGTCCGGGAATATGGGGATCAGGTCGTCTTTTTGCGGAAAATCATTCCCGGAGGAGCGGATAAGTCCTATGGTATACACGTTGCCCAAATGGCAGGCATCCCTCTTGATGTGGTTAACCGGGCTAAAGATATCCTTCACGGACTTTCCGGCAGCGATCATATTCTGCCGGATGGTCAAAAAATGATAAAGCCTTCCGTAAAAAGGAATGAGCAGACGTTTCAGTTAAATATTTTTGAAGCTGAGGAACATGAAATCCTTAAGGAAGTAAAAACCATAAAAATTGAAGAAATGACACCGCTGGAGGCACTTCAGAAACTGAATGAACTTAAAAAGAAACTGTAAAATTCTTCCGGCAATCCAATATATCCTGATTTTTTCTTCATTGGTTTACGCCTCATCGTTCAGATCATACGGAAATGAACACCTTGAACTCACAGACGGTCCGGGAGGAAGCGTATTCGGACAGTTGTGGGGACTGTATCACAACGGAAGTGACAATGTGCGGTTCAATCCACTTGAATTAACGACAGTCCTGGACCATAATCTTTTTCTATTTCATTCCATTCTGTATAATCAATTGCTTACGGCCTCATCCGGTGCATTTTCGTTTCCCGTTTTTTCGGATAAAAAAGCCGGGCTTATGGTCTCCAGAATTTCGGTTGATCAGATTCCCGACACTCGTTCAGCCCTTCTCGACTGGGGACTTGACGGAATTCCAGGAACGGGGGATGAGGGAGAAGGGAACGGTATTCTGGATCCGGGTGAACATCTGAATTATGATGATGTGACGTATCATAATTCAGGTATTACTACGCTGTCACTTGGAACTGAATTGCGGGAAATATACGGCTTCAGAACCGGTCTGACAGTAAATGGCATGTATATGAATCTTATTGAGGATAACGGATTCGGATTATCGTTTGATTTACATGCATACCGGGCAGGAAAGGTTTTTAAAAGCATATACGCCATTCGCCAACTGCCCTTTGCTGCAACAGCTTTTACAAACGGATCCGTCCAGATGTATTCGCCATATTTAGATGCTTCATGGGTTTACACGATGAGCCTTGGATCGTTTTCTTTTTTGCCGGGTCTTACCGTTCGGTATCTCCCGGGATATGAAAGAAATGAGGGTTTTAATCTGGGCCGTTCCGGAAATATTTTGTTCCGTCCGGCAGTTTTGGCTGATTATGATTCAATCCTGCGAGTCGGAACATCCTATGATGAACGCAACGCTTTATCCGTATTCACGCAATTGATGCTAAAACCCCTTACCCTTGAGTATGCATACCGTATGCACAGCCACAGCCTTCTGGGCAACAGTCATATGGTATCCGTATCATTTAATCCGGACTTTTTACTGGAAGATTAAAATCGATTGCTTTTTTTATTATTGTTGCTGTATCAATTATTATGGAATAAATTTTAATCGTTAATATCGTTATTAACAAATTCCACTATTTGGGATAAAAATGACCTTCACATTCTCTATCTATTACTTTCCTTTTATCGTGTCAATGCTTCTGTCTGCGTTTGTTATAATAAGTATTTGGAGAATACGCAATCAGCCCATAATAAAAACGATTTTATATCTGGTTAGCGCGTGTTTTTTATGGTCAGCAGCCAATATGTTTGAATATGGTTTTAATTCACTCGAAATAAAAAGTTTTTTTGTCGGAATCGAATACATCTCCATTGTGTCTATCCCCATAGCATGGGTTATGCTGGCTGCATTGTATACGGAACGGTATACTCTGATAAAAAAAGAGAAAATTTTATTATTGTCAATCCTGCCGGCAATAACACTCATTTTGATCTGGACAAACAGTTACCATTATCTGATGCGATATGATATCAGTCTTGACACTTCAGGTCCGTATTCAATCATATCCAAACGTTACGGACCCTGGTTCTGGGTTGCGGTAATTTATAACAACCTCCTGATGCTGGCAGGCACCCTTATGTTTTTAAACCGGGCTTTCAAGCCGCCTAAAATGCACCATGTTCAAATTATTCTCCTTTTGATTTGCATAACCATTCCATGGGGCGGGAATTATTTATATATATTTAATGTATTTCCCGGACTCAGAATAGATCTGACATCGGTATTTTTATCTCTGTCTTTGTTAATATTTACTTTTGGGCTACTGCGTCATCACCTTCTGGAAGCTGTTCCCATTGCCCGGGAATACCTGATAGAAAATCTGAAGGATGGTATTGTGGTTATCGATAATCAGAACAGGATCGTGGATTATAATAAAGCATCTGAAACTATTTTAAATATGGATAAACATTATTTTGCACGTCCGGCTGATTATATTCTTAGCGCTCTTAATATACCTGCCGAATCATTAACGATTCAGGATCCGACAGAATATGAACTTGAATACCGCACAGGCGACAAAATGATGTATTACAATCTGAAAGTTAACATACTTTATGACCGATACAATCAATATAGGGGACGCCTGTTTCATTTTCAGGATATCACAGTTTTGAAAGAAAAAGAAAATACAATCCGTAAGCTTTTGCAGGAAAAGGAATTCCTCCTGAAAGAAGTCCATCACCGGATTAAAAATAATATGGGATCAGTCATGGGACTCCTGAGTCTTCAGGCATCACGGACCAATGATCAGACAGTTAAAAGTGAATTATCAGCAGCACGAAACCGCATTCAATCAAATTTGATTCTTTATGACCGTTTATACCGCTCTGAAAGTTTTTCCGAACTGTCGGCTAAAGATTATATTCAATCATTAGCACATGAAATCATGAATTCGTATGATTTTGACCATGATATTATAGTCAATTTTGATATTGAAGACTTTATGTTGCAATACAACGTATTTTTTCCCCTGGGCATCATTCTTAATGAAATATTAACCAATGCAATAAAATATGCGTTTGAAGGCATAGTAGATAAAATTATCTGCATACAATTAACAACGTGCGATAAATCTATAATCCTGATTATAAAAGATAATGGGATTGGCATAGATGAAACAATAGAAACGGATAAATCACCGGGTTTTGGGCTCCAGCTTGTGGATATGATGATCCGGCAAATGAACGGCACCATGAAAATAATCAAAGACCGGGGAACGGCTTATCAGTTTCAATTTAATAGTGATTTAGAATAAAAATATTACTGACAATTTACTCTATCATGAATCGCCAACTTGTTAAGAAAGCGTTAAATCCGTACATTTTATAGTTTTGAAGGATAACATAACGATGAGAGAGAATGATGAAAAACGATAAATACACCATAGTCCTTGATGCCATGGGCGGTGATAATGCACCGGGAATAACCGTTCACGGTGCTGCGCAGGCAACGCTTGAATCGCCACTTCATATTTTGCTGGTAGGGGATAAAGAAGCCCTTCAGAAAGAGCTTCACAAGCATAAATATAATTCGGCGCAAATTGAAATTGTACACTCACCGGATGTGATTACAATGGAGGATAATCCAAAATCTGCTATAGAACAGAAACCGGATGCATCCATTGTTCTGGCTACAAAGCTGGTAGCAGAAGGGAAGGGTGATGCACTGGTTTCGGCAGGAAGCACGGGAGCAGTGATCTTATCAGCGGCAAAATATATTAATCGAATACTTGGTGTTCATAAAACTGCTTTGGCTGCAATTTATCCAACCCACAATATTCAAAACAGAAAGGATATTTTCTCGTTGCTGCTTGATGTGGGAGCCAATATTCATAATTCCCACCATGATTTGGTTCATTTTGCCTATATGGGTGCGACATATGCCAGAGAAATAAAAAAAATTGAGAGTCCTACGATTGGCCTTTTAAATATTGGGGCAGAGGAATACAAGGGTGGTGAAAAACTGTCCCAGACTTATGCTATATTAAAATCCCTGCCGGAACTTAATTTTATCGGCAATATTGAAGGTAACCAAATTATGCACGGACTGGCAGATGTTGTTGTTACGGAAGGACTTACCGGGAACATTGCTTTGAAAGTAATGGAAGGGATGGCCAGTTCGGTTAAACACCTGGGTAAAATCGCGTATAAACAAAATGTGCTCTGGAAAATGGGACTTATTATGTTATCCGGTGGTATCAAAAAACTTAATAGTGTAACAGATTATGAAGAATACGGCGGCGCACCCATCTTTGGTTTTGAAAAAATGATTATTAAATGCCACGGACGCTCCACACATAAAGCCATTAAGAATGCGTTAAAACTTGCAGCAAAATCTGTTCGCGACGATATCCCGGGACAAATAAGCCGGTATATTGCAGATTATGAATATAATCATGCCGTTAACGATCTGGAATTATAATCCGATCCCTACATCTTATAAATATCTGCAAAATCAATAATAACAGATACTTACAAAGAATTATCTTCAATGTTCACAGTACTTTTACAGCTTGAATAATCCTGTATTTATTCTTAAAATTAGCGATAATTAAAGGTTGGAAGATGACACGGAAGAGAGAGCTTGAAAATATGATTTTAGCGGCTGTGATACGGGAGTATGTCCTAACTGCCCAACCGGTCTCTTCCAAAGCAATTGTTGAAAAATATATACCCGGCATTTCTCCTGCGACGGTTAGAAACATCATGTCGGATCTTGAGCGCAAAGGTGTATTAACCCATCCTTTTACGTCATCCGGGCGAATCCCGACCAATTCCGGTTATAAGTACTACGTGGATGTCCTTATGTCCCTGAAAGAACCGGATCAAGAACTGGTATCCCTGATTGATGAACAAATTGATCAGACGCCATCCGATATAGAAATGCTTTTGAATCTTACATCCCGCCTTTTGGGAACCCTGACAGATGAAGTTGGAGTGGCCATGACACCTGTATTCATGAAAGGGGTTGTGGATGATGTGCAGCTCATAGAGCTCCATGGCGACAGGCTCCTGTTGGTGTTTCAAATCGAAAACGGTCTGATTAAGACGGTAATGGTTGAAACCCATCATCAATTGGATAAAACGAGTTTGTCGTTTATCCGGTCATTTTTTATTGAACTTTTTGTCGGGTATAATCTTTATAGTATGAAGCAGAAATTAGACCGTTATCTATCCCATATGCCTGTGAGGGAGAGAGGTCTTGTTGAGCTGATTTGCAATCAGATTGAACAGCAGATGATACCGCGTATTCACACAAGCCGGAATTTTTCTTTTCTGGTAAAACCCGAGTTCCGGGAACCGGCAAATTCAGCGGTTCTGCAACTACTGATGACTGACGGGTGGATGCTCAGACTCAGAAACATGATGATGAACAGACTGATAACAGAAGGCTTTACTTTATTTACGGGTGATGATATTGACTTTGTTTCCGGTTCTAACTGCAGTGTGATAATGTCCGGATTTTCCATGGGAAATCTTGATGGAACCCTGGCAGTTGTAGGGCCTTCCAGAATGGATTACGATTTTATAATTCCCTTACTGGGAGTTATTAACCGGAAAATGAACGATAAAATGCAAAAAATGACTGAAAGGGAATAGGATTCAGGATATGAGAAAATCTCAGAAAAAACCGGAAAAAGAAATACATGAAAATGAAATAAAAGACGAAACGATGAATATAGGTGATAACAATAACGATGAATCCGTGAAAAAGAATGAAGACGATTTACGGGAAGAAACCTTAAAGGAAGAGATAGAAAATAAGACAGAAGAGATACCTGAGGAAACAGATCCGTTACAATTATTAATTGATCAGGTTTCATTAATCGAGGAACAGAAAAAAGAGGCGGAAGAAAAATTTGTTCGTCTGGTTGCGGAATTTGACAATTATAAAAAAAGAATAGCCCGGGATTTTGAGCGTCAATCCGATATGATCCGGGAAAAAATTTTTCTCAGTATTCTCCCGGTTATGGATGATCTTGACAGGCTGCTGCAACATGAAGAAAATAACGGCGACATTTCACTGGAGGGGATAAAACTCATCAAGAACAATTTTATAAAGATTCTTGAAGGCTATGGAGTAAAACCGTTTATTGCGAAAGGCGAGCCATTTGATCCGGACAAACATGATGCGATGCTGACTCAAAAGTCTGAAGACCATGAAACGCCAACCGTTTTGGATGAATTTGAAAAAGGGTATATGATCCATGACAAAGTCTTAAGACATGCCCGTGTAATTGTCAGTACTGCGGAATAATAAAATGTCAAAAAATTATTATGATATACTTGGTGTCGGTAAAGATGCCACACAGGAAGAGTTAAAAAAGGCTTATAGAAAAATAGCCCTGAAATACCATCCCGACAAAAATCCCGGAAATAAAGACGCAGAAGAGAAGTTCAAGCTTGCAGCGGAAGCATATGCTGTTTTGTCAGATAAAGAGAAACGAGCCCGATATGATCAATTCGGGGAAGATGGTCTGAAAAATTCCGGATTTGGCGGCTTTGGCGGCGGGGGAATGTCTATGGAGGATATTTTTTCCCAATTTAGCGATATCTTTGGGGGAGCTTTTGGAGGAAGTCCTTTCGGCGATTTCTTTGGAAGCGGATCCCGGCAGCGAGTAAGAAAAGGGTCTGACCTTCGTATTCGTATTAAATTGTCTCTTGAGGAAATTTATAACGGTATTAAAAAAAGTGTTAAAGTCCGCCATTATGAGGATTGTCCCATATGTAACGGCAGCGGTGCTGAACCGGGACACGGCACGTCAACCTGTCCTGTATGTCACGGTTCGGGAGAGATTCGTGAACGTGTCGGTTCATTTTTAGGTCAGATGATCAATATCAGACCCTGCCCAAATTGCCATGGCGAAGGAACGGTTATCGAAAAATCATGCCGGAATTGCCATGGTGAGGGACGTGTAAAAACAGAATCCAAGGTGGATATTGATATTCCAAAGGGAGTTTCCACTGGGAATTATATGACTCTTCGCGGCAAGGGGAATGCTGCACCGCGGGGAGGTGTACCCGGTGATCTGATTGTTGAATTTCTGGAAGAAGATCATTCTCTTTTTACCCGTCATGGCAATGATATTTATATCAGTATTGTTATAACATGGCCGCAGGCAGTTTTCGGGGATGATATTACCGTCCAGACGCTGTCCGGACCGGTCAGTTTGAAAATCCCGCCGGGTATCCGGTCCGGTAAGATTTTAAGATTACGTCATAAGGGAATGCCAGTTCTGCAAGGCAGTCAATATGGTGATCAATTGATACGCATTCAGGTTGAGACGCCAACCGAAATGTCGAAAGATGAAAAAGAATTGATTCAGCAATTAATGAAATTGTATCAAAACAAAAAAATAAAAATCGAAAAATATAAATAGAATCATTAGATTAGAGCGATACATGAGGTGAAAGGCATGTTAAAAAATATTAAGAAAACTATCATGACACTTATTTCACTCGCCGTTTTGGCCGGTGGCGTAGGTCTTTTGCTCCGGAAATGTTTCAATAAGGGATGTTGCTGCGGAAAGGATAAAAGTGATGATTTTTCCGATCATTGCTGTTGTGAAGAAACATCCGGCAAACGAGTCAATATTAATATTGCTGATGTTCAGGAACTTGCAGGCATTCCATATATGAGCCTTCCTGTTGCACGCAATATTGTAAACTATCGTGAGTTAAACGGAACGTTTGCCCTGAAAGAGGAATTACTCAATGTTAAGGGTATAGGTCCCAAATTACTTGAATTAATTGATGAATATATATGCACAGAATAAAGGGAGGTCTTGTGGAAGAACAGGCTTATAATGAGAAATGGTCTTTTGTGGTAAAATGGATAACGGTAATTCTCCTTGTTGTCCTTTTTTTTGTGATTGTTATTCCATGGTCAATTTGGAATGAAGAAAAATATTATCAGGATTTGTGCCACTGGAAAATGACAAACCTGTGGCATGCCCAGCGTCTGTACCATGATTTGAGAAAAGAATACAATCCCAATCTGAGAGAAACATTACAGTTTATTGACCAGGTTCGCGACTCTGTTCTTGCAGACAGCATGTATGTGAGAGAGCAGAGGATTAATTTTAATAATGAATGGATTAAAATCTTTGTTCCTCCGTATTGGCATGAAGATTTTGATACATCCTTCGCCAATTCATACAGTGCCCAGGACACATCGGAAGAAATTATCTATACGGCTCTGGTTCCCAATGACCAAACCGGTTTAATTGATACCATGTATCTGAACAGGATCCGCGACAGGTGGATGTATACTGATACATTATGGGATGGTCGTATTATTGATACCAGCGTTGAAATGAGAATTGAACGGGTTATGAAATATGATCGTTATAACCTTGTTGATTCTCTGTTAATATGTCCTTTGGTTAAAGAGATGTATACTGCTACGCTGTCTGAGGACAGTTTGTTAACGATCTATTGCCCAACACGCGGCGGTGTTGAATTCCGCAGATATTATTTCTTTGCGTTCAGCGATACGGGACATGGTCACATTCAAGACGGAAACAGAAGCTGGCAATAACAAATGAAGGGATAAGATAATGCTCTGTATATCCCTGAATCCGGATATATTGTCCTATATTTTACTTAAAGATGATGCGGAAAATGTCGTTGAAGATACCGGAATTCTTCCGATCCCTTTTACTCTCGATCGGACATTATTTTCAACCAATGATGCCGTTCGCCGTTTATCTGACTTATTTAACGCGTTAAAAAAGAAATTTAAACATCCTCAAACAGACGTATGCTTGTCGCTTTGCTCCAACCTTTTTTCGTATACGTTTTCAGAAGAGGAAACACCGGTTTGGGTTGATGAAATTCGATATGGAAGTGATTATGCTTCGTCACTGATGCGGAGAAATTATAAAATCCATACAGATAATTTCACGATTTGGTATGATCGGGCAATATTAAATAAAATTAAAGAAGCCGCTCATTACGAAGGTATTCAACTTGCAAAAATTACCCCAAGCATTCTTAATGCCTATAATACCGTCCATTCAATTTACGCCACGGATCATTATAATCATTATTCCATCTTAAAATGGGATAAAAAATATTCTGAAATTCTCCTTTTAAAAAATGAATGTATCATTGGTTATGCCGGTTTTCAAAAAGTTCATGACAGTATTTTGCTGTTAAATAAAAGCGGAATTTTTGACAAAGATTTGTTACCCATGTTAAATCCGGATTCTTTTAATGAAAAAGTATATGATTATACTGGTCCTATCTTTCATTATGCCACGCAGGAATCAGATCCGGATCCGCTTAAAACATTTAAATCCTATGGTTTTTGCGAAATAATCAATCCGTTTACCGGACTGGAAGCCATGGGACCGGAGCAAGAGGAAATATCCGGTATTTCTGAAACGATATTATCCATGTGGACTGAGTCTGCAGGATTCATTAACCGGAGTTGAGAAAAATGAAAATTGATGTAAACTTATTGGAAAACGAAGAGATTTCTGAAGAGAAATCTGAAGAACAAAACGAAGAATTGTCTGAAGATATTTCTCCTGATGAGTTGAAAACCGTTATAGATGCCGAATCTGACAGTCAGAAGAAAGTTGATGAGGACGCAGACGATTCAAAATCGAAAAAGGGTGTTACAACCCAAACGTCAGGGAATGGGAAAAAACGCGCAAATACACCGTTTTATATTGTTGTTGCTCTATTGGTCATTCTGATTATTGTCTTTCTTGTCTGGAATAAAGCTGAACAGGTTCCCGGTTTTCTGAGCTTTTCAAAAGATACGGTATTGACAATCAAACCGTTAGAAAGCGTTACAGAGGAAGAGACACCTGAATTCTCTATTGTTCCTATTGAAGATGAAAAAGCATCCGATACATTGAAGAGGATTAAACAGGTTATTGATGGTTCCTCGTATGTTGTACCTGAAAACATTACGATTTTAAAACAGCAAAGAGCAGTTTCAGAAGAACGTCTCAAGCGCTTTTTTGTCCTCTCTGCACACTTTCCTGAGGGTTTGTTTTGGTCTTATTACTCCAATAGCGCCAATTATGAATTATTTGAAGTAAAAGCTGCTAAAGTCGGTGTTTTTGAAACCTTTTTTAACCGTGTCATGGAAAAAAAGTTATTCAAGAATCTAAACTTCTATTCATATGATGGTAAATATTGGGATTCCCTCGAAGGTGTTTTTGCAGGGAATTATGTGTCCGAAGTAAAAAAAGATAATGCTCCGCTTTATACCATGAGCTCTGAAGATTTTATCGATTATGTTGCTCATGCAGCACAAAAAACAGGCGTGAATTTTACAGACTGGACCGTGAACAAGGTTGAATCCATGATCGCAGGGACGGAACAATCAGTGTTTAAACTAACCTTATACGGAACTGTCAGTCAATTGTCACGGTTCTCTAACGGATTAATGGAAATTCCGGCAACGTTTACCGTGACAAAAGTTATTGCCGGCAGAAGACCTGAGGACAGTTTCCCTGATCCGTTGAAATTGACTCTGTATGTGGGTTTATTTGAAAAAAAGTGATGCCGAGAATAATTTCCGGAGAATACGGCGGACTGATAATCAAATCACCGGGATATGATCTCCGCCCGACATCCGATAAAGTAAAAGAGTATATTTTTAATGTGATACGGGATTGGGAGAATGCGGTTGTTGCCGACCTTTTTGCAGGGAGCGGATCCCTGGGGTTTGAGGCCCTTTCCAGAGGGGCATCTACGGTGGTCTTTGTGGATAAACACTTTGATTCAATCCAAACAATACACAATACAATCAACCGATTACCCGGTCATGAGATCAAGGATATTCATTGTTATAAAAGTAATGCCCTCACTTTCTGTCACCGGTATCCTGACAATTTTGACAGAATTCTGGCAGATCCTCCCTATAAACTTCCTCTTCCTGACAGTTTTTTTCAATCAATCGGCTCTGCCCTGAAAACCGGGGGGCTGTTTATCCTGGAGTTTTCAATTCATGAAAAAAGCTGTATTTTCCCGGAATTAAAACTTGTGAAAGAAAAATATTTTGGAGAAACAGGAGTCCGAATCTATGAAAAATGAGAGAGTTGCTGTTTATCCCGGAACATTTGATCCCATTACATACGGGCATGTGGATATCATTGAAAGAGCAGTAAAACTGTTTGATAAAGTCATTGTTGCCATCGCTGTCAATAAAAATAAATCTGCATTGTTTGATGTTGATGAAAGAAAAATGATGATTGAAAAATCAATTACTCATTTGAATAATGTAGAAGTCGTGACGTTTCACGGATTAAGCGCACGCTTTTCAGAGAAGATGAAAGCCATTGCTCTTATCCGTGGGTTAAGAGCAGTATCGGACTTTGAATACGAGTTTCAAATGGCGCTTATAAACCGTAAAATCGGCAAAAACACAGAGACAGTCTTTCTGATGCCTACGGAAAAGAATACGTACCTCAGTTCATCTGTTGTAAGGGAAATTGCGTCATTTCACGGAGATGTATCCCACTTCGTAACGGATTATGTTCAGTTAAAATTAGAGGAGAAATTTAAAAAATGATAACATTGGAAAACATTCGCAAACGTGCAATTGAAGAAACTGATATTCATCTGGTTCTTCCTGAAGGCGAGGATCCCCGGGTAATTCAGGCAGCAATAACAATTGAAAAAGAAAAAATTGCAAGAGTCACGGTTTTAGGGGATGTGAATGCCGTTAATAATGCAGCAAAAAATGCCGGTTTAAGCACTAAGGATTTAACCATTCTGAACCCTTTGGATAGCAGTGATTTGGATACATTTGCTTCAGTCTATTATGAATTGAGAAAGAAAAAAGGAGTTAGTCCCGAAGATGCTTTGGATGCGATGAAAGATCCAACGTATTTTGGTGCAATGATGCTTCGTGAGGATAAGGCAGATGCCTGCATCAGCGGTGCTGCGAATGCAACGTCACATGTTGTAAGGGCTGCAGTAACCATTGTCAGGACAAAACCCGGTATTTCCCTGATGTCCAGTGATTTTCTGATGTTCTCACCGGCAGGCGACAAGGTTTACTCGTTTGCTGATTGTGCCGTAAATCCTGATCCGAACAGTGAGCAGCTGGCAGATATTGCTTATGCAAGTGCTATGACCCATAAAAGTATTTTTAATGTGGAACCGGTGGTAGCCCTATTAAGTTTTTCAACAAAAGGAAGTGCTGAACACGATTTGGTTTATAAGGTAGCGCGGGCTTTGAAGATTGCACAGGAGAAATATCCTGACCTGTTGATTGACGGTGACCTGCAGCTGGATGCCTCTATCATACCGTCTGTCGGTTCAAAAAAAGCACCGGGAAGCCCTGTGGCGGGAAAAGCAAATGTCCTGATTTTTCCTGATTTAAATGCAGCTAATATCGGATATAAACTGGTTCAGCGTCTTGCCGGTTATGAAGCAGTGGGACCCATTCTTCAGGGATTGAATAAACCCATGCATGACCTCTCCCGGGGCTGCAGTTCAGAAGATATTGTTAATCTCGCTGCAGTAACAGCCCTTCAAACAATCGGATAAGGAATTCTATGCCGACATATCGCTACAAATGCAAATCCTGTTCAAGGATTATTGAAAAGATTCAAAAATTTACAGATACTCCCCTGACAATTTGTCCAAGCTGCAAAGGTGAACTTGTAAAAGTTGTCACGGCATCCGGCGGTTTCATCCTGAAAGGAGAAGGTTTTTATTCAGTCGATTCCCGGAAAAAGCCTGTTTCCTGCCCGGCTAAACCTGACAGTGAAACACAACCTTGTTCGGAGTGCCCACACCGATGAATTTTGTCGATCAGGCAACAATAGTTGTCCATGCCGGAGATGGCGGTGATGGCTGTATCAGTTTTCACCGGGAAAAATTCAAACCCAAGGGCGGACCTGACGGCGGTGACGGCGGTGACGGCGGACATATTATAATCCATGCTACCAGCCAGCTCAATACACTGCAGGATTTCAAGTATCATAAAAAATATCATGCCGGCAACGGTTCACCCGGTCAGGGAAACAACAAATCCGGATCCAAAGGGAGAGATGTTGTTATTCAGGTTCCTGCCGGAACGCTGATCAAGGACGGTGAAACAGGTGATATTATAGGTGATATGACAAAAGACGGCGAGGAGATTATTGTCGCCAGGGGGGGCAGAGGAGGATGGGGAAATCAGCATTTTGCCACGTCTGTTAATCAGGTGCCACGTTTTGCCAAACCGGGAACAGAGGGTGAGAGATTTACGATCGAACTGGAATTGAAAGTCCTGGCAGACGTGGGACTCGTTGGCTTTCCCAATGCGGGAAAAAGTACTCTTTTATCTGTTCTATCAGCTGCAAAACCCAAAATTGCGGATTATCCATTTACAACGTTAACTCCCAATCTGGGTATTGTAAAGTACGGTGAGTATAAATCCTTTGTCATGGCTGATATTCCGGGTCTGATTGAAGGTGCTCACGAAGGAAAAGGTCTGGGTGACCGTTTTTTAAAACACATTGAACGCACACGGGTATTGGTTTTTCTCATAGATCTTCACGATGAAGATCCCGCCTTAACCTATAAGACACTCCTCGATGAACTTGGTTCATTTGATTCCGAGCTTCTGGACAAGCCCCGAATTGTTTGCATTACAAAGTGTGATCATGATGAGGATGATCTGCTTATTCCTGATCCCACATTTGAAAAAAAGCTGATTTATATATCATCCGTAACAAAAAGAAATCTGAATACGCTTGTCCTTGAAATCAAGAAACATTTGTGAAATATATAAATATTACTGAATAATATTTATATTCATCGCTGTTTTTAATAGATTAAGTCATGTCTGATCCTTTGGAAATTTTAAAGATCATGTCAATTGAAGGTATGGGACCGCGTCTTTATAAAAGTTTGTCGGATAAATATGGCATGCCTGAAAAGATCATACCCGGACTGATTGATAATTATGCTGAAGACGGGTCAATTCCGTCAGGGATTCTGTCCTCGATACATTCAGGCAGGTATCTTGAATATTTCAACAAGCACAGATTATGGATGAAACAGAGCGGTGCGCGTCTTATGACGGTGGATGATATCCGGTATCCTGATATTCTGAAGCATATATATGATCCGCCTCCGGTTTTATCATATTTGGGTGAGTGGGATCCGAAAGACAACAATGCACTTGCAGTTGTTGGTACGCGGTATCCGGACCATTACGGAAAAAGAGTTACACGGGATTTTACCCAGGCATTGGTCGATCTGGACATTACGATAATCAGCGGGCTCGCTAAAGGAGTCGATTCAATTGCCCATTTTACTGCTGTTCGTGCAGGAAAGCGGACAATTGCTGTATTAGGAACGCCTCCGGATATCATTTATCCTGCGGAAAATCGTTCTTTGATGCGGCAAATCTGTCAAAATGGCGTTGTCTTGTCTGAATTTATCGTCGGCCATAAAACCGCTCCCGGGTGTTTTGTGAGAAGGAACCGCTTGATCAGCGGTTTAAGCCGGGGTGTAATCGTGACTCAGGCCGGAGATAAAAGCGGTGCATTAGCCACAGCTTTCAGTGCTAATGAACAAAACAGGGAAGTCTTTGCCGTGCCGGGAAATATCTATTCCGGATTGCATGACGGGTGTCACCGTCTGATTAAAAAAGGAGCAAAACTAATTGAAAAAACAGAAGATATTCTTGAAGAACTGCCGGTTCTGATGCAGAAACGGCTGCCACAAATGAATCTGATAACAGAAGCTGCCAATTTGCAAGATGTGACTGACAGCGGCAAACTTATATTGAGTATTTTAAGTAAAGAACCTGTTTATGTTGATACGATTCTGGAAAAAACATCCCTGAATCACAGTAAATTGATGAGTGTTCTTCTTCAATTGGAATTAAAAGGATATATTAAACAGTTGCCGGGGAAATTCTATATCCGGAAAATTTGAACGGAGGACACATGAAGCAAAGGCGCAAAACCCGAAAAATCACGATCGGATCACAGACAATCGGCGGAGATTCACCCATTTCCGTACAGAGCATGACCAATACACGCACATCCGATATCGATGCCACCGTAAATCAAATACTACGGTTAGAAGAATCAGGCTGCATGATCGTCAGGGTTACTGTCCCGGATAAGGTATCAGCAGCTGCTTTACGTGAAATCGTAAAGAGGATCCATATTCCCCTTGTTGCCGATATCCATTTTGATTATCACCTGGCTTTATCGGCTGTTGATGCAGGAGTACATAAAATTCGGATAAATCCGGGCAACATCGGTTCCAAAGAGCGCGTTCGCGAAGTGTTAAAAGCATGTGAAACGGCACACATTCCAATACGGATTGGTGTAAATTCAGGTTCACTGGAGAAAGATATTCTGGAAAAGCACGGGGAACCCACGGCTTCGGCTATGGTGGAAAGCGCAGAACGTCATCTTCGCTTTTGTGAGGATTTTGGTTTTCATAATGTTGTTGTCGCTCTAAAATCATCCAGTGTCCCCATGATGATCGAAGCAAACAGACTTTTCTCACAAAAAAATGACATACCGCTTCATTTAGGCGTAACCGAGGCGGGTCCAAAAGGCAGCGGGTCCATTAAATCAGCTATCGGGATCGGAACACTTCTTTCGGAAGGAATAGGTGATACTATTCGTGTATCCCTGTCATCAGATCCTGTGGAAGAAATAAACGCAGGATTTCAAATCCTGAAAGCATTGGGTATAAAAAGCCGGGGAATTAACCTTGTAAGCTGTCCAACCTGCGGCCGTATGAGTTTCAACGTTATGAAAATAGCCGAGGAAATTGAAACCCTCACAGCCGGTATCGGAACTTCATTGACAATAGCTGTTATGGGATGTGTCGTTAACGGACCGGGCGAAGCAAGGGAAGCAGATCTAGGAATTGCCGGTTTAGGTAAAGGACGTGCAAGATTGTATGTTAGGGGAATTGAAAAAGAAATTATTCCGGAATCGGAGATTATTCCTGTGCTCATGAAAGAAATCAATCAGTTAATCAGTGACGAAAGCCGCTGACGAACGTCATATTCAATCCTAAGCGCTTTTTCTTCATCTCCGGTTTGCCTGTATATATCAGCAAGTTTTACTAGCTGGCGCAGCGTATTTGTATTTGTCTTCCCATATAACGCTTCACTCGTATTCACGGCCAGAACCTGGTAACTTACAGCCTTAACCGGTTCTTTGAGAAGAATGCTGAGTTCAGAAAGACCGGAATATATTTGTTCAAGCTCAGGGGTATACACCCCTGCAGACGGATCCATAATAAGCAGTGCTTTTTCATAGTAATTTTTTGCTGTGAGGACTGCTTTTTGGGCGCGGATATTTTTAGCGGCGATCATTAACAATCGTGCTTGTTCCCGATTGGATGAACCTTTGTTATCTTCAGTGATTTTCAATCCCAACTCTGCCGTCTGTCTCCCAAGTTTGTAATCACCTGTATGGTAATACAATGTTGCCAGGAGATAGAGCGGGTCGATTAATCGCAGGGAACCGGACCCGTAATGGTTTTCAAAAATACGCACAGACCATTTAATGAATGTCAGGGCACTTTCATATTTTTCATATGCCGTGTAATACAGTGCCTGGTCGTAATACAACAGACCCAGTTTGTACGGTTCTATGGGGGATTTTGATGCCTTAAGATATTCCAGCAATTCTGCATTGATGGCTAACGCCCCTCTTAAATCCTGCTGTTTGTGAAGAAATCGGCTGTAATCCCGCAAAATACTGTAAGCCTGATCGGGATCGACTTGCTTTACCGTATGAATGATTGATAATGACCTTGTATAAAAGTGATCGGCTGTTTCCTGTTTATTAAGTTTATCATTGATGGAAGCCAGTAAATAGAGAGACTGTAAAATCCTGTACTGGTCCACATCCCTAAAATTTCTTGCGGCATTTAACGATGCTGAAGCATGTTGTAGGGCTTCGCTGTATTTATTCTGTCTGTACAGCATTTGACCTCTTGCATACGATTCATCCCAGCTTGTTTGCGGTTTGCAGGATAGAACGAATACAAACATTATAAGAGAGTACGTTAATCTTTTTTTCATCATGACTCTTTTACCGGTATCAAACCGTCTCGTTTTAACAGGGCCTGGGGATCCGGTTCTTGTCCCCGAAACGATTTATACAAAACCATAGGATGGTCCGAATTCCCTTTTTCCAGGATATTTTTCCGGAATGATTTTGCAAGATCTCTGCTAAAGATTCCTTTCTCCTGAAACAGATTGAAAGCATCGGCTTCCAGGACCTCAGCCCATTTGTATGAATAATAACCGGCAGCATATCCTCCTGCAAAAATGTGTGAGAATGCCGTGGATATGCATGTTCCGGGTATGGTTTCAGTTAATTGATAATTTCTTAGCACATCTTCTTCGAATGCCAGAATATCAGTGTTTTTATCGATTGTCCGGGTATGCCAGTTCATATCAAGCAATCCGAATCGTATTTGGCGTAAATTCATATTTCCTTTATAGTAATTATTTGCCTCTTTCATTTTATCCAAAAGTTCATCCGGGATAGGGGCTCCTGTTTCATAATGCCGGGCAAAAAGAGACAAAGATTCTTTCTCCAGAGTCCAGTTTTCCATAATTTGGGAAGGCAGTTCCACGAAATCCCAATAAACATTCGGACTTGACAAGGTTTTCCATTTGCATGCAGAAAGGAGTCCGTGCAGGGCATGACCAAATTCGTGAAAAAGGGTTTTGACTTCACTGTATTGAAGAAGTGACGGTGAATCCTTGGTTGATGGCGTTACATTGGCTACGATTGACACATGGGGTCTTTCCTGTGTGTTTTTTGAAGAAAGGCCCTGGCTTGCATAAGTTGTCATCCAGGCGCCTGAACTTTTTGTTTTACGGGGATAGAGATCTGTATAAAACAGTCCTAAAAAAGAACCGTCTTCATCATAAACTTCGTAAGTAACAACATCCGAATGGTAAACCGGAATATGGTGTACTTTTTTGAATGTTATGCCATACAGTTTTTCTGCTACGATAAACAGACCGTCAATAACATTTTCCATTTTAAAATAGGGACGAAGATCATCTTCTTTAAATGCAAATTTATCTTCTTTGATTTTTTCTGAATAATAGGACAAATCCCATGGTTTTACGGTATCAATCCCGTCTATTTTTGCCAGGACTTTTATTTCCTCAATTTCTTTTCGTGCCACCGGCATAGCATGATCTGCAAGTGTAATCAGGAATGTAAAAACGGTTTCCGGTGTTTCGGCCATGCGTTCTTTCAATGTATAATCCGCATGATTTTTATATCCCAATAATTCGGCTCTTTTTTGACGAAGGAAAAGGATCTTTCTGATGATATCCCGGTTATCGTAATCACCGCCTAAACAACGTGACGCATATGCTTTATAAAGAGTTTCTCGTGTTGTTCGGTTGTTGATATATGTTAGTGCAGGTATGATGCTGGGGGCTTGAAGCGTTATTAACCACCCCTTATCCAGCCCGTTTTTTTCACGATCTTCCCCGGCAGCTTTTAACGCGAGGGGGGGGAGGCCTTCAATATCCCCGTATTCTGTTGTATGATAGGTATACGCATTGGTAGCTCCCAGAAGATTTTTGGTAAATGCGGGATACAAAGATGCCAGTTCACGATCAATTTTCATCAACTTTTTCTTCTTCTGATCATCCAGTTCGGCACCATTCCGTATAAATTTAAGTGTGTAGTATTCTGTTAACCGGCGGTCTTCCATATCCTTGATGGATTCAGATTGTTTATATACGTCATTTATCTTATTGAACAATTCTGAATTCGTATAAACCTTGCTCATAAAAACAGAAACCAGGGGCAAGAATTCCCCGGCCAGTTCTTTGAATGAATCATCAGACTCAGCTCCCAGAAGATTTGAAAAAAGACCGGTAATCTTTTCAACGTATTCAAGTGACAATTCCAACGTTTTTACAACAGAATGAAAATCGGTTTTTGGGGATGCCGTAATTTCCGCAATGCATTTATTTGCATCGTTTATGGCTTTTTTTATAGCCGGAATAAAATCATCGTGCTGAATGTCCTGAAAGGGAATTGCATTATGATGTGTAGAAAACGAGACGTTGATCAAAGGATTCATTCGCTTCATTTTTTCTCCCTGCTAATCGGTTAATAAGCTGTTTCAGAGGGTTTTTGCTGTTATATTTTAACCATTTTATTTATATTCATCACCATGAAAAACACGAACAAAATACCGGAACTATTTCAGCGGCTTGGATTGTCGGGGACCAATATTAAAATTTTTATAGCAGGATTGATTTGTATTCTGGTAGGATACATTTTTCTTGCGACAGGCGATAAAAACAGTGTTTGGTCACTGACTGTCGGACCAATTATGCTGGTTATAGGATATGTTGTTCTTCTTCCATTGTCCCTGGCGTATAAGCCGAAGAATAAATCCCTGCCGATGAAATAGACCGTTAACATGAAAAGAATCCGGATCGTACATGATGAAATTTATGGATTCTTTTTAATTAATTATTGATTATCTGATAATTCGGCACTCGACAGATAATGAGAAAAGTAATGATGTACCGGGAAAATCATTCACATTGAAACAGAAAAACAAAAAGAAGGCGCTGCTCTTCGATTTTGACGGGGTTGTCGTAAACTCGGAAGAGATTTATGAAGAGTATACCCGTGACATGTTTATACAGTACGGGATTCATCTGCCTTCATCAGAGTGGTCACTTTTTAAGGGAATTTCCCGTGATGTTTTTTTTAGATTGGTCAAAAGCCGTTATTTGCCTGATATTACAATACAGGAATTGGAAGAAGACTGGCAGGTCGGGCTTCGGGAAAAAATGAAGCAGAAACTTGCGTATACACCGTCTTTTATGAATTTTTATCGTCAGGTATCACCTCATTTTGAAACGGCTCTTGTTACATCTTCAAGACGTGATATGATAGACTGGATATTTTTAAACACCAAAATTCAAAACACATTTTCATTAATCATTACCTCTGATGATGTCCAGAATACAAAACCGGACGCAGAGCCGTATCTTAAAGCTTGCGAGATGCTGGGATTTTGCATAAATGATTGTATTGTTATTGAGGATAGTTTGCGCGGTGTGGCAAGCGGCAAGAACTCAGGGGCTTTTGTAATTGCTATAACAACCACCCATAACCGTAATGAATTAAAAGCGGCTGATATGGTAATTGACAGCTGGGACGAATTATCGGTTGAGAAACTATGGAATCTGAATATTCAGGAATAATAAAAATACCCGGTGACCTGGTTTACCTGAAAAACCCTGATGAATCGCATTGTTCATTATATTATGCGCTGGCATCCGATTCAAATTTACGATATTACAGTTCTGATGCACCATTTCGAAAAGTGGGTAAACAAACATTTGTTCAATATTATCTTAATCAGTTAATGGTTCCGAATGAGAATTATCTTCCGTTTGTCGTAGTTGACAGTGAAACAGATGAGCCGGTTGGACAGGTGCATGCGGGGCGTTTAGATCGGGATAATCATAATTGTATGATTGGTTTTGAAATTCTAACCTGCTATCAGCGTCGTGGTTATGGCACAGATGCAGTAGAAACTCTGTTGGATTATCTCTTTTTTGATTTAAAATTGAACCGTATTGGAGCTGAAGTGTACGAATTCAATACTGCCAGTCGTAAAGTATTGGAAAACCTTGGATTTGTTCTGGAGGGAACATTGTCAAAATGGCTTTTCAGAGGCGGAAAATATTGGGACAAACTCCTTTTTGGCATTTTAGCTTCGGATTGGATGAATCCGGATGGTCATGAATAGGATACTTTATTACATCCGTTCTTTTGATCGGCGTTTATGGGTCCTGATGCTGGGATGGTTTATCAGTTCACTGGGATTTGGTGCCGTGGTTCCTTTTGTCAGTATTTATTTCCATACTGAATTGGGAATATCCATGAGTCTTATCGGTTCATTTTTTTTATTGGCAGCCGTTTTCAGAAGCAGCTCGCAAATCATCGGAGGAGAATTATCCGACAGGATTGGCAGACGACGATTATTAATCATTTCACAGGTAAACAGATCCCTTGTTTTTCTTGGCACCGGTTTAGCCATTGCCTTAAATCAAAGTTTTTGGGTTATTGCCGGTATCCTTTTGTTTAATTATCTCCTGTCCTCATTTTTTCAGCCGGTTGCCAGTGCCATGGTTGTTGACCTTGTCCCCAAAGATAAAAGAGTTGAAGGATATTCAATTCTCAGGACAGCCGGAAATGCAGGGTGGGGAACCGGTCCTGCCATAGGCGGATTTTTAGCGGCTTACGGTTATGAATACCTTTTTTATTTTTGCGGAGTCAGTGCATTTATATCCGGTATTCTGATTTGGGCTTATGTAAAGGAAACACATCATAATGCGGACAACAATAATCGTGAATCCATATTGGCATCTTTCAGTGTTTTGAGGAATAACCCCACACTCAGCGTCTTTATGATCTCTGCTCTGCTTTTATTCCTTACGATGGGACAGCTTGTGTCCACATTATCGGTTTTTATGAGTAAGACACTGGAATTCTCTTCACGAAATATTGGATGGGTTTATACATACAATGCACTGCTCGTTATATTATTTCAGATACCGGTCAGCCGAATGATCCGTAAAATAAATATGTTCAAACTTATGATATTTGCATCATTTCTTTATTTTATTGCTTATGCAGTCATGGGTTGGGTCAATACATTTTTTATGGTCCTGTTTATGATAACGGTTATAACCGCGGGAGAAATTATTGGTGTCCCCACCGGAAATGCCATAGTCAGTTATATGTCACCGGAAGGAAAACATGGGCGTTATCAGGGGATTTACAGCCTGGCAACAACCTTGGGCTGGTCTGTGGGTCCCTTTATCGGCGGGATAAGCATGGATCTTTTTGACAATACTAAAATGTTATGGTTATTTCTGGCTCTTTTTAGTTTTGCAGCCATATGGGGATTTGGGTGGTTAAAAAAAAATGAATTGAAGAGTTATAATTCCGGTAACTAATCAAAGCATTTCAAATTTATGTCCCGGGTCTCTTACAGTTAACACAGGGACAGGCGATTTTCTCACGACTTTTTCGGCAGTTGAGCCGAAAAGAATGTGTGAAATACCGGTCAGACCGTGAGTAGACATAATAATCATATCGAATTTATCTTCTTTGGAACAGCGAATAATTTCATCAAACGATCGGCCGTATCGTATAATCGGGTAAGCTTTAATATTTTCCGGTATCTTTTCTTTGATAATTTTTTCAAGGGTTTGTTGTGTATATTCCCGGGATTTTTTTTCAAGTTCGGCTATATCATAATTTTCCCACGTAAAATCCGTCGGTGCAATAATGGGTTCAATGACATGCAGAAGACCGATTTCCGCATTAAAAGCATTCGCAAATTCTGCTGCATAGGATAATGCATAATTTGCATACTCTGAGAAATCTGTTGTTAACAGAATTTTTTTTATTTTCATAATACTTACCCTCCTTAATTTATAATATTAAAAAATGAATTTTAAATCAACGACTTGTTTCACATTATTTTTGGTTTATAAAATTTTAATCAATTTCACATAGAAAAAGGTATGAACCCGATATTCTGTGATAAAATATCATTTGTTTTTTAAATAAGCATATCCCAGATCAAAAGCTTTCAAATTTATGTCATGGAAAGCTTTATTCTCAAGGATATATGGAAGAACCCAGCGAATGTAAGAATCACTTAATATGTGAGGTATCATACTTGCATAAACTCCAAGAAGAATCATATTTGCGGCTTTTGTGTTTCCGATTTTATCGGCGAGTTCAGTCGCCGGCAAACCAATCGTGCGAATATCTTGACGTTTGGGCGGAGTATCAATCAGACCGCAGTCATAAATAATTGTTCCGTCATTGACAACTTCATTTTCGAAACGATCCATTGACGGTTTATTCATGACAATCAATGTTGTGGGATTTGCGACAAGGGGAGCACCGATTCGCTTATCCGATATTTTAACGCTGCAATTAGCCGTGCCGCCCCGCATTTCAGGTCCGTAACTTGGTAGCCAGCTTACTTCGTAATGGTGTTCCATGGCAACGGAAGCAATCACATAACCAAGACTGAGAAGCCCCTGCCCGCCGAAACCGGCAATTTTCAATTCTTCGTGGAAAGTTGTTTTTGCCGGGGTCGGGACCTTATCGTCAAGATCTGAAAGGTGTTTAATCTGCATGAGCTTATGGTAATCGCCCGGTGAAGGTCTTTCCTGTTTTATGGGAATGGATTCCCGTTCTTCCGAAACATCCTTGAAAACACCCGGAACAAAATATTTTGATAATGTTGATTCTATCCATTTTTTTGAATCATGGGGGGATATTTTCCAGCCCGTTGGGCAGCCCGACAGGACTTCTACAAAAGAAAAACCTTTATTATCGATTTGATTTTGGATTGCTTTTCGAACTGCCCTGCGGGTTTTAGCAATATTTTTAGCATCGGTTAACATGCACCGCTCCACATAAACCGGCGCTTCGAGGGTACCGATTATTTCTGACATGCGGATGGGGTACCCTTCGCTGGTAATGTTTCTGCCGTAGGGCGTTGTTGTCGTTTTCTGGCCAATCAATGTTGTGGGAGCCATCTGTCCGCCGGTCATGCCGTAAATAGCATTGTTGATAAAAAAGACCGTCATGGATTCGCCCCGGTTTGCCGCCTGAATAATCTCATTTGCTCCGATGGCTGCCAGGTCACCGTCACCCTGATAGGAAATGAGAATCGAATCCGGGTTAGCGCGTTTGTAGCCGGTTCCAACTGCCGGAGCACGGCCGTGAGCGCTCTGAATATTTCCAACATCAAAATAATAGTAGGCAAAAACAGAACAGCCGACAGGACTGACAAGAATCGTTTTATCTTTAATACCAAAATCTGAAAGAGTTTCTGCAATCAATTTATGCAGGATCCCATGACCGCAGCCGGGACAGTAATGAGTGGTTTTTAATTCTGTTCCGCCCTTGCGGATAAACGTATCATAAAATGAAGCGGGTTTTTGCAAAACATTCTTATTTAATATTGTCATGATTGCCTCATATTTTTCATAATTTCCCCGATGACTTCTTTTACGGTAGGCATATTGCCTCCCATCCGGCCGTGAAAATAAACGGATTTTAATCCGTTTACAGCAAGCCTTACATCATCAACCATCTGACCATTATTCAATTCAAACACATTGAAAAATCTGATATTTTTCTTTTGTGCATACGATTCAATAATTTTTTTCGGAAACGGGAAGAGGGTAACAGGGCGAAGAAGTCCCACTGCTATGCCTTCAGATCTCAGCTCGTCAACCGCGGTTTGGAGTATGCGGCTTACGATACCGAAACCCAAAAGAATTATTTCTGCATCATCACTGCGGTACTCCTCGCAACGCACTTCTTTCTCTTCGATTATGGCGTATTTTTTCTGAAGTTTATGGTTGTGAACTTCCAGACGGTCAGGATCCAGTTCAATGGATGTTATTAGGTTTTCACGGGTCTCCGGTGTAGCTTTAACAGCCCAGTCTTTTTTGGGGAATGTTGTAACAGGCTGGGGAAACTCAACAGGTTCCATCATTTGTCCGATAGTTCCGTCGGCCATGATGACTGTCGGATTCCTGTATTTATCAGCCAGTTCAAATGCCAGCATCGTTAAATCGCACATTTCCTGGGCACTGTTAGGCGCTAAAACTATTAACTTATAATTCCCGTGGCCGCCGCCTTTAACGATCTGGTAGTAATCAGACTGTTCCGGTGCAATATTTCCCAGTCCCGGACCGCCCCGCGTAATATCTACAATGACACAAGGGAGTTCAGAACCGGCAAGATAAGATATGCCTTCCATTTTCAGACTAATACCCGGGCTGGAACTGGCAGTCATGCAGCGAACGCCGCTTGAGGCGGCACCATAAAGCATATTAATTGCTCCGATCTCACTTTCTGCCTGTAAGAAAACGCCGCCTACTTTAGGAAAAAGCAGGGCTGATCCTTCCGCTATCTCACTTGCAGGCGTTATTGGGTATCCAAAATAGTTTCGACAACCGGCCAAAATCGCGGCATGGACAACGGCATTATTTCCTTTTATTAGTACTTTTTTCATAATAACCTCATGAAATTGGATTTAAACACCGGGTGCAAACATTTTTTTCATCCCCGTTCCTTGCTGCATAAACATTGGTTTCCAACTGGCAAACAGGGCATAATGCCTTATTTTCCCACTTATCCCAACCTTTGAAAACCGTGATGGCTCCGGGTTCCGGACAGGTATAAAAACATATGCCGCATCCTGTGCATCCTTCACCGGTGTATTCGGCTGTTTTATATCCCATTTGATTAAGTCTGCCGGATAATTTAATGACATGAACCGAACAGGCTTCAATACATAAACAACACCCTTTGCATTCAGCTGCTTTGATAATTAGATGTCCTCTTGACAGGCTCATTATCTCTCCTTTCTCTCTCTTTCGAAAATCATGCTTAATGATTATAGTATCTGTTATTACTAAATCAAATTTCATGCCAGAATTATTTTAACATTTGTGCCTGATCTGCAGGGTTGGGCTGAATCTCGTATTCAGGTGATTCTCATTAATAATAATCTACAGTCAGGAACCTGAGAAAAATTATCACAATTAAGAATTTTCGTCAGAACTTATAAATCCGATGGCTTTTTGGTGTTCCCTGTCCATATAGACATGAAAATATTGATTTGGGAAGCATTCCGGGATGCGGTAAATGCGAAGAACAGATTCAAAGCGTGTGTAAACCGGAACCAGTTCCGAAAGTTTATTTTGACAATGGGTGAAAATTTCCGGATTGAAGTATGTAGTGCTTAAATCCGGATAGAGCGGCATATAAAATATATTTGCTTCCACAAGATCCTGAAAAAAGTGGGTGCCGTAAGACACTTCAGGTGTATATCCACCGGACTCTCTGGCGATTTCGATAATCATTTTGGTCTTGTTTATATCTGAATACCGGGTTGGTATGCCAAGTTTGATATTGCTGCTTCCCCAGCGACCCGGCCCCAGGAGTATGAAGGTTTTATTTTCCAGTAACCGGTTGATTTTACTGATGACGCGTGCCAACAGCATTTTGTCATTATCCGGGATCTGATTATAATCCAGCGGGTCACAGTAAATGATATATTCTATGTTCTTAATAAGTCCGTTCGGAACGTCCCTTTCAGACCTGAAAAAGATCTTTTGTTCCGGTATAGTTTCAGGAATCTGGATCATCTCTTCGCTCATACGCTGGGCCAGGGGACGGCATTGAAGGAGATAGAGTTTATTATCGGCATAAGCAAATTCAAGGTCTACAGGACTGCCGTATGCTTTTTCCAGTTTTTTTAGCATTCTGCTTATGAGTTCCGGAAATTTTTTATCTTTAATAAGATTATTGAATGTAACCACCGGGATACCGTCTCTGTCGAATTGAACGGATCCAATGGGATCGGAAATATGATTATCCTTAAATGTGCTGAATATTTTTGTCAGGTCAGGCGTTTGGATTTTATCGAGAATTTCATCAAGCGTCATGGTAACGAACGTGTTTGATTTCAGATCGATAACATCAACTTTTTTCTGTGAGTAGAACTTAATATCCCGGGGTGTTGCTTCCGGGCGGAGTAACGGTTTGGTTAAACCTACCATGCGGGGATAATCACTCACTCTGTCCACAGAGCGGGTTCCCATACCGAAAACCATACGAATAAGACCATCTTCGTATTTCAGTTGCCTGGTCCATTGATATTCATTCCTTCCAAACGCTACACCTGCCCAAAGGGGAAGAAAATAATCACCGAACCGTTCGCCAATGACTTTTTGAATGAGAATCGCAACACTTTCGAAATAATCCAGCAAATCGTGTTCTTTTCTGTATTCAAGGGGATCAGGACCCAATCCTGAGCTGTATACTTCTCCAATGGCTGCAATCAGTGCAGAGAGACGTTGATCCAAAGATCCCTGATTTGCCAGAAAAATACTGTCATATTTCCCGGAGAATGATGTGCCGAAATTGTCTTCCAGAAGTGAACTGCTCCTGACAATCAGGGGGACTTCCCCGATTTTCTCCAGAAGTCCCTGCAGCTGCCGTTTTATGGCAGGCGGGAAATCTGCATTCTTAAAGAGCTCGCGGATCAGGGGATACTCATCATGTATCTCATCAATACTTTTATATTTCTGATTCTGATATTCCACCAAACCGTTGTATGCCAGAAAATCTTCAAAAACATCTGTTCTGAGGTAAAAGGATTCAGGCATGAAGACATTTTTCTGAAAATACTCATAATCTTCATCACCGGAATACTCGTCTGTCAGGATTTTATAAGCAAGCAGAAGTCCTGCCGCTTTTCCCCCGATTTTTCCGCTCCCGGTTTCAGATCCAAGTGTTCGTTTAATAATCGGATCAAGATCTGTTATTCGGATAAACTTTCTGGCGATCCGAATAAACTGAAGGTTATCGCTGATAAAATTCTTAAGCAGAGCAACGCGTATTCCGGTTGCCATGGACAGGGGAATCGGCTCTGATTCAGGAAGATTGCAAAACTCATGGACTTTTTCAGCCAAAAGCCAGAAAGAAACCCCCGGTAAATTTGCGATATTTTCCAGGGCAAAGGCTTTCTCTGTTTTTGCTACATAATTTATCGTATGATCAATTTCCTGAATACTAAAATACCCGGCAGCGTATTTTATAACGGTTTCCCGGATAAATTCTTTTTCATGTTTTCCCCATTGGGGAACAATCCCGGCATTGGGATTCTTGTTTCTTTTTGCGTCAGGTTCGGAAAGAGACGGAATTTTTTTCCTGCTTTCCTGATAAATCTTTTCTATGGATACAATCTTACGGTTGTGAAGCTGAATCAGAAGATTCTGGATGATTTTATCCGACAGATTTGGTGCTTTGTTTAAAGCAGCCTGAAGATATTCATATGTAGTATTCAAACGTTCTCCGTCTTTCTAAATATAATATAAAAAATTTCAAACGGAAAAAACCCGGGTAAAATTAAAAGAGGGTGTTTGAACACCCTCTCAATTTTCGGTAATCTTTCAGATCCACCCGCGCAATTTTGCTGCTTTTGCAACCCGGGCAATCGAAACCATATAAGCCGCTTTACGCATATCAACCTTTTTATCATACCGGCAGTACATATCGTAAACGGCCTTGTACGCTGCAGTCATTTTTTGATCAAGGCGATGATTGACTTCATCTTCCTCCCAATAGTAATTGTAGGCATTCTGGACTTGTTCAAAATATGAAACCGTTACGCCACCTGAATTGGCGAGAAAATCAGGAATCACGAATTTATTGTTTTTGAATAAAATCGCATCTGCTTCAGGTGTTGTGGGACCGTTTGCCAGTTCAACAATCAGGGGAGCTTTGATCCTTTCGGCATTTTCGGATGTTATCTGACTTTCAAGAGCAGCAGGGATCAGAATATCCACATCCATTTCAAGGACATCCATAGGATTATCAAATGCCTGCATGCCGTCTTCCGTATAACCGGCCAGGGAACCTTGCTTGCCAACATAGTCAAACATAGCTTGAGCGTCAAAGCCTTTCAAGTTGTAGTAGGCACCGCTGATGTCAGAAATACCGACAATTTTGCAGCCGACTTCCTTAAAAAGGACACCGGCCCATCCGCCTACATTTCCAAAGCCCTGAATAGCAACCGTTTTACCTTTTAATTCCTGACCCTGTAATTTTACGGCTTCCCGGGCAATAAAAAGTCCGCCTCGTGCCGTTGCGGAAGCTCTGCCTTTTGAACCGCCGATATCAATGGGTTTTCCGGTGATTACTCCGGGCATGCTTTCACCTTTAATTTTTTCATATTCATCCATCATCCAGCTCATAATCTGGGGAGTCGTGAAAACATCCGGGGCCGGGATGTCTACGGTTGGGCCAATATCCTTGGCAATAGCACCAATATACGCTCTGGCTAACCGTTCTTTCTCTGTTTCAGACAATTCCAGGGGATTGCATGTTACGCCGCCTTTTCCGCCGCCCAGCGGGATATCTACAACAGCTGTTTTCCAGGTCATCCAAGCCGCCAAAGCCCGAACCGTGTCAATGGTTTCATCAGGATGCCAGCGGAGCCCGCCTTTTGTCGGACCTAATGCGCGGTTGTATTGAACCCGGTATCCCCGAAAAACTTTTACACTGCCATCATCCATTTTTATGGGCAGAGTAACGACAATTTCTTTCATGGGCCAGCGTAAAAATTCTCTGGTTGACTGGTCCAATCCCAATAACTCGCTTGCTTCGTCAAGCTGCTGCTGAGCCATCTCAAAGATGTTCTGCGTTTTGGACATTCTTTCCTCCCTTAATTATTCTTTGTTAAACCCGTTCCAATGTTTCATTTATTCCGGGTTCTCTGTGTTTCATTTATTCTAAAGCTTCATTTAGATCCTCAATAAGATCGTCAGCGTGTTCAAGTCCGATTGACAAACGGATCAGTCCCGGACTGATTCCCGCGGCCTTTAGTTCGCAGTCTTTTAAGGACGAATGCGTGATTGAAGCAGGGTGTTGGATCAGAGAGTCGCATTCGCCAATCGAAACCGCCCTTGTAAAGAGTTTAACTTTATTCATAACGGAACAACCGGCTTGTTTATCTTTCACTTCAAATGACACGACTCCGCCAAAACCGGACATCTGGCGACAGGCGATATCATGTCCCGGATGATCGGAGAGTCCGGGATAATAAACGTTGATGACTTTTGGGTGATTGTTTAGGAAATCAGCAATTTTTGCTGCATTGGCTGCATGACGATCCATACGTATGGCAAGCGTTTTCAGTCCGCGAAGCAGCAGCCAGGCATCAAATGGACTGATAATTGGACCAAACCGGCATAATACGTCATCCCTGATTTTTTGAATGAGATCCTTTCGCCCCGTAACCATTCCGGCAATAACATCTCCGTGCCCGCATATATACTTTGTTGCACTGTGAACAATCAGTTCTGCTCCCAATTCTGCAGGCTTTTGAAAACAGGGTGTGGCAAATGTATTGTCAACCATCACCGGAACAGAAAAATCACGGGCTAAATTGCATACGGCTTCAATATCCACAAGACTCAGGATCGGATTGGATGGTGTTTCAAGATAAATCAAATCGAAGGATTCCCGGGAAAGGTAATGTTCGTATGTTTCAGGTTCGTCATTTTCGACAATCGTTGTTATGATATCACGTCCGGGAAGTGATCGTGTCAGCAGGCAGTGAGTTCCGGCATACAACGTATGACTCGCAAGGATTTTTCCGCCGACCGGAACCAGGGACATGATAGCTGAGGATATGGCTGCCATACCGGATCCAAAGGCCAGGGATGCTTCCGTATTTTCCAGATGAGATAATTGACAGCACAACGCTTCAACCGTAGGATTACCCATTCTCGAATAAAAATACCCTTCCTTGTGACCCGTGAAGAGATCAGAACCATCTTCGGCTGATTCAAATGCAAAGGCTGTTGTTTGATAAATTGGAGGGACCACGGAATGATGCAGCGTGTCGTATTTACCCTTACCGTGAATACACAGTGTTTCGAAATGATTATGCTTTTTCAAAGTCTACCCTGATTATTTAATATAATTATCATGGCAATTTGTGTGCCATTATTCCCTTACGATGAAACTTAGAAAGAAATTGTTATAAAAGCCTGTGAAATCGGACAATTTTTTTTCGACTTTGATGAAATTTCTTAATAAAAATGATTCAATGACTTTTGTCAATTCTCAAAATTGATAATTGAGTAATAAGCAGCATTATTTTTTTTTTGAATTAGAAAGAAAAGAAAAGGTTCTGTCATTAAAAGTGTTATATTGTTTTAATGATTTTAAAATAGCAAATGTTTACATTATTCAAATAAAGAGGTAACAGCCGGAGTAGGATCATGAATAAAAATTGCGGAATAATTTGGATGCTTTTGCTTTTTAGTGTTATACTGACGGCACAAAGCATGGATGCTTTACAGGGAATACAGAGGCGAGATACATCGGACAATCTAATTCCCCTGGACCTTGATCAGATACCAGATCAAATCAATGAGAGCGAACCCGTATCAGAACCAAGGATTCAAAGCAATGTATCCCTGCAGGCAGTCATTGACAGCATGGAGTATATTTTCAATCTCGAAAAAGAGCGGTTAGAAGCAAATTTCGAAACATCGTATGAGTATCGCCTAAACCGGGCTGTTGATTCCATTCGTTTAAGCGTGGCCGATAAAATTTCTACTCTTCAGAATGAAATTAATGAACTCCGAAACCTGGGAAGTGAAGGTCCGGCTATCGTTGTTGATGAAAATATTGTTTTTCAAAGAGATTCGCTGGCAACTGAACTGGAAAAACTCCGCAAAACTATGGAAAAACTTTCCGGTGAAATCATAACCGGATACACATACGATGAGATATTACAGGAGCGGCTCCATTATCAATATCTGTTAAAACTGATGGATCAGAAAGAAGCCGGCTCTTTTTTCCTTCGAAAAACAAATGAATTATCTGACCTGAAGAAACGAGAACTCAATCTTTATCTTGATAAGTATCTGCCGGATATGAACAGCGGTGAAATTTTAATCCGTTTGGCACGTGTGTATGAAGATCAAAAGGATGGACATGCGGCTAAACTGATTTATCTTAAATATCTGTTTTATTTTCCCCATTCCACAAATATGTCTTACATCAAGGAACAAATTCTAAAATTAACGGATGCGTATCAAAGTCCCCGGGATTCACTTCTTTTGTCATACCTTCCGGATGAATATCGCGCTTCTCTTCCCGGTTCTCCCCGGTTTAAGTATATCCATGCTTTGATCGATATGGGATATCCGGAAGGACTTGCTTTTACAGATACTGAGATTCGTCAATATCTGAAAGAAACAGAGCCTGATGAATTTGGTGATTTGGCAATCCTGTGGTATTCGGATATTTTAAGAGACAGAGGCCTTTACACAACGGCTTTGTGGCAAAAAGAAAAAATTATTGCTGTCTATCCGGACAGTCCGCATATACCAAAAGCCATAATGGATGCTGCCTCAATATACAGACGTGATTTGAAAGACAGTAAAAGTGCGCTGGAAAAACTCCAGTCCCTTGTTGAGAAATACCCGGATCATGAACTGACACCGGAAGCCCTGATAAACCGCGGGGATATATTTGAAACAGACCAGAAGGACAAAATTGCTGCTCTTGCGGAGTATGAAAAAATTATATCCAATTATAAAAGTACAAATCAGGCGATTACAGCTCTAAACAACATGGGGAGAATTTATCAGACCCTCTCAAAAAATCCTGATCTTGCCTTAAAACAGTATGAAAGAATCAAGTCCGATTATCCGGGTTTCCGTTCTGATGCGGCTCAGGCAATGATAAAAATTGCAGGTATTTATGAGAACCAGGGTGAATTTTCCAAAGCTGTAAAAGAAAGTGAGGAACTTCATACCCTTTATCCGGAATTTAAAGATGTACCGGCCCAGCTCATCAAAGCAGCCGTAATGGCTGAGAAAAAAATGGGAAAAGCTGACAAAGCCATGGAATTGTATGAACTGATTATCACCCAGTATCCTGAAACATCCGAATATGCCAATGCAAAAAAGGCACTGACTAAACTTCAGAAAAAGACAGAATAAAAAGGAACTTCATGACTTCACCATCACGTATGCTTCTTGAAGAAACGGCTGAATTCTACAGAACATCCCGGGAAGAAATTTCGAAAGTAATCATTGGACAGGATAGTGTCATCGAAAATCTCCTGGTTGCCATGCTGTCAGGGGGACACTGCCTTCTTGTGGGTGTTCCGGGCTTGGCAAAAACCCTTTTGGTCAAATCTTTGGCTCAAATTCTTGACCTGTCATTCAACCGTATACAGTTTACGCCGGATCTGATGCCTTCCGATATTACAGGCACGGAGGTGATAGAGGAAGAACGGGATACGGGAAAACGGATTTTTCGATTTATCAAAGGCCCTGTTTTTGCAAATATTATTCTTGCTGATGAAATTAACCGCACGCCTCCCAAAACACAGTCTGCCCTTTTGGAGGCGATGCAGGAGCATCAGGTAACGTCTGCCGGCCGGACATTCACGCTGGAAGAGCCCTTTTTTGTTCTTGCCACGCAAAATCCCATTGAACAGGAAGGCACATATCCGTTGCCTGAAGCCCAACAGGATCGGTTTATGTTTCAGCTCAATCTGGATTATCCTTCTGTTGATGAAGAAAAGAAAATTGTTCATGAGACTGTACGAATCAATAATACCACATTGAATCCTGTTATTCAGAAAGAGAGAATTATTCAGATCATTAAATTTACCCGCCACATTCCGGTTTCAGATCATGTGGTGGATTTTGCCGTGAATACTGTACGTAAAACGAGACCTGACGGAGATGCTGATCCATTCATCAAAAAGTTTGTTAAGTGGGGCGCAGGTCCGAGGGCAGCCCAATATCTGATTGCAACTGCCAAAACACGGGCAGCAATTTACGGCAGACCTACACCGGATGAGTCTGATATTACGGCATTAACTATCCCTGTCCTTCAGCACAGGGTTTTGCGGACATTTGCCGCTGAAGCTGAACATGTGACCATTACTGACATCATCAGTCATATAACCCGAAGCAAGTGACCTATGTCTTCTTTGAATCAGTCGCAGGCTATCCGTCTTTCGGATTTGATCCTGTTTGATACGCTGGATCTTCAGGTAAAAAGAGTTGTGGAAGGTTTTATTCTGGGGCTGCACAGTTCTCCGTACCATGGGTTCAGCGTGGAGTTCTCCCAGCATAAAGCCTATAACCCGGGTGATGATATCCGGCGGCTGGACTGGAAAGTATTTGGCCGCACCAACCGATATTATATCAGACAGTATGAGCAGGATACAAACCTGTCGGCATATCTGCTCCTTGATGCCAGCCGATCCATGGCTTTCGGAAAACCCTATAATAAATTTTTTGCTGCTTCTGTTATTGCAGCTTCACTTGCGATGCTTTTGGTACGGCAAAATGATGCGGCAGGTCTCTGTCTTTTTCAGGATAAATTGACAAAGATCTTGCCTCCCAAGGCAGTTCAATCCTATCCGTATGAAATGATGAAAATTCTGTCCGATGTGGACATCGTAGGGAAAACCGCTACTGCGGCAGCACTCCACCAGCTGGCTGAAATGATACAACACAAAGGATTAGTCATTCTAATATCCGATCTTTTTGATGATGAAAATGAAATCCTTAACGGTATCCGGCATTTCCGTCATTACGGACATGAAGTTATGGTCGTTCATATCTGGCATCAGGATGAAATTGAATTAAAACACAGAAAAAAAACCGAATTTATTGATATGGAAACGGGGGCGAGGCTAAAGGCTGACAATCGTCGAATCCGGGATGACTATATCTTAGCTCAGAAAAGACTATGTCGTTTTTATCTTGAAAAACTGGGGGATATGGGCGTTGATTATATTTTTTTCAGGACTGACGATGATATTCGAACCGTATTGATGGAGTATTTGCTCAAACGAAAAGAGATGATGTAAAATCGTCAATACTCAGTTTTCAATCATTTCTTTTTTAACAAGCCTTTTTTTCGGCTTATCCATATTAAAATATTTTACTTCACCCTGTATCATCGTGAGCTTGACGCTAAAGTCATCGTCAAATGATGTAATATCGGCATTTCTCCCGGGGAGAATATAACCGGTTGATATCTGACGGCTCAAAACGGTCACCGGATTACAGGATGCCATACGCAAAGCATCATCGACATCAAATCCCATACCTACAAGGTTTTTAACACCTTTGATCATGGTTAATGCAGAGCCGGCGATTGTATTGTCTGATTTACGTTTGAAAACACCTTCATCACAAAAAACTTCTTCATTGTTTGCCATCAGGCACCCGGATTTTTGTTCAGTCGGTTTTAATGAATCCGTAACCAGAACCATTTTATTGATCGGTTTAATATCCCTGAGCAGTTTAACGATAGCAGGATGTAAATGAAACCCGTCAGCAATAATTTCACAAGACACATTGGGATGAATCATAATGGCGCCTACAACACCCGGATCCCGGTGGTGTAAACGGCGCATGGCATTAAAAAAATGGGTTGAATGAAGAATTCCTGCCTGTATACCTTCCAGCATATGGTCGTATGTTGCATTGGAGTGACCGGCAGATAAAACGATACCCTTTTTGGTGCAATACAATGCCAGGTCATGCATATTTTTCAATTCCGGTGCAACCGTCATGATGGAAATATTGTTTCCGGATTCCCGGATATACCGGTCCATAAGATTCAGATCGACTTCTTTCATATAATCTGTCGGCAGAACTCCCGGTTTTTCTCTGGACACAAAGGGTCCTTCCAAGTGAAGTCCGTATATCTTTGCTCCGGGTTCAATTCCAATTGAAACACGCACGTTACGGATAGCGTTGATAAAATCTTTATCTGCCTGTGGATAAAGGGTTGGACAGAATCCGGTTACGCCGTACTCAACCAGTGTTTTTGACATTTCCAGAATGGCATCAACACTGCCGTCAGATGTATCAAACCCGTTAATTCCATGGATATGCGTATCCACAAATCCGGAAGATACCCAGGCGCCATCCATATCAAAAACTTTCATATCTTTGGGCCAGCTTCTCTGCTTAAACCGCTTCTCATTCATAACATCCGATATTTTCCCATCGATAATGATAATAGATGAATCTTCCAGGACAGTTACTCCCGTGAAAACCCTGGCGTGACGCAAACAGACTGTATTTGTCATTTTATTTCCTTTATGTATGTCATCCGTTGAAAATTATAAAATAATTACTATAATTAAAAGATGAGTTCACGTTTATAAGGTTACTTTTTGCCCCCGGAAAAAGTTGATTATAAGAGGACATCAATGTATATAAATTATATCCCCGCATCCGTTATTTCTGCAATATTACTTTTCTCGACTGATGAATTCCCGGTCCGTTCAAAACGAGAAAATACAATCCGGAACTTAGATTTTCGCAATTATAAACTATGGTGTATTCCCCTTTATCCATGAACTGCCATTTTATAAGATCTGCTTCTTTGCCGTTTATATCAAGGAGTGTTAAACTATATGCTCCTTTTTCCGGAATCTGATAGTGGATGTTCAGATGCGCATTAAAGGGATTAGGATACGTTGAAAGCAGGGTAAAATCATTTACGTTCAGCGGTTTTGCGTCCCTGACGGAAACCGGATCGCCTTCAGGCGTGAGGTGTCTGTTTATCTGGAATGATACGGCATCGCCAAATACATATTGCCCGTTGACTGCTTGGGTAACAAGCTTGAGTACAGGCTGTCGCAATCCCTCGGGCAGGTAAACGGTTGCCGCATGGTTCCATCCCGTGATTCCCGGATTTTTCTGATTTATTCTGATAGTGTCAATTCCGTCAATATGGTACAAGTAATATGTGGCTTCGGTTGTGGCATTGATTTGTCTGTTAACATAAATATACACGTTATACCAGCCGTTTTCGGAAAGATCAGCATAATAGGTGAGCGTATCCATTGAATTTACCGGCGCGTAATAACAGTGTCCGCTATGCAGGGGAATATCACCCGTATAGGACAGCCATCCTGCTGTAGCAGTCACCTGGCGGGAATTTTCATGAATAATGCCGGTTTTCGGGCGCCATGCTTTACCCTGCCTGAATGGAGGAACAGCCGAATTTTTATAGTAAGTTGCTTTCAGTTTGTCTCCCAGCTGATTGTTGTTTTTCCGCAATCCTTCATAAAAGAAAAATGCTTCACCTTTAACATTCCTGTCCCGGTTTGCCTGCATAGCCTGCATCAGATAATCTTCGGAAATAATATATGAACCCACATTCATCAGAATTCCGGCAAAATATGCATGTCGGTGATTTGGATAATTCTGGAGTGACGATTCCAACGTGCTTACATATTCGGAATATGAATATCTGTAAAGTTGCGGGATGACATCATCGCAGATTTCCTCATTCATCCATGTATAGGGATCCTGGAGATATTCATGATAGCACCATGGATAAACACTGGGACTTGATGAAAAACTCAGGTTGGCATCATAAGCCTTAACCGAATCCCGAACTTCCCTGAACCAGTCATTCATTTTATCGGCCCGCCAGCGTTTCCAAGCGGCATTGTTGTAATCGGCAGGCGGTGCCTGACCATCGTGTTCGGACTTGTAAATATTAACGGTTACGGAATCATATCCTCCTTCAACAGGCATGGCTGGTATGCGATCCGAATATTCCAGTCCGTCGATATCATATTTTCGGCTGACTTCCATTGTCAGATCACGGATCATGGTCTGAACCTCGGGATTTATGGCGCTCATCCAGTAAAAATTGTTTTTCCATGCCAGTTTCCCGTCATTTGCCCGAAGTCCCCAATGAGGTTTTGCTTTCAGTATATAATCGGGATTTTCCTGATAACTGCTGGTCCAGTAAGACGCAAAACCATATTCGAACCATGGTAAAACTTCCATACCTCGTGCATGAGCTTCCACAATAAACGCAAGAATGGGATCCCGGCCTGTAAATGAAGGGTGAATTTTTCTGTTGCTGCCGAAGAGTTCGGACATGACATGACTGGGATAAAGGGTATGAACCCCGTCTGAACTGCTGGCGTTCCATACAACGAGCAGAATCGTATTGATTCCAATCGATTCTAGGTACTCCATGGATTCTGCAATTTTAGCATCGGAAAACATGACATCACTGGCAACATTGGTAATTTTTACAGCTCTGAATTCCTCCTGAATATTGCCAGCAGCAACGGACGGGTAATGCAGAATTAGGAGAAGATTGAGAAAAAGTGTAAGAATAAGGCTGAGCAGGTTATTGCGTCGAACTCCCGGAAACCCGGTATCGGTTATGAGAGATTTTTTTTTGGAGCGACTATGAAGGTTTGAAACAGGCGTTATCATTTATAAAATTCTTCCTTTAACAGTTTGGCTGTACGATCATTCTCTTTTCGCAATCCCTCGTAGAAGAAAAATACTTCGCCATTGTATCCTGATTCCCGGTTATGGGCAATCACATTTCGCAGGAACTCATCATCCATGGTGTATTTTCCCAGATTCAGAAGAACACCCGGTATCATCGGACAATGATCACCGGACAGTTCCAAAACATCCGGATCCATAGATTTCAGCGTATTTTTATATGCTTCGATATTATACCGGTAAATTTGCGGGATCATAAGATCACAATAACCACCCTTGATCCAGGCAGGCCAGTCCTGAAGGTATTCGTCGTAAGCCCACGGATAGATATTGGGAGCCCAGCTGACAATGAGATCCCGTCGTACGGCTTTCACGCTTTTATACACATCCTCCGCAAAAGCATTCAGGATATCGCCCCGCCATTTTTGCCATGCAGGATCGCGGTAATCATAGGGAGGTTCGTTACCGTTGTGTTCTGCTTTGTACCGATTAATCGTATAATCCGAGTATCCGCCTTCAATGGGATTGGCCGGCAGCCGGTCATCACCCTGTATTCCGTCCACATTATAATTTTCAACGACTTCCAGAATTAATGATTTAATAAAATCCTGAACCTCGGGGTGATACGGGTTCATCCACTCGAAATTATTTTTGGTCAGCAGATTTCCGTCCCTGTCTTTAGCAGCCCAGTGGGGATATTTGGCAAGAATATGTCCCCCGTTTGCATTGTAGGAAGATGAGAACCCGAACTCGAACCACGGTATAACGAGAAACCCTTTTTTATGAGCATAATCCGTAAGAATTTTCAAAGGGTCATGTCCTTCAAACACCGGATCGATCAATAACCCGAATTTCTCTTCCATGATTTTACTGGGATACATGGTTTTTCCCTGATTCCACACAACGGGAAACAGGGTATTGAACCCATGTTTATAAAGGAAATCAACGGCTTCCCGGATTGATTCCTGACTTTCAAGGACTCTGCTGTCAACGTTGGTTATCCAGACACCCTTGATCTCTGACAAATCGGGTGAATTCTTTTTTTCTCCCGAACAGGATGTCATGAAAGGGATCAGGATTGTCAAAAAGCAGAACACATATCTCATCTTTATACCTCTCAATATATTGATTTTTTGAAATAAGCCAGAATGTGACGGGCGATAAAATCATGACCTTCCGGTGTGGGGTGGACCTTATCCTCCGACCATTTTTTTTCGTTGCTCTTGATCAGTTCATTTTGAAATAATGATTGCAGATCGATTAACGGCAAATCAAATATCCTGCTTATATTTTGGACAGTTTTGCTATATAATTCCGTCATGATTTTTATGGGATTATTTTGTGTCCTGCAAACATAAAAAGGGGAGAGGAGAATGATTGAACATCCGGGCAGTTCATTTTTTGTTTGTTGGATCAATGCTGAATACGTGGATTTGAAATGAGATATTCGATCTTCTGTCGGAATGGAAAGACTCAGGGTCGTATGCACATCATTGATTCCGATTAGGATAAAAAGAACATCCGGTTTTTGCCTGATAACATCGTTCTGCCATCTCAGGCTTAACCCTTCAATCGTATTGCCGCAAATTCCTTTATTCAAAATGGAAAAATGGAGCGAAGGAAATTCGGCTGTCAACATATTGCTGAAAAAAAGAACATACCCTTCACCCAAAGGGGGTTTGTCATTTGTCCGCCCTGCATCGGTAATGCTGTCACCGATAAAGAGAATTTTCAAAATTGCATATCCTCCTTCAGATGTAATTGAGCGAAATAGGGTTGAAAATATTTTGTGTAAAATAATATTTGAAAATGAAGAATAACAGTTTTAATTTAGTTTGTAAATTAAACGAACTAATTAAGACGTGAGAAGGAACGTATGAAAACACGCCTTTTAACGATTATAATGATTGGCCTTCTTCCTGCCTGTTTATGGAGTCAGACTACCGGCAAGATCAGCGGTATAGTCAGGGACGGGAAGACAAATGAGCCGCTGATCGGGGCCAATGTAGTTATTCTGAATACCCAGCTTGGAGCGGCTACGGGTGTTGACGGCGATTTTGTTATTTTAAATGTACCGGCCATGTCACACACTCTCCTGATAAATTATATCGGCTATAGACCGGTTACGCTTACAGATGTGGAAGTCCTTATGGGGCGGACTGCCCGTGTTCAGGTTCTTATGGAAGAGGATGTACTCCAGCTGGGGGAAACGGTCACCGTTACGGCAGAGCGTCCCATTGTAGAGGCAGATAAAACCGGATCATCGGTTCACCTCACCTCTGAAGATATCAGTGACCTTCCTGTAGAAGGCTTAAGAAATGTTCTGGAATTAACAGCCGGGATAAGCCGGAATGCCGACGGAACCATCAGTATTCGCGGCGGCAGCGGTTATGAAATCAATTATCAGGTAAATGGTATCAAATCCATGACAACCAATACCGGTGCCACCGCGTTTGGCGGAATGAATGACAAGGCTGATAACAGCTGGAAATATGACGTAAATCCGCTAGCCGTAGCACAGATGGAAGTGATTTCCGGCGGTTTCAATGCAGAACACGGGAATGCCCAGTCCGGTGTTATTAAAGTTGTAACCCGTGAAGGGGGGGAACGATTCTCAGGCGGTTTTCGCATGGAATACCGTCCGGCAGGGCAGTATCATTGGGGTGATTATCTCTATTCGAAAGATCAGATTGAATGGAAAAACTGGGGTAATTACGAAACGTGGCTGAAAAATATCAAATGGGCAAGGAACAGTGCCAATCCTTACACGATAGATGATGTTCCCTACAACCTATATGAAAGGAATAACGATACATATACCATCCGATCCTATAATGTTGACGACAGTGCGGCCGTCAATAATTACAATCTTTGGGTCATGAATCATACTCCCGGCGATAAACAGGTTATGCTGATTGACGGGTATGAATGGGTTCCGGTGAATTATAACGGAGAAACGCTTTACCGAAAAGAGTGGACCTTGAAGAATGTTGATAACAGGGATAATATCATGGGAGTATACGATTACAGACAACTCCCTGCCACCCGGTATATGTTCAGTTTTGGCGGACCGCTTGGGAATGATCCCAGAAAAATGAATTTTTTTCTGTCAGGTGAATTGAAAAGCAAACCAACCCGCCTGCCCACCCGCGAGAAGACCCAGGATATGCAGAATCTTTCGTTTATGATATCATGGAAACCGACGACCAAACACAATTTTAAATTTACCAATATGTATCAGTTTTACCGATCCGGTATGGGATCCGGTTCTGAAGATGTGCGCTGGGCCGGGCTGTGGGGCTGGTACGGCTCACGAAGAAAATATACACTGATCTATGACCCTCTTCGTGAAGAAACCGTATTGGCGCAAAATCTCGATTATAAATATATCTTTTCGTCCAAATCCTATTTGCAGGCAACTGTAACGCACCAAAGTGAGGTGCTGTTTGCTCTTCAGCTTCCTGTTCCGGGTATTGAAAAAGATGCGCAGCGTGTAGCACAGGGGCGTCAGGAAACACGTTTCCTGGAAGAGAGAGGACCCTGGTTTGAAAATTACCGTGATTACTATACATGGTCCAGTCTTTACAATCAGGCGTCTATAACTCATTATTATGAAGGAAATATGAGTTTTACGTCCCAATTGACCCCTACAAATCTTATTAAAGTAGGTATTGAGGGATGGATTATGGATCAGGATTACAATGCATCATCGTCTTTAACGGTTTCATCCTATATCTGGCGGACCGGGTTTTCTACAAACTACAAGGCGTTAACACGTTATTTTGCTGCTTATGTTCAGGATAAAATTGAATTTGCGGGGATGGTAGGAAATCTGGGACTCCGGCTCGATGCCTATAATTTTGGCGGAAAGGTCCCGGTCAACGGGTATGAACTTTTCTATCCTGCCGAAAATGAGGGATTTCCGGCAATCGGTATTCCTGCGTGGGACGATTCCAAAACCTTTGTTACCCTCTCACCGAGAGTGGGTATTTCATTTCCTATTGCAGACAAAACTGCTTTCAGAGTCCAATATGGTCATTTCAGATCTATGCCTCTTATTCACAGAGCCCTGGATAACCAGACAAATCACGGATGGGGCACGTATGGCAACCCAAATCTGGAACCTCAGTTAAGCATCAATTATGAAATCGGTATTCAGCAAAATCTCTGGGGTACGCATCAGTTGGATATTGTGACATATTATAATGATTTAAAAAATCAAACCCATGCCATTCACCGGGAAACAACAGCAGGATCCATTAAAAAAACAGATGAATATTATGGTACTTATATAACCTATACCAATAACAGCTACGGGAATTCACAGGGTATTGAGTTAACATTCAGAAACAGGGTTGTTACAAACTGGCGTTATAATGTAACCTACACACTCAGTCAGACTAAATCCGGGTATCACGGTCCCTATCTGGATCTGAGAGAGATGACGCCTGAACAGGAACAGACGTATACGTATTCAGCATCTGATTTTATTTCCGGTGAGGACAGGACTCACCGGTTTAACCTTTCCTTATCCTATGTAATTCCGGAGAAAGGCGGTCCCGCCGTTCTGGGGCTCCATCCGTTAAGTCAAACAAGTTTCGGGTTTATTTATCGTGTATCCAGCGGAGCAGCCTATTATTGGAGTCCATCGTATCAGACCCAAATGAACATCCAGAATAATCGCCGTTATCCTCTGGAATCCGTAACCGATTTTCAAATTGAAAAACGGTTTACGGTCAGCTCCATTGATTTTGTAATGAATCTGAAAATCAGGAATTTGTTTAACAATAAACAACTGACACCCATTGACAATTACCTGGAACGGTCTGAATGGGTGACAAAAAGTATCACATACATAGATTCAGAACCCAATCCGAAAAGGGATTATCATATTTTCAATTATTGGCAGACATACAAGAATGTTCCGAGAGAAGTTTACCTCACATTCGGATTTGATTTTTAAAACGATAACGGATGGACTGGATAATGAATAGATTAAAACAATTACTGATCATATTCCTGTTGACCGGGTTGACGACCAATACGGCATGGGGACAAATAATAAAATTAAATCGCGGACGTTTATGGCACTCGTTTCATCATGCCCAGGAATCTTCACCTCTTGCCGATTGGCAAAAAATGTCTGAAGGATTGGACTGGCCGGGATTTGAACCAACCGAACTGAATGAGAACCTGGGCGGGACTTATTCCCATCTTGTGGCCGGCGGTATCTATTTAACGGCATTGAAACCTTTGAGAGATGCCTCAAATAATACATATTTTGATTCTGATTCTGTTTTGGGCTGGATGGATTTTGCTCTGAACGGAGACAGAAATACAAGCAAAGAGCTTGGACAGCAGCCCTTTATATCCCGTGAACATAAAAAAATATGGCCGCGCGGAGAAAATTACTGGGGACTGACAAATCCCTACGAAGCGGAAGAATTGATTTACAGCTATATCGAAAAAGATCCCCAATATGATGATTCCAAAACAGGCAATAAGAAATTCAATGTAAGCATTAAACGTGAAGTCCGGCAGTGGTCCGGATCAGCCGCAGACCAGGATTATGTTATTGTCCGGTATGTCATAAAAAGTTTAGCCAGTGAAAGACGGGTGGGTATTGACAGTGCTTATGTTTTGCTGACCTATGCCATATCACCCAATAACCGGGGATGGACGTACAGTTATCCATCGTACCGTTCCGGGGCCAGAAACACAATGAGCCGCTGGGATCCGGAAGAAAAACTGCTGACTGCGTGGGCAGGCAATTTTAAAAATACGCCCAATATTGATGACACTTATGATCCGTATGAATATTACCGATACAGTGCGATCGATAATGTCCAAAGACCCGTCACTGAATTTATGGCACCCGGTATAGTGGGCATTAAACTTCTTGAAGTTACGCCGGACCATGGGCCGGAACCGGATAAAATTAACGGATTTACCTGGTCAGCCGGTCCGCCGGACAGTGATTATGAAGGACCTTTTACCGCTATTGCGGGAATGAAAAACAAATATGATGCAATGAAAGATGTGTCCCGTCTGTTTGATGCCTATACCGATACAAACGATATTCGAATGGGTTCACAAAGACTCTATGCAAATTGGTCTTTCGGTCCTTACAATCTCAGGGGCGGCGGCAGAGATTCAATCGTAATTGTTGTAGGACAGTTTGTTGGAGGGCTCCCGTACGGCAAGACATTTATCGATACGATTGATCAGGATTTAAGGTCGGAAAAAGTACGGGAGATACGGGAAGCGGCTGATTCGGCAGCGAATTACCTGAGCGAACGGTTAACGTTCAATTACAATCATGATTTTACGGTTCCCCTTCCGCCGCCGGCTCCTCCATTTACTATTGAACCGGATACGGCTGGCGGATCTGTGGCAAATGTGCTTCTGTTCGATGATTCGGTTGAGTCCATTCCCGATCCTCAGCAGAATGTTATTGATATCGCCGGATATCGAATTTATAAATCCAAACAATATCCGTTCGGTCCATGGGAAAAAATTGCCGATATTGCCATAAAAGATCCCTCATATTGGGATGACATTGACCAGGTTTACAAATTTAAAGACAGCCGAGTTGCCCTCGGTTACGGATACTATTATGCTGTAACTGCCTATGATACAGGGCATGATTCGTGGGTTGCCGATCCGTCAGTTTCTGTTCCGGAACTGGAATCGTCACTCTTTGCCAACAGGACCAGACATCCGTTTTATTCAACCCTGGTTCCGGTGACAGAATCCAAAGGCGCTCTTGACAATGTAGCCGTAGTACCCAACCCCTTTTACGTAACATCCGGATTTGAACGGGGCGGCGATCTGAAAAACATTCAGTTTGTAAACCTTCCGTCACCCTGCACAATCCGGATATTTACGGTTAAAGGTAATCTGGTTAAGGTTATCGAACATAATGATCCTTCGTCCGGAGTGGCATTCTGGAATCAGATCAGCGAGAATAAACAGTATATAAAAAGCGGTTTGTATTTTTATCATATTGAAGATTCAAATGGAAATACAACCCGCGGGAAGTTTGCTATTATCAATTAATTCGAATACAGGATGTATGTTGATATGAAAAATATTTTATACCGATCCGTCATAATCGTGTTGATATTCGTGACGGGAGGATTGGCGGAACAGAAGGAAAAAACCGGGACAACAGGATTTGTTTTCCTGAAAATACCGGCATCTGCCCGTCAAATTGCCATGGGTGAAACAGGCATTGCACTACCCAATGCCGGATCTGATGCAATTTTTGTCAATCCTGCTCTTGCTTCACTGATTCCCCAGCAAAACGGTATATCCTTTTCCTATGGGGACTGGTATCTGGATACACAGCACCAGACATTCTCATATACAAGAAATATGAATCTTTTTGGTACAGTCGGTTTTCATTTCCTGAACTACAACTTTGGTGACATGAATAAAACCCGTGTCTTTTCCTCCTATGAGGCGGAATTGATTCAGGAAGGGGATAACAATAAATATATGGATCTGGGTACATTTTCTGCCGGAGCTTATTCGGTGGGATTAACGTATGCCCGTCAATTGACAGACAAATTTTCCATCGGGACCAATCTTAAGTATGTGAGGGAAACCATTGACGTTCATTATGCCGATAATATAATTGCCGATATTGGGTTTATTTTTTTTACCGGCTATAAATCACTCAGGGTTGGCGCTTATCTTCAAAATTTTGGGTTGGAAACGGAATATGTTACCGAGACGTTTAAAATGCCACAGACAATGACACTTGGACTCTCAGGCGAACTGCTGGGCAGCTACGATTCGCCGAACCGTGTTTCATTTACTTTGGAAGCCAAACATCCTAATGATGAATCGGAAAAAGTCCATGCCGGACTTGAAGGAGTCTGGAACAATGTGATCAGTATGAGATGCGGATATAAACTCGGAAGTGAATATGAAAAGTTAACGCTGGGAATGGGGATCCGTTTTGTGTATAAAATGAAAAAATTCCAGCTTGATATGGCCTATATGGATCATGATTATTTGCATACAACGATGCGATATACTCTGTCAATGGAGCTGTAAATGAACGTTATACGATATGTTTTTTGTGTTACATTCCTGTTAGCCGTGACAATTTCTTTATTGCCGGCTCAGGATCTTGCACCCTATAAAGTAAAACTTTTCACCGGTTATCAGGAACAGAGTTACGAAAAGCGTGCTTCTGAAGCCAGGGGTTTTCTTGTTGGCTTGCAGTTGAATCGTGAGCTTACGCGCCGTCTTGACTGGAATTTCAGGGTTGGGTATGATTACAGTTATCTGGATCAGGATACGGTTTTACTGGAATGGGAGTGGGATTATTGGGAACAATATATCGACTGGATGCTCATGGGAGCAACTCAGCAGGAAATCGATTCCATGAGTATTTATAAAGAATATTGGCGGACCGACTCTTCTTTTCACGGCGTTTTTAATCCTGTCCAGACTCTTGGCGAAATTATGCTGTCAACAGGCCTTGAGTTTAATGTCCCCATTGTTAAGCGCGTTTCGATGTACGGAGGTGTCAATGTAGGGGCAAATATTTACGAACGCCGGATTAAAATGGTCGAAGACTGGACAAAAAACTTCACTTTTAATTTTGACAGTACCAAACTTGCTGATAATCTTCTGGATGACTATGCACGGGAACGGTTTGATGTTTTTATGGATTTAAATGAAAAACATCCGGAAACCTACCCACTTGAATATCAATATAATGCAGATTCATCAAATGTAATTTACCGATTCAGGTACGCTTTTGATGTTCAGGTCACACATTTTTCTCCCGCCAAAACCGGAAGCCGCTTTTTTGCTTCACCGTTTTTGGGTGTGCGGTTTAATCTGAATCAGACTGTTGATCTTGATCTGGGTTACTATGGTGTATTCTATCTGAATAATGTGGAAAAAATGGAAGATTTATTCCGCTTTTCAAAAGAGAGTGATCGATGGTTCCCGTATAAATCCAAAAACACGTTCGTTTTGAGTTTAACGTTCAATTATTAAGTAAAGATATGATTATGATGAAAAAAATTGTTGTTCTTTTGATACTCATTTTGGGATTCTCACTCCTTCAGGCACAACAACCCGGATACTATGGCGTATCGGTCGGAGGATCCTATGCTGTGCCTGTGTCGGATCTGGGAGACTTATATAAACCTGCTTTTAACCTGAAAGTGGGTGCCGGAATGGTTTTGGAGAACAACTGGTATCTGGAAGGTCAGATTGATGCCAGCCGTTTCAATAACACAAAGCTGGAAGGATATGCCGGGGATAATGTTTCCATGTCGCTTGAATATGCCGGGATCATGTTTGTCGGAAATAAACCGCTTGCCAAACTCGGAGCAGTTAATCTCAATGTAATTATTGGAGCCGGTCCCTTTTATTGGAAAAATATCCGCAGCGAAATTGCCCGGAATGACTCTTTGGGAATTCCGTTTATTCCAAAAAAGACGCTTGAAGAATGGAATATGGCTTTCCAGGGCGGTGCCGGGATTCAATATTTTGTTACACCATCCATTGCTTTTGAATTATCCGGAGCTTACAGAATTCTTGTGGGTTCACTCTGGCCTGTTATGCAGGAGCATATTATGATTGAACAGGTGAACGGTTTCCAGGTGCTGCATATCAATGCAAAACTCCGTTATTATTTTTAAATCAATTTGTCGGAGGTATTCATTGTGAGAAAAATTTTCCCTCTTATTATTTTTGTTCTGTTATCTGCCCTGTGCCATGCACAGGATTATTCACTGGTCTGGGCAAGTTATGATTTTATAACCGGCGATGACGTTACCCGGAGTGTTGCATGGAATCCGGTTACGGACCATTTGCTGGTTCCAACCCGCTTTGGATATCCGCGTGTTCTGATTATGGATCCTGAAACCGGTGTTGTACTGGGAGAAATGGATTCAACCGGTCTGGGTAAAAGAGGAACCGCAGAAGAAGGTATTGAGCTGATAGATGTAGCTGATGACGGGAAAATTTATTTATGTAATCTGGGCTGGAAAGAATCGAACTGGAATTTTATTGTGTGGGAATTTGACGATGAAGACAGTCCGGCAAAGGTCGTTTTTGATCAGTTGGTGGACAGTCAGGACCCTACAGGCGGTTTTTACGACTGGTATGGTGCTTCCTTGGACGTTGCCGGTTCGGGAACAGAAAAATACTTGTATACATCCGGCTGGCAGAACAATAAGATATTGGTCTTAAAAATGGGTGCCAGAGGTGATTTTCAAATTCACCGCTTTATTGAATTGCCATCCATTAACAGTGCCAGACACGGTATTTCTGCTGTTTCGCCTGAAGGACGCCTTTGGATAAACGGTGCGGGAGATTCCACTCCGCCACCGCGTTTAATTGATTCTGACGGGACGGTTATTGCCCAGGTGCCCGATTCAATCATATCAGCCGGCGGGACCAGTACGATTAAACACTGGAGTGTCGGAGATTTTCATTTTGTTACCTGCGTTAACGGTTTTCTGAATAATACATTACGATCTGCCCGCTATTTTGAGGACGATCTGGGAACCGTAACTTTTTCCTATTTCGGAGGAGATTCGGACTCGTTGATGCTGGGTTATATGGGAACCTCGCTGAATATGAACCTGAACTGTTCGGCTGATCTTGAATATGATCCAACCCGGCACCGGATGTATGTTGTTATGGGTAACAACAGTGTTGCAGCAGTGGATCTTGATCCTTTTATCAAAGTCCGAACACCGCGTAATACCGGTCGTTTGGCTGTTCAGATTGACGGAAAGAAAAAGGAATATTGTGAATATGATTTTGTCGGATCTGTCAATGGGCGGGACCTGTATTTAACCTGGGGAACCAACGCCGTGTATTTTGGGATTACCGGTTCAACGCTCTATGATCAGACATTAAAAAATCAGCTTGTTCTGGCTTTCGATCTGGATCCTGATACAAATAACGGAAGCACAATTCCTCCGTCTGATGCCGGCGGCGCCACATCATTGCCTTTTAACGCCGATGTGGTTATTCATCTTGAACCCTGGGATGAAGTGGATTATACGACCGGGTGGATTTATAAATGGAACGGTTCCGGTTGGACGGTTTCTGATATTGACGGGTTTGATATCGGATACGGCGCCATGGCATGGGTAGGCGGTCATGAAGACTCAACGATAACGGAAATTGCCGTCTCTTTCAACAATGCCGGTCTGGGTGAAAATTTTTCTAAAATCCGTATGATGGTTTACTGTGCTGAAGAAGGGAGCTCCGGAGACGTACTGTGTGCGTTTCCCGTAGAAAACAATCAGGAAACGGGAGCTGCATTCACAGCATATTTTGAAGCAGACAGTCTGGGTAAATATATGCTTCCTTCCAATCCCGCCTATCTTCGTACTGTAAACAGCACCGTTGGTGTTGAACCGGCAGATTACATTCCCGGACGTTTTGAATTGCTGCAAAATTATCCCAATCCTTTCAATCCGCGGACTTTGATCCAATTCACATTGACAGAAAAGGCTTATGCGGAACTCACCGTTTATGATATCCGCGGCCACCGCGTTTCTGTTCTTAAAGAGGAAGTTCTGAATCCGGGTTTTCATTCGGCAATATTTAACGGTGAAAAATCAGCCAGCGGTGTTTATTTCTATCAATTGAATGTAAATGACAAACCTGTACATACAAAAAAAATGGTTTTGATTAAATAAACTGTGAGGTATAAAATGGTAAAAAAAACAATATTTACACTTTTGCTATTTACGATCATGCTTTATTCAGGTCAATATAGTCTGAAATGGGCAAATTACGATCTGATAGACCGGAGCAATGATGTTACCAGAAGTCTGGCATATAATCCCCATACTGATCATGTTTTGGTGGCAACCCGTTTCGGAGGTGCCAGAGTTGCTGTTCTCGATGCAGAATACGGGTATATAATAGGCATGCTGGATACAACGGATACAGGCTTTTCCGGCGGGATCTATCCTCTGAATCATGTAGCTGTTGCAGATGACGGGACAATCTATGTCTGCAATCTGAGCGTACCTCAGGCTTCTGCCGGCGATAAATTCAGAATTTACCGGTATACAGATGAACAGGCAGCGCCTGAACTGGTATTTGATAATGAACTGGATGGATTGCGATTCGGTGATTCATTTGCCGTAAGCGGTGAAGGAGAAAATACGTGGTTTTATACATCCGGTTATCAAAATGATAAAATGGCTGTATTGAAAATGGGATCTCGGGGAATTGCTCTTGATCATTATATTGATCTTCCGTCTGTAAACAGTGCCCGTCAGGGTATTTCTCCCGTAGAACCGGGAGGTAATCTCTGGATCAATGGAGCCGGTGACAGCTATCCGCCGCCACGGCTCATTACCAATGAAGGAAATATCATTGCTTCTGTTCCGGACAGCATTATTTCTCCCGGCGGCTCGGCAACAGTCCTTCATGTGAATCTCGGCACCTTCAATATGGTTTTTGTGGTCAACGTTTTTCTCACCAATGCCGTAAAGGCAGCCCGGTATTATGAAGATGAATTGGGAACCGTTACATTTGGGTACTTCGGGGATAATTCCGATTCACTACTATTGGGTTATATGGGGACAGAACTTGTCAATAATCAAAACGGATCTTCTTCTCTCAGTTATGATCCCACACGGCATGTTCTGTATGTTCTCAACGGTGTTAACAGTATAGCCGCACTGGATCTTAACGGACTTCTTCAAGTTGCAACGCCCCGTGATCAGGGTGCTGCAAGAATTCAGATTGACGGTAAAAAGAAAGAATATTTCCATTATGATCATGTAGGAAGCAGTAATGGCCGTGATCTCTATATGACGTGGGGAACCGGTGCACTTTATTTTGGTGTTACGGGTACAACCCTTTTTGATCAGACTTTGACCAATCAGCTCTTCCTGGTTTTTGATCTGGATCCGGATACGGAAAACGGGAGTAAGACACCTCCCTCGGATGCCGGAGGAATTTCTGCCTTACCGTTTAATGCAGATGTCGTCGTTCATCTGGAGCCCTGGGATGAAGTGGATTATACAACGGGCTGGGTCTATAAATGGAACGGCAATGCCTGGGACGTGTCGGACATTGACGGTTTTGATATCGGTTACGGTGCGATGGCATGGGTCGGAGGACATGAAGATACAACGTTGACAGAAGTGGCCGTTGCTTTTAACAGTGCCGGTCTCGGAGAAGAATTTACCGGTATCCGTATGTTGGTTTACAGCGCTGAATCAGGGAACAACGGTAACATTCTCTGTGCTTTTCCCGATGTGAACAGCCTTGAAGCAGGCGGTGTCTTTTCGGCGTATTTTGAAGCAGACAGTCTGGGAAAAAATATGTATCCCAATAATCCGAATATGGTGCGTATTATCAATACGGGCGTAGGAATTCAGGACAAACTTCATTACCCTTCCCGGTATACTTTGTATCCCAATTTTCCCAATCCTTTCAATCCGAAGACCAATATAACCTTTACTCTTAACCAGGATGCTTATACAGAGCTTAAAGTGTATGATATCCGCGGTAACGAAGTCCGTGTAATGGTAAACGATCGTCTGGATGCCGGAAATTATACCCGTTCTTTTGACGGCTCCGGTCTGTCAAGCGGTGTTTATTTTTACAGATTGTTCATGGATGGGATGCCGTCCGGAATCGGAAAAATGGTTTTATTGAAATAAATGAAAAAAATAATAAACAGTTTCGCATTCTTCCTTCTTTTCGGATTACCGATTGCATTGAAAGCCGGATCCCCCGAATTGCGGGGGGTCTGGTTTGCATGGGCAGGAAGCAATGTGCCCACAAATACTCATATTGCACAGACCATGGATGCTCTTGCAGACGCAAATTTTAATGTTGTTTATGTGGATGTATGGCGTTTTGGATATCCTTATTTCAGAAGTGACGTGTTTCATAAATATACCGGACTGTATACCGATCCTGCAGTGGGCGAGAGGGATATCCTTGCAGAAATGATTGCTGAAGGACATCGGGCAGGGCTGGAAGTAGATGCATGGTTTGAAGCCGGATTTATGGCTACTCAGGGTTCGAATGATCATATGTATCGGGCCAAACCGGAATGGTTTGCCAAAGACAAAGCCGGAAACGTCCCTCTGTATGGCGCCGGCGGAATGTCTCTGAGTCATACACATCCTGAAGCGCAGCAATTTCTTATTGACATTGCTAAAGAAGTCGTCCTGAAATATGATATTGACGGCATTGAATTCGACCGTATCCGATATCCGGGGCTGGATTGCGGTTATGACAATACAACCATAGCTTTGTATAAAGCAGAAAACGACGGAAACAATCCGCCGCAAAACACGGCAGACAGCGGATGGATCCGGTGGAGGGCTGACAAACTCACGGATTTTGTTGCACTGTTTTATGATTCTCTGAAATCCGTGAATCCTCACATTGTTATTTCCAATGCTCCTCTGCCCTGGGGATACGAGCAATTTTGTCAGGACTGGGTCCCCTGGGCAAACAATGGTTATCTTGATGCCGTTCAGGTGCAAATGTATAACTCAACCAATGCCTCGTATGTGTGGCGTCTGGATACTGAACGAACAAAGATTTCTGATCAGAGTGTCCTTTATCCCGGAATTTCTACGGAAGCCAACGGAAATATCACCACGCCGTCAGAATTGGTTGAAATGGTAAAATCAACCAGAAGCCGGGGATTAAAAGGGAATGTTTTCTGGTACCATTATCCTCTGGTATTCACAAGTTCATATCTTGCTGATCTAAAGTCATCGGTCTATTCGGAAAAAGCAGATGTTCCCTATCGGGAAGCAGGCTGGAGACAGCCGGCCATTATTGTCAATGAAAACGATGCAAGACTTGTAGAAAAATCGGATAACTGGAATGAAAGGACACCTTCGCAGGGATATAACGGCTATGAAGGCGGTTTGTATTATACAGAAACAGCCAATGATGCCTGGATTGATTATCATGCAAATATCAGCGAGGAAGGCTGGTATGAGGTGTATGTTTATCATTTTCAACAGGCTTATGCAACAAATAAAGCACCTTATACGGTTTATCACAGAGACGGACAAACGCTCTTTTTGGTTAACCAGAGTGTCAAACAATCACGCTGGGTCAAATTATCTGACGTTTACCTTGAACCGGGATTAAAAAAGAAGGTTATCCGCCTTACAACGGAAGATACTGACAGGAATTTTGTTTTTGCCGATGCCGTTATGCTGCTGAAAAGCAACCGTATTGGAATAAAAGCCCCAACGAAAATTGACATTGCAGAAAAACCGGAATCCTTTTTGCTGCTGGACATTTATCCCAATCCCTTTAACAGTGAATGCACAATCCAATTTTCACTGCTTAATGACGGTTTAACGGATATCATAATCTGGGATTTAGCCGGAAAAGTTATGGAAATACCTGACAGCCGCTACCGGAGTGCCGGGTTAAATCAAATCAATTATAACGTCAATGAATTATCAAGCAGTGTTTACTTTGTGGGAATAAAACAGAATAATCGTATCCAAAAAATAAAAAAAATGGTTTATGTTAAATGATACCTGAAACTCATTTTATCAAAAAAGGCGATTCCTCCTTTCTAAAAAAAGTCAATGAAACACGGCTTCTTTACATTCTTTACAAAGAAGGACCGATTTCCCGGGTTGATTTATCCCGTGAAGCACACATGTCAAAGGCGGCTGTATCAGAAATAATCAACCGGCTTTATGATGCAGGATTGGTGCTTGACGTCGGTAAAGGACAATCGACGTCCAAAGGCGGAAAACGACCCACATTGATCAGACTCAATCCTGAAAGGGGATATGTTTTTGGTCTAGAAATCAAGCGGAGCGAAACAATCATTGCATTAGCCAATATTGATGGCGATTTGTTGACGACATCCGTTGTTGAATACGAAACGGGTTCTCCTTCTTTCCTCGTTCTGGACAGAGTTGTAAATGAAATGCAGTCCATTTTACAAAGAAAAAAAATTTCCCATGAAAACCTAATCGCCATCGGCATCGGTGCTCCCGGACAAATCGATTATGTAAAGGGGAATCTTCTTGTTGCAGATACCCTGAAAAACTGGGCTCATGAACCCTTGTCCGAAGTATTTCAACGCACATTCAATGTTCCGGTAATTTTGGAAAATGATGTAAACACTATTGCTTTGGGTGAGTATTTGTATGGTGTTGGTAAAAATGAAAAAGATCTGGTTTGCATTGCTATCAGCGATGGTATCGGATCCGGCATCATCCAGAACCAAAGTCTGGTAAAAGGCGTTCAGGGGGCTGCCGGAGAAATCGGTTATATTGAATTTATCCGTCCGTTTGACCGGCCTTTAAACTTTATATTGAACGGCCACAAAATTTTTGGGGATATCCTGTCAGAAAAGAATCTTTTTAAAGGGATAAACAAGTCATTAGGAGTTGATCCTGATACAGCTTTTAAACGAAGCATGATGAGTGAATACTTATCTCTGGCCGAAAATCAAAACATACCGGTATGTCGTGTTCTGGATGAATATGCCTATGTTCTGGGATCACTGTGTCTGAATCTTCAGAAAACATTGAACCCCGGTATCATGATATTGAATGGTTTTGTCGTGGAAAATTCCCCTTACCTTGTTGACAGAGTTCATCATGAAGTAGAAGAGAGTCTGAAAAATATTCCCATTACATTCAGATCGCGAATTTTGGTCGGAGGTCTTAAGATAGAAGCAGGTTTGCGGGGTGCTGTTGTGATGGCATTGCAAACGCTGTTTAATCCGACGCAGGAGAATCCCTTTTTAGACCGGCTTGTTGGAGAGAGTGCATGAAATGTGTTAAACGCATATATTTTTTTCTGCTTTTGGGATCTGTTTCACTCTTTGGAGAACCCATTGCCTGGACCGATACAACAACTCATTTTGATTTTCCTGCAGGGATCCGGTTATTCTACGGTCGCCGCAACAGCCCTGCTCTGAACATATGGGTTCTTGATGTTGATCTGAATCAAAAAGATCTGGCTGTAAGACCCTATATAACAACGTCAACCGCAAATGTAAAAACTCTGGCTCAGCGTTTTAATGTCTATGCGGCCGTAAACGGGGGGTACTTTGGCGGGGCAACGTCCTATTCAGCGATTATTTATCCCAATGAACTGAAAGCAAAAAATATCGGTGCCGTTACGCGGAACAGTAAATCCTATCCTTTGATGAGGAGTCTTTTCAGCGTGAATGAAGAAGGCCGGCCGGCTGTTGATTGGATCTATCATTTTGGCAGCAATCCGGAACAGACCTATCGTTTTGAAGCGCCCATGGCTTATTCCTACAATGATCCAAATCCAAAAAATGCTCCGTCAAGCGCTGACGGAAGTCCTATGGAAGATATTCTTGTCGGAATAGGCGGAGGACCGACCCTGGTTAAAAACGGTCAGATTCATATTACGTATAATGAGGAAATAATGTGGGGATCCGGTGTAGGGCTTGATAATGCCGATCCCCGGACAGCTGTAGGCTATACGGAAGACAATCATGTAATCATGGTAACGGCAGACGGCCGGCAGACAGCCAGTCAGGGTGTGAGCCTGCCGGAACTGGCTCAGATTATGATATCTTTCGGCTGTGTGGATGCCATGAACCTGGACGGCGGCGGTTCCACTCAGATGGCAGTTCCCGGTCTCAATATAAACACACCTTCCGAAAATCGTTCTGTTCCTACAATTCTGGCTGTTGTTCATTACGATTCTCTCGGATTAGTCGTATATGATGACAGCGGCGTAATTATCGATACAGACGATGAGAATTGTGAATTTTTGGGAAGCGGGTGGTTTCCTACAGCAAACCCGGGTTATTGGGGGACCAGTCCCGCTCAGCTCAATGTAAAAGGAGAAGGTGCTGATCAGGCTGTTTATACGCCTTTGCTACCCTTGGAGACGTTGTATCACGTCTTTGCATGGTGGGTTCCGGCCAGCAACCGCTGCACGGATACTCCGTTTGTTATTACCCATCGTGACGGATTGGACACGGTTCGGATGAATCAAACAATCGGGGGAGAACAGTGGAATTATCTGGGGACATATCCTTTTTCCTATGACAGCACACAGAATGTGATCATATCTGATGCGGCCGGTTCCGGATTTTATGTTGTAGCTGATGCTGTCCGATTTCTGGATATTGACAGCTCTGTGACCAAAATTATTTCAAAGGATCATCTAACCATAAAACCGGACCGATTCAGACTGGGCAATAATTATCCGAACCCTTTTAATGCCCGAACCCTAATTCCCATAACCATCTTCAAACCGGACATCTACTCAGTACAAGTCTTAAACGTGAAGGGTGAAAAAATCCGTACCCTTGAATCTGCGTTTCTTTCAGCAGGTTCATATGAATTTTCGTGGGACGGCACGAATGATTCAGGGAAAAAGGTGTCTTCCGGGATCTATGTTTATGCGCTGCAATCAAACCGGGGATCTGCTTCCGGGAAAATGATATTGCTCTGGTAATATTCAAATGGCTTTCAAGCCGTTTGTTCAAAAATAAAGAAGAAACTCATAAAGAGGAGAAAAGGTATGAAGAAGCTTGGTATGTTAGGAATGCTGTTGGTACTGCTGGTACCTCTGGCATTCGGCCAGGTGATGACCCCCAAATGGGAGATTACCAAAAGAGATGCGAATCTGCCCGAATGGTTTACCACAGACCATGATGTTCGCGGCATTGCAGCAGCTGACGGTAAACTCTATCTGGGGTCATTCCGGGCAAGAGGTATTAAAGTCCTTGATATTGCTACAGGTGCCCTGATCGACACGGTAGGCGAAAGCAACGTGGCTCTGGGCGATGTGGAAGTGGACGAGGACGGCTATCTCTATGGTTCATCCATAGTAGGTCATGACGGCCAATGGCTGCCGGTGGCGCCTGTAACCGTTTACAAGTGGGATCCGGCCATAGGAGTGCGGGATACTCTGCTCCGTTTTATGCCGGATACTACAACGGCAACCGGATCTGAATATTTTCGCCTTGGCGATAAGATGACAGTATCCGGAAGCTATTACGACGGGACACTGGTCGTTTATCTGGTGGATTCAGGATGGTGGGGTAAACGTGCCTTCAAATTTACAATGGAAGGGGGAGAAATTAACCCTGTTCCCGAAGAGATCACATTTACCGGTGAAGCGTTTGTCAAAACCGATAATCAGGCAAAAATATCCCCTCTGCCGGATACTGATGATTTTCTGTTCAGCGCCAGCGGTCAGAAAATCACATATGTTACTCCGGACGGTGTTTGGGGCGATCAGTTTTCAACCGGAATCGCCGGTGACGGGAATGCTTTCGTGGCTTTTGAAGCCAATGATCGGAAATTTGTAGTTCAGAACCTTATTTGGAGTGCCCAAAGTTTTCAGGTTCTTGAATGGACAAACGGGATTCCCAATGCCTGGCGTCATTGGGGAATGACTCCGACTGCTTTCGGTCCGTCCGGTGATAATGCCAATCAAACCGGTGATATTGCTTATATCAATAATAATAACGGAACCGTTGATGTTTTTGCCATGATGACAAATAACGGTATCGGTGCTTATCATATGAAAGTCCCGGTTATGCCCCAAGATCCTGTTAACATGGTCTCTGAATGGCAGATAGACGTTGATGTACTGGACTTTTTTAAAAATGATAATAATGCCAGAGGTATGGGTTATAACCCTGTAACCAATCACATTCTTGTTGCCAGCAGAACCGGCGGAGCAATCATCCATATACTCGATGCTGATAACGGTTCTGTTGTCGGCCAGCTGGATATGACAGATGTAACCGGAGGCTTCTACGGAATTGCCTTAATGAAAGTTCTGGTTGATGATGACGGTGTAATCTATGCATGTAATCTTGCCAGCGGCGGTGATTTTAAAATCTATCGGTGGGAAAATGAAGAAGCCGTTCCTACAGTTGCCCTGACTCAGGCTGTTACGGCGCGGTTTGGCGATAACCTTGATTTGTATGGATCAGGTACAGATACAAAAATCTATGCACCTGCCAACAACGGTGCTGTCATTAAGGTTTTTGGAACCAGTGACGGGCTGACATTTGCCGAGGAGCTGGAAATTCCCATTACAGCAGGTTGGGCCAATGGCGGCATCAGTGTTGAAGATCCTGAAAATATATGGATCAATGCTGCATGGAACAATGTCCGGAAAATCAATTCCGCCGGTGAGCTTTTAGCAGAACTCGCCACCCTGGATGCATGGTACGGAAATGTGAGGATTATGAATGGTCCATATGGGGAAAAACTCCTCGGTATGAATACCAATCATAATACAGGCAATCGCCGTAAAGTTATTGTCTATGATATTACTGAAAATGATGCCAATCCTGTTTTCTGGGCTTCAGCCGAAGCGGGTAACTTTGAAAATGCCAATGGGAATGTAACCGGTGATCTTCATTATACAATAAATGAAGATAATACGCTGGCCGTGTTTCAAATGTCATCAAACAATACTATTGCCCGCTGGAAACTCACACCTCCTATCTATGACAATGACATGTTCATTTCATTTAATGATGATTCCGATGTGGTAAACTGGGGATATCATGACGGCAGCAATGCCTATACAACATTCACATGGGATGAAGAAGAAGCTGCCCTGAGGATGAATGATGCAGGCTGGGGTTTTCTCGGGAAAAGACCTGTTTATGCTACAGAAGGTGCTCCTTACAGATTATCCCTTATTGTAAAAACAACGGCATGGACTCATGCTACCAATGAACTGGTTGTAACAGTTGAAGGTCTGGATTCAAATCCTCAGGCCGTTGCTGTCAATGCACTGAGTGATTATACGGTAGTGGTTCTTGAAGGAACCGCCGATCTTTCCGGCAGCGGTTATGTGTCCTTTGCGGGAATGAATAATGGTAATCCTTCAGAAGTGTTTGTCAAAGCGCTTCATATGGATGATTTTGCTGCAGATGCAGAAATTGCCGCATCAGAATCCGATCTTCCCTTTGGACCATTTGTTCTAAATTCTACCAAAACCCTCACATCAAAGATATATAACAATGGAACAGAAAATCTGGTTTTTGAACAGATGGTATTCCAAAACGGGAATTATTTTTCTGCATCAGTCAATAAAAATGTGATTGTACCCGGCGATTCTGCCGTTCTGAGCGTGAGATTTATACCTGAAATTGAAGAAGACGTAACGGACAATCTGATTGTGGTTACAACCGGAGGTGTCACGTATCTCACAATGAGCGGCTCAGGTTATGAGCTCTGGCCCATGAACTGGAGAATTTCTGCCGGAGATCCTGATACTGAATGGTTCTGGAGTAATATTAATCAACACTATGTACGCTCTCTGGGCTACAATAAACTCAACAATCATCTCTATGTTGTGAGCAGGATCGGCGGTCCGCATATCTACATACTGAACGGCACTACCGGCGAATTTATTGGTGAATTGGACAATACAGGTATTGCACAAAATGAGGCCACTTTCCACGTCAATACCGTTGATGTGACCGATGACGGACAAATAATTGTCGCTTCGCTTGCCCGCACTCCCAACAAGTTCAATCTCTACCATTATGAAAATGAAATGTCAAAACCTACACTGGTTTTCAGTAAAGATGTAGGAATTGTCGTCGGTGATGCTCTTGGTGTTGCCGGAACCGGTACAAATTTGAAAGTATTTTCTGCCGGTCACTGGTCAACAAACAGCAACAATGCAGAAATCGATAAGATGCTGTTACTGGAAACAACAGATCTTACAGAATGGACAGAAACCATTGTTCAACTTCCGGCTCCGCGGGATGCCAATTACGGTATCAGCCCTGTCGGTGACGGTGAATATCTGTTCGTAAACGGAACCGGTCCTTCCGGTCCGCTGTATATGAAAAAAGACGGAACAGTCCTTCATGAATTTGAATCATGGGGAACGTCTGTTGAATATTTCGAAGTTCAAACGGAAGAAGTAAAAGGTGCTCGCCGCTTTATCGCGTTGACCAGCGGATGGTCTTCCGGTGTGAATGTCATTGAACTTCTAGGCGATCCCGGAGACAGCTTATGTACTGATTATGAATATGTGGATGCTCCTACGCCGGATTATGCAACGGTCAGCAATGCCAATGCCACGGCTATGTCTGTCTATAATGCTTTCGATAACAGTATTGTTGAACTGGTTACCAATAACGGTATTTCCTCTTACAGTCTGAATATGGTTGTAGGAAATCCTGTCACACAACAAATTGCAGTCATGAATGTGGATCCCAGGATTCTTGATTTTGATGTTGTTATCAATAAGAAAACATTGGAATTCACGGTGCTGAATTCCGGTTATGCAAATCTGGTTATTGACAGTGTTATCAGTTCTAGTCCGGTCCTTTCCTCGGATCTGGCTGAAGGCACAATCATTGAACCCGGTTCAGCCAACACGTATAATCTGACTGTTTCTGCTGACGGGCTTGACGGTGAATTCGAAGCATCGCTGGTCATTTTTGCAGAAAATGGCATGGATAAGATTACGGCAAAGGGACAGGTCGTTTCTGTTGAAGGAAATGTTGTTGATGAAAATTTCATGTCCTGGACAGAATATGGTCATGGCTGGAGCGGAACAAACGTTGATCTACGTACAGACGGTTATGGGAACGGAGATGCCAATTATATTGGTAATCCTGATTCCGGTCTGGACCAGCCAATCGTGATACTGACACCCAAAATCATGAATCCGGAAAAAATCATGTTCTACTACGCTGAATACAGCGGTGGAAGTGATGACTGGTCTTTTGATGTTGTTCTGACGGAAGATGGTGAAACGTGGACCGATATACTGGCAACCTATTCGGCTCCCGGTGTATTGGATTGGCAATTGGCTGTCCTGCCTATCGAAAAAACAGGTGAATACCACATTGGTTTTGTTTCATCTTCAACAGTAGCCGGTGGAATTTTCCTGGATGACGTAAAAATTGACGGTGAAGGTATTGCCATTGAAGGAACGGCTGTCAATGAGGATTTTGAATCCTGGACAGCAATTCCATCCAACTGGGTAACATCAAATGTTTCACTCTATAATGATAATTACAGTCACTCCGGAACAAAATATCTGGGAGTAACAACTCTGGGCCAGACTCACTCGATCCGGACATCAGGTGTTGTGAACCCGGAGCATATTTCTTTCTACTATGCTCAGTATAGTGTGGCCGGTGACAACTGGGATCTTCATGTGATGTTAAGTGAAGACGGTGTAACATGGAGTGATACTCTGGCTGTTCTTCCCAATCCCGGTAATCTGGATTGGAAGTATGCTTCAATTGCTGTTCCACAATCAGGCAACTACTATATTGGTTTTGTGGTGGCAGGAACGATTTCCGGCGGAATGTTCCTGGATGACCTGAAAATTGACGGTGAAGGTCCTTATGTGGGTATAGCAGATAAGATGCTGCCTGAAACCTATGAACTGGGTCAGAACTATCCTAATCCGTTCAATCCCGCTACGACTATACGTCTGGCTCTGCCTGAAGCAGGTATGGTAAACTTCACGGTTTACAATATTTTGGGACAGAAAGTTGCTGACGTGTATCAGGGACATATGGAAGCAGGTTATCATAACTTCAATTTCCATATGAGCAATCTGTCGAGCGGTGTTTATTTCTATCGTGTTAAAGTCAATGATTTCACAGCCGTGAAAAAGATGACTATTCTTAAGTAAGTCCAAAAGAATGCGGGCTGTCTTTTGACAGCCCGTTTCTTAAATTCCATTATTAAAAGCGGACGTAATTCAATGGAAACAATTCAGGCTCTTCTTTTTGTTCTTGTCTTTATAATCATGGCCTTGTCTATGTTTTTTCGAAAAATTCCTGCTCTTCTGGCTTTGCCTGTTATGGCTTTTTTAATTCCGTTGATCGGCGGTGTTTCACTTAATGACACTCTCCAACTGGTTATCGGTCAGGGAGCACTCAGGCTGCACAGGGCCTATACCGTGATGCTTTTCGGCAGTATGCTCAGTATTCTTATGCAAAAAACAAAAGTAGCTGAGAACCTGATCAAAAAAGGAGCCGAATTATCCGGCGATAATCCGTGGATTATTGCAGTGATCATGCTATTATTGATTTCCCTGCTCTTTACTACACTCGGGGGACTGGGTGCTATCATTATGGTAGCTACCATAGTTCTGCCAATTATGACTTCTGTAGGGATAGGTCCCATGACCGTTGTGGGAGTATTTCTGTTCGGACTCAGTATCGGCGGGATATTAAATGCCGGAAACTGGGCAATTTATGTGGATGTCCTGATGCTTCCGGTCCAGGAAATCCGGTCATTTGCCCTGATCATGTTTGCCCTGACGTTTATTACGGCACTGGTTTATATAACCATTCAGCTCTACAAAGACGGGCATGATCTGAATCTTAAAAAAATTATTTCTTATAGCATTGGTTTCTTTGTTACAGTTTTGGGCATTTATATCGTTATTACCAAAACGGGATTTATACAAAATCCTTCCGTAAGAAATTTTACAGCGATGTTAAATTCCGGTTTTAAAGCCTTTATAGGATTATTGCTTGGAATTTTGTTTCTTTTCAACATATTTAAACGTGTTATTCAAAAATCTGACAGGTCTCAACTTCACTGGAGTGCTTTTTTATCACCGGTTGTGCCGCTCTTTTTGATCCTGTTCTATAATATGGATTTTATTGCCGCATTTATCTGCGGATTGATATATGGACTCATTGCAACCTGGAAAAAGGGGAGTCTGAATCTTTTTATCAAGTCAATTTTTGAAGGGGGGGCTGTTGTCATGCCTGCCCTTGTAATGATGTTGGGAATCGGGATGCTTCTCAACGCCATTATTGGTCCGGGAGGAGCATGGAATGAAGCAAATCCTGACGGATGGCCGGTTCTTAATGTTCTCAGGCCTCTAATGTTGCTGATTACGCCCACATCTTCTGCCGGTTATATTCTGATTTTTACATTGGCTGCACCGCTTGCCCTGTATCGCGGCCCCTTGAATGTGTGGGGGATGGGATACGGCATTGCGGCAGTGTTTCTTGCCAGCGGGATGCCGGCCGGTGCAGTGATGGGCGTTCTGCTGGCTGTTGGTCAGGTTCAGGGTATCTCTGATCCTACCAATACCCATAATGTTTGGCTTGCCAATGAAATGCAGCAGGATGTTCAGAAGGTCCTTTGGAATACCATTCCTTATACCTGGGCTGTGGCTGTTGTGGGACTTATGGCGGCATCTTTAATTTTTTATTGAACCGGAATACAATAATGAGCAAACGAAAAATAAAGATCGGGATTGATGTAGGGGGTACTTTTACCCATGCGGTTGCTGTGGATATTGCGGATTATTCCTTGCTGGGAAAAGCCTGTGTTCCTACGACACATAAAGCCGCTGAAGGTGTTGCCATGGGTGTCATTCAATCCATGCAAAATCTCATTTCCGAAGCGAAGATTGATCCGGATGAAGTAATCCTTATTGCCCATTCCACAACCCAGGCAACCAATGCTCTCCTTGAAGGAGATGTCGCTTCTGTCGGTGTAGTTGTTCTGGGACGGGGAGCGGAAGGACGGCTGGGTTATAAACAGGTTAAAAATGATCAAATTGAATTGGCGCCCGGTAAATTTTTAAACAAGTTTACGGCATATATCGATATCCAAAAGGACTATAGAGACCAAACAATCGACGAAAAACTGACTTATCTTAAAAAACAGGGTGCTGAAGTTATTGTAGCGACTGAAATTTTTGGAGTGGATCACCCTGAACGTGAAATAAATGTCAGAGATCGTGCCTTAAATATGGGATTTCCCGCAACAGCAGCCAGTTCTATTTCCAGATTGTACGGACTCAGGGTACGGACACGCACCGCCATGATCAATGCAAGCATGATGCCCAAGATGCTGGAAACAGCGGATATGACGGAAAAAGCAGTGAGGAACAGCGGAATTAAGGCTCCCCTGATGATTATGCGCTCAGACGGGGGCATCATGGATATCAATGAAATGCGTAAGCGTCCCATTCTTACAATGCTCTCCGGTCCTGCAGCCGGTGTAGCCGCTGCCCTCATGTATGCAAAAGTTTCAGACGGAATTTTTATTGAAGTGGGAGGGACTTCCACCGATATATCGGTTATAAAAAACGGTAAACCGCAAGTGAAAAGTGCTCAGATCGGCGGAAACCGGCTCTACCTGCGGACACTGGATGTGCGAACGCTGGGTATTGCCGGCGGTTCTACGCCGCGGGTTAAAGATCATAAAATTATTGATGTAGGTCCCCGAAGTGCCCATATTGCAGAACTTGCTTATACAGCATTTGCCGAACACGACGATTTTTCTCAGATTTCTCTGGATTATGTCTGCCCCAAAAAAGGTGATCCTGCCGATTATCTGAAAATATGCAATGAAAAAGATAATAAAGATTATACTATTACACCAACCGGCGCCTCGTATTTTCTGGGATTGGTGGAAAAAGAAGGTCACGGCTGGGCAAACGGAAATGCTGTGAACAGCCTGTTTCAGTCACTGGGCCGGTTGTTTCATGATAAGCCGGAAAAAATAGCCGAACAAATCCTTGAATTATCTGCAGAAAAAATCAAGCCGGTTATCAGGCAGTTAATGCGGGAATATAAACTGGATGAGAATTTTTTGGAATTTGTCGGCGGTGGAGGCGGTGCATCTGCCATTGTCCCTTTTACGGCAAAATACATGAATATCCCCCATAAAATTTCCGATAACACAGAAGTTGTTTCTGCCATTGGCGCAGCATTGGGAATTATTCAGGATAGTATCGAAAAAACAATTCTGAACCCAACTGAAACAGATATAATTACCATTCGCCAGGAAGCCTTTAATGCGGTTCAATCCATGGGTGCCGCCCCGGATAGCATTGAAGTGACCGTGGAAATCGATACCAGAAATAAGCGGGTTATCGCTACTGCGTCCGGTTCCAGCGAAATGAGGACCCGCGATCTGGATATTAAACCGAAGACGACAGATGAAATTCTCCGGATTGCTGCCTTGTCCATGAGAACCGATAAAGATAATGTAGAATTGATTGGCCAGACGGATTTTCTTTATGCTGCCGTCACGCATAAAAAAATCAAACACTTTTTCGGCCTCTTCGCTTCCGATCATGAAATGGTGAGAGTTATTGATAAAGAAGGTGTGATCAAGCTGCAAATCAATCATTGCAAAACACGACAGGAAACACCGGATACTGTTAAGGCTTCTCTGAAAGAACTGGCACAGGAATTGACCACTTTCGGTGATGCAGGCGCTTTGGTCCCGGATGTTTTCCTGTTAATCGGCGGAAAGGTGATCAATATGACAGGACTTGTTGAAGAGACTCAGATTCAGGCACTTGTGGATATTGAACTCAAAAATGTGTTGCCGGAAGAGAAAATAATCTTGATCGTAGCCCCAAAAAATTGATTAGGATGACGATGCATTCAATACAGGAAAATAACATAACCCCCAGAGCTCATAACCTGGATGCTCTGAGAGGCTTTGCAATATTGACCATGGTTTTGTCCGGTACGCTGCCGTGGGGAACCCTTCCCAATTGGATGTATCATGCCCAGGTTCCTCCGCCGGATCATGTTTTTAACCCTAATCTGCCCGGAATAACATGGGTGGATCTGGTGTTTCCCTTCTTTCTCTTTGCCATGGGTGCAGCATTTCCTCTAGCACTTTCAAAAAAAATTGAACAAGGTATGTCTCAGGGGAAAATTGTTCTTTCAATTTTAAGCCGGGGACTGATGCTTGCCATATTTGCCGTTTTTGTTATGCATATTAGACCATATAAACTGAATCCAAATCCGGATGTGATAACATGGCTTGCTGCTTTGGGCGGATTCGCCATTCTGTTTATGGTGTATTTGAAAACACCCGGATCCTGGCCGGTTAATTTGGGCAGGTTACTTAAAATTACCGGATGGATCGGACTCATCTTATGGGTCAGATTTATAAAATTTCCCAATAATGGCTCTTTTTCGTTTCAAAGGAATGACATCATTCTTATTGTTTTGACCAATATGGCTGTTTTCGGGGCTATGATTTGGCTTTTTACACGCAATAATATGCTGCTAAGGCTTGGAATTATGGGATTTTTTCTGGCTTTCAGGCTGGTTCATACACAATGGGATATTATGAATGCCATCGGACCTGAAGCCGAACCGGTCCGCAATATCGGATCAGTACTTTTCATTTTTTCAGAAAATGTCAAAAACTGGATGATCCATGTGTGGGATTATTCTCCATTTTCATGGCTTTACCGATTCAGTTTCTTAAAGTATCTGCTGATCGTGATTCCCGGGACTATTGCCGGTGATCTGACCCTCAATTGGATGAAAACAAAGAATTCGATTGCAGATCAGGGTGAAAAAAAGATGAAGTATTGTGTTTTAGCCCTGTTAATGTTTCTGAGTTTGATCGTGATATTGGCGGGACTTCAGTCAAGACAGGTTTTTACAACGTTTTTATTTTCGTCTGCTATTGCTTTAGCCGCACTGTTTATTGTCCGGAAACCGGTTTCTGATACGGAAAAATATATTAAATCTCTGGTCTTGTGGGGGAGTTACTGGCTCATCCTGGGGTTATTGTTTGAACCCTTTGAAGGAGGAATAAAGAAGGATAATTCCACGCTCAGTTACTATTTTATCACAAGCGGACTTGCATTTTATCTGATTACTCTGTTTACAATCCTTTTTGATATCTTTAAAAAACAGATAGGATTTTCTGTTTTGATCAGAAATGGCCGGAATCCCATGATTGCTTATGTCGGGATGGCTAACTTTATTTGGCCGGTCCTTCATCTGACAGGAATAAAACATCTTGCAGCAACAGTGTTTTCTGCACCCTGGACCGGGTTTATCTGGAGCGTGATTGAAACAAGTCTGCTTGCAGTATGTGTTGCATGGCTAACAAAAAAGAAGATTTTCTGGAAAACATAATATGCATTCATTCGATATGATAATTTATGGCGCTTCCTTTCAGGGTATTGTTCTTGCCAAACATTATTCCGAACAGGGTTTTAACGTAGCCCTGTTTCATCGGTACGGATTTCCGGGTGGCATGATCAGTACATCGTTCAGCGTTTATCAGGAAATTAATTATAAACTTCTCGAAACAGATATGCTCAGTGCCCGTATTTTGAAACAGATTATGTCAGAAGAAGGAGGCTGCCTTTATCAGGATGATTCATACATACTTGTCAATCCTGAAATTTTCAAATTGAAATTGATGGATGCTGTGCAGCAAATTAACGGTTCGGTTCTTTTCTACTCAGTTCCTTATAAAGTCGTTCAAAATGGAACAGAAAACATCGTCAGTTTTATTCATCGTGAAGGACGGCGTGAATACCGGTGTTCCCAATTGATCGATGCATCTGAATCCGGTGATATTTTGAGACTGATCAAACCGCTTGAAATGTCTGATCACCGAATTTACAATTGTTTTATAAAAAGCAGGAATGAACCCCGGTTTCACGGCTTTCAAAACGTACTGCCCTTAACAGACGGCCGCTGGTGGGCTTCTGTCGGTTTTGACCGTGACAATCCTGATCTGTCTTTGGGTATGCATGAATCATTGGATGAATTGCACAAAGCAATGATTATGCAGGATGCAGTCGTTCAGTTAATACCCATGATTCCTGAACGAGTTTTCTGCATTTCTGACGATGATACGTCGATATACAGGGGATTGGTAAAAAACGGGAAAGATATTGAAAGGATTTTTCTAAATACAATGGGAGGGGATATTTATGATACCAAAAATTATGACCGACATTAAAAACGGTCTGATTGTATCATGTCAGGCGACCGGGGATGATCCCTTTAATTCACCGAACAAAGTGGCTTTATATGCCCGCGCAGCCCTCATGGGCGGAGCTGTTGCCATTCGCAGTGAAGGAAAATCAAAAACTCTTGCCATTGTTCAGACGGTGGATGTTCCCGTAATCGGACTGATTAAAAGTATATTTCCGGACGGATTGGTCTGCATAACCCGGACATTTACGGATGTGGAAAAAATATTATCCACCGGAGCTCATATGGTAGCTATAGACGGAACGTTCCGTGTGTTCAATGATTATTCCGGACCGGACTTCATTCGGAAGGTCAGAAGTCGTTATCTCTGCCCTGTAATGGCTGATATTGCGACCCTGGAAGAAGGTCTGGCCTGTGTAGATGCCGGGGCAACATGTCTTTCAACGACGTTGAGCGGATATACACCGCAAACCAAAAGAAAAAACATGAAATCGCCTGATTTTAAATTGATCAGTGATCTTGTAGCTCATACGGATGTTCCTGTTATTGCCGAAGGTCGGTTCAAAACCCCCGATGAGGCTGCGAAAGCCCTTCGCTTAGGTGCCTGGGCTGTGGTTGTCGGTAAGGCAATAACAAGCCCAAAACAAATAACAACCTGGTTTGTGGAAAAAATGAAGGAAGAAATTTCTTAGCAATGGGTACGACTGACCTGACATATGATGTTGTCGTTGCCGGTGGCGGGATCGCCGGCATTTCTGCTGCCGTGAAAGCCGGCCGCATGGGGGTAAAAACCTTGTTGATTGAACAATACGGATTTACGGGCGGGTCGGCAACGGCAGGAATGGTATCCCCGTTTATGAAACATACTGTTCATGGAATACCTTTGACGAATGGCATTTTCAGTGATATTGAACAGGGAATGAGAAAACGTCACGGTATGATCGATAACGGATTCTCAGGCATTGCTTTCCGTTTATCTGCGTTTGAACTCCTGAATGATGCCGGTGTTCATATTCTCCCCAATGCTCTACTCATTGATGCAGTCATGGAAAACAATGAGTTAAAACACATTAAAGTTCTTTATGATCAGAAAGAAATTACCGTAAACGGAAACATGTTTATTGATACGACCGGTGATGCCCAACTTGTTTATCTGGCGGGACTTCCATACGAAAAGGGTGAAGAGGGGCGCATGCAGGCAATGACGCTCTTTTTCCGTATGGGCAATATCAATATTCCGGATGCTCTGAAATATATTACTGAAAACCCGCAGAATTTCTTCAACTGGATGGATTATAATTTCAATCCTGATAAAATCATCAGTGTGGGCGGATATTTCAGTTTTGTTAAAAAAGCCCATCTGGAGAACCGATTATCGGAAAATGTTCGCTATATTTTTTTTACAACCCTTCCGTCAAGCGGCGAGGCATCATTTAATACTTCCAATATTCTTGAACTGGACGGCACGAGTTCGTCCGATATGACACGGGCTGAAATGGAAGGGCGAAAACAGGTTGCTGATGTTGTCAGGATCCTTCAGAAAGAAATTCCGGGTTTCAGACATGCCTATCTGATTGAAACAGCAAGTCAGGTAGGCGTGCGTGAAACCAGGAGAATAGTGGGGGATTACTGTCTGACAGGCGAGGATGTTCTTGAAGGACGGAAGTTTCATGATGCAATAGCCCGCGCCTGCTATGGAATTGACATCCATGGAGCTAAAGGTGAAAAAGATCGAATGGATGAATTGAAAGAAGGGGATTATTATACGATTCCTTACCGGTCCCTGATTCATAAAAACGCCGTTAACATTTTAAGTGCCGGCCGATCTCTGTCGTCTACACGGGAAGGACATGCAGCAATTCGTATAATGCCTACGTCTGCAGCAACCGGTGAAGCGGCCGGTGCAGCGGCGGCGTTTGCTGTTAAAAATATGGTTCCTCTGAGAAATATTTCCTATGCCGAACTCCTGCCCCTGATCAGGCATAATGTCGAATTCGGCGACTAATTCCCAATGATGATACAAAAATTGTATGAAAATCCTTATTTTTTGCAGTGGAGAGCACTCATGTCAAATTTTTTAAAATGCTTTACCCTGATAACGATGGTGTTGATGCTGCTCTTTTTTTCCTGCAAAACCGACAATCGGAATTTTCAGGGTATTCACGGCATGTGGTTCCGGCCTCCGACAGATTCGGTTGAATTGGTTCAGTCTCTTGAGAATATGAAAAAACTGGGGATTAATACAGTCTTTATTGAAACATTTTATCACAGTTGGACGATATATTCCGGTGAAAACTCAATTCAAAGACCTGAATTTTCAGGCTGGGATCCTTTAATGATGACACTGAAATATGCCCATGAAAACAATATGGAAGTTCATGCGTGGATCGAAGTATTCTATGCTTTTAATCCCGATTATCTGGACGGGACCATGGGGCCGGTTTTGACACAATATCCGGATTGGCTCCTGGAATCCGGCGATCCTGACGATCCGTTTGCGGAAGAGGGAAAAGTATTTTTCAATCCGGCTCATCACGAACTGAATGATTATCTCATTTCTATGATGAAAGAACTTGTCGGTAAATATCCCGTGGATGGCGTTCATCTTGATTATATCCGCTATCCAGTTCATTCAAATGATAAACAATTCGGCTTTGACGCTGTTTCAAAAGAACTGTTTTATAAGGAAACAGGACTCGAATTGTCACCTGAGTCGATAAGGGATGACGTTATTTTCAAACGATTCGCCGAATGGAAAAAGAATAATGTAACCCGATTTGTGAAAAGAACGGCGGAGGAATTGAAACGGATTAATCAGGATATACAAATATCGGCAGCTATTTTTCCGTCTTACAGGAATGATCCCGAATCCTTGCTGAAATTTCAGGACTGGGCAACGTGGGTTCAGGGAGATATGCTGGATTTTATTACGCCCATGTGCTACGGATATACGGGAAATTCGCGGCGTGAGGAAATTCGGGAATCATTGGAGTTATCCAGAGTGCCGGTTGTGATCGGTCTGGCAATTAACCGTGTAAAAAACAGCCGTGATGTTGAAAAACTTATTGAGGACGGATTCACGGATGGTTCGGCTGGGATTGCCTGGTTTGCTTACAATTGGCAAACCCCTGTTTTTGTAAGGACTATAACCCATTATTTTAAGCAGGAATCATATGGACAGTAAATCCATACATTTTGGTACAGACGGGTGGCGGGGTTTGCTGGATTCTGAGATCAACAAAGAATCTGTAGCCCTTGTTGCGCAGGCTTTTGCAGATTATTTAAACTTAAAATCTCCTGACGAACCCCCTACATGTGTTATTGGTTATGACACACGGCAGTATTCGCCTGAATTTGCCCGAATATTTGCTGAAATTCTGAGCGGGAACGGCATTTTGGTTACATTATCCGACAGGATTGTTCCAACACCTGTGGTCTCGTTTACAGTTAAACACCGGAATATGCATGCCGGCGTTATGATAACTGCCAGTCATAATCCTTCCCAATATAACGGTATCAAGTTCAAGGCATCATACGGGGGCCCCTTTTTTACGGAAGAAACCCAAAAGGTTGAAGCCCTTCTCGGCAAATCATTGATCAGCCATACACGGGAAAACGTTGCCGTTGAAAACCTTTTACCCGACTATATAGCAAGGTTGTATCAACTTATTGATTTTGAAGCGATACATAGTTCAGGTATACGGTGTGCCGTGGATTCCATGCATGGGGCAGGAGGGAGTTTGATAAAGGATTTGCTTGAAAAAAATAATTGTCCCGTTTATGGCATTGCCTGTGAGTTCCTCCCGGATTTTGGCGGGCGAACAGCTGAACCCATAGAAAAAAATCTTGAGCCTTTAAAAGAATTCCTCAGAATCAATACAGATATCAGTGTTGGACTCGCAACAGACGGAGATGCAGACCGTCTTGGCGTTTTACTGGATGGCGGGTCATGGTTAAGTGCCCAGGAAACGATTCTTCTTTTTGCAGATTATCTGATTGACGTTAAAAAACATCCGGGTGCCATTATTAAGACATCATCTGTAACAGATAAACTCCGTCTGCTGTATGAAACCAAAACACAACCGGTGTATGATGTTCAGGTCGGGTTTAAATATATCGCGGAAAAAATGCTGGAAATGCCTGTTGTGCTGGGCGTTGAAGAAAGCGGCGGTTTTGGGTTTGGACATCACATCCCGGATCGTGACGGAATTTTTTCTGCTCTCCTGTTTCTTGAGCTTTTAGCCGTATCCGGATATAAAAAATTATCGGATCTTATCAGACAATTCAGAATCAGACACAAAATTCTTCACTATGGCAGGATAGATTATACCTTTGATTTGCCCGGCAGAGCACATATTCTGTCCAACCTTGTAAAAACAGGCTTAAAAGATATAAATACCCTGCCTGTTACAGGAATGGATACGTTTATGGGAAGCCGGGGAACAATCAACGGCGTAAAAATCCGTTTAAAAGGAGACTGCCGGTGGCTGCTCCTCAGATCATCGGAAACCGAGCCGATGATTCGAATTTATGCAGAAGGACAAACAGAAGATGAAGTCAGTCTGTTCTTAAATCAGGGGATCGGATTGATTCACGATTTCTCCGGAGTAACACATGAATAAATTTATTAATCAGAAAGAAGCCGCCTCTCTCTTTTCCAAACAGGCTGTAACGTTTACCGTTATTAAAAATCCCGAGGGAATTTATCCTCTCTGTGATATTGTGCCGCTTGCTGAAAAAATTGAAAAGCCTTTGAAACAGGTTAAGGCTGTAGTCTGTGACATGGACGGTACAACGACCACAACAGAGGGACTCTGTATCCATTCTTTAGAGTATATGGTGCGAAAAATCACGGGACGAATGCAGACATCACATTGGAAAGGCCTGGATCCGCTTGCAGATTATCCCCACATTATTGGCAACAGCACCACACGTCATGTAGAATATCTGATTGAAACGTACGGGAAAAATATCAGGGAAAATGAACTTAAACGTTCATTTCTTGACGCCGCTCTCTGGTTTCTGACGAATGGTGAAGATGAACAGAGAATCAAAGAAGTGCGGCAAAATCTGATTGCGCTGAATTGCAGTGTTATCCTGGAATTTGCTGAAACGATTAAGAAACAGTCCCGGGATACGGAGATTGCCCGGCAAAAAATTCCCGATACTATATTAAACAGCTTTTTTAAAGCCGTACAACCTCTCTCATTTACTCAAACGGTAAAAATGGCAATAGATATCTACTATCAGCGATATCATGAAATCCTGGCCGCTATAGACGCTCATAAAGCCATCCCCGGTATGGATCGTGCCGGTTCTCTGATTGAACCGATGCCCGGTATTGGCATATATCTGGCTCTGATCAAAGGACTTCTCGGGGATGAAATTGAGAAGCTGATTCCCATGTTGACAAATGCGTATGAACAAAAGGCCGGGAAACCATGGTCCGGAGAAGAGGATTTTATCCGGAAATTGGTTCATGCATCCCGTATTTTTGAGAAACGTCCCGCAAAGATTGCGATTGTTACATCCTCAATTTTTTATGAAGCCCGAATCGTCATGACACAGGTTTTTCAATTGCTGAAGCGCGATGCAGAATCCTGGCCCTTGTCAATTGAGCGAAAATCCCGGATTTTGGAGACTTTTTCGACGGTTAAAAATGGTTATGATGCCTTTGTTACAGCCAGTGATTCCAATGAAATCCGCCTGAAACCTCACCGGGATCTTTACAGTATTGCCCTGCACCAGATGGGAATCCATCAGAACGATTTTGATAAAGTTATTGGATTTGAAGACAGTGAGAGCGGTACGATTGCTATCCGTGCAGCCGGTGTGGGCTTATGCTGTGCCGTGCCTTTTCATGAAACGAAAGGACACGATCTCAGCGCTGCATCTTTCATACTTCACGGCGGTGTCCCGGAAGCTATACTGAACCATTATTCATTTATTAAAACCGGAGCCGGATTATGAAGCGTATTTTTCATGTTATTTCCAATACTCACTGGGACAGGGAATGGCGCTATCCCTATCAGAAAAATCGGCAAATGCTGGTGAAAATGATGGATAATGTTCTTGAGATTTTACAAAAGGAACCGGATTACAAGGCATTTCATCTGGACAGCCAGTCTGTAGTGCTGGATGATTATCTGGAAGTTCGTCCTGAAAAAAAAGCACTGATATCACAATTTGTCAAAGAAAAACGGCTGTTTATCGGTCCCTGGTTTATTCTCCCCGATGAATTTATGGTCAGCGGCGAGAATCTGATTCGAAATCTGCTGCTGGGACACCGGATCTGCCGGGAATTCGGACGGGTTTCAAAGGTCGGGTATTCGCCTTTTTCATGGGGACAGATATCTCAATTGCCGCAGATATATACAGGATTTGGTGTTGATGTCATTATGTTTTACCGGGGGATGAATTCTCTGGACAGTCCTAAAGCTGAATTTCTCTGGGAAGGGGCTGACGGGACCATAGTTCTGGCATCCCGCTTCTCTACAATGCCGCGCTATAATTTCTACTTTTACGTCTATCGTCCCGTGATTCATAACGAGACACCAGATATTGTGGCACATCCCTGGGATAACCACGAAATACCCTTTCATTTTGCAGACCCTGAGCGAGTAGAAGACGATTACTCAATGATTGAACCGGAAGACGGTTATTATGAAGACAATATCAAACCCTGGGTCCAAAAACTCATTGATGAACAGGTTAATGATTTCACAACACCTCACGTTATATGGATGGAAGGACACGATTCAAGCGGTCCGAATATCAAAACACCGAGAATTATTCATGATATCTGCCGCTTGATGCCTGATGTGGATGTCCGCCACAGCACGCTGGAGGATTATGTGGCAGGACTAAAATCTGATGCGGATAGGAATAAGCTCAGCCGCGTGTACGGTGAGCGCCGGAGTGCCCAGTATGATCGCCGAAGCGGTAATCTTTACGGTTATATAACATCTGCACGTATGTATTTAAAACAGGCAAACTTTCATGCAGAGCGTCTTTTGGAAAAATATGCCGAGCCTTTTAATGCGTTGGCTGCTGTTTACGGACTCAATATCAGGGATGAATATCTGAATATTGCCTGGCGTATGCTGTTGGAAAATTCAGCTCATGATTCCGTTGGAGGGTGCAGTCTCGATGCCGTACACGAGGATATGATGAACCGGTACAAACAGATCGAAGAAACAGCCAAAGGTGTGTTTGAACGGGCATGCAAGTACCTTGCAAAACAAATCGATTTGTCACACTACCCGGAACACAGTATCCATGTCCACGCTCTTAATCCTGTTCAGTTTGAATCAGAGGGGCCCGTCGAATTGTTAATAGATATCCCGGAAAAGTATGATAAAGGATCGGTGAAACTTGTTGATAATCAAGGAGAAGAGGTTTCTGTATCAATTTTGGAAAGATATCGGTCCGAACCGGTTCTTGAACAATTGGAAGATCGACCGATGTATTACGAAATGGTCCGGTACCGCTTATTGGCAGATCTGCCGGCACTCCCGCCTTTGGGACACCGGTCTTTTCATGTGATTCCAATAGAAGATGAACCGGATCCGGCGATAAAACCGCTGGCAAGCAGAGACGGAAAAATTCTGGAAAATGATTTTCTGCGTATTGAAATTCAGGAAAACGGAACATTTACGCTCTTTGATAAAACTCTCAATCATTATTATGAAGGGTTGGGCTACGTTATAGACGAAGGAGAAAAGGGACATGCATGGACTCATGAACCGGCTGAACCTTTTATAGACAGCCGACTTTCGGAAAATCAGGTAACAATACGTGAAAACAATTGGTTAAGGGCGGTTGTTGAAGTAAAATACGCACTGAATATTCCCAAAAATGCAGAAGAACGCAGTGCCGGATTGAATAACTCAGTTATGCCCGTAACGCTGACATTGTCCCTCCGCAAAGGATCAAAAACTCTGGATATGTCAATTGACGTAGATAATCCGGGTGAAGATCACCGTCTTAGAATTTTATTCCCGACAGATTTGGAAACCACACATCATTATGCCGAAGGACAATTTGATGTGGTTGAACGTCCGGTTGAACGTCCGGATACATCTGCATGGATTGAACAACCCATGTATGATTACCCTATGTATCTTTTTTGCGGCACGGCTGATCATCATTTTGGTTTATCACTGATTGTTGACGGATTAAAAGAATATGAAGTTATGAATGATAAAAGGCGAACAATGGCATTGACATTGTTCAGAGCTTTTCATTATGTCATTCAGCCGGCATCCAAACAGGATTATGCTGATAATAAAGGGTCACAATGTCTCGGAAAATCAGTGTACCGGTTTTCTTTGATGCCGCACAAAGGAAATTGGCAGGATGGTGGTGTTTATCAAGAAGCATTGCGAATAAATTATCCTCCTGCTTTTTTTCAGACCGGGAGAACGTCGGGAAGCATAACGCCTGATTTTTCATTTCTGACTATTGACAATAATAACGTGATGATTTCTGCTCTAAAAGAGAGTGATGCAAGAAATAAGGATGAATATATCCTTCGTCTTTATAATCCGGGGAAAGTCCGTCAGGTTGCGTTATTAACGTTTGCTTTTCCCATAGAATCGGTTAAAAAAACGAACCTGGAAGAATGTGACAGTAAAAGGGTGACAAATATTAACGATCAATGGAAAGTCAGTCTGAACAGCAGGGAAATAATGACTTTAAAAATTAAAACCAAGATATAAGGATTCGGAGAATTTCATGCTGAAGAACAAATACGGATATTTTGATACGGAAAGACGGGAATTTGTTATTACCGACCCGAGAACACCCCGCCCATGGTTCAACTATATGTGGAATGAACGGTATGCCGGATTGATTTCCCATACAGGAGGCGGATTCAGTTATCTGGATTCACCCCGGGATAACCGGTTAACACGCATGCGATATAATACGCTTCCCTGGGATCGCCCCGGCCGGTATGTGATGGTGAAGGATAAGGAAAGCGGAGAATACTGGTCCCTGAGTTGGGCTCCTACATTGAATATAAACTATGACCGGTACGAATGCCGTCACGGGATGGGTTACACACATATTGTCACTGAATATAAAGGTATACGAGGCGAAATAACGTATTTTGTTCCCCGGGACGAAACAGGCGAAATCTGGAAGGTCAGTCTTACAAATCTTGCTAAATATCCCCAGAATATTGAAATCTATGCTTTTACCGAACTTCTGATGGGTAATGCCCTGAACGATCTGATCAATCAACCCAATGATAAACATTTTACCGACATTCGCTTTGACAGAGATACCCAATCTCTGGTTGCTACCCGGCGTTATTGGGTTTTAAATAAAAAAGTTTCTGTTGTTCAACCTAATATCGACTGGAAATATGTTCTCCAGTTTTCATCTTCCCTGAATGTTACCGGTTTTGATGCCGGTCTGGACACGTTTATCGGTAAATGGAGATCTGAGTCCAATCCGCTGGCTGTTGAAACCGGGAAAATGTTTAATACGGAAATCACTGCCGGCGATCCTGTTGCTGCTCTTCAGTCCAAAGAAAAACTTGAACCGGGAAAAACACTGCATTTTTCTGTTCTTATGAAAGTCTCAGAAAAGGGCTCAGTGAATTTGGGTGAAATAAATGCCTGGAAATCAGAAGGTTTTATTGACGAAAAACTATCCGGACTTCAACAATACTGGGACGATTATTTTTCCGTGTTACAGGTGGAAACTCCTGACGAAAAAGTCAATACAATGCTGAATATCTGGAATCAGTATCAGGCGGCCGTGACGTTTGATATGGCCCGGAATTCGGGTTACTATCATGGCGGACTCCTGTTCGGGACAGGCATGCGGGATCAGTTTCAGGACATTCTCGGAATGGTCATGGCGGAACCGGAACGCGTAAGAAAACGTCTTCTGAATGCCTTGCAGTTTCAGTTCAAAGACGGATCAACACTCCATAACTTTTTCAAACTGGCAGGGACAGGAGAACGTACCCGGCACTCGGATACGCCTTTGTGGATTCCCTTTGGTCTGATTAAGTATTTTTCTGAAACGGGAGATACGTCAATCTTTGAAGAAACAGTGCCATATCATGATGCTGATGCGGGAACAGTTTATGAACACATGGTGCGAGCAATGGATTATGCCATCAGTGAGACGACGGAGCGAGGACTCCCCCGGATCATGAACGGTGACTGGAACGATACGCTGGATCATATCGGTCCCAAAGGTAACGGCGAGACAATTTGGGGTGCCTTTTTTCTGGGATATATCCTGAAAGAAGCCATATCACTCTTTGAATTCCGCAATGAGCCTGAGCAGATGAAAAAGTATACAGCAGTTTATGAAAAACTCAAACATTCAATCAATGAACTGGCATGGGCAGGTGACTGGTACGTGAGAGCATTCCGGGATAACGGTCAACCGGTGGGAACGCCGGGTGATGATCAGGGGCAAATTTTTCTGAATGCCCAAACCTGGTCTGTTATTTCAGGTATGGCTCCTGCAGAACGGGGAGACTCAGCATTAAAGAGCTGTCTGGATAAGCTGGAAACGCCCTACGGAATGCAGATATGCTGGCCGGCATACCGGCGGATTGATGATACTGTGGGACTCATCAGCCGGTGCGTACCCGGTAAAAAAGAGAACGGAGCAGTCTTCAATCATGCTTCTGCATGGTTTGTACTGGCTGCCCTTATGAATGGACAAGTAGAAGACGCATACAGAATTTATCTGAAAATGCTACCGGTCAACTCCGGTGCGGATATAGACCGTTATGAAACAGAACCCTACGTTTTTTCTGAATATGTAACGAGTCCTGAACATCCCACAGAAGGACAAGCAAGTCACTCATGGTTAACCGGTTCCGCTGTTTGGATGCTGTATATTGCCTATGGATATTTGCTGGGAATCAGACCGATACCCGGCGGGCTCCTAATTGATCCCCGAATTCCCGCGGACTGGAATAAAGTCTGTGTTACCCGGAGGTTCCGCGGAAAAACACTTCAAATTATGATTAATAATCCGGATCATGTCAATATGGGTGTCAAATCAATCACCGTTAACGGTAAAACCTGCGATTCACGGATTCTGAATCCGGAAAAATTCCCCGGTCCGGTTTTGGATGTAGACGTGAGAATGGGATAGGGAACAGTTGGCAGTGGACAGTCGACAGTCCGGTAGCC